>Ga0207426_1000158_pt1 | contig 177323 bp, 147 predicted proteins | sample AraplaMF_Cvi_mMS_FD_184265 | JGI IMG/M metagenome (GOLD analysis project Ga0207426, IMG submission 184265) | Arabidopsis root microbial communities from the University of North Carolina, USA - plate scrape MF_Cvi_mMS (SPAdes) (version 2) | ecosystem: Host-associated > Plants > Roots >...
TTGCGGGTACGCTTCGTTGACAGATCCAGACCAAGACCAAGCTGTGTCATCACGCCACTCCCTTAACTATCCTGCTTCCAGGATAGTCAACCCTCACGGCAATGCCAGGACCTTTTGCAGAGATTCCCCTACTTTTCTTTGCGGCGGCAAAGAAAAGTAGGTGCCGCCCCGCACAGGGGCAACGCTTGAAGCACGCTAACAAAACGCGGATGCGAGCGAAACCACGAGCAAACCAAACCAAAACCAAACCAAAACCAAACCGCCCGCGCCGCGAATGCGCCACCACGAAATCGCCGCGTTTAATCGTTCTTACTGGCTCTCAGCCGACGATACTCATCAACCGGCAACCCACCCCATCCCCAATTCTCCTTCTCGACTTCCTGAATAACGACGAACGTTGCTTCCAGCGGCTTGTTCAGCACCTTCAACAGCAGCTCGCTCGTTCCCTTGATGAGTTGCGCCTTCTCTTCCGGCGTCACTGCGCTCGTACCGGGCGTGTTCCCTTCGCGCGTAACCTGAATCGTCACGATAGGCATCAGAATCTCCGTAATGTCGTGTGGGACAGGCGTCGTTTCCGACGCCTCGCCGTGCCGGGTGGCAGCTTAGTGACCTGCGCTCTGGCCGCCGTCGACGTGCAGGATCTCGCCCGTGACGAACGGCGCGGAATCGAGATACAGCACCGCATTGACGATGTCGCTCATCTCGCCCATATGGCCGACAGGATGCAGCGAGCCCAGCGCTTCGTGGGTTTCCGGCGCGTGCATCGGCGACTTGATGATGCCGGGTGAAACGGCGTTCGCGCGGATGCCCGACTTCGCGTATTCGATGGCGAGCGACTTCGTTGCGGCGTTCAGGCCACCCTTGGTCAGCGATGCGAGTACCGACGGCACGCCCGAGATCGCGTGATCGACGAGGCTCGTCGTGATCTGCAGGACGTGGCCGCTGTTGTTCTTTTCCATCTCGGCGATGGCGAGCTGCGTGATGTGGAAGAAGCCGTTCACATTCACGTTCAGCACGGCAGCGTAGTCTTCGGCCGTGTATTGCGTGAACGGCTTGGCGATGAAGATGCCTGCGTTGTTGATCAGCGTGTCGACACGGCCGAAGCGTGCCACTGCTTCCGAAACGGCGCGCTGCGCGACTGCGCGGTCACCGATGTCGCCGGCGATCGCCACGACGTTCGGATCGTCCGACTGCTTGATCGAACGTGCGACAGCGACGACGCGATAACCGCGCTCACGGAAGCCCTTGACGATCTCGGCGCCAATGCCTTGCGATGCACCTGTGACGATTGCGACTTTTTGCGAATTGCTCATGATGGACCTCGAAACGTTGTTCGGCTGTGTGTCGGAATTGACAGTGCCGTTAGGTCGTAAATCTAGGCTTCCTCGGCGTTGTTGCGAACACCCGGGTTGGACAAACTGTTGTGATTGGGAGGAATAAATGGGGGTTTTTTTGTCTGCGACGCTGGGGCGGGTTTTTGGTTTTTTGCTGGCATCCGGTTTGAGCCTCCGCGGCGCGGGCGTTGCTGGTCGGTGTTCTGGGTTTTTCGCTGGCATCCGCGATTTGTTAGCGTGCTTCAAGCGTTGCCCCTGTGCGGGGCGGCACCTACTTTTCTTTGCCGCCGCAAAGAAAAGTAGGCAAAAGAAAGCGGCTCACACCGCCAGTTCTGGTTATTGCCTGAGGGCCCCCGCAGGTTCTTACGCTTCACGCGGCAACGCGCCAGTCCGCGCTCGTTGCCAGCGTTCTCGCTGTACGCCTCACCCGCTTCATTCGCCCGCGTCACAGCATGCGGCGCTAGATGGTCCCACGCCGCCCAGGTGGCAAACGGTATGTAGGTTGTCGCACCGCACAGGCTAATGCTCTTACCAGAAACACCAACCGTGCTACCCAGTCCGGAGTGATGCGTTTATGGTGCGAAAGCCTACACACCGTTTGCCACCTGGGCGGCACAAACCATTCGCTGCCGCTGGCCCTTGTGAGGGCGTCTGAAGTGGGTGAGGCGCCTGTCAGGGCATTAGCAACGCACGTGAACAGATATGCTCCCGCCTGAAGGGCGGGGACGTTGGGGGCCCGTGGATAAGGACACGTGCTGGCGGTGCGAGCCGCTTTCTTTTGCCTACTTTTCTTTGCGGCGGCAAAGAAAAGTAGGTGCCGCCCCGCACAGGGGCGACGCTTAAAGCACCAGTAACAAAACGCGGATGCCAGCGCAAAGACCAAAAATACCGACCGGCAACGCCCGCGCCCCGAAGGCTCACCCGCGGATGCCAGCGCGAAGGCCGAAACACCAACCTACTCATTAGCCGCAAACTCCCCAAGCACATCCTCCTGCAATTCATCCAGTATCTGCCGATAATCCCGCGGCGTCACACGAGGGTTCAACGCAACATGCGACACCCCCTGCTCCCGCGCCAGATCGAGATAATCCCGCAGCGCGCGGCTCCCAATCGCAAACCCGCCACCGATCCGCTTGAACGGAAAATCCCGCCGCGGATGCAGATACAAAAACCCACCAAACGCGAGCGGCTTCGCCTCGCCATCAGGGTTCGTCTGACGATTGGTCTCTCTCCACTCATCGGCGAACGATTGCAACTTCGCAGGTTCCGGCACGAACCCGAGATACCCGTCCATATTGCCGGCGATCCAGCCAAGCGTCTGTTGCGAGCGCCCGACCGCAATAGTCGGCACCCTCCCGAACACAGGCTTCGGCAGCATGGTCAACGAACCATCTCCTCGACCGAAACGCTCCGATTCGAAGCGTGGAAAGTCCTGCTCGCTCACGCTGCGATACACGCCATACGCGTCGCGAAAACGCTCCCCACGACTCTCGAAGTCGATACCGAACACAGGATATTCGGAAGGCCGATCACCCGACGACATCCCTATCACAATGCGTCCGCCCGTCAGCCGGTCGAGCGAGTTGATCTGCTTCGCGAGCATGAGCGGCTCGCGCATCGGCAGCACGATGCCCGTCGTGCCGAGCGTGACGCGCTCGGTCGCAGTGGCGAGATGTCCAATGTAGATCAGCGGTTCGAAGATCTGCCCGGAATCGCCGTACTGCGGATCGTAGAACGGGATATCGCGCGCCCATAACGCGGCGACGCCGGCCTGTTCGGCACGTTGCGCCATCTGCAGATGGTCGGCCATCGACGGATGCGGCGAGGCGGCGTGTGTTTCGAGCGGCAGGATCAGCCCGACCGTGAGCGCGTCGCGCCGGAAGACGCGGTCGTAACCGCGATGACCTTGCAAAGGGAACGGAGCGCGCTCGACTTGCGGTTGGGGAAAAGCGATTGGCATGTCCATGATGTTCCTCCAGTGACGTCAGATTACGGATATGCGTCGACGGGAAAAACATAGCGCCGCTAACAACACTTGATACACGGCGTCAATAGAGATGGACAGCAGGGAAGCGCGTGAAAAACTCTGTTTCACTCACGATGATGGTACGCATCATCAATCATCATTTTACTTGATCCATCGTCGCTCCTATCGTTGAGGAAAACAGAAGAGCGTGTCGGGTAGCCCCCGAAATGCGCCTACTTCGAAACGAAATACAGGAGACATCGTGGTCCAAACGACTGCACTTCACAACGTCCGGTTGTCGCCGGCGTTCGTACGACTCGTCGCGCGGCGGCGCAGGCTCGTCGCGTTGCTTACCATCGGCACCTTGCTGCCTTACTACGCCTTTGTGCTGATCGCAGGCTTTGCGCCGAAAGTGCTCGCGCTGAAGCTGTTTCCCGGCAGTGTCATGACGATTGGCTGGCCTGTGGGCGTCGCGCTGATCGTCGGCACGTGGATCCTGACGGGCATCTATATTCGACGCGCAAACGGCGAGTTCGACGCGTTGACCGCTCAGGTCCTGGCGGGAGACGCGCAATGAAACGAGGCGTCAAACTCATCGGCGGCATGCTCGCCGCGTTCATTGCCTGCGACGCAATGGCCGCAGCGGAAGTGCTCGAAAAAGCACAGAAGCAGCCGCTCAACACGACGGCCATCGTCATGTTCCTCGCGTTCGTCGTTGCGACGCTCGGCATCACGTATTGGGCCGCGTCGAAGACCAAGTCGATGAAGGACTTCTACAACGCGGGCGGCGGCATTTCCGGTTTTCAGAACGGCCTGGCGCTGGCGGGCGACTATATGTCGGCGGCCGCGCTGCTCGGTGTGACGAGCATGATCTTCTTCAACGGCTACGACGGCATGCTCTACGCGGTGAGCTTCTTCGTCGCGTGGCCGTTGCTGATGTTCCTGTTCGCCGAGCGCATCAGAAATCTGGGGCAGGTCACGATCGCCGACATCGCATCGTTCAGACTCGACCAGCAGAGAATACGCACGCTGATGGCATTCGGCTCGCTGACGGTCGTGTGTTTCTATCTCGTCGTGCAGATGGTGGGCGCCGGTCAACTGATCCAGTTGCTGTTCGGACTTCAATACAACTATGCGGTCGTCGTGGTCGGCGCGCTGATGGCGGTGTATGTGACCTTCGGCGGCATGGTCGCGACAACGTGGGTGCAGATCATCAAGGCCGTGCTCATGCTGTTCGGCGCGACGCTACTTGCGGTTCTCGCGCTGAGGCACTTCGGCTTTTCGATCGACGACATGTTCGCGCAAGCGATCGCCACGCATAAGAGCGGCGCCGGCATCATGTTGCCGAGCAAGCTCGTCGCCGATCCGTTTGCGATGCTGTCGTTGTCGGTGGGACTGGTGTTCGGCACGTCGGGTCTGCCGCATATCCTGATGCGCTTCTTCACGGTGCCGGATGCAAAGGCGGCGCGCAAATCCGTGTTCGTCGCGACGGGCTTTATCGGGTACTTCTTCCTGATCGTGATGGTGCTCGGCACGGCCGCGATTGTCATCGTGGGCCGCAATCCGATGTTCTACGAGGGCGGCGTGGTCGGCGGCAAGCTGATCGGCGGCGGCAACATGCCCGTCATGCATCTGGCGAAGGCAATGGGCGGAGACCTCGTGCTGGGCTTCCTGTCCGCCGTCGCCTTTGCCACGATCCTCGCCGTCGTGGCGGGTCTCACGATGGCGGGCACATCGGCCATTTCGCACGATCTGTACGCGATGGTGATCAAGCGCAATCGCGCCGATCACGTGAAGGAGAAACGCGTGTCGAGAATCGCATCGATTGCGATCGCGTGCGTGGCAATCGTGCTCGGCATCGTGTTCAAGGATCAGAACGTCGCGTTCCTCGTGGCGCTGACATTCAGCGTGGCCGCGTCGGTGAATTTTCCGATCCTCACGCTCGCGATCTACTGGAAAGGCCTGACGACGCGCGGCGCGCTGATGGGCGGCATTGCGGGGCTCGTCAGCGCGGTGGGTCTGGTCGTGCTGTCGCCCGCCGTGTGGGTCAAGGTGCTCGGACACGCGACGCCCATCTTTCCGTACGACTACCCCGCCATCATTTCGATGACGATCGCCTTCTTCTTCACATGGATCGGATCGGTCACCGATCAGGGCGCGCGAGCGGCGAACGAACGCGAGCAATTCGACGAGCAATTCGTTCGCGCACAGACGGGCATCGGTTCGTCGCGTGCCGCCAGTCACTAGAGAACCGCAGCAATCGATAGGGAATGAAAATGTCGAACTCGCCTATGTCATCCACACACGATGTTCCCGCGCACGCTCACTTTCAGTGGCGCGATAACGGCCTGGGTTTTTCGCCCGTCACGATCGCGCTGCACTGGATCGTCGCGGCGCTGGTGCTCTCGATCATCGGAATCGAGATCGCGCTTGTCGCTTCGCCCAATGTCGAGCTAGCGAGGGTTTTGAATCTGCTCGGCGCGATCCTGTTTCCGATCTCGGTCTATCGGTTCTGGGCGCGCGTGACGTCGTGGCATCCGCTGCCGCTCGGCACACCGAATCCTGTCGAGGTGATCGTGAGCCGGTCGGTTGCGACCGCGCTGGCGCTGGCGATGGTGCTGTTGCCTGTCGCCGCGTGGCTGGCGAAATCGGCGGCTGGCCAGCTCGTCGAATTGCCCGGCGGATGGATCATTCCGTCTCCGATGCATCCGAACCCGCAGGCCGCGCAGGTCTTCGAGGTTCTCTTCAGGATTGGCGCAACGCCGTTCGTGCTTGGCCTCGCGCTGCATATCTTCGGTGCCTGCAAGAATCATTTCGTGTTGAAGAACGATGCGTTGAAACGCATGCTTGGCAAACGCGTGGAGCTTTGAATCATGAGCACAACAGGTTTTGAGTTTGGTGGCAACGCCGTCACGAAGCTTTGCGGCGTCCGATATCCGATCTTCCTCGCCGGCATGGCCGCGATCTCCGGGCCGAAGCTCGTTGCGGCCGTCGCCAATGCGGGCGGGATGGGAACCGTAGGCGGATTGCGTCTCGCACCGCTTGCGTTGCGGCGATGGATCCGGGAAACGAAAGAACTCACTGACAAACCGTTCGGCGTCAATCTCGTTCCTTCGTTTGGCGGCCCGGATGTATTCGAGGCGCAGTTGCAGGTGGTGTTGCAGGAAAAGCCCAGGATGCTGTCGCTGTTCTATGCGGAGAACTATCCGCATATGATCTCGCGCGCAAAAGACGCGGGAATGGTGGTCATGGTGCAGGTCGGTTCCGTCGAACTCGCGCGCAGGGCTATCGCCCAGGGTGCCGATATCATCACCGCGCAAGGCAGCGAGAGTGGCGGGCATCTGAACCGCGGCACGATTGGATTGCTTTCGCTGCTGCCGTCGCTGATCTCCGCGGCGGATGGCCGTCCTGTCCTCGCCGCAGGCGGGATCACGAATCGCGACGATGTTCGCACCGTGATGAACATGGGCGCGCGTGGCGTGCTATGCGGCACGGCGTTCGTTGCGTGTGACGAGTCGAATGCGCATCCGCTTTACAAGCAGAAGATCGTGGATGCGACGGTCGACGACACCGAATACCGTACGGGGTATTCGTTCGGCTGGAAATACGGCACGCCGCACCGTGTCATCCCGAACCGCGACAAGTGGAATCTATTGCGGCATATCGGCGGCGGCGCGCGCGTGATCGACAAGCCGCGAATGGCGCAGAAACTGTCGTTGTATGCGGGGCAAGGTGTCGGGAAGATCGATCGCGTGGTGTCGGCGGCGGAGCGTGTGGAGGAACTCGCGATGGGGCTCGCTGACGATGGCGAACGGGAGGCGGTTGAGCGCTTCGAAGGAGTGCGGTTGCGCTATGCGTAGGGTGGAGTGATTCGACAACTGGATGCTGGGGTCGGCGTTGCGCTCCCGTCGCATGCAGCACGATTGCAATTCTGATGGCTGATTCCTCTGAACAAAGCGCAAAGGTTCATAAGGGCACTGGCCCGGTCGGCAAGCTGATAGCGGAGCGTCCATTCGCCTACGTTGGAACAGTCTATTGGACCAAAGTCCAATATCCGATTAAACGCTTCGTGACTAAGCTTGCTCTGCGCCCCGGCGAAGCGAGGGGCTCCGACGCCATTTTGGGGTCGTAAGACGGTCCACCCAACGCATCAGTGAACGACGTTTAGGGAAAGCCATGCAACTTGCGAGCTGCCTTGCAGGACTGGCCGCACCTGTCGCGCGCGCGCCATTCGCGCTTCTGGCGGCCGGCCTGTTGAGTGTTGCGATCAACGGACACGCGCAGACGGACTCGCAGCAGCCGTCGAAGCCCAACATCGTGCTGATCGTCGGGGACGATGTCGGATGGGGCGACCTCGGTGCATACGGCGGTGGCGAAGGCCGGGGAATTCCCACCCCGAACCTGGACAGACTCGCCGACGAAGGCATGACCTTCTATGACTTCTACGGCCAGCCAAGCTGTACACCGGGCCGTGCCGCACTGCAGACGGGTCGCAACCCCAATCGCAGCGGCATGACCACGGTTGCGTTCCAGGGCCAGGGCGGTGGGCTCCCGCACGCGGAATGGACTCTCGCGTCGGTGTTGAAACTGGCGCACTACAACACCTATTTCACGGGCAAATGGCACCTCGGTGAGGCCGACTATGCGCTGCCGAATGCGCAGGGTTACGACGACATGAAGTACGTCGGCCTGTATCACCTGAACGCCTATACGTATGCCGATCCAAAATGGTTTCCAGACATGGATCAGCAGACCCGGGACATGTTCGCCAAAGTGACGAGGGGCATGCTCTCGGGCAAGGCGGGCGAAAAGGCTCACGAAGATTTCAAGGTGAACGGCCAGTACCAGAACGAACCGGACAAGGGCATTGTCGGTATTCCGTATGTCGACGCGTACATCGAGAAGGCAGCACTCGACGATATCGACGATGCCGCGCAGCGCGGCCAGCCCTTCTTTATCAACGTGAACTTCATGAAGGTTCACCAGCCGAACCTGCCGCATCCGGACTACGTCGGCAAGTCCCTGTCGAAATCAAAGTATGCGGACTCGCTCGTCGAGCTTGACGCGCGTGTCGGGCACATCATGGACAAGCTGCGCGAGAAAGGGCTCGACAAGAACACGCTGGTGTTTTTCACCACGGATAACGGCGCCTGGCAGGACGTGTATCCGGATGCGGGCTATACGCCGTTCCGTGGCACCAAGGGTACCGATCGCGAAGGCGGCGCTCGCGTTCCGGCCATCGCGTGGTGGCCTGGAAAGATCAAACCGCATTCGAGAAACTTCGACATCCTCGGCGGTCTCGATTGCATGGCCACGTTCGCCGCGGTGGCGGGTGTCGATCTGCCGAAAAACGACCGTGATGGCAAGCCGATCGTTTTCGACAGCTTCGATATGTCACCTGTGCTGTTCGGCACAGGAAAGAGCAAGCGCAACGCATGGTTCTATTTCACCGAGAACGAACTGACGCCGGGTGCCGTGCGCGTCGGACAGTTCAAGGCTGTGTTCAACCTGCGCGGCGATGCGGGAACGCCGACAGGCGCGCTCGCGGTTGACACGAACCTCGGCTGGAAGGGGCCCGACAAATACGTGGCGACGGTTCCGCAGGTGTTCGACCTGTATCAGGATCCGCAGGAGCGCTACGACATCTTCATGAACAACTATACGGAGCACACCTGGACGCTTCCGACCTTCGGTGCCGCAGTGAAAGAGTTGATGCAGTCCTATGTCAAGTATCCGCCGCGCAAGGCGCAAAGCGAAGCGTACGCGGGCCCGATCACCCTCAGCCAGTACGAGCGGTTCAAATATATCCGCGACGAACTGCAGAAGGAGGGCTTCAACATCCCGATGCCGACCGGAAACTGACAGCCGAAGACCTCCCGGCAGCCGATTCATCCGGTTGCCGGAAAGTCTCGACGCTCGTTTCTCGACCAATCGCGATGGGAGAGGATCAGAATGCGCTTTGTCGAACGCGATATGCGCTCATATCGGACCTTGCGTCGGCTGACGGGTCTGCTGGTCAGCGCGTGTGTCGCGTTGGCCGCCTGCGCCGATCACGGCGGCCCAACTGCCGGGACAGCGAGCGCGCAACCCGTGCTTGCTGCCAGCCAGCCTTCGGCAGCCGTACTCCCGTCGTGGCAGGATGGCGCCGCCCGAGCGGCGATCCTCAAATTCATCGCCGACGTTACCCGCGAGGGTGCATCCACGTATGTCCCGTCCGAAGCGCGCATCGCAGTGTTCGATAACGACGGCACGCTCTGGAGCGAGCAACCCATGCCGTTCCAGTTGTTGTTCATGATCGATCAGCTGAAGGCCGCCGCGCCTCAACACCCGGAGTGGCAAAAGAATCCTGCGTACAGGGCGCTTCTTGCGAACGACACCGCAGCGCTCGCGAAGAACCAGAAAGCGTTGCTGCAGTTGCTTGCCGTGGCGAATAGTGGAATGACCACCGACGAGTATGACCAGTCCATACGCGACTGGCTTGCCACGGCAAAGCATCCGAAGCTCCAGCGGCCTTACACGCAACTCGTCTATCAGCCTCAGCTGGAGTTACTCGATCTGTTGCGTTCGAATGGCTTTCAGATCTGGATCGTGTCCGGCGGCACGGCGGAGTTCATGCGCGTTTGGGTCGACAAGGCATATGGCATTCCTCCGGAACGCGTGGTGGGCACCGAAGAAAAGCTCAAATACATGACGCGTGACGGCAAGCCTGCATTGATGCGCGAACCTGGTTTCGATTTTGTCGATGATGGTCCCGGTAAGCCCGTCGGCATATTCCGCGCGATCGGCCGTCGCCCGATCATGGCGGTCGGGAACTCCGACGGCGACAGAGAGATGCTCGAATACACCGCGAGCGGGCCGGGCGAAACGCTTGCCGTGCTGGTTCATCACGACGACGCCGGGCGCGAGTTTGCATACGACCGGCAATCAGCGCTCGCGAGACTCGACAAGGCGTGGGACGAAGCCATCGCGCGGAAATGGATTGTCGTGAGCATGAAAAACGACTGGAAGACGATCTATCCCGTCCCGAAGTCATAACGCGCCATGCCGGATGGGATGAGCTGAAGACGAACGTCCCAACTGCAACGGCGACACAGGAGTCGATATGCACGATGTCGGCGGCAATACGGTGGAGCACCCGGTGTCCTTCTTCAAGGAACGGCCGGGTGCGCTGGAACCCGTCGCTCCTGAGCGCAAGGGGCGATTCCACGCAATGGCGAAACCCATTGGGTCAACCTGCAATATCGACTGCACGTACTGCTACTACCTGCACAAGGAACATCTGCTCAATCAGCATCGCGGTCGACACATGGAGACATCGATGCTGGAGCGCTACATTCGCCAGTACATCGAGGCGCAGAACGGTGCCGAAATTATCTTTTCCTGGCAGGGCGGTGAACCGACGATGCTGGGTATCGAGTTCTTCCGCGACATCGTGGCGATCCAGAAACGCTATGCACCGGATGGCCGCCGGATCTCGAACGATCTCCAGACCAACGGCACGCTGCTGAATGACGAATGGTGTGCGTTTCTGAAAGAGAACGATTTTCTGGTGGGTATCAGCATCGACGGACCGCGCGAATTGCATGACGCGTTTCGCCTCGATCGCAAGGGTCAACCGACCTTCGACAAGGTGATGCGAGGCATCGACCTGTTGAAAAAGCACGGCGTCAAGTTCAACACGTTGACGGTGGTGAACCGGTTGAACGCGAAACGTCCACTGGACGTCTATCGCTTCCTGCGCAACGAACTGGGTTCCACCTATATCCAGTTTATCCCGTGCGTCGAACCCAAGGACTTCCATACTGTCGCCCCGCAGTATTGGCCGAAGGACAACATGCCGATGCTGGGAAGCCGTGCCGCGAAGCCGGGTAGCGAGGATTCGGTCGTCACGGATTGGTCGGTCGATCCGGATGACTGGGGTTACTTCCTGTCGCGAACCTTCGACGAGTGGTACAGAAAAGACGTTGGGCGCGTGCTGGTCAACCTGTTCGAAACGGCTGTGGTGCAAACCATGGGACAACCGGGCCAGACGTGCGTGACAGCAGAATTTTGCGGCAAGGCGCTCGCTATTGAACACGACGGCGAGGTCTATTCGTGCGACCACTACGTCTATCCGGCCTGGTCGCTCGGAAACATCCGCAATACGCATCTCGGCACGATGGCTTTCTCGTCGCAGCAGCAACGCTTCGGCTACGCAAAGCGGGAGTCTTTGCCTGCGTATTGCCGCCAGTGCAAGCACTTGCAACTGTGCTGGGGAGAATGCCCGAAAAATCGCTTCGTGCTTAGCCCTGATGGCGAGCCGGGACTGAACTATCTGTGTTCCGGCATTCGCCGCTTTCACGATCACGCGGCGCCGGCGCTCCGGCAACTCGCAAGACAATGCGTGTAGGTCCTGGAGGCATCGCATGGCAACATTTATCGACCACCCGGTCTACGTGCTTATTGTGCTGCTGGTGCTCTTTGCCGCGGCAGTCTCATTTGGCGCATTCATATTGAGGCGCATGGTCGTACTCGACGACAGGGGCCGCGAAGATTTCAACCTGATCCAGGGGTCGACGCTCACCTTGCTTGCACTGTTGATTGGCTTCAGCCTTTCAATGGCCGTGAATCGCTATGACACGCGCAAGAATCTGGAGGAAGGCGAAGCGAACGCAATAGGCACCGAATACGTTCGAGCCGATCTCGCAGATGCCCAGACAAGTGCCGCGATGAAAAGCCTGCTGGTTCGCTATGTGAAAGTGCGGCTGGCGGATTTTCGGACGCGGGACCCCTCGGAACTCACACGCATCAATAGCGAGACAGCGGATCTTCAGGCGCAGCTATGGCAACTGGCGACTCAGGTTGCGAAGGACAAGCCCACGCCGATATCCGCCATCATTGCCACGGGTATGAACGATGTCCTCAATTCGCAGGACTATTCCGAAGCGGCACGGATCAATCACATCCCCATTGGCGCATGGGCACTGATGATCCTGATCGGGTTGTTCGGCTGCGTAATACAGGGTTACGGGGCGAAGGGGAGTCTTCGATGGGGCTTCCTCATTACGATCCTGCCGGTGACGGTCGCATTGTCCCTGACGCTCATCGCGGACATCGATAGTCCGCGAGGCGGCATCATCAAGGTACAGCCACAGAATCTCACAAGGCTGCTTCAGTCGTTGGAGAAGTAGCCACCGATCGCTTCGACAATGTACGTCTCGACGAGCGGTTTCGGTTGATTGCTTTCTGACCGTACACCGCTTTCAATGTGCAGGCGCAGCACGCGCATCCTCGACGCGCGCGGCACCGACGATCGCGCCATCGGGCGCTTCGAGCAGCACCGCCAGATGCTCCCCGGCGATGACGTTGGCCTTTAGCGTGAGCGCTGTGCCAGACCACTCGCCGATTGGCTCGAAGCTACGCACCACGTTCGATTCAGTCAGCGTATGGCCTGCGTTCTCGCCGCGCCCGACGGGAGTGGTGTGGCGTCCGTCGTAGCCGACCAGCAGCACGCGTGCCTGTCCGTTGCCGGGGCCGATGGACACCGAAACGCGCCCATCTCCGCGCGAGGCGTCAAGCGTAATGGCCATGACGTCTGTGGACTTCGCGTGGCCGATGGCCGAATTGACCGCGCTGCGATTCGAGCCAACCATCGCGGCCTTGCCGTCGATCACTATTTCCGGCGTGTAAGCGAAGTCATGGAACCGCTGTGCGTACTGCGCCTGACGCGCATCGGCGGCATCGAACGAATACGGATCTTTCCAGCCGAGCTGATTCCAGTACGTGACGTGAAAAGCAAGGGGCAGAACATCCGTGCGTGTCTCGCTCAACTCGGACAGAAAGCTGTCGGCCGGCGGGCACGACGAACAGCCTTGCGACGTGAAGAGTTCGACGACGACGGGACGCGGTGCGGCAGCGAGCGTCTGCAACGGGAGCAGCGCCGCAGCGCTGGCGCCAACGACAGCGAGAAAACGGGTGAACATGTCCTGACTCCGGATGACGACGTTATCAGTAGTTCGCTCGCCGGGGCGACAAGGTTACAGGCGGCGTGTTCACGGCGCTTCTGGTGAAGGAGGCTGGCCGCTATCGCTGGCTTCGGCATCGAAGAAACCCAGATATGCCGGCGATTGCGCGGAGGCAGACGCATGCCCGGTCAGCCCGGCGATCGCACCGATCGATGCCAATGTCGACGACGTGCTCGCGCGATTCGTGATAAAGCGCCACGGATGCGTTGAATGCGGTTGCCGATCGTCAAGCTGCGCGCTTGCACGCTGTGCCGCTCGCAGCGACGCTTCGAGACGGAAGCGCTCCGGCGCATAGATAGCGAAGCCTTCGTTCGCGAGGGCGGCGATGTCATACCCGAGCAGAGCGCACACGTACGTCTTCGCGAAACGGTCGCGTTCGTCGGATTCGCGCGATTGCGCGACGAGCGCGGCAGTCTCGGCGTCGATGATCTTGCCCGTCTGCATCAGCAACGGACCGGTGTCGGACCACGCATCGGGCGGACATGCCTTCGCGGCGGGATCGAGCGGCAGGAACGGGTTGACTTCGGCTGGATAGATCCGGCACACCCGCGGGCGACGATCGTAGGCGCCGCAGGTCATGTCCGGCCGAAGGTTTGGACACGCACCCGCGAACGCCGCGACCAGCGTCACCGTGACGCGGATTGGCAGCGTCCCGCTGTACGCGGCAAACGAGCGACGCCGCCGGTGTTGAGCGAGCGCATCGCTTTCGGACGGCTCCTGCGGCCAGACGATCGCGTCGCAAAACAACTGCACGTCGCCGCCGTGCCTAAGCCATGTGAGCGCTTCGTCGATGTCGAGCGGCAGACGCAAATCATGGCAGCAACGGCCGCACAGGGTGCAAGAAAAGTGAATGGACATTGGGCGATCGACTCGCGTCGGAGTGGCTGGTCAGGTAAGTTCGTTGACCGCGCGGCGTTGGTTACACCTCGGCAGCCGGCTTGCTCTTGAAGCACTCGTCGCTAACAAGCACCACGCGACAGGGTGAGGCAATCGCTTTTCGAGCGCAAGCCGCATCCGCTTTTTCTTCTTGTCGAGTGGATCAACACATCGATCGCATTTCTTTCGAGTTCCTTTCCTCACCATACATTCAGTTTCGAAAGTGGGTCGCGTGAGAGCACGCTGTCGCGTCGTTCGTGAAGTGCGTACATCATCGCAAGTCCACGTGCTGACCGCACAAGCCCAACGCCGCTATGTCGCTTCACGGGAATCTAGCCGCGGCGACAGCGCATGCCCGCCGCGACCGCGCAGTTGTTGGTGCGTTAGCGCACCGAACCCGGGAAACCGGGGTTGATCGGCTTTGCCTCAGGTGTACGATTTCTGCAGATTTCAAGCAATTGGGCGGCGTTCAGCTTTGGCGCCAAAAGATTTCGTTTTCCTAACGGCTATCAGTCTATAAGGAGCGATTGCATGGATATCTCCACGCATTCCCCCGTCCCTGAAGCGGTATTGCCAAACAAGTGCATCGACGTGGATTCTTCAGTGTTTCGAGAGCGTTTCGAACGGAAAAGCTTCGAGGTCTCCCACCACCTGGCATCTCATCCGCGCTTTCAAATTCCGCAGTTGATGGAGTTGACCGAGCGAACCCTGAAAACGCGCCCATCCGATCTCTACTACGACATGGGTGACGTCGCGCCCGGTCAAAAATGGAAAGATACGAACCATGCGTTCTCACCGATGGACGCATTAGGGCAGCTGGAAGATTCCAACGCCTGGTTCATCTTGAGAGATGCGCAAAGAGATCCGGCCTACACCGAGCTGTACAGTCATGCGATTGCAGAAGTCAAGGATATGATCGGCGGCGGCATTGAATCCAAGATCAGCAAGGAAGAGATCATCATTTTCATCACGTCACCGAAGCGGGTGACGGCATATCACATCGATCGTGAATGCAATTTCATTCTTCAGATACACGGGGAAAAGGATTTGTACGTCTTCGATCGGGAAGATCGGCAGGTTCTTCCGGAAGCGGAAATCGAGCAGTTCTGGACGATCGATAACAACGCGCCAAACTATCGCCCCGAACTGCAGGACCGGTCGCGGTTGTACAGACTGGCGCCGGGAAACGGCGTTCACGTTCCTGTCAATTGCCCCCACTGGTTGAAGAACGATAACAATATCTCGGTGACGTTGAGCGTCAACTTCCAGTTCATTGATTCGGTGCGAAAGGATATCTATCGCGCCAACTATTACCTCAGGAAGCTTGGCATCAATCCCAGTCCGCCTGGACAAAGTGCGGTGCGGGATCGAGCCAAGGCCATGGCGTTTTCGACGGCGTATGCCGCACAGCGAGCTATCAGGTCGGCTTTGCACCGAGGCCGTTAGTCTCAAACGGGTTGCGTGATCTGTTGAGAATCGGTGTCGTTGAATCGGCTCTGCAGCGTGATTTCCGAGGCCCTCGTGAAGACGAGGGCTTTTTCTTTGGGGGCGTTCATTGGAAGCGGACTTGTTCGAGTCGGCGTCTTATCGGGCTTGAAACAGTGTGGTGAATCACCGGGGGCAACAGGATGTTGACGGCCTAAGCAATCCTTAAGGAGCTACGGCTATAACCACTCTCAGATGGCCACGGTCATGCAGACTGTGTGGTTGACTTGGCGACGCAGAGAAGACGCGATACATGTCTACGCTCGCCGCGCGACACCAGGAGCCGAGAATGCAAGTCGTTCACAACGGTTTCGGTCATCAAAAACCGATCAGCGTATTTATCGTGCTGTTGATGTCGTCGATCGACGCTGGCGCTGAATCGGTTTGTCCTGCCTATGTATCGCTTCCGACGGGCAGCATTTTCAATCTGGCGCGTCTGATTGCAGACGCGGGTTCTCCAGAGCTCGCACTGCAGAAAATTCGGACTGCACTCGCGCAAGTGACAGCCGCGGGCGGATGTCCCAAAGCTGAAGAGCCGAATGCGTGTCAGCAAACGCTGGCCGTTGCACGAAAGGCCATGGTCGCGCTTCAGGATTGCACATCGACGGCGCCGCCCGAAGAAACCGCAGAGCGGAACGGTCAGACACCGTCGAAATAGCGTACTCGCCGACATGGACGCGAATGCCACCAGGTCGTCGATGATTGCGGGTCCACCCGCCGCTGCTACTGATCGGTTCTGATGACGTAGCGAAGTTTTACGTTGAACGCGTCTGCAAAAAGCTGCGTCGTGTGGATGGGTACGCGACCAGTTCGATGCTCTCCCTCTCGCGCCTATCGAACATACCGGGCGAACTAGGACTTACAGGCGCTCGTCGACCTGAGCGGATACGGTACGGCGGAGGTGCCATTTGCACTCGAGACAAGTTCGCGCGCAAAGATCTCGTCAGGGCCATCATTGTCCTGGACCAGGATCTCGTAGTCATGCCCGTGCTCGGGTACGAAGGTGCTAGCTTTTGCCGCGTCGGTCACCCTGTACCGCTTCCCGTTGATGATCTGTTCGCTCGAAATTCGCGCATGAACCGTCATTGGCTGGCCAGCTGGGACAATGTACTCGTGGAAATAACGAGCCGCGTCGGGCGGCACGGGCATGCCGACAGTCTTGTTAGACAGGCTCGACAAGCCGGGTTTGGACGCGACGAAGTGCCTGGCCTCACCTGTCACGCACGCAGTGTTCAAATAAAAGGTCACATTCGCTCCCCAATACACACGCACGCGAGCTTCCGTTTGCGGGTGATAGTCCGCCGCAGTCTGAGACGGCGTCCCCGCGCAGGCGCACAGCAGCACTGAACTCACAATTGAAACGAACAGGGTGGAAGTATGACGTGTCATTGGGTGTGTAATCGGAAGAATGAAGGCGAGCGCTTGAGGCGAAATAACCAGCGTGACTGAGTATTGAAAGTTCGCGCTTTCTATATCGGCTTCGAGTCAATAAAACTTGAATTCGACGACGGGGCCACCATCGCGTCATCGTTTCAAGGGGCTGTCGCACGTCACCGTTGAAGTGCGACCTCCACACGCGACAGCTTGACCATGGCAGTCGGGTCGCCGTGCATTGATGTGTCTGACTTCGCCGGCACGTTCCTTTTCGCAAACCGCCCCAACTGCATCTCCGCAATCCAGCTTCCGGTCGCCGCTCGGGCGAAGATGACGCGCTCGCCCGCGTTCGCCCTCGGCGGGCATCCTCCGCGCTACGCGACTCCCCGTCCCTGTTGGGTCAACCCTACCGCAAGTGTAGGGAGGTGCCCCATCCCGTTGCCCGATCCTCGTCTGCAAAATTCAAATACGGGAAGTTGCGACGGCGAACCCACTCTCTTCATCGCAGCGCCCGACGGCAGCGCGCCCCCGCGCTGACTGACTCCTCAGCGGAGGTCCTATGTCCAGTACCCTCGCATACCGCAACGGTGTAGCGGCGCTGTTGCTGTTGTTGTTCGCGTTGCCGTCGTTCGCGCAATCGTTCCGGGTGCAATGTCCACCCACCACCACGCTGCATCCAAAAGCCCTGCCGGCAGGCGCGGGCGAGCCTGCCTATACGGGGCCGTCCGTCACCGGACCGAACTCGCAGGCGACGGGCGTGGTGAACGGCGCGATCAAATGCCAGCAGATTTCGGGTGGTGACGGCTACGCCACCATGGGCGATGGCACGCAGACCTATCTGTTTGCGTTCGGTCCGCTGTCAGGTCTGGCAGATATCAAGAAGGGACTGCCGGGGACGGAGTTCGCGTCGGTGTTCAATGTCGTCGGCACGGCCGCCGATCCGAACTACAACGGCGCGATCGGCCTCGTGCCCGATCCGGAATCGACGCCGCCCGGTCAGCTGACGGGGCATGTCGATCCACGCCAGATCATGGACGTGGGCGTGATGAACGGCAACATGCCCGCGCCGACGATGGCCATCGACGAAGACGACGAGTTCTTCCTCACGCTGACCAATGTCGGGATGATCATGCGCCCCGATCTGTTCGAGCAGCACACGGTGCACTTTCACGGCTATCCGAATGCGTCTGCGTTCTATGACGGCGTGCCGGATGCGTCGGTGGCGATCAACATCGGCGCGAGCTTCACGTACTACTACCTTGCGCCCGATGCGGGCACGTACTTCTGGCACTGCCACATCACGCCGCCCGAGCATCTGCAGATGGGCATGGTTGGCCAGATTTTCGTGCGTCCGCGTCAGAACCGCGTGACGAACGGCACGCTCTATCACGCGCTAATCCAGCAGCAGAGCGATCCACGCACGGCTTGCGGCAGCGATGTTCTCTGCTCGACGCCCGTGCCGCCGCAGAACGGCGTGCTGCATGTGAAGAACAGGAGCAACACGCCGACGCTCTATGCCTACAACGACGGTGACGGTTCGACGGCGTATGACGTCGAGTATCCCGTGCAGATTCACGGCTTCGATCCGAACTTCCACTTCGTGGGCATGACGTTCAATCCGGAGCCCTTCACCGACATGAAGGACAAGTACTTCATGCTCAACGGCCGCAGCTATCCGGACACCGTGTCGCAAGGGCCGATGCAGACGCCCGTTGCCGACGGCTCGCAGCATTTCTCGCAGCCGCTGCCCGCACTCATCAATATCCCGGCGGGCGGCAAGGCGCTCCTGCGCATTTCGGATCTCGACGTCAGCGAGTTTCAGACGCTTGCGTCACTTGGCATTCCGATGCATGTGATCGGCGTCAACGCGCGGCTCCTGCGCGATCTTGCCGGCAACGACATGACCTATCTGACCAACTCGATCACGCTCGGCGGCGGCGAGTCGATCGACGTGATTCTCGATGCGAGCGACACGACCCGCTACTCGGCGGGCCAGATTTTCTATCTGTACACGCCGAACCTCGACCACCTGTCGAACGATGCCGAGAACTTCGGCGGATTGATGACCGAGGTCCACATCTGCCATTCGGTGGACCCGACCACGAAGTCCTGCACCTAGGAGATGAGCCGTGGGCAACATCATCGACAACTTCCGACGCACACGCTACACGCGGCGTGGCTCGGCGCCGCGTTTTACGCTGTTCCACGCGCTGCTCTGCGCAGCCGTCGTCGCGGTGCTCTACTGCATCAACGCGCACGCGGCCGCGCCGGGCATCACGGGCACGAACTTCGATCTGTCGGCCGAGGCCAACCGCATCAGCCAGCCTGACGGCGCGAGCGTCTACGCGTGGGGCTACGGCTGCCGCACCGCGCCCTCGGGCTTTTCTCCCGCCACCGTTGCGGGCGCGAACTGCCCGAGCATGCAGGTGCCTGGGCCGACGTTGATCGTGAGGCAAGGCGACAAGGTCACCGTCACGTTGACGAACAACCTGCCCGAAGCGGCGGGCAATACGTCGATCCTGTTTCCTGGCTTCCAGGTCTGCGCCGCCGTATTGAATCCGGACGGCACGTGTCCAACGACGCTCACGGGCGTGCCGGGGCTGCTCACGCGCGAGGCGACACACGGCAACAGCGTGACCTACAGCTTCATCGCGTCGACACCGGGCACGCACAGCTATTACAGCGGCACGCAGAGCGACCTGCAGGTCGAGATGGGCCTGTCGGGCGCGATCATCGTGCTGCCCACATCGACGCCCACCACGTCGGGTGGCGCGCTCGCCGTCCCCGCTGGCTGTCGCGCGGTTCAGTCGACACTGCCCGACGGCCAGCCCGATTTTCGCAACGCGGCTGCCGCTTACGACCATCCGTTGGCCTGCTACGACCGCGAGTACCTGTTCCAGTTCTCCGAGATGGACCCGCGCATTCATACGCAGGCCGAGCAGGAAGCGGCCAAACCGTGCTCGCAGGCGACGGGTTGCATGAGCGTCGAAACCGAGCCGTACCGCCCCGCGTACTTCATGATCAATGGCCGCTCGATGCCCGACGACATGGACCCGAACTACGCGCAGCAGTATCCGCATCAGCCATACAACGGCAATCCGCACATGCATCCGGGCGAACTCGTGTTGCTGCGCGTGATCGGTTCGGGCCGCTGGCAGCATCCGTTCCACGAGCACGGCAATCACGTGCGCGTGCTCGCGCGCGACGGCAATCTGCTGTTGAGCAAAATGGACGCGACGAAGCTCGCCGGGCCGCTGCTCTTTACGACGACCACGACGCCCGGCCTCGCGATGGACGGCATCTTCTACTGGACGGGCAAGGGGCTCAACTGGGACGTCTACGGACACACGGCGGGCGACGGCAGCGTCTGCGTTCCGGATGCGAACGGTTACTACACCGTCAACAGCAATCCGCCCGCGCCGCTGAACGCGCCGAACTACTACGAGTGGTGCGCCGATCACAACAAGCCGCTCGAAGCGCATCCGTTCGGCAATGTCGGCAGCGGCGGTCCCGTGACCTTGCCCGATGCGCGTCTGCTGACGAACGGCCCGTGGTACGGCGGCAGTCCCTATCTCGGACCCGACGCGACGATTCGCGCGACCTCGTTCACGGGCACCACGCCGCCGAGCGGAACGATCGCGAATTCGCCGACATCCGAAGCCGGGTTCGCCTACATGTGGCATTCGCACAATGAGCGCGAGATTACGACGAACAACATCTTCCCAGGCGGAATGATGATGATGATGCTCGTCGATCCGCAGGCGTTCACGATCAACGAAGGCAATTAACGAGACGGGGAGAATCGCGATGAGAGCCTGCGATTTCAAAAGGACGCTTGCCGGCCTCGTGAAGGCGGGTGTCGTGGCGTCGATGCTGATGACGGCGAGCACGATGGTCTGCGCGCAGAGCGTGACGCTGACGGCCAAGGCCCAGACGATTGCACTTCCCGATGGACAGGTCGTGCCGATGTGGGGCTACAGCTGCTCGGCCGCGGCCGTCGCGCCCGCCACCTGCGCGGCGACCAATTCCGGCGCGGGTGCGAACTGGTCACCTGTCGTGATCACGACGCCGCCCGGCTCGTTGACGATCAATCTCACGAACAGCCTGCCCGCGCAGGTGCCGACGTCGCTCGTGATCGTCGGGCAGCTCGGCGGCGGTCTCGGCAACACGGCGACCACGTCGCCAAGTCCCGTTCACGCGACCCAGACGGCAACGACCTGGCCGATCGCCGGCACGGGCAGCGGCGCGAGCTTCACGCCGCCGACGCAAGGCCCGCGCGTGCAGTCGTTCTCGAGCGAAGTGAATACGGGCAGTTCGAGCGCGCTGACCTGGAACAATCTGCGCCCCGGCACCTATCTGATCGAATCGGGCACGCACCCGTCCATCCAGGGGCCGATGGGTCTGTACGGCGTGCTCGTCGTCACGACGCCTCCCACGGCCGGTTCGACGCAAGGGCAGGCTTACCCCGGCATCCGATACGACGCGGATCTGCCGCTGGTGCTCGGCGAAATCGACCCGGTGCAGAACCAGGCCGTCGCCACGGCCGTGGCCACACCGGGCTTCAGCGAAACACGCGTGTGGTCCGGTCTCTCGGGCGGCTGCGGCGATCCCGCATCGGCGACCTACGGAACCTGCTATCCACCCGCGGTGAACTACGATCCGCGCTACTACCTGATCAACGGTGTCGCATTCGACCGGTCGAATGCCAATGGCTCCGCGTTCCCTGTCACGGCGCCCGCTGCAACCCCCAGTTCGACGGGCCAGATACTCCTGCGTTTCGTGAACGCCGGTTTGCGCATGCACGTGCCATCCGTGGTCGGCGCGCAAACGGGCCTGCCGCCCGTGTCCGGCTTCTCGCTGATCGCGGAGGACGGCAACCTGCTGCCTGGCAATCCGCGCGTGCAGAGCGCCGTGTTTCTGGCCGCCGGCAAAACCTACGACGTGCTGATGAACTCGGTCCCTGCGGGCGCGCTCGCGTTGCCCGTGTTCGACCGTCAATTGAGCCTGTCGACCAACAACCAGCGCGACGGCGGCATGCAGGGCTACATCAGCGTGAACGGCGGCGCGTTGCCGACTTCCGCGGCAGGCAACGTGAACGCGAAGGCGAATCCGGATTCGTACTTCCTCGTCGCGGGTAACACGCTGACGGTCTCGGACCCCGGCAAAGGGCTGATCGCAAACGACGTGGGCGTCTACGGCGTGCAGATCAAGACACAGCCGACGGGCGGCACGCTCACGCTGAATCCGAACGGCACCTTCACGTATGTCCCGAATGCGGGCACCACCTCGGACAGCTTCACCTATCAGGCAAACGGCAACGCCTCGCTGACCGCGACGGTAACGCTCGCCGCATGTTCGGCGGGCTCGAACTGCCTGTCGGGGGCGCCTGTCGCATCGGATGACGCGTTCAGCAGCAACATCGCGTCGCAGTTGCACATCGGCGCGCCGGGCGTGCTCGGCAACGACCGCGATCCGGCGGGGCTGCCGCTGACGGCTTCGATCGTCGGCGGTGCGTCGGGCGGCACGGTGACGCTCAACGCGGACGGCTCGTTCAACGCTGTGCCGAGCGTGGCACCCGTCGGCAATGCGACGTCGACGGTCACGTTCAAGTACAAGGCCGTCAACTCGCAGAACACGGCGAGCGGGGCCGCGACTGTCACGGTGAGCTTCAAGGGCGGCAGCGGTCTCGCTGTCGCGGTGAAGGATGCGAAGACGGGGACGACAATCAACGACTACCGCTGGATCATCGAAGAAGATCGTACCTTCCAGATCGATCCCGCGTGCCAGGTGAACTCGGCGACGCGGCCCGCGACCTGTCCGCCGCTGCCCGTGGCGAGCCTCGGCACGAGCTTCCACACGAGCTACATGCCCGTCGTCGCGGCGGGATGCGTCGGCACGGTGTCGTGCGAATCGGGGCAGACCGTGTTCGATCCGGGCACGAATACGCACGTACCCGCCGTGTGCGACGTCGGCAACGGCGTGTGCCGCACGGATTCGGCCCAGCAGACGGCTGTCGATCCATCGCAGGTCGCGCTCGATCCGACGAAGCACTACTACCTGTCGATCCTTCCGGGCGACGCCGGCAACACCTTCACGAACGGCGCGGGCGCGCCGCAGCCGGTCAATCCGAGCAATCCGGACGGTCCGCAACGGCAGTTCGACATTGCGAAGGATTGTCCGTCGGGTCCGGGCGGCGCGGACTTCGCGCCCGGCACGGGCACCTGCGGCCACGCCATGGGCGGCGCGCCGATCGCGCCCGCGCAACATGCCGTCAACGTGCTGCTGCAGCAGACTCCGCTGCAGACGGCGAAGATCTCGGTGTTCGTGTTCGAAGACGATGCACCCGTCAACGGCGAAGTCGATGTGAGCGGCGGCACGGATGCATTCGGCACGGCACGCGAGCCGGGCCTCGGCGGCTTCGAGATCAAGCTGTTCGACGACGCGGGCGGCACGGGCGACGCGACCGGCCAGATGACGTACGACATGTTCAACATGCCGCTGTCCAATTCGCTGCAAGGCACGATCGACCCGAGCACCGGCCTCGACGCGTGCCCGATCACGAAGGCCGCGAACGACGGCCTGGTCGGCATGATCCCCACCTGTCCGAAGTTCGAATCGGACGGCAAGACGATGTCGCCGCTGGTGGGCCAGGCGATCATCGCGAACCTGATGCCGGGACGCTATGGCGTCGTCGCGACGCCGGCCGCGGACCGCATCGCGAAGGGCGAAGAATGGCTGCAGACCAATACGCTGGACGGCCAGAAAGCGCACGATGCGTTCATCAAGGTGGGCGGCCCCGCCTACTTCCAGGAGTTCGGACCGGCTGGCTTTCACGTGACGATCGGCTTCGCGAATCCGAAGATCATCAACGCGCGGCTGCCGGGCGTCTGCAAGGGCGTGCCGTGCAACAACGGCGTCACGGGCAAGATCACGAACCTGCACTACAGCCGTCCGCCTAACGAAAACCTCTACAGCAGCGGCTCGCGCGATTCGCTGAGCTTCACGCAATGCTACGTGAGCGTCGGCGATCCCGATCTCGAAGACATCGCGTTCACGAAATGCAACGCGGACGGCACATTCAGCATCAGCGGCCTGCCGGATGGTCTGTTCCGCATCACGGTGTTCGACCAGTGGAACGACCAGATCGTCGACGGTCTCGCGACGGCGGTGCAGCTCAAAGGCGGACAGACGCAGAACGTCGGCGACCTGGCCGTGCTGCAATGGCACACGAACCTCTACACGCGCAGCTTCATCGATACGAACGGCGATGGCGTGTCGCAGGACAGTGAGCCGGGTCTCGCGCTCGTGCCGACCAATATCCGCTTCCGCGACGGCAGCTATTCGAACTTCAACAACACGGACCTGAACGGTTACGCGTCGTTCAACGAGGTGTTCCCGCTCTTCAACTGGTACATCGCGGAGGCCGACACGACGCGCTACAAGCAGACGGGCGTGCATGTCGTCTACGACGCGGGCGGCCCGCCTGACGGCACGCCTGGCGGCGGGGGCTCGTCGATCGCGGCGAACTACGCGAACACACTGGAATCGTCGACGGCGCATCTGCCGAACGCGTTGCGCGTGCCGGGCGCGATCTACTGCAACGACGCGGACTGCAATGACCGCACGGGCACGAATCCGTCGACGGGTCGCATCGATCCGCCGTGGGTCACGACGATGGGCTGGCAAGGCTTCTCGGGCCAGAACTCGTTCATCGAATTCGGCAAGGCGCCGTATGGGACGAACGAGAACGGCGGCATTCATGGCGAAGTGATCTACGCATCGACGCGCCCGTTCGACGATCCCGCTCTGCTGATCCATACGAGCTGGACGCCCGACGTGCCGAACGTGACGGTCAACCTGTACGCCGAAGGCACGGCCGCCGACGGCACGCAGAGCCTCACGCTCGTCGATACGACGAAGACCAGCAGCTGGGACGACTGGGCCCAGGGTTTCCGTTCGGATGGCGTGCCGAACATGAACTGCCCGGGCCAGGAAACCACCGATCCGTTCTTCTTTACGCTGAAGGACAGCTCGCAATGGCTCGACCCGCAAAAGCGGACGCTGCCCATGCACGCGCAGTTCAAGTGCTATGACGGCATGCACGCATTCAACCAGCTGCAGCCCGCGCCATACGACGGGATGTACCAGTTCCCGAGCGTGACGGACCGCGATCCGCAGAAGGGCACGCCGAAGGGTTCGAACTGCACGGTCTGCAGCAAGCTCGCCGATGGCTCGTACATGCTGCCTGCGGGCAAGTATGTGGTCGAAATCATCGTGCCGCCGGGCTATGAGCTCGTGAAGGAAGAAGACAAGAACATCCTGATCGGCGACAACTACATCGCGCCTGTCACGCAGCAGTTCGGCGGACTGGGCAACATCTTCATCCTGCCCGACCAGGCGGCGGTGAACGCGACGTACAACCGCAACAACGCGCAGAACCCGACTACGGATCTCGGCTCGTCGCCGCGCCACGAAGGCGACACGGGTAGCGTCGAGACGTTCTGGCCGTGCGTCGGCGCGCTGCGTGTGGTGCCGGACTACATCAGCCTGTTCCCGGGCTCGCAGGAAGTCGCGCCGTTCGCGGGCGCTTCGCGGCACCTGTGCGACCGCAAGGAAGTCGTGCTGACCAACCAGATGTCGGTGCTCGCGAAGTTCTGGGTGTTCAGCTCGACGCACGTGGCTGCGCACTTCACCGGCTTCATGCTCGATGATTTCTCGTCGGAGTTCGATCCGTACTCGCCGCAGTTCGGCGAAAAGTTCGCGGTGCCGAACGTGCCTGTTTCGATGAAGGATTTCGCGGGCAACGAAGTGAGCCGCATCTATTCGGACCAGTGGGGCATCTTCAACGGATTGAATTATTCGACGTGGGAAGTGAACCCGCCGAACCCGACGGGCTATGCGCCGACGATGATGGTCGCCTGCATGAACGATCCCGACATGCCGGACCCCGCGCATCCGGGGCAGACGATCCGCGATCCGCTGTTCAACCCCGCGTACAGCCAGTTCTGTTACGAGATTCCGTTCATGCCCGGGCAGACGCAGTACATGGATACGCCTGTCGTGCCCGTGTCCGCGTTCGCAGACGGCTACAACCCACCCGATTGCGCGTATCCGGACGCGACGCCCGCGATCTCGTCGGTGACGGGCGACACGAGCAACGGCGGTGCGGGTCCGTGGGTGAGTCAGGCCGGCCATACGCTGACCATCAAGGCGCTCGGCGACCAGCAGGTGCCGAACCATGCGTACGGCGGTCCCGCTGCGACGACTTCGCCGTATAACCAGAAGTTCGTCACGCGGCACTATGGTTTCGGCGCATCGCAAGGCACCGGGACGGTGACGGTCGGCGGCGTGAATGCGCACGTGAACGCGTGGTCGGATACCCAGATCAACATCACGGTGCCGACGCTCTCCGCGAACCAGTCGAGCTGCACGATCCAGCAGCGCGGCGTCAATACGCAGACGCGCTGCGGCGAACTGGTCATCACGTCGAACAACGGCAAGAAATCGATCGATACCGTGACGGTCACGATCGGCGGCAAGGCACCTGCCTATGTCGGCGGCGAGAATGGGACGAACAACGCGATCCAGACGGCCATCGACAAGGCGACCCCTGGCGACCTGATCATCGTCGGGCCGGGCAACTACAGCGAAATGCTGCTGATGTGGAAGCCCGTTCGTCTGCAAGGCGTGGGCGCGCCTGCCGTGGTCGTGAATGCGAACACGCATCCGTCGGGCAAGCTCGACCCGTGGCGCAGACAGGTCGACTGCCTGTTCGGCGTGGCGCTCAACGGCGGCCTGATCTCGTCAGGCAATGCGTACGATCCGTCCGGCGCGTATGCGTGCTCCGCCGCGATGCAGCGCCAGGTGGACGCGATTCCGCTCGAACCGACCGTCGGCTGGGACAACACGTTGAACGGGAACCTCGGCGAACTGCTGATGGAGCCGACCTTGATGGGCGCGTATGAAGGCGCGGCTATCACCGTGCTCGCGAAGGGCGTGCGCGACGTGCGCGTGGGCGGCAAGCTGCAGCCTGATCCGAACTGCACGGCCAACGGTATCTGCACGCCGCTGACGGCCAGCAACGCGGACTGCAACACCTACTCGAGCAACTTCCTGTGCAACCCGTCGCGTGTCGACGGCATCACCTTCACGAACAGCTCGCAGGGCGGCGGCGGCATCTTCCTGCACGGCTGGAACCACTACACGGAGGTGTCGAACAACCGCGTGTTCAGCAACGCAGGCACGCTGACAGGCGGGATCACGATCGGTCAGGTGGAAGTGCCCGACGGCACGATCGCCAACGATGGCTTCACGGAGGAGCCGTTCGCGTACAACACGCATGTCAACGTGCACCACAACTCGGTGACGTCGAATGCTGCGTACGGCGACGAGATCAACTCGACGACGCCTTCTTCGGCAGCGGGCGTGACGTTCTGCTCGGGCGCGGACAACTATCACTTCAACTACAACTGGGTCTGCGGCAACATGAGCAGCGGCGACGGCGGCGGTGTCGCGCACTTCGGCTTCAGCTACAACGGCGATCTGTCGCACAACTGGATCCTGTTCAACCAGAGCAACAACCCGACGCTGCCAACATACGGCGGCGGGCTGATCGCCCAGGGCGTTCCGCCCGACGGCACGTTCTGCGAGAACTCGACCGTGGATATCGACTGCGCGCCGCAGCTGTCGGACGGCGTCGGGCCGGGTCTCGTGATCGACGGCAATCTGATCGTCGGCAATACGGCCGAAAGCGGCAAGGGCGGCGGCCTGCGTCTGCAGAACATCAATGGCACGGACGTGCAGCGCAGCCCGCGCAACCGCAACCGCTGGTACGAGGTGAGCGTGATCAACAACATCATCGCGAACAACGTGGCGGGCTGGTCGGGCGGCGGTGTGTCGGTGCAGGATGCCGTGCGGGTGAACTTCATCAACAACACGGTGATCTCGAACGACTCCACGGCATCGGCGGGCGTGCTGTTCAACACGGCGCTCGCTGCGCAGGCCAACGTCGGTCCGCCGAACTGCACGACGGTCGGCTCGGAAACGACCTGCAGCCCGATCACGACGTCGACGATGCAGCCTTCCGGCCTCGAAACCGCGAAGCATACGCAGAACTTCCTGACGGCGTTCACGGCGGGCGGCGCGGGCTGTCCTGCTGGCGAGGACTGCAGCCACTACTCGTTCCCTGTGCTCAGGAACGACGTGTTCTGGCAGAACCGCACGTTCTTTATCACCGTGGGCGGGCTGAACCCGAATATCCCCGGCTTGCAGAACATCGTCACACTGAACCCGACGTTGAACCAGGCGGGTCATCAGACGGGCTTCTGCGATCCGAAGGCAGTGTACTGGGATATCGGCGCCTATGGCGATACGAAGCCGTCGGACCACTCGTCGGGCATGAGGCTCGCACCGCAATATTCGATCATCACGGATGCGGGTGACTATCCGAATGCGCACAACAGCTCGGCGAATCCGAACGTGGTGAGCCAGTACTGCAACGGCGCGCGGGTGCCGCCCGAAGGCGGCGGCAACGGCTTCGCGGTGCCGCCCGGCATTGCGGATACCGTGCTGCCCAATCCGCTGTTCGGTCTGCTGCCGTCGGCGACGCCGGATGAAGGCAACCAGTGGATCAACATGTCGTACGGGCCGCTGTCGCTGTTCAACATGACGGTGAGTTCGGGCAGCACGAACTATGGCGTGCCGCTCGGCAACTACTCGATCAAGACGGGTTCCCCTGCCGTCAATGCGGGCACGAATGCGGGTGCACCGAATCACGACTTCTTCGGCACGCAGCGTCCGCAGAGCGGCAGCTACGACATCGGCGCGGTGGAGTTGCCACGCACGGGACTGTTCGCAGGCGGCAACCTGCCGTTCGCACCGGGCGCGCTGCTCGATCTGCTCAATCAGGTCCTGGGCAGTGGGGCAACGGGCACGGCCAGTCCGCAGGCCAATGCGCCTTCGACGGGAGCGGTGCAATGAGACGCGTCGTCACAGCGGCGACCTGGGTCTGCTGTGCCGCATTGCCGGCGATGCCGGCAGCGGCGCAGCAGGCACAGCAGGCGGCAGTGCATGGCAATGCGCCGCACGCGTCGCGCTATGAGCCGATGAAGCTCACCGCGCACGCGCGCACCTTTTACCAGTCAGTGCGGGGCATCGACAGCCTGAGCGTCCGCCGCACTGCGTCGGGCAATCTGCTGCGCTTCAGTTACCGCGTGACGGACCCGGCGCTCGCGAAGCTGCTCGGCGACAAGAGCACGACGCCTTATCTGTACGGCGAGGCCAATCATGTGCTGCTCGAAGTGCCCGTGATGGACAACATCGGCCAGTTGCGGCAGACGGGTGCGCTCGAGGTCGGCCAGCAATACTGGATGGTGTTTTCCAACAAGGGCAATCTGGTGAAGGCGGGGGACCGCGTCAACGTACTGATCGGCTCGTTCCATATCGACGGGCTGGTCGTTCAATAACGTGTGCGCGGCACGACATTGAGGAGATCGACATGAACCGGGGCTTTCGGACGATTGTTTCGATGACGGGCGTAGTGGCCGCGAGCTTCGCTGCGCACGCCGCGCTGGCGGCAGGCGGCGGCGGGATGAGCGCGACGCAGGTCGTCGAGCGCAACATAGCGGCGCGCGGCGGACTGCAAGCCTGGCGCGCCGTCAACACGATGACGTTGAGCGGACAGATCGACGTGGGTGGCACGAAGCCCGTCAAGCTGCCGTTCGTCATGACGATGAAGCGGCCGCACAAGAGCCGCTTCGAGCTGAACTTCGACAACCAGATCGCCTACCAGATCTACGACGGCAGCCAGGGGTGGAAAGTGCGTCCATTCCTCGGCCGCAACGTCGCAGAACCCTATACGGCTGCCGAGGCGAAATCGGCGGCGGAAACAGCCGATCTTGACGGGCCGCTGGTCGACTATGCGGCCAAGGGCAGTCAGGTCACGCTGCAGGGGATGGAAACGATCGACGGGCACCGTGCCTACAAGCTCCTGCTGACCACCAAAGATCACGCGCAACGGCATGTGTGGATCGACGCGTCGAGCTTTCTCGAAGTCAAGGTCGAAGGCGATCCGCGCAAGCTCGATGGACGCATGCATGTCGTGTCCGTCTACTACCGCGATTACCGGCGCGAGGGAGGCCTGATGGTGCCGCATCTGCTCGAGACACAGGTGACGGGCGTGAAGCAGAAGCATCAGATGACGATCCAGCATGTCACGGTGAACCAGCCCGCCGACGACGCGCTCTTCGCGAAGCCGCAATTGCCCGCGCAACCGCAACCGGCGCCCGCCAGGGTCGCCGCGAAATGACGCCACGTCGATGAGGTCACGATCATGAAACGCATCGCCTCATGGTTGCTGGCGGTCTGCGTGTCCGCGCTCGCGTGGGCGCAGATGCCTGCCGCCGCGCAGCCGCTTACGGTCGACGAGATCATCGTGAAGAACGCGGCCGCGCGCGGCGGCGTGGACGCATGGCGCAAGGTCCACACGATGATCTGGATGGGGCATGTCGAAAGCGCGAATGCGCCGACACCGAATGCGCCGTTCATGCTGGCGCTGCGACGGCCCAACAGCACGCGCTTCGAGATCACGGCGATGAACCAGCGGATCGTGCGCGTGTTCGACGGCAAGGAAGGGTGGAAGATCCGGCCGTCGTCGGGCGGCGCGCCCGATGTGCAGCCCTACGCGCCCGCAGAAGTCCGTTATGCGCGCGACGAACAGGTGATCGACGGCCCGCTGCTCGATCACGTGGCAAAGGGCATAGCCGTATCGCTCGACGGCATGGATGCCATCGAAGGAAAGGACGCTTACCGGCTTGCCGTCACGCTGCCGTCGGGCGCGCATCGCCATGTATGGGTCGACGCCGCTTCGTTTCTCGACGTCAGGTACGATCGCGAAGCGCCGGGTCTGTCGGGCGCGCCTGTGAAGATCGAGGTGACGTATCGCGACTATCGCGAGGTCGACGGCGTGCAGGTGCCGTTCGCGATCGAAAGCGGTGTGGCGGGCGCGGCGAAGAAAGACCGGCTCGTGCTCGAGCGGGTGTCCCTGAATCCGCCGCTCGAAGACGCGATGTTCGTCAAGCCGTTGGTGCCGGGGCGGCGCGCGTCGGTGGCAGTCGGCGCGGGCGGTATGCCTGCGCCGCGTTCCGCGTTTGCTCCGGCGCAGTAACGATCATGCCCGGCCTCGTCGCAACGGCCACTGTGTTTGCACGGCGGCTGCTCGTTGCGAGCGCGTTGGCGGCCGCGTTGCTGGTGTCCGCACATCACGCGTTCGGGGCGCCGCCCGTCGACGCCGGCGAAGCGATCTTTCGGGAAGGCATTGCCGGCGACGGCCGCCCCGTCGAAGCGACGCATCAGGGGCAACTCGCGATGCGAGGCGCAACGGCCGCCTGCATGAACTGCCATCGACGCAGCGGGCTTGGCGCGAAGGAAGGCAACACGGTCATTCCGCCCATTGCCGCGCAGTATCTGTTTCATCCAGCCACGAACAACCCGGATGAGTTGACGGTGCCGTTCATCGACGGCATGCGTACCAGTCGCGAGCCATACACGGAAGCGACACTCGCGCGCGCAATCCGCGAAGGCATCGATTCCGAAGGCAAGCCGCTCGGCTATCTGATGCCGCAATTCGATCTGAGCGATGCGGACATGCATGCGCTGATCGGCTATCTGAAAACACTGGACAGACGCAGGGCGCTCGGCGTCACGGACACCGTGCTGCACTTCGCAACGATCATCACGCCCGACGCCGACCCTGTGAAGCGGCGCGGCATGCTCGATGTGCTCGAACATTACTTCGCTGACAAGAACGCTGCGCCGTTGGGTGCGACGCCCGCGTTGCGCTCGTCGCGCAAGATGATGTTCATGGTCAACCGGCGCTGGGAACTGCATGTATGGGAACTCCACGGGCCGCCCGAGACGTGGCAGGCGCAATTGCGGGAGTATCTTGCGAAGCAGCCGGTGTTCGCCGTGCTGTCGGGACTCGGTGGCAGGAACTGGGCACCTGTCCATGATTTCTGCGAGCGCGAGCAGGTGCCGTGTCTGTTTCCGAACGTCGAGGTGCCAGTCGAAAGGGAACACGACTTTTATTCGATGTATTTCTCGCGTGGCGTGCTGCTCGAAGCGGAACTGATTGCAAAGCGGATTCGCGAGCCCGCCAGTTCTGCTGCGGCGCGACCGGTCAAGACCGTGCTGCAGGTGTATCGCGCGGGCGATAGCGGCGAGGCCGCGGCGCAGGCGCTTGCCGCGGATCTGAAGAAGCAGGGCATCGCCGTCGAGAATCGCGCGATGCCAGCGAACGCGCACGTAGCGTCGGCGCTGCGAAGCGCGTCGCACGCGAATGTGCTCGTGCTATGGCTCAGGCCACCTGACCTTGCCGCGCTCGGCGACGCGCCGGCTGCCTCGGTGGCCGTGTATGTGTCCGGGCTGATGGGCGGGCTCGACCGCGTACCGCTGCCAGCGCACTGGCGCGACAACGCAAGGCTCGCGTATCCCGTCGATCTGCCGCAAGGCCGGCGCGTGCGCGTCGACTATGCGTTCGGCTGGTTCGCGATACGCCATATTCCCGTCGTCGACGAACGTGTGCAGGCCGATACCTATCTGGCGTGCGGGCTGCTCGCCGAAACGCTGAGCCATATGGTCGATGCCTTCGTACGCGACTACCTCGTCGAACGTATCGACGACATGCTCGAACATCGCATTCTCACCGGCTACTATCCGCGCCTCACGCTCGCACCTGGGCAGCGTTATGCATCGAAGGGCGGATACATCGTGCGCTTTGCCGAGCCGGACAGACTGCGCGTGGTCGCGGACAGCGACTGGATCGTGCCGTAGGGTGAGTCGCAGTGGCGTTGTTCAACTGCTCGCAGGCAGCAACCGCCGGTATTTGTCGAGCACGCGCGGCACATACGAACGCGTTTCGGGAAACGACGGAATCCTGTAGCCCGCGCGTATCACCGCGTTCTCGCCCGCGTTGTACGCAGCGAGCGCCAGTTCCATATCGTCCTTGAAGAGATCGAGCAAAAAGCGCAGATAGCGGGCGCCCGCAAGCACGTTGTCGCGCGGATTGAACATGTCGCCATCGGAGAAGCGGCGCGCCGTGTCCGGCATCAACTGCATGAGGCCCAGTGCCCCTTTGTCGGAGACAGCGTTGGGGTTGTAGCGCGATTCGACGTCGATGACCGCGCGCAACAGTTCGGGCTGCAGATGGAAGGTTTCGCTGGCTTCGGCAATCACGGGTTCGAATTGCGAGGCATCGACATGCGTCGATTGCACGGGCTGTTTCGCGCGGCCCGGTGACGGCGGCGACGCGACGATCACCGACATGCCCGTCTTGCCCGGCATATCGGTCAGCACGATTGCGCCCGTGCTGTCGACCTTGCCGAAAATATCGGCGTGCGCGGACTGCGCCAGAGCCAGACCGAGCACGACGGCCGACAAAACGAATGGCGCGGATGCCATAGGTGCCGGTCGTGTCGCTGCGTGCACGCGCATGATGGATCTCCGCTCGTGCTCTGATTGTGGTGCGCAGTCCAGACGCCAGCAATGGGGCGATCTCCCCTTTTTCTGAGGCGAACGCGGAGGGCTTTCACCCACTGTACAGAAACGTTACAGGTGAGGCGGTTGCCGCAAGGGCGAATTCGTCGGGAGTTTTGGCGCGCATGGGCGCGCAAAGAAAGAAACCCAAAGGAGAGCATGCCGTTGGGGTGAAAACTACCTGCTAACTCGCATCTCACTGCTGAACGGGACTTTTTCCAAAGTATTACGGGCGCGTGAAACGGAAAGAAATTGATCAGGATTGAAACGTTTTTGCGCGCAAAAATTACCGATCTTTGACGGTTTTCAAATAGTCAGGCACGCATGCAGGTTCTGCGCGTATGGCAAGCTCCTTGCTCTTTCTGAGCCGGGCGCAGGCCTGACAGGGTATTGCCGGCATGCGTTAGCATAACGAAATATATACGTAATGCTCGAGAAAGTAACAATCGAAAGAAGAAGAATTTTGTGCTCGCTATGTATGGCACGCACACTTACCAGACGAGGAGCCGGCCGTGAACATCAAACATCGCGTGATCATCGCAGAGGACCACGACCTGCTGCGCAACGGATTGCGTTCGATGCTGTCGGCGCAAAGCGAATATGAAGTAGTGGGCGAGGCGCGCGATGGGAAGGAAGCGTGTCAGCTCGCCATGTCGCTGGCACCCGACCTGATCCTGATGGATCTGTCGATGCGCGGCATGAACGGCATCGACGCGACGGCGGCGATCAAGCGTCGCTCGCCGCTCGTGCACATCATCGCGTTGACCGTGCATCAGAGCGAGGAATACGTGCGCGAGGCGTTGCGCGCGGGTGTCGACGGTTACGTGCTGAAGGATGTGTCGTTCGACGAACTGCTCTTCGCGATGCGCACGGTCATGCAGGGCAAGAAACATCTGAGCGCGGACGTCTATGGCTTCATGGTCGATTCGTTCGTGACGGGGCGCGAGATCGCCGCGCCGAAGAAAGCATGGGACCTGTTGACGGCCCGCGAACGCAGCGTGTTGAAGCTGATCGCGGAAGGGCGGACCAACCGGCAGGTGGGCCAGTATCTGAACCTGAGTCCGAAAACGATCGAGAAGTATCGCGCGAGCGTGATGCACAAGCTTGCGATCGAGAACGTGACGGAGCTCGTGCTTGCGGCGATCAGCATGGGCCTGCTGACTTCACTCGCGTCGAAATGCGCGGAGCCCGAGACGGACGGCGGGCTGTATCGCTTGCCCGTTGCAGGCACACAGACGGACGGCGCAGCGGGCGAAGCGGAGAAAGGTGCATTGCCGCACATGAGCGGCACGGCGGCGGGCTAGCCGGGACATGCGTGCGCTTCACGCGGCATGCCACGCGAGGCGCTACAGAGGCCAGCATGCCGAGACTTCGGTGCCCTTGTCCCGGATGGCGTTCACGGCGAACGTGCCGCCTTGCGTTTCGACGCGATGCTGCATGCCCGTCAGACCCAGGCCGTTCGAGCGGGCGTCGTCCGTGCGAAGCGGGTGTGCGTCGTAGCCCGTTCCATTGTCGCGTATGGTCAGCAGCAGGTGCGATGCGTTGCGCTGCAGCTCGACGCGAATCTCCGAAGCAGCCGCATGCTTGACGATGTTATTGAGCGCTTCCTGCACCACGCGAAAGATATCCGCCTTGAGATGATCGGGAATTTCGCCGTCTTCGATGCCGCATGAAAACATCACTCGCAGCGTTTCGATGCTTTGCTGGACACGCCGGCAGAGCGCACTCAACGCGGCAGGCAGGCCGAGGCGCTCCAGCGCGAGCGGCCTCAGTTCTCCGCATATCTGCCGCATTTCGCCGATGGTGTCGCGTATCTGCAGGACGGTTGCGTCGAGCAGTTGCGCTGCGTCGTCGGTCTGGCCCCGGCGCAAGCGCATGCGCGCGTCTTCCACCATCAGCTTGATCAGCGTCAGCGCCTGGCCCATGCCGTCGTGAAGCTCGGCGGCAAGACGCTCGCGTTCGCGCTGCTGTCCCATGGTGAGCCAGGTCGTGGGCTGGCGCGCGTCGTCGGCAGGCGGCTGGGCGCTTCGGGACTTCTCTCCGCGCAGCGACGGGAGCGGCTCGGCGAACAGCATCAGCCGGAGCAGCGCACCGCCTTGGCTCGGTGCAAACGTCTGCTGGTACACGTGCAAAGGCATTCGATGGCCGGTGCGGCCCGTGAGCGTGACGTCGAATGTGCGGAACACGTGATCCGCGCTGTCGCGCATCTGCGCTTCGACGGCCGCGCAATCTTCTTCATGCGCGAGGTCCGCGAGACGCTTGCCGGCGAGATTGGCGCTCGCATAACCGAGCAGCGCGGCGGCGCTGCGATTCGTGCTGACGATCGCGCCTTCGCTGGTCGTCAGGGCGAGCGCGGCGCCGCGCGCGTCGCTGACGTGCGCCGTCTGCTGCGTATGGCGCATGGCGTTGCCCAGCTTGCGCATCGCGTCGATCAGATCACGCAGCTTGAGGGGCGGTTCAGGCGACGTAGTGGCATGCATGGGCGCTCCCGTCTGGTTGACCTGAAAAACTCTGAACCCGCCATCGGATTGTAGGCCGCGCGCCACGCCCGCGGCAACGGGGCACGTGCTGCGTTTCGTACGGGGAACACCCGCACCGTCAGACGCGGGGTATTACGCTGGTAGAACTCTCCTACTGTGCTTTGGGGAGCTTCATCCAATGACGTCCCCCACACGATTGACGAGACTGGTCGAGCAAGGGCGAATTGCGCGCCGTGCCCTGGTTCGCAGCCCGTTGCTTCATGAAGAGGAGGTCGCGATGAACACCCACAGGCTCGTAATCGGTGCGCTCATTCTGACGGGCGCGGGATTGACGGCGCTACCCGTGTTGAGCGCCGGGGAAGAACAGGCGCCCGCAGCCGATGCGGCGATGACGGCGCAACATCACGATGCCTCGATGAACATGGACGAGGCGAAAGGCGATGACCCGATCGCCGGGACGGTTGCCAAAGACAAGGCAGCGCAAGACAACGCGCCGAACAGTGCCGCGCTACAAGGCATGACGGCGAAGCAACGCGTGATGAAGGAAGCGGCAGCGGCGCAGGCAGCAGCAAAAGCCACAGAAGAAAAAGACATCGCGACGGACGCCGCCGCCGCGCACGAGGCCCACGCAATGCCGGCAGACATGCCGATGGACAACATGCCGATGCCCGCCGCGCATGACACGGCCGCGCCCGCGGACGCCATGCCCACGCACGACGAACAGTCGAAAGACAAGCTTCACTCGATGTCCGGCGAGCACGAGATGCATGCGCATCATCACGACATGGCGCCAGGCACGACACGCACCACGGCGGACTACGCGTTGCCGCCCGTCACGCTGGTGCGCGACGACGGCGAGTCCGTTTCGCTGGTCGACGAACTGAACGACGGCCGCCCCGTGGTGTTGACGTTCATCTACACGTCGTGCACGACGATCTGCCCGATGGTCAGTCAGACTTTCGAGCAATTGCAGGAGGAACTCGGCAGCGAGCGTGACAACGTGCATATGGTGTCGATCTCGATCGACCCCGAAGAGGACACGCCCGCGCGCCTCAAGGCCTACGCTGAGCGCTTCGGTGCGGGGCCGGAATGGCAGTACTACACGGGCACGGTGGAAGCGAGCGTCGCCGCGCAGCGCGCCTTCAACGTCTATCGCGGCGACAAGATGAACCACACGGCCGTCGCGTTCTTCCGCGCCGCGCCGGGCAAGCCGTGGCTGCGCCTGGACGGTCTCGCGACTCCCGACGAACTGTTGAGCGCCTACCACGAGATCGTCGCCCGCAACGGTTCGTGAACCCGCCGCGCGGAGGTGTCAACGTGGAGAAGATCCACCGGGTGCTGATCGCCGAAGACCAGCCGCTGCTGCGCGGAGGGCTGTGCTCGATGGTCCGCGCGTTGCAGCACTACAGCGTCGCAGGCGAGGCGGGCGACGGCGTCGAGGCGTGCAGCCTCGCCGCGACGCTGATGCCAGACCTGATCCTGATGGACCTGTCGATGCCCGGCAGAAGCGGCGTCGAGGCGATCGCGCATATCAAGCGGCAGGCGCCGCAGATCAGGATCATCGCGCTGACCATTCACGCGAGCGATATGCATATGCGCGAGGCGCTGGCGGCGGGTGTCGATGGCTATGTGCTGAAGGACGCGGCGTTCGACGAGCTTGTCGAGGCGATGCGTCTGGTCATGCTCGGCCAGCGCAATGCCACGCTCGACGAATACGGCGCACGGCAGCGCGAGCCGCGTGGCCAGCCTCCGGACGGGCAGCATGCGCAGAGGTGGAGCGCGCTGACCTGCCGCGAGCGCGTCGTGCTGCGTCTCGTTGCCGAGGGCTGCACCAATCGCGAAGTGGGCGAGCAACTGCGCCTGAGTCCAAAAACCATCGAGAAACATCGCGCCAGCCTGATGCGCAAGCTCGGCGTATCGAATGCGACGGGGCTCGTGCACGCGGCGCTCGATCTCGGCGTGCTCGCGCTGCCCGAGGATACGGGCAATGGGTTGAACTACTTCGTTTGAACGGCAAAGAACTGGAGGGTCTTTACCCATCTGTTTGCACGAGTCTCCCTACTTCGCGCCCATGCGGGCCTGAACAAGAATGCTCACAGGCGTCCGGCCTGCGCAACACGCGCGGCATTCCACAGGGAGGACCACACCGTGAGCGACATCCCGTTCATGTCCACATGCGGCAGATCCATCGATACGCATGCACGGCAAGCAGTGCGCGAGAAAGGCTTCACGCTGCTCGAACTGCTGGTGGTCATGGTCATCATCGGCCTGCTGGCGGGTCTCGTCGCTCCGCGCTACTTCGAGCAGATCGGCAAGTCGAACACGAAGATCGCGCGCGCGCAGATCGAATCGCTCAGCAAGGCGCTCGATCAATTCCGCCTCGACGTCGGCGCGTATCCGACCACGGAACAGGGCCTGCAGGCCCTGATGACAAAGCCGCAAGATGCGCCGCACTGGAGCGGCCCCTATCTGCAGAAGGCCGTGCCGCCCGATCCGTGGGACCGCCCCTATCAGTATCGCGCGCCCGGCGAACACGCCGACTACGACCTGTATTCGTACGGCAAGGACGGCCAGCCGGGCGGCGCGGGCGAGAACTCGGACGTGACGTCCTGGTGAACGGTGCGAGGAGAAGCGACGTGAAGTATGTGCTGCGGGTCTTCGATACGAACGGGGCGGTGCAGACGGTGCACGTCGAGAGCGATTCGACGGCGGCGGCCGCGTCTCTCGCTCGCGCGCGCGGGTTGCGTGTCGTATCGGTGCGCGGCGAGCGCGGCCGCGCGCGGTTGCGCCTGCGCACGCCTGCGCTCGCGCGCGGCAAGTTCAATGTCGAACTGTTCGCGCGCGAACTCGCGGCGCTGCTTTCGGCGGGCGTCGGTGTGGTCGATGCGTTGCGCACGCTCGCGAGCAACGAGCGCCGCGAACGCTCCGCCGCCGTGTATCGCGGGCTGTTGCGGCGGCTCGAAGAAGGTCAGTCGTTGTCGGCGGCGCTCGAACAGGCCAGCGACGTGTTCCCCGCCGTGCTCGTCGCCTGTGTGAAAGCGAGCGAGCAGACGGGCGGTCTTGCAGACAGTCTCACGCGCTATTCGCGCAACAGCGCGATGCTGCATGAACTGCGAGGACGGGTCGTGTCCGCGGCGATCTATCCGACGGTGCTGCTCGTGGTTGGCGCGGTAGTCGTGCTCTTTCTGTTGGGCTTCGTCGTCCCGCGCTTCGCGACGCTGCTCGAACATAGCGGGCGCGAACTACCGCTTCTTTCTCAACTGCTGATCGCGTGGGGCAGCATGGTTCACGCGCATGGCAAGGAACTCGCAATCGGCTTTGCCGTGTTCGCGTTCGTTGCGTCGATCGTGCTGCGCCGCCCTTCCGCGCGCGACTGGATTGCCGACCGCATGCTCGCGTTGCCGGGCATCGGCGAATACTTTCGTGTGTTCCGTCAATCGCAATTCTTCCGCACCACGGCGATGCTCGTCGACGGCGGCATCCCGGCCATCCGTGCATTCGATCTCGCGCGTGGACTCGTCGGTCGTTCCGATCAGGCATCGCTTGCGGGTGCGCTCGACCAGGTGCGCAACGGCGCAAAGATCTCCGACGCGTTCCAGCAGGCGTCGCTGGCTGATGCGATCACGTATCGGCTGTTGACCGTCGCGGAGAAAACGGGCGGGCTCGGCCCCGTGCTCGACCGGATCGCGGCGTTTCAGGAATCACAGGTGGCGCGTGCAATCGATCTGATCTCACGGCTGATCGAGCCCGCGATGATGATCTTCATTGGCATTGTGATCGGCGGCATTGTCGTGCTGATGTACATGCCGATCTTCGAAATCGCATCGAGCGTTCAATAGCAGGCGAGGATGTCATGGACACGGCGAGCATGGCGAACGGCATCGGCGGGACGGGCGGCGTCGACCTGCGCGACGCGCTGCGCACCCTCGCCGAGCGTCATGGCTCGGGTCTGCGCGCGCTCGAAGATCTGCTCACGCAAATGCCCATCAGCCCCGACGAGGCGCTGGCGCAACTCGCCGTGCAATGCCACATGCAGCCGGTCACGATGCAGGCGCTGAACGCGCTGCAACCGGATTTCGACGTCGTGCCGTTCGTCGAGGCGACGACCCGCCTGTGCATCTGCTTTCGTGAGGCCGAAGATTCCGCCGGGGGACGCGGCCTGTTGTTCGTGATCGCCGATCCGCTCGACCGGCGCACGCGCGGCAGTATCGAGCAACGCATGCGCGCGCGGCCTGCCGTGCCATATCGCTGGGCGCTCGCGAGCATCGGCGACATCACCGCGTGGCTCGCGGTGCGCGAGAAGGACGTGCGCGCGATGGACTCGCTCGCGTTCGATCAGACGACCCAGCATGCCGCCGATCCCGCGTCGCTCGCGCTGACGCTGCAAGGCATCAGCAACGACGACAGCGCCGTCGTGCGCCTGCTGAATTCGACGATCTACGACGCCCTGAAAATGATGGCGAGCGACATCCACCTCGAATGCCGCGCGCATGGGCTGATGATCAAATGCCGCGTCGACGGCGTGCTGACGGTGGTGGGGCGCGTCGAAGGGCGCGACGTCGCGGATCAGGTGCTGTCGCGCGTGAAAGTGATTTCCGAGCTCGATATCGCCGAGCGCCGCGTGCCGCAGGACGGCCGTTTCAAGGCCGTCTATGCGGGCCGCGAGATCGATTTTCGCGTGTCGATCATGCCGAACCAGTTCGGCGAAGACGCGGTGCTGCGCATTCTGGACCGTTATCAGCTGTCGCAGGCGTCGGGCGGACTCACGCTCGAAGCGCTCGGTTTCCAGCAGGAAGATACGCGTTTCATGCGCACGGTTGCGGCGATGCCCTACGGCATGCTGCTCGTCACGGGGCCGACGGGCAGCGGCAAGACGACGACGCTCTACGCGATCCTCACGGAGATCAACGACGGACTCGAAAAGATCGTGACCATCGAAGACCCCGTCGAGTATCAGCTGGGCGACATTCTGCAGATCCCCGTCAACGAGGCAAAAGGGCTGACCTTCGCGCGCGGGCTTCGCTCGATCCTGCGCCATGATCCGGACAAGATCATGGTCGGTGAAATCCGCGATCCGGAGACCGCGCAGATTGCCGTGCAGGCGGCATTGACGGGCCACCAGGTTTTCACGACCGTGCACGCGAACAACGTGTTCGACGTGATCGGCCGTTTCACGAACATGGACGTCGACCCTTACAGCTTCGTATCGGCACTGAACGGCGTGATTGCGCAACGGCTCTTGCGCCAGTGCTGCCCGGACTGTGTCGCCGAAGATACCGTCGATGCCGATGCGCTCGCGCGATCGGGCATCGATCCGGACACGGCGGGCGGCTATCTGTTCCGGCGCGGCATGGGCTGCGCAGCCTGCCGCGGCAGCGGCTATCGCGGACGGCGCGCCGTCGCGGAAGCGTTGCGGATGGACGACGAACTGCGGCAATTGCTGTCCGAACGCGCGCCGCTTATGCAGATCAAGGCGGCCGCATTCCGGCAGGGTATGAAGACGCTGCGAAGTGCTGCAGTCAAGCTCGTGCGGCAGGGCGAAACGACCCTCGAGGAGATCAACCGTGTCACCATGGTCGATTGATTCGCGCGGCGCGGACCTCAACATCGGCATCGGCACACGCGAGGTCGCCGTAGGGCCGTGCAGGCCGCGCTGGATGCCGGCGCGCAAGCCCGCTTCACCCGCGGGCTCGCGCAGTGTGCCGATGCCCGAAACGCAATGGTTCACGCAAGCGGGTGTGTTCGACGCACTGCGCGCAGCGCTCGAGCCCGCGCCGGATAGCGATGCGCCGCAAGCGCCGCGCGTGCCGTCGCGAACGCGCAGCGCCCATATCGTGCTCGACGACTTCTGGGGCAATCACGCGATACTGCGTGGCGATTTCCGCACGTTGCGCGCGCGCGAAGTCGACGAGATCGCGCGCGCGCATTTCGTCGATATCTATGGTGTCGATGGAGAGACCGTCGCCGTGCGCACATGCATGCAGCGTGGCGGACGCGCCATGTTTGCCAGCGCGTTGCCGCGCGCGCTGGTGGATGGCATGGGCGAGGCGAGTGCGTCGGCCGGCGCCCGCATGCTGGCGGTGAAACTGTGCCTGCCTGAAATGCTCAACCGGACGCTGCCCCAAATGCCTCGCGCAAACGCGCTGGTCGTGTTCGCCGCGGACGCGCTGATTCAGGCTGTGCTGATAGAAGCGGGCGGCTGGGCCTGTTATGACGCGCAGCGCCTTTTCGCGGGAGACGCATGCGATCCCGCAAAAGTCACGCTGCTCGCGGAACAGGCGTTCGAGCGCTGCGCGGAACGCACGACGCTCAAACGCGAGGATTGCGCGCTGGGCTTCTTTGGCTGCGGCATTGCAGTCGATCTCGCTGCGCTGCAGGCGCGCTTCGCGAGCGTGACTACGCTGGCTGCGCCCAATGCCTGTCAGGCACCCGAGGGCGGCGATAGCCTCGCGCATCATCTGCTGGAGTACGCGCAATGATCCAGCGACTCGACATCGACTTCGCTCGCCGCCGGCCGCGCCTTGCGCCAGCGGGACTCGTCGTGCTGTGCATCGCGATCTGTGCGCTGCTTGCGAGCGGTGTGCGGCTGTGGCAGGCATTCGACGACAACGAGCAGGCGCAGGAACGACTGGACGAAGCGCGTCATCGTGTGCTCGCCAAAGCGCATCTCGTCAGGGCGCAACCAACGCCTGCCGCGATGCATGCGGAGAAGCAAAGTCTTGCGGTGCTGAGTGAATTGACGGTGCCGTGGCAAGACCTGTTGTCGATCGTCGAGGACTATCCGGACCATGATGTCGCGCTGATCGGCATCGATCAGAATCCGGTGCAGAGCCAGATTCGCATCACGGCGGAAGCGAAGAATTTCGACGCAATGATCGCGTATCTGCGCTATCTGCAATCGAGCAAGCTGTTGCGCGAGGCCGTGCTCAACGATCACGAGATCGAAGCCAATGTTCCGGGCACGCCCGTCCGGTTTCAGGTGACCGCCGTGTGGAGCCGCTCATGAACGTCGAGTTTCTCCGCGAGCGCTGCCTGACCTTGCGTTTCGAATGGATGCGGCGCTTCGGCGTAGCGGGCATCGCAGGCATCGCGTTGTTGTGTGCGGCTGCCGTCGTGGCCAATAGCGCGATACGCATGCGAGGCGACACGCTCGCGCTGTCGAACGAGGTTCGGCCTGCGCGTGGCGCGAAGAAAGCAGACGTTGCCCGCGACGCGGGCTCATACGCGGATACCGCCGTGCTCGCGAGCTTGCCCGATCTGTTTCCGCGTTTCGCGCATAGCGCGGACGATATCGCCGCGATACTCGCGCACGCCCGCGACAGCAATCTGGCAGTCGGCTCGGCGGAATACGTCATCGTTGCCGATCCGGGCGGACGCTACGTGCGCTATCAGATGTTGCTTCCCGTCAAGGATCAGTACGTCACGATTCGCCGCTTTCTCGCGTCGGTGCTCAACAGCGTGCCGAACGCGGCGCTGCGCGAGATTCACGTCGAACGGCCCGCCGTGGACGGCAGTGTGCTCGATGCGCGCGTCCGGTTCGAACTCGTGTACGGGACGGCGCGGCCATGAGTTCCGTTCTCGTTCGCCGCTCTGTGCTGGGCATGTGCCTGATCGCGACGATCGCGCTGTCGGTGAAGGTGTGGCGCGCGCCGGAAGGACAGTCGGCGATGGCGGCGGTGAGTGTCGCGCGTCATGACGCCGCGTTGACGGCTTCTTCGGTTCGGTCCACGGCAAGGCGCGACCGCGCGAAGTCCCCCGGCAAAGCAACCCAGGCAGCGAGCGAAAAGACCTCGAACGAGAAGCTCGCGGCATTGCGCAAGCCCATGTCGCTCGAATCGCGCAACAACCCGTTTGCCGCGTCGTCGTGGCTGCCGCCTCCGCCCCCGCCGGTACAGGCCGCGCCCGAGCCTCCGCCGCCGCCGACCGCGCCGCCCGTGCCGTATGTGTACCTCGGCAAACTGGACGGCTCGACGCTCAAGCCACGCGTCTTCCTGAGCAGTGGCGATCAGTTGCTGATCGTGTCTCAGGGAGAAGTGGTCGATGGACAGTACCGCGTCGAGTCGATTTCCGACGCCGACATCGTACTGATGTATCTGCCGTTGAATCAGAGGCAGGTCATATCGATGCAAAGCGAAGGAAAATGAGGGAAGGAAAATAAATGACAGCCGCATGCAGCCGCGATCGGAGCCGCAACGGGGACAGCGGCTCATCTACGCGCTATCCACCACAGTCCGCGCCCCTCACGCATGGCTTGCCCCGTGTGCCGATCACGAAGCGCCAGGCTGCGTGCATCGCCCTGGCCGTGCTGGCGTTGGGCGGTTGTGTGACACCGCCCGCCACGCGTCAGAACGATCCCACCAACGCACAATTGCAGATCGACTATCTGCACGATCGCGACGCGCGCGTGAATGCGTTGCTCGACGATGCGGACGCGTACCGCGCGAGCTATCAGTACGACCTCGCGGTCAAGGCGCTTGGCCAGGCCTACCAGATCGACCCGACCAGCGAGCGTGGCCGCAAGATCGGCGCCGCGCTCGACCGCGACCGGCGCGACCTCACGAGTTTGCAGGAAGCCGACCGCATGATGCAGCGCGGCTCGTATGCGGTCGCGGAAGAGCGCGTGCATCGGGTGCTGGCGCAGAACCCGACCAATCCGATGGCGCAGCAGATGCTCAGGGATATCCAGGACAAACGTAATCAGCAGCGCGCGCTGAAGGAGGAAAAGATCACCGCCTCGTCCATCATGCGGACGCCCGTCACGCTGCAGTTTCGCGATGCCAATGTGCGGATGGTGTTCGAAGCGCTGTCGAAAACGACGGGTCTCAACGTGATTTTCGATCGCGACGTACGCGCCGACCTGAAGACGACCATCTTCGTGACCAACGCGACGCTGCAGGACACCGTCGACATGATCCTGATGCAGAGTCAGCTCGACAAGAAGCAACTGAACGCGAACACGCTCTTCATCTATCCGGCGACGCCGGCGAAGGAACTGGAGTATCAGGAACTGAAGGTGCGCACGTTCCAGTTGTCCAATGTCGATGGGAAGCAGATTCAGGGCTTGCTGAAGAGCCTGCTGAAACTGAAGGAAGTGGTGGTCGACGAACGGTCGAACACCGTCACGATACGCGGCACGCCCGATACGATCCGCGTGGCCGAGGAAATGATCGCCGCGCAGGACATTCCCGAGCCCGAGGTGATGATGGAAGTGCAGGTGCTGGAGGTTTCGCACGATCGCATGACCGACCTTGGCATCGAATGGCCGAACTCGTTCACCGTGTCGACGCCCGCCACGGCCAATACCTGGGGCGAGTTGCATCATCTGCCCATCAATGCGCTCAATGTGAGCGGCCTGTCCGCGACGGCCAATTTCAAGCTGAGCGACACGGATGCCAATCTGCTCGCCAGTCCGCGCATTCGTGCGCGCAACAAGGAAAAGGCGCGCATCCTGATCGGCGACAAGGTGCCCGTGATTTCGAGTTCGAGCACGCCGAGCACGAGCGGACCGTCCTATACGCAGATGGTCCAGTACCTCGACGTCGGCATCAAGCTCGAAGTCGAGCCGCAGGTGTATCGGGACGGCGATGTCGGTATCAAGCTGAATCTGGAAGTGAGCAACATCACCAAGGTTATCCAGAGCGACAGTTCGCAGGCAGGGCTGACGACACTCGCTTATCAGATCGGCACGCGCAACGCGTCGACGAGTCTGCGTTTGCGCGACGGCGAAACGCAGATCCTCGGCGGCCTGATTTCCGACCAGGACAGAACGACGGCCGACAAGGTGCCTGGCCTCGGCCAGTTGCCCGTGCTCGGACGGCTCTTCTCCAATCACAACGGCGACCACGTGAAGACGGAGATCGTGCTGCAGATCACGCCGCATATCGTGCGTCCGCAGATCGCCGCCGACGCGGATACGCAGGAAGTCTGGTCGGGCACCGACGTCAACGTGCACTCGGAGCAACTGCGGCTCGACCCGGTCGTCGCGGAACTGGAACCGGCGGTGCCGCGTCCCGTCGTCCGTACGCCCGGCAGTGTGGGCGGCGGCACGACAGGCGGCGCGGCTTCGACGCCGCACAGCAGCACGCAGGGCCGGCCGACCACCCAGCCGCCCGCGAGCGCGTTCGGCCAGTTGCCGCCGGCGCCCCGCACGTCGCCGCCGCAGCAACCGTACGGTGGCCGCTATTCGACCTTGCCTGCGCCGCCGGTGCCGCCCGCTAACGGCGCCACGCCGCCGGCCGATCAAGGCGCTCCCGAGGCGCAGTCGAGCGGCGAGAACGGCAACGGGAACGCGCCACAGATCCCGTCCGCCGCACCCGGCGCGCAGGTGGCGCCTCCGCCTGCGCCTGCACCCGCGCTGTCAGCGCCGGCCGCGCCTCCGTCGAACCTCGTGATGCCGCCAGGCGATATGCCGAGCGACAACCCGCTGCGTCCGGTGCAGAACGGCGGGTACTGAGCAATGTCTCGCCTTGTTCGTCCGGACCGTGTTCGCATCGCGCGCCATGCGAGGCCGCGTGGCTTCACGCTGGTCGAACTCGTGATCACGCTTGCGCTGGTCGGCATTCTCGCGCTCGCCGTCGTGCCGTTTTCCCAACTGATCGTGCAGCGCGAAAAGGAGCAGCAACTGAGCGCCGCATTGCGCGAGATTCGCACCGCTCTCGACGCGTATAAGGAAGCAAGCGACGCCGGTCTTATCGAGCGGGAAGCGGAAGCGTCCGGCTATCCGCCTACGCTTGCGGTGCTGGTGGACGGCGTGAAGAACGTAAAGGACCCGAAGGGCGGCCTGCTGATGTTCCTGCGCCGCGTGCCGCGCGACCCGTTCTTCGCTGGCGACGTCGGGACACCGCCCGAAGACACCTGGAGCCTGCGTGCGTTCGGCGACCCGCCCGTGCATGCCGACGGCAGTGATGCTTCGGAACGCGGCAACGCGGGCAAGGACGTGTTCGACGTCACGTCGAAGTCGGAGCGCGTCGGTATCAATGGCATTCCCTATCGACAGTGGTGAGCGCGACCATGAAACGCATCGATATGCGCCGGCGCGATGCCGGCTTCACGCTGATCGAACTGGTGGTCGTGATGGCGATCATCGGGCTGTTGCTGACCATCGCACTGCCGAGTTACATGCACAGCATCGATCGCGGCAAGGAACAGGTGCGCGCGCAGAATCTCGCTGTGATGCGCGATGCGATCGACAAGTACTACGGGGACAACGCCGCCTATCCTGACACGCTCGACGAACTTGTGACGCGCCACTATCTGCGCGCGATTCCCGTCGATCCCGTCAACGGTGACGACAAATGGGCGGTCGTCGCGTCGCCGGATGACACGAAGCCGGGTGTCTACGATATCGTCCCTGCCAGCAGCCCGCAGGGCACGGCTTCCGGTGACGCGGGAGCGGGCAAATGAAGTCCGGCGCAGCGCGTGGCCGCCGCACGACTGCGCATGTCGTGCATGTCGCGCGGGATCGCGGTCTCGTGATGTTGACGTTGCTGATCGCGTTGATGCTGCTTTCCGTCGCGCTGATGGGCGCGCTCGATGTCTGGTCGCTGCAACGCAAACGGGAAAACGAACAGCAACTGCTGTTCGTCGGCAACCAGTACCGGCTCGCGATATTGCGCTACTACCGCGCTGGGCGCGCGCTGCCCGCTTCCGTCGACGAACTGCTCAACGACACGCGTGTTCCCGAGCCGCTGCATCATTTGCGGCGCGCGTATGCCGACCCCATCACCGGGCAGAACGATTGGGTTTATATGTATCAGGCGGGACGGATGGCGGGCTTGCACAGCAATTCAACGGATGCGCCGATCAAGCGCTCCAACTTTCCGCGGCAGTTCGAAGACTTCGAAGGACAGCAGACCTACGCAGGCTGGCAGTTCTTCTATCTTCCGCCGATGCAGCGCACCTACTCCAACAGCGATACCCTGGCGAAGCCAGCGAGACCGGGTACAGCAGGCGCGCCATTCGATCCGATGAACGACGGATTGACCCACTACACGCCACGTCCGTTCGGCGCATCGCATTGACGATCGGCATCAAGCTGATTGAAATCCCCCTGTTTGCATCTTCATCGTTGCAGGTCCAACGTCAAGGTCGTGTCATTGATTCTCATTACCTGGCTGTTCACTGCAGCTTATGAGGTTTACCGCACACATGGCGAATGATTTGCGCGCAAATAACCCATTCCGTTTCGAATAGAAAACAGATCTTAAGGCGTTCTTAAGCCGCATTCTCCGACACTTCCATTACGGCGAATTTTCGCTTCCTTATCAGGTCGATCAGCTTTTCTTTCGAATCAGAATCAGACGGAGAGGCTTCGTATGGACTCGGTGACGAGGAAGCTTTATCACGTTTGCCGCGGGAACCGCGCGCTGCCGGATGCGCTGCTGCCGACGACGAAATGGGTGATCGACAGGATCGACATTGGCGCGCGGACGAAGCGTCGTACGCGACTCGTTGCGGGCGCGGGTGGATTGCTCGATCTTGCGTCGATGAAGTTTCCGCGTGACACGGACGCGCTCACGGAAGTGCTGGCGACGCGGGATGTCGGCTGGGTCGCGGCGCTCCAGCACGGCCAACTGGAAGACCCTGCGGTCCGCTCCGTTGTCCGTCGCCACTGCATCAGCTACATCACGCTACCGACGACAGCCGTCGAACTCGGACACGCCGTCGGTCACGCCCGCGGCATGTGCTCACTGGCCGAAACCACGACAGATGGATCGATGACCGTCGTCGATTGCGACATGATCGGCTCGTGCGATGCGATGCGCCAGCTCTTTCGCACGGTGCGCAAATTTGCGATGTGCAATGCGCCCGTTCTGATCCAGGGAGAGTCGGGTACGGGCAAGGAACTGACTGCACTTGCCATTCACCGGCACTCGGATCGACGTCACGCGCCGTTTGTCGCGATCAACTGCGGTGCGATCCCGGTGCATCTCGTGACGTCGGAACTCTTCGGTTATGAGCGTGGCGCGTTCACGGGGGCGAATGAGCGCAAGACGGGGCGCATTGAATCGGCGAACCGCGGCACTGTATTTCTCGACGAAATCGCCGATCTCCCGATGGAAAGCCAGGTGACGCTACTGCGCTTTCTGCAGGAGAACAGCATTGAACGACTCGGAGGCGTGTGCCCGATCGATGTGGATGTGAGGATCGTTTGCGCGACAAACGTCGATCTGGGGCGCGCGGCGCGCGAAGGACGGTTTCGCGAGGATCTCTATCATCGGCTGAGCGTGCTTCAGATGGAAGAGCCGCCGCTGCGCGCACGAGGTGCCGACGTCGAACTCCTGGCGCTGCATCTGCTCGAGCAGTTGCGTGCGGATTCGCGTCGCCGGATTCGCGGCTTTTCGGACGACGCCGTTCGGGCGCTGCGTGCGCACGACTGGCCCGGCAACGTGCGCGAATTGAGGAATCGCGTGTGGCGTGCCGTTGTACTGTTCGACAACTCCGTCATCACGGCGAGCGACCTTGGCCTTGCGCACTATGTCGATGCGCACACGACGTCGCTCGACCAGGTGCGGCGCCGCGCCGAGCAGGAGGCAGTTGAAAGGGCCTTGCTGCGTCATCGCGGCAGAGTCGCCGACGCAGCGCGCGATCTCGGTGTTTCGCGCGTCACGCTCTACCGGCTGCTCGAGTCGCATGGATTCGATATCGCTTCGTTTCTAAAGGGCTTGCGCACCGATGGTTCCCTGACGGCGGTTCGCCAGGTCACGCTCGCTGGTGGGCGCGGATCGACGGATCAGGGATTGTATTGACAGCCATTGGCCTTCACGCAGACAGTAAAGTCGGGGCGAATTCGGGCGCGAGACATTCTTCGACGAAGGCAGCGAACTGACGAGCCTTGCTGCTCGCCATCCGTCCCGTCGGGTAAAGCGCCGAAAGCGCGATGGTCGGCAGATTCCAGTCATCCATTACCGCGACGACAGCCCCCGATTTCAACTCCGGGGAAAACGCCCATTCGGACGCTACGGCTAGCCCGATATCCGAGAAAACCGCGGCGCGCAGTCCCTCCGTCGCGGATATCCTGACGCGACTCTGCAGTTTGATCGACTGTTCAACGGTGTCCCTGCGGAAAGTCCAGCCTTCGCCACCGTCGATGTCGCGTGAATAGACTATCGCGTGATGCTCCAGCAGATCCGCAGGCGTCGATGGCTTGCCGCATCTTTCGAAGTACGCGGGCGTAGCGAGCACGCGCCGCCGGGCCTCACCAATGCGTCTTGCCGTCATATTCGAATCCGCCAGATCGCCCATTCGCAACGCCAGATCCACGCCTTCTTCAACCAGGTCGATATTGCGATCGTCCAGTACGAGTTCGACGTCCAGTTCGGGATGCTGACTCAGAAATTGGGGCAACTTTGGAACGATGTGAAGCCTGGCAAAGCAGACTGCGGCTGACACGCGGAGCTTGCCTGTCAGTCCCGCGGCGGCGCCTCGTGCGGCAAGCACGGCTTCGCCCGATTCCTCGACCGCGCGCTTTGCCCGCGCATAAAAATTCTGGCCCGCTTCGGTCGGCGTCAGTGCACGCGTTGAACGCAGTAGCAATTTGACCCCAAGCCAGTCCTCCAGTTGCGCCACGGCTTTGGACACGGCGGGTTGACCAATGTCGAAGTGTCTTGCCGCCGCTGAAAACGAGCCCGCGTCGACGACGCGGATGTAAATTTCGAATGCTGCAAGGCGGTCCATCGGCGTTCTCCTGAGCCACGCGAGCCTGCCGGGTCGCGGTCTGCGCGGGTTAGAGCCAGAAACAATCTGGCGGCGTGTCTGGTTGCCGATAGCGTACCTCACCTGTCCCAATGCGTCCGGGTGACGTTCCCGCCCCGTTCTTCAGGGCTGTGGCATTGGGCATCGCGATTTATCCCAATACGGAATAGGCCCTATGCGAATAGCGGCTCTTATCGATCCGCGCCGAAATAACTACAGTCGGGGACATCGAAGCTGCGTTCGCGACAGCGCGGCTTCCGCTCACTCCGTATGCGCGCGCAGCATTTTGGGGTGACACTGAGCGGCACGATTCAGACTTTCCGACATATGACGCCGCCACGGAAGCGTAACCCGTGCGTTTCATTTTCCTCACTTAAGAGAGAGAGCCATGCCTCGCATCATTCAGTTTTCCAGGGCGGGTAGCCCCGACGTTCTCGAGTTCGTCGACGCGCCCGTACGTGAACCACTCGCCAACGAAGTTCGCATCAAGGTGAAGGCGATCGGCATCAACCGCGCGGAATCGATGTGGCGCCTCGACGACTACATCGAACCCGTTACCTTCCCGGCAGGATTGGGATATGAAGCAGCAGGTATCGTCGATGCCGTCGGACCCGGTGTCGAAGGGATCTCGATTGGGGACGAGGTCAACGTCATTCCATCGTTTTCACAGAATCAATACGGGACCTACGGGGAAGTGATCATCGTTCCCGAGCACGCCGTCGTCGCGCATCCGAAGTCACTGTCGCATGCGGAGGCCGCGTCCATCTGGATGATGTTCATTACGGCATACAGCGCGTTGATCGAAGACGCGAGGGTGACGACGGGCGACTTCGTCGTGATACCGGCTGCTTCGAGCAGTGTGGGTCTGGCTGCGATTCAGATCGCCAACTATGCGGGTGCGACGGCCATTGCGATGACGCGCACAGCGGAAAAGCGTCAGGCTTTGCTGGATGCCGGTGCGGCGCATGTGATCGTGACGAATGAAACGGACTTTGTCGCAGAGATCCTGCGCATCACCGGAGGCAACGGCGCTCGTGTCGTCTTCGATCCGGTAGGTGGCCCGAACTTCGCGAAGCTGATTTCCGCGCTTGCGTTCCAGGGCATCGCATTCATCTACGGTGCGCTTGCGCAAGGCCCGACCGAGATTCCCGTCTTGTCGATGATCGCGAAGCTGCAGACCGTCAGGGCGCACAACCTTTGGGTGACCACCGGCGACGCCGTGCGGCGCAAAGACGCCGTCGAGTTCATCCTGAAGGGAATCGAGCAGGGCAAGCTCAAACCCGTCATCGATCGGGAGTTCAAGTTCGATGACATGGTCGAGGTACATCGCTATCTCGAACAGAATGGCCAGTTCGGCAAGATCGTAGTGAACATCTGATCCGTCCGATTCCGGCGCGCTACTGAGCTAGCGCGTCGCTGTCTCACGCGTCTTTCGTTGTGCACGCTTCAACGCGTTCTGTGTTGCTAGCGAAAGAACAATGCCTGTCGATGCGTCCGCATCGGCGACATGCAGTCTCTCCGCGCACTCTGCGCTTGCGCTGTCACCTCCCTGCGATCTGGTCTGAAGCCTATCCGCGTGTGCGCCTGGTTCGGGCGCGCACGCGCAGGTTCATTTCGACTGGACAACGCGTGCGCTGACTTATCCCGACATGGAATAGGCCTCATGCTGATAGCCGCCTATTTCAAGCGCAGCGAATTCTCTACATTTGATCTCAACGCATCGCGTGACGCACCCCTCCCCGAGGTGCTCAACCCAACTCTCAAAGGAAACATCATGGCCAAGCTGTTCACTTCCAGAAAGGTCGGTGCATATGACCTCGATCATCGCGTCGTTCTTGCTCCGATGACCCGCCTGCGCACGATTCAGCCGGACGATATTCCGAGCCCGATGATGGCGGATTTCTACGGTCAACGTGCATCGGAAGGCGGTCTCGTCATTATCGAAGCTGCGAGTATTTCGCAGCAGGCGCGCTCATATCTTGGTGCGGCAAGCATCTACCATGATGGTCAGGACGCTGGCTGGAAGGCCATCGCCGACGCCGTCCACGCCAAGGGTGGCCGCGCGTTCCTGCAACTGATTCATGGCGGCCGTCAGAGCCACGTGGAAGTCAACGACGGCCGCGACCCCGTTGCTCCTTCCGTAGTCCCGTTCGACGGGGTTGCATTGACCCAGGATGGGTTCGTGCCTGTATCGCCGCACCGTGCGCTGGAGACCCACGAGATCGCGGGCATCGTCGACGATTTCCGGCGGGCTGCGCAACGCGCAAAGAAGGCGGGTTTTGACGGAGTCGAGTTGCACGGCGCCAACGGCTATCTCGTCGACCAGTTCATTCAGGACGGCACGAACAGGCGAACGGATGAATATGGTGGCCCGATCGAAAACCGCGTCCGCTTCCTGCGCGAAGCACTCGAAGCGCTGATCTCCGTGTTCGGCGCGGATCGCGTCGGCGTACGCATTTCGCCGTCGGGCGAATGGGGCGGTGTCTCCGACAGCGACCCCGAAGCCACTTTCAGTTATGTCGCCAAGGTGCTGGGTTCGTACGGGATTGCCTACCTCCACGTTATCGAGCCGCGCGTCAAGGGCGACGACACGTTGCACCACGGGCATGGCGCCGTTGCGGCTGCCTATTTGCGCCCTCACTTCCCCGGTCCGATCATCGCCGCGGGCGGGTTTGATCGCGAGAGCGCAATTGAGATCGTCGATTCAGGCGTGGCCGATCTGGTCGCGTTCGGACGCCACTTCTCGTCGAATCCGGATCTTCCGTATCGCCTTGCACACGATCTGCCACTTACGCCTTACGTGCGCGCTGCGTTCTGGGGTGGAAACGAAGAGAACTACTCCGACTTTCCCGCCTACGAAGTTCAGCAAGCGGATCTTCGTGCGGTGCAGGACGAAGAAAGTGCGGAGGCGGCTTAACCGCGTGTGCCTGCGTGGGCAGGATCGAGCCTGACAGCAACAAGCTGGCCGCACGCTGTACGTTGCGATGAGTGCGGCCAGTTCCCTGGAGGTGGATCGATCATGAGGAAAGGCCTGGTGATTTCGGATGGACATACGTATGCCGCGGCTGAACTCGCGATGACATCTGCTTTGGCGACCATCACCAACCCGTTGCATGCTGGCGCTCGGGCGCCGACGTTTGCACTGCCCGACAAGCTCGGCAACAGAGTGGTGCTGGATCAGCTTTTGCGCGCCGGTCCTGTTGTGCTCAACTTCCTGAGAGGCTCCTGGTGCTCGTTTGGCGAAGAGAGTCTCGCGCGGTTTTCGGCGCTGCATGAGCGCATTTCTTCTACCGGTGCGAAGGCGGTTGCCCTTGCTCCGCCGGATGCGTCGAAGCGCAACTCTGAACGATTGCCTGTTCCTGAACTCATCGATACGGACCTTCGGATCGCGCGAGCATTTGGCTTGACGTTTGATCTACCCGAGGCACTACGCGACGGTTATCTCGGTCTCGGCTATGAACCGGCCAGGACACGAAAGTCTGGAGAATTTCCTGTTCCCGTGCCCGCGACTTATCTTCTCGACGAGGAGGGAATTGTCGTCTTTGCGCATGTCGACTTCGACTATCGAAACGGATTCGACGGTGAGTCGTTGATGAAGGCGCTGCATGCACTGCGAGCACGGCGTGAAGCTCGCCGTCACGCTCGCGGACGTCTTGCAGTCTTGAAGGTGGTGAGGAAATCCCGGTGATTTTGACCAGGGTGGGAGAACGAGACAATCGAATCGGTTCATACACGATTACCTACGCGAAGTGGGCACGTGCGGACCTGCTGGCGGAAAAGCTCGCGATAACGGTTCCTGTAATGAGCGTTGCAATGGGGAAGAAGTAAGCCCTGTTGGAATATTCGCGTGCCCATGATCGGGATGTTGCAAGGCGTGCGATGGTTGCGATGATGAATATGAAGAAGATCCTGCAACTGACTGGCACGAGGACGCGGAGGGGCGGGCGGTAATGTATGGTTGGGGTGGGAAAGGACAGCGATCGGCCAGGGCCGGTCATCGATCATCCTGAATCGGTAGGTGATGATGCCGTTAACTGCGTGGATACAGGCGGATTTTTCTGGGCACGCTATACCGTTGCAAGGGCAGCTGACTTGGGTGTGAACCAGGCGGCGTCGAATGCCGTCGCATCGATCGTTAACCATTACGACCATCAGAGTCCTCCGCTGCGCTGGCAAGAGGCTCAGAATGCATTCAAGGTATTGGGGGAGTGAAATGTTCAGAAAGTTGATTTGGGCGCTATTTTTTGTGTGCGGACTTGCACACGCCGACGACACAATAGTCTCATGCGACGGTGCTTACCAGGCGGAAATTTCCAAGCCGGGCGTTCTTAGAATCAAGGGGAAAACTGGCAACTTCGCCAGCGTGAAAATTGGCCATCGTGTTGATGGAGGAAAGTTTAGCCAAGATGATACTTATCTGGTTTTGTATGGAATGCCGTTTAAGGTAAGTGCGAAGTCTCCGCAAGCAAACTCCCTGACACTTTACAAGCTGGACAACGACCAGAAGGTAGTGATGAAGCAAGTGTACGGCGCGAGAATCTACTCCGCGGATTTCAGCGTAAACGGGAAGTTCGTTGCGATCACGACACGCCTCGGCGTGGACATTCTTGATGTGGAAAGGAGGTCAATCGCGTCCCACGATCCGGCGTATACCCCGGAATTCCCGCTGCAATCTTGCGAAAAGAATTAGACTGTACCGATTCAGGAAGATCGTCGGCGGCGTGGCGCTGCAGGCGACCGATCCAAATGAGTGTGTCGATGAAGGTGACCCACCGCCCTACATGATGCATATGGCTTGAACATTGGCAGTGTCCCAGCTCGGCTATTATTCTCTAGGTACTCGTAACCGACCGTTCGTTGCGCGCGTGACAGGACTGGGTGCTGACGACCGCAGTGGCTGCCGAGTAACCAGCCGACGCGACAGTTGGGATGGCCGCTGCAGGATTAAAAGCGGCCGTCCTGTCGTATCGAGCTCGTATGGCCGGAAAGGGTCGACAAGCGCCTGTCGCGCCCCTCGCTAACGGTCATTCAGAACACAAGCGATCGTCCAGCGGAACATAAAAGTTTCAACGCGTTTGCGCTTTGCCACGGCACTGCCACGCCAGGGCGTTGGCACATTTACTACGCTCTACGGTTTATCGTCGTGCCACCGCTCAAGTGGCACTTTCCTACTCCGGTAAAAGCCCAGCCGCCCGATAACTCTCGATCAACGCATCGTAGAGCTTGATATCGGCGCGCCCTCGCGCCATCAGTTGCGCGCCCGCGACTGCAGCGAATATGGCGCGCGCCCGCTTTTTAGCGTCCCTGGGACCGACGATTTCCGCCTCCACCAGCGTCTTGCCGAGCCACGCGACATTGACGTCGGTAAAGCTCTGGACCTCCTTCTTCACGACGTCGGGCAGGTCGTCATATTCCGCTGTCATGAAGCTGGCCATGCACATGCGGTTGTCGTTCTCCAGCGCGACGCGGAACGTTCCCGGGAATTTGCGCAGGCGATCGGCAGCATCGGGCGTCTCTGCCGACAGTACTTCCAGCCCTGCCGCCGCATCTTCCCAGTACCGTTTTGCAACCGCGGCGGCGAGGTCGGCCTTGCTCGGGAAATGATGGTAGAGGCTTGCAGCCTTGATACCGACTTCTTCCGCCAGGGTACGCAGATTCAATCCGCCATAGCCGTGCGCCTGCGCGATCCTGGTCGCGACCGCCAGGATTTTGTCGCTGGAACTGATACCGGCTTCGTTAGCCACGAATTTCCCCTCGATGAAGACAAGCCGCCCCGGGATCGGGCATCCGGGCAGCTCAAAGCATGTTGACAAGGCGAATTATACCGCCTAATCTTCGCCCTAACAAACGTTAGGTAGGATTCGTTCCTGACTTTGCCAGTTATTTTCCCGACACTTTGAAAGGCTCCGTTATGTCCATCGAACTCATCTCGCAAGACGCAACCAGACTCGCAGAATTGATCCGCACCAGGGAAGTTTCGCCCGTAGAGGTCATACGGGCGCATCTCGACCGCATCAGTGCAGTCGACCCGAAGATCAATGCAATCGTCACGGTCGCGGACGACGCCCTCAAAAACGCGAGAGCCGCGGAAGCCGCGGTGATGGCGGGGGAAGAACTCGGGCCGCTGCATGGCGTGCCCTTCACGGCAAAGGACTCCATCGACACGGCCGGCGTGCTGACGCAACGCGCCTCGCCCATCTTCAAGGGCCGCGTGCCCGACACCGATGCAACCAGCGTGGTTCGCATGAAGAAGGCGGGTGGCATCCTGCTCGCGAAAACCAACCACCCCGAATTCTCGTTCTGGATCGAAACCGATAACCTGCTTTCGGGACGCACGAGAAACCCATGGAATCTGGATCGCACGCCGGGTGGATCGAGCGGTGGCGAGTCTGCGGCCGTCGCAGCGCTGATGTCGCCACTCGGTCTCGCAACGGATGTCGCTATCTCCGTGCGCGGTCCGGCGGCCCTGACTGGCGTCGTCGGACTCAAGGCGACGCACGGACGGATTCCGATGACGGGCATCTGGCCGCGCGTGCCCCGTCGCTTCTGGCACATCGGCCCGATTGCACGGAGCGTTCGCGACATCGCGCTCGCCTATTCGCTGCTGGCAGGTCCTGATGGCGCGGACGGTTTTTCGACGGCCCCGCTCAAGCTGGATGCCGGCGTGGGATCCACACCTGGGCGGCCGCTTCGCGTGGGCTTGCTTATCGATGCTTTTGCGCCCGTGGACGCTGACGTCGCGGCTACCGTGCAAGCCTCGGCCGAAGCGCTGCGAGGTTTGGGCGTGACCGTGGAGCCGGTGCGTATTCCCGTGATCGAGCAGATCAACGCGCTCGAAGTGCTCTGGAAACTCCAGGTTATGGAAACCAAGCCTGCGTTCCGGAAAGTGACGGCCGGGCACGAAGACAAAATCTTCAAACACGTCCAGGCGGTGTATGACACACCGGATACTTCGATCGCCGATTTCGTCGATGCAGAACAGCAGGCGGAACAACTGCGCGACGGCTTCGCGGAGTACTTCCAGCGCTACGACGCGTTGCTCTGCCCGGTGACGCCGGTGCCGGCACACGAACACGACGCAGCGGAATTCAAAATCAACGGTCAGTCGGTATCTTCGCTGCACGTCATGACTGCAACTGCGCCGCTCAATGTGACGGGACTTCCCGGCATGACGTTGCGTTTCGGTACGAGCCGCGAAGGGCTGCCCGTCGGCGTGCAACTCGTAGCACCGTGGCTGGCGGAATCGACGCTTCTGCACCTTGCTTCGCTGCTGGAAGCGGTGAGTCCGGTGCGTGGTCTTTATCCCGATCTGTCAAACATCTGAGCCGGGCTGTGATCTTTCACCGCTCCAGCGCAATCTGATTGTCGTCGATCATTGGCCGTCGCCTGGCCGACGGCCTCTTTTTTGGACTAGAGGTAGCACCATGTCAAAGCAAGCACCGCGTCGCGCGTTGATCGTCATCGATGTGCAGAATGAATACATCACAGGTAACTTCCGGATCGAGTACCCGCCTGTCGCGTCGTCGCTGCCGAACATCGCCAAAGCGATCGACGCCGCGAATGCAAACAGCGTTCCGGTCGTGCTGGTGAAGCACGTCCTGCCTGCTGATGCGCCCATATTTGCAGAAGGTAGCGTTGGCGCGGAATTGCATCCCGAGGTTGCGGACCGCCCGCACGACTTCACTATTACCAAAGTGTTGCCAAGTACTTTTTCCAATGCTGGCTTCGAATACTGGCTCAAGGTGAACGAGATCGATACGTTGACCGTCATCGGCTATATGACGCAAAACTGCAATGACGCCACGATCCGGGAAGCCATGCACAAGGGCTATCGCGTGGTATTCCTGCCGGATGCGGCGGGTTCGCTGTCGTATCAGAACAAGGCGGGCCGCGCGACCGCGGAGGAGATGCATCGCATCATTACCGTCATTATGGAGTCCGCGTATGCGGCAACGATGTCGACCGACGAGTGGGTGGAAAATCTCAATGATCCAGTCCCAGTTGCGTGCGACAACATTTACTATTCCAATCTCCGTGCGCACGGAAAGATGTGAAGCAGGAGTGTGTCAACGACGCCTCAGGGCATCGACCTATTCGTTCCGCGTTGGGCAGTATTCGGCCCATAAAGCGTCGTTTGCTCGCACCGTCGCTCACGCTTCAGGCGTTGGTTCCACTCAGAGAACCGGACATTCGAATCGCAATGGTGAAGTGCTCGCCGGTCATACCTGAATTTCGATCGGCAACGACGAGACGGCCAGAAGTCGCTGACGGGGTAAGTGGATACCGACTAGCATTCTTACTGCGAAGCTAAGGACTCTGAATAGAGCATTTAGACCATAAGGGCGTTTCCACGGGATAAGACCAAAGTCCAATTGTACAAAAGCGCCATTCGACCTAAGGTTGAATTGTTCAACCGAACGCACTGACCTGTTCATACGCGCCGAGAGGGCGACATCTTCGTCGATCGCGGCATCGCGTGCCGCAGAGAGCAGCCATGGCATCTGTACGCAAAGCGGAATCATCGAGCGCTCCACTCCCCATCAGCAAGTTCGACAATACCGTTCTCGTCCTGCAAGGCGGTGGCGCGTTGGGCGCATACCAGGCCGGCGTATTTGCGGGCCTTTCCGAAGCGGGCATCGTTCCCAACTGGATCGCCGGTGTATCGATCGGCGCCATCAATGCGGCGCTGATCGCTGGCAATCCGCCCGAGCGCGGTGTCGAACGCCTTCGCGAATTCTGGGAACGCACCTCGGCATGGTCGGCTTTCATGCCGCCAGCGGCGTTCGACCCGCTGCGACCGGTGTTCAACCTGTATAGCGCGGCATCGGCGGTCGCATTCGGCGTGCCGGGCTTTTTCGCGCCCCGCATGCCGGCGCCTTACATGGCGGCCGAAGGTTCGATCGCCGCATTGAGCTTCTATGATACGGAGCCGCTCAGGGCCACGCTCAATGAGCTGGTCGACTTCGAGATGATCAATCGTAAGTCGGTGCGTGTCTCGCTCGGCGCCGTCAATATATGCTCCGGGGAGTCCGTGTACTTCGACAATACAAAGATGGTGCTCGGGCCGGAGCACGTGATGGCGAGCGGCGCACTACCGCCGGGCTTCCCGCCGGTGAATGTCGGCGGCGAGTGGTACTGGGACGGCGGCATCTCCTCCAATACACCGCTATGGTACGTGGTCGACGAGGCCTACCGGGAGAGCGCGCTTGTCCTGCAGGTCGATGTGTTCAGTGGTGCAGGTGGATTGCCGCAGAATCTGCGTCAGGTGCAGGAGCGCATGAAGGATCTCCAGTATGCAAGCAAGACGCGCTTTAACGCGTCCCGCTTCAGGGAGATGGAGGAATTGCGCGCGTCATTGCGCCGCGTGCTCGACAAGCTTCCGAAGGACGCACACGCCGATCCGGATGTCGAGCGGCTAGCGGCGGTGAGCACGCGCGGAGAGGTCGCATTGATGCGCTTCACGAACCACCACAACACGCGCTCGTCCGATTTCAAGGACTTCGAGTTCTCGCGCGCGACCGTCATGGAATTGTGGGAAGGCGGGCTCGGCGACGTGCGCCGCGCGATCGCCACGCAGGCGTGGCATAAATCAGTGGAGCTGGCACAAGGCATCCACGTCTGCGACGTCACTCCGATGAACCCTGTCCCAGAGGAGCGCGCACGATGACCGAATCCGAAGTGAGAGCGCGCGCCTTCGCGATGCGGTTTACGAGCCCCGTTTTCGCCGGGCCCTCATCGTTCCGTCGCCTGCAAGGGCAGGTGATCCCGGCGTACATGATGTTTCTTCCGTAGCAAGCTGGAGTCACCCGACGATCTGGCTGATCGCCGGGCAGATTCCTTGATGCCGATGCATCGAAGCTCAATGATGGGCTCCCCCGCCCGCATCGTCCAGTTGCCGCATCACGGCGTCGAGGTTAAACGACGCAGGCTTCTGGCGCGGAGGAAATGCCTTGAAATTTTCGATCTGCGATGCCACAACCGCTTGCATCGCGTACACCAGATACGCGTGGGATATCATCCAGTCGTAGTATGTGTTGGAGCTTTCATCCGCGCGCTCGAAGGGGTCCCGTCGAAGATTGAACATCTTCGGAATCCGCAGCCGAACGAAGGGTTCCGCCCAGCACGCCAACTGCCTGGCGCGCTGTTCCAGCAATACCATTTTCCAGTCACGCACACGGATTGCCATCACGTCGCCGTCGTCACTGATATAGAAAAACGACTCGCGCGGACTTTCTTTCACTTCCCCAGTCAGATAGGGGAGCATGTTGAAACCGTCCAGGTGAACCTTGTACGTTTTCTCGCCCGCTTTGTGTCCTTTAAGCAGCTTTTCCTTGATGCCTGGCTCGCCAGCCGCCGCGAGCAAGGTCGTCATCCAGTCCTGGTGCGTGACTATCCCGTTAAGAACGGTACCAGCAGGAAATTTCCCCGGCCATCGAACGAACGCAGGAACACGCCAGCCTCCTTCCCAGTTGGTGTTCTTTTCAGACCGGAATGGAGTGATACCCGCGTCTGGCCAACTATTGTAGTGAGGTCCGTTATCCGTCGAGTACATGACGATGGTATCGTCGGCAATCCCCAATGCGTCCAGCTTCGCCAGCATTTTGCCGATGTTCTCGTCGTGAGCGACCATGACGTCGTTATAGTCGCCCTGTCCGCTCTTGCCCTTGTGCTTCTCGGCACAGTGGGTCCGGAAGTGCATTGCCGTCGTGTTGTACCAGAGAAAGAACGGCTTGCCATCCTTATGCGCCTTATCGATGAATGTGCAGGCCAGTTCGGTCGTTTCTTCATCGATCGTCTCCATGCGCTTTTTGGTCAGCGCACCGGTATCCTCGATCTTCTGACCGCCCTTGCCATCTGACCAGCAGTGGAGCACACCTCTTGGACCGAAACGTTTCCGGAACGCCGGATCCTTTGGATAGTCGGGATCCTCAGGCTCCTCTTCCGCATTCAGGTGATAGAGATTGCCGAAGAATTCGTCGAACCCATGCATGGTCGGCAAAAATTCATCCTTGTCACCCAGATGGTTCTTGCCGAACTGCCCGGTGACATAACCCAGCGGCTTGAGCATTTCCGCGATTGTGGGGTCGTCTGCCGACAAGCCGACATCGGCTCCCGGCATTCCAACCTTGGTCAGTCCCGTGCGGACGGGATTCTGCCCGGTAATGAAGGCGGCGCGTCCGGCCGTGCAACTCTGCTGCGCGTAGTAGTCTGTAAATGCCACGCCCTCATTGGCAATGCGATCGATATTGGGCGTGCGATAACCCATCTGCCCACGGCTGTTGAAGCTGATGTTCCACCATCCAATATCATCGCCCCAAAGAATCAGGATATTCGGTTGCTTTGTCGCCATGATTGCTTCCACTCCTTTCAGTTAAGGCCCGGCAGCATCAATCACCGAACTGAGCCAGCATGTCGCTCCCCAGTCCCGGCTCTGCGAGGATGTCACGGCCACCGACGTCTTTTGGCAGCACCTTCCGTCATGAGGCCCGCTGCTCCTCGCTGCTCGCCGGGTCGAACGAGCGACGCGGTGCGCTATTACCGTGGCAGAATCTGAATTTCCTGCCGCTGCCACACGGACAGGGCGCATATGGGCCGCGCCGTTTATCTTCGATTGCGGTAATCGCCATCACGTCGGACGGAGGCCGGCCATCGTGAAGGAGTTTCGCCATGGTCTCCATCGCATGGCGCGATTGGGTGAAGAACAATTCGAGGCCGGAGCACAGATAGTTCTGTCCCGCCTCGCCGTCCCGCGAAAGCGCGAAGCGGTCCTTCGGACATCCGCCATTGCACAGCGCCCTCACTTCGCAGTTCCTGCACTGGGCCGTAAGCGAGTCGCGCTTGTCCAGTCCAAACTTGCGCTGTTCGGGCGACGCCATGAGCTCGAGCATGTGCGTTTCATGAATATTGCCCAACCGGTATCCGGGTTCGACAAAGTGATCGCAGGAATACAGATCACCGTTGTACTCGAGGGCAGGGCCGAGGCCGCAGGTGGGAGCGTGGATGCACAACAGATGGCGACCGAAAAAGGCCTCTAGCGTCACATCGAACAGTTGCACGAAGACACGACCGACGTCGTGGCGCACCCACTCTTCGAAGATGTCCATGAGGAAGAGGCCATACTGCTTTGCGCCGACTGAACGTTCGGTGACCAGATTGCCGGTCTGTGTGTACAGCACGCGCTTATGGCCCGCCTGTTCGCTCCAGCCTCTATTCGCCAGTTGAATCGTCTGTTCCGTTGCGCGCTCGATGATCGGGATGAACTGGATCCACCTTGCACCGAGTTCATCGCGAAAGAAGCGATAGACCGTGCGGCCGTGGTGCTGGTTGGCGGCGTTGACCGTGCACAGGATGTTGAACTCGACGCCATGCTTGCGCAACTGGTTCCACCCGCGCATAACCAGATCGAAGGTACCCTGCGCACGACGATCGACGCGAAAGGTGTCGTGGAGCTCACGCGGACCATCGACACTCAGGCCCACGAGAAAGTCGTACTGCTTGAAGAACTCGCACCATTCGTCGTCGAGAAGAATGCCATTGGTCTGAAACGTGTGCTTCACAACCTGTCCAGGCCTGCGGTACTTTTCGACCAATTCGACGGCGTGCCTGAAGAATTCGACCTTCATCAGCGTGGGCTCGCCACCCTGCCACGCCACGGTGACCTCCGGGGTGCGATGCGACTCCAGCAACTGGCGAATGTATGTCTCTAGCGTCGCCTGGGACATCCGATGCTTTTCGTTGGGGTACAGCGCCTCTTTCGACAGGAAGAAGCAATACTTGCAGTCGATGTTACAGGTCGATCCGCTTGGTTTGGCCAGCAAATGGAAGCACGGCGGCGCATCCGATGGTCGGCTTTCGGCCGCCTGGGGATCGTCATTACCCGATGTTGAAGTACCGGACAGCAACGTGGCCTGCATCGCTGTGATCCCCTATGGTTGTCAGCGTGCCAAAAGATTGCCGACGCCGTCCGACAGACGGCGCAGTGGGTACGTATCCGAAAGAAGCGAGTTGCAGACACAAACGTGATTGGTATTTAAGTCAGCTTACGTCTGGAAAGCAAACGCAATTTTGTCATTCCCCATTCAAACGCATTGCGCTAACTCACCGGTCTGGCTCACGACGCTGGTCCTCACACCGTTCAGGCCTGCAAAGCGTTGAATATCTGTGATGGCGCCGCCGTCGTGCTTATAGAAGCAGGTACATAAGTACGCATGGGGCGTGCGCTATCCAGGTCAGGTTGCCCCATGCCTTCGAAGCAGGGGATTCTCGCAATCGCGCTTCCCATGAACTAGATTAACGCTGAGGCATGTAGGCGCCTTGATCTCCATTTGTGACGGTGCCCGGAACGCGCTGTTGCAAGTCGGGCCGACAAACCCTTCCGGAGAGTTGTGTGACTAACGTGGAAGCGCGCTCAGCGAACCAGCTGGCGGAGGAGCGGACTGAGCTCGCGACGACGCGCACGCTGATGGCGGCCGACCGTACCTTGATGGCGTGGACACGTACCGCGCTTTCGATGATCAGCTTCGGCTTTACGATCTACAAGGTGCTGGAGGGTTTTATGGAAGCGGGCGTTCATCTGGCCCATCCGCATAGTCCTCGAAACGTCGGCGTTTTTCTCACCGGGATGGGTACGGTTTCAATGGTACTGGGAACGATCGAATACTGGCGAACCATCGTCGGTCTGCGCGAGTATCAGCAAGTCAGTATCTGGCGGCCCGCTTTTTTTGTTGCGCTGGTCATGGCGTGTTCGGGTAGCCTTATCTTTCTAAGCATCATCAGAAGGTTTCTCTGAGCGTACGCGAGACGCCGCGTGCAGCAGTGGCTCCGCCAGCCGGGATCGTGGGTCGATGTCGGATATATCGCACTCGGGATCACATCCTCGCTGTACCTATTCGAAGGCACCGGTGTCGTGACTGAAACCCTGATGATCCTGCTGAAGGTCTCCGTTGTCGCGCTTATCGCATGCGTCGGTGCGGGAACCTCGCCTTCCGAGCTGACCTATCTATGGCGGCGGCCCGGGCTGTTACTACGTTCCCTTGCGGCGATGTATCTGCTGGTTCCCCTGTTCGCGTTCGGCCTTGTGCTGATCATACCCATCGAGCGAGGGGTCAAAGCGGCGATGCTGGTGCTCGCAGTGTCTGCGGGAGCCCCACTGCTTCCGAAAAGACTCAAGAAACTGAACAGCCAGGAATACATCTTTAGCTTGCTGATTACATCCTCGCTCGTCGCCATTGTCGCTGTACCGCTGTGGACGGCAATGCTGGGTGCCTATTTCGATGTCACGGTCGAGCTATCCGAAAGCAAAGTCTTGTCAGACATAGCTAAAACCATTCTGCTGCCGATCATGATCGGCATGGGGCTTCGTGCCATTTTCCCGGTCTGGTCTGAACGGCTGTCGGACCGGGTGATCACGATTGCTGGGGTTGTCCTGGCAGCGTCCGGCATCATCCTGCTGGTCATCCATCGCGAGCATCTCGTGGGTCTCACCTGGCAAGGCGTGCTCGCGCTCGTGGGGCTGTTGGTCTTCGCACTGTTCATTGGTCAGCTTCTTGGTGGTCCCAATCGCGATGACCGAACGGCGCTGGCCATTGCCTGCGCAACCCGGCACGTCGGCGTTGCGCTGATCGTCGCAACGGAGTTTGTCGGCGTAAGAACAGTCGTACTTGTCGTTGCGTACTTTGTCACCGCTTTCATCGTCTCGAGTATCTATCTAACCTGGCGACGACGATAATCCTCAAGCGTAATGGCCGCGACGGAATTGAACAGTGTCTTGGCCTCGTGCACTCGTGTCATGTCGTTGTCGATCATAAAGTGCTCTACGAGCCAAAAGCGACGCCAGGCGACACCGAACGATTCACACAGCAAGCAAGCCGCTCAAGGCTTCACAGGAGACCACGAGCTGTCAGGATCGAACGACTCAAGCCTTGACGCAATGCGTGTAGTTTGCGGGCCGAGGTTTTTCTCATACAGCTTGCCGTCCTGATTGACAAGGAAAGTCATGACGCCGGTCGTGCCATATGTGACCGGCCACGCGACGAGTGCGCAGCCGCTGTCGAGCACGCCGTTGCGCTGGTAGTTCTGCCGGCCTCCTTTCGCGTGTGCGCCCTGCGCCGTGAGAATCCGGTAGTAATAGCCGTGGTAGCCGCCTGCCGATAGACCGTGACCGTGCTGCATCGCGACCGCGAGCGGACCAAGGGGACTCTGCACCTCATCCTTCGCGACGGGCCAGTACAAACCATCGCGCTGGCCGGGCGTACTGACGAACCGTTGCGCGTAGTGGTTCGTGAGTGCGCGATAGTCATTTTGCGCGTCGAGATACGCAAGCGAAGTCCGCATCGCCGCCCGCTCGTTGCGGCCGATCCGGCGCGTCAACAGTTCGTCACGGCCGGCGACCGGATCGAAGCGCCAGCCATGCGACGTTTTGAGCAGAGGAATGGGCAGCGTCCATCCGTTCGGGCCGACCACCAGATGGGCGACTTGCCGGTTCGTGCCCGACGAAGGGGTAGCCACGACCTCATGACCCTGCGACCAGGCACCAAGAAACCGGTACACATCGTCCTCGCCAATTTCGTGAGCAGGGATGAAACGCCGGAAGTCGTTGCCGAGTACGCGTCGCATCGCTGCATCGTCGTTGGAGGCGAGGGCATCGACGAATGCGGCGGCGCCGGCTTCCGGCGTCGGAAAAAGAGCTTGCGCGCGCGCCAGCTGCGCGCCGGCAACCAACAGCGATGCGGCTATCAGCGCAGATCGTACGGAAGGATGAATCATTGGACCTCCACTCGATGGGTCACGCGCTAGCGGCGAAAACGTCCGCCGAATCCGCCGCCACCAAAGCCGCCACCACGAAAGCCGCCGCCGAACCGGTCTGCTCCCCCGAACCGGTCGCCTCCGAATCCGCCTGCGCCGCCGAAGTTGCTCGCCAGCGAACTGCGGCTCGCTTCCCCGCGCTGCAGGTCCTGACGCGCGCCGTCGCCGTCGCCGGCGTCGCGCAGCGCATTGTCGCGATTCACATAGTCTGCGTTGCTCTGCAGGTCTCTCGCGCTGAAGCCACCCTTGTCGATATCCTGCAAGCGCTGGCTCGCCGATCCTGAGAGGTTTTCCCCGGTGCGGCTCTCGAAGGTCTGCATCGCCTGGTTACGTGCGCCGTCGTATCCCCGGTACGCCTTGTTTTGCACACTGCTGAAGTTCGCGTTGCGGTTCCAGGTGGTTGTACTGGCGCTTCCGCTGATCCGGTTGTTGACGTTGATGTTGTTGTAGCGGTTCACGTTCACGTTGACGTCATGATTGTTCCAGTCGAAACCACCCCACAACGCGTTCGTCACCGCGATGCCGGCGCCGAATGCAAGGCCCGTAGCAAAACCGGTGGCGATCCCGTAGCCCGGCGGCGGTGGAAGATAGACGGGCGGATACGCGGGATAGAGCCACGGCCCATACACGTACGCCGGGTTGTAAGCCGGTACATACACGATCTGCGGATTCTCAGGCTGAATCTGGATGGTGTTTTGAGCGACCACTACCTTCTGCTGCTCTCCCGATTTCAGGTTGCCTGCCTCGTGTGCCTGCTTGCGAAGCCGCTGGACGGAATCCATCACGTCGTTGGGCTGCGCGAGAAACGCGTTGCCGAGCTGCTTGACCCAATCGGGCTTCGACGCCATGGTGGCGAGCACCTGTGGGAACGCAACGAGCGACTGCACGCTCGGATCCCATGGTTTCGATGCGACCGCCTTCACGGCTTCGTCGCCGGTCATTTGTGCGTTCGTCTTTGACCAGGCGGCCGCGGATTCCACCTCCTGCGGAAACGTCGTGGCCATCAGCACCTGCGCCAGCAATGGATCGGGATAGAGCGCGATCGGCGCGGTCAATGAATCGAGCTGCTGGTCCGAAACTTTGGCTACGGACTGCGCGCTGGCGATGGCGGATAGTGTGACGCCGATGAAGAGCGCCGCGCACATCGCCAGCACACCTCGCCCACGCGCTCCGGGTAGTTTCACGATCGAGTCCTCCACGGCGAATGCTCACTCGCCAGAACAGCATGACACCCAGCCTCAGAACCTGATGTGCACGCCAGCAAATGGTCCTGCCGTCCTGATGTTGTAGTAAAAGGATGAGGTGTTGTAGTCTTGCGCGAGTATCCGGTATCCCGCGGTCATGCCAATGGTTTTTGATGCATCCCACGAGACCGACGCAATCAATTGCCACGAATACTTGGCTCCTCCCGTACCGACATCCGCATAGCCCATGACCGACCACCTGTCCGTGAATCGGTAAAAGGCACGCACACCCACCAGGCCGTCGACCCAGTCGACACTCGTGGTTCGTTTGACACCGTCCGGAAACACGGGGCTGGAAGAGAAGGAAAGCTTGGCGTTGAGATTGGTGTATCGCAGGCCGGCGATAAGGTCCACCGGGGTCTTTTCGCCCGGCAGGATACGATAGGCGCCCACCGCCTGAACGATTCCATTGTCCAGTTGCAAGCGCGCCGTGCCCAGTCGCCCGCCGAGTATCGGGTCCGACGTGGTCGAGACGTTCACGTAGAACCCGTCGACGATGATCGCCCAGCGGTCCTTGCGTGCTTCGAACGTGCCCATCACCCCGAAGTCGAGGTCTTGCCAGATATTGGAGAAATGCGCATCCACGTTCTGACCGGGAATCACTTGTCCGATTCTCACGTTGCCGCTCTGGCCAGCCAGCCAGAGGTACGGCGTCAGCGAGAACTGCCAGCCGTCCTGCGAGCTTGATGCGGCCTGCTCTGCGGTGTGTGCCGGTATTGTCGGAATGCTCAGCGATGCGCCGACCATCCATGCTGCCATTCGCCGCGACGATTTCGTTTGCATGTCTGCAACCTCATCCAGGCCAACGTGCGTTTGCAGGACATTCCGAGTCGAGCTAATTGCCCGGGAATATCCGGTTCCAGTCCTGCTTCACGTCGACGAGGATTCACTCGTTGCAGGGCCTGGAAATCGATATGAACTGCTCCGCGTTCGTGTGGGAACGCTTACCCGGTTAGTCGGACAGACGCGCCTCGCGTGCCATGGTGTTTGAGCCGATGCCGCAGCCTGGACGACCCATAGGAGTGCGCGATACGATCATCTGCTCGGCCGTATGGATGCGAAGGCCGGTGTGTGTGGTGCGCTGCAGCCAGCCAGCCAAATTTGCACTTGTCCCAACTGGACTTGCGAACATCCTCGTGTCCTGCGCGGGCCTTGGCCCGGAACCACAGCGCGATATCCGTTTTCAGCGAGCAACGCCGGAACACTTCCACCCGAAGTCAGACCGAATCACGATCCCGTCGACATCAACGCTGCCCATTTATTTCCCTCTTGCGGTGTGGGGACGAGAACGATGACGGATAGTCGAACTTAGGCTGATACTTAATGCTCCACTGACGAACTGGAGAAGCGGAGTCGTTACCAAGGATATGTCACGCCTCGTATTAGCACTATTGGACTTTGGTCCACGTGGCGTCCTGCCTGGCTTCGAGGCTCGAAATATATACGCAACGTCCTGCCGCGGGCTCACGGTGACCGAAGTCCAATACCGTCCCGGGCTATTGTTTCGCTAGCAGCAGCAACGGACGCCGTTGCTGCTGCGCGAGCGAATACTAGGCGAGTCACTGCGGAGGTGATTCGTCTCGGCAACTATTCCAACTGATCGGAACAATCGCCCAATCGCCCGGAACGGCGAAGTGCATCGGACCCGCCAATGGCGACGTGGGGAGCCACCGGCGCAATATGATCGTCGTGCGCTACGCGGGAGATATTGTCGTGGGCTTCGAGCGGAAGAACCTGCTCAACAGGGTCAGCACCGCCGATATCTGCGATTCAACCAGTCCGCCCATCTCAAGCAGCCTTGTTGAGAGCAGATTCGGCGCGGCATCAAACTGGCTGGAGCGGTGCTTGTCAGACATTTTTCCTCTGTTTGCCCTGTGTACCGCGCGACGTCTATGAACGTGTCGTCTGGTGCATAGCGATTCGATGCCATTTTTGTCTAAATGGTATATACGGTATTATCGTAACCAACTCCACGATATGAAGTAGCCCGGCTTGCCGTTCAGATGCCAGGCGGGTCATCCGACGCGATTGCCGCTATCGCGACCGTGATGATTGCGGGAGTACGTTTGCAGTTGATGGAAGCGGTAGGGAGAATAATGATGAAGTTTTCTCACAGACTTGATTCGCACAACGCGGGACCACTATGGGGGCTCGCATTTGGTCTGGTCGTAACGCTCGCAGGAGTGGGACTCTGGTGCGATGCGAAGCTGTCACAGGCTGCCGGCCGATTCGACGAACCGTTGGCGGTAGCAGCGGTGCTCGTGGGCGTATTCGCAGCTATCTATGCGGCCCACGAACTTCGACATCGATAGCCGCGGTTTCATATCGCTGATCCTGATGAGGCTTCAACAACCGTTCGGGCCTTGTCCGATGCGAATGCGTCGGGCAGCCGCTGCCGTACCTGGTCAAGCATCCTCTCCTGACACTCACGCGACGAACGCGAAGCCTTCACCCGGCTCGATGGCCAATTGAAACTCGCCACCGAGCGATTCGACGCGCTCGCGCATTCCCGCCCGGCCGAGCCCACACTGCGGTCCAATCGGCGCTCCGTGTACTTCGAAAGCCGGGATCTGATCGCGCCCGGCGCGACGCGCGGGGCAGGCTTTAGCAGCACATGGTTTTGTCGCGGTCGTCACTGTCTGCAGCTTACGCCAGCGTCGTCGCCACTTGCCGGACAAAGAGTTCGACAATTTCCCGGGTCGGGACACTGGCAGACAGCGATGCAATCTGGGAAGGCGCAAACCACCGGCAACGTGCGATCTCGTTCAGCGGCTCCGGCACAGCATCCGCCGGCGGGTCGGCGACGAACACATGATGCAATGTGCTGAACCCCTGAAACTGGAAGTAATAACTCATTTGCGAGACGACTAGCCCGGTCTCTTCCTCAAGCTCGCGGCTGGCGGCGGCTTCGGGCGGTTCGGCGCGCTTTATCCTGCCGCCCGGCAGCGCCCACCGCGCTCGCTCACGTGCGACGAGCAGAATCTTGCCGTCCCGGACGCACAGTACGGTAGCCCTGTTTTTCATATTCTTTCTGTCAGTTGGTTTTCGCGCTTCAAGGTATCTGCTGCCGGACAAAAAGCAACGTGAAGTGAGTCGCGCGTCGCTTCGCGGCCGCCGGTAGCGTCTCCCAGATAGCAGTGCACATGCCGCGCGTGTCGGCGACCGGACAGGCGAGACTGACGCGGTATCTGCCGTTGTCCCGCGCCGACGTAGCGAATGTGCGACGACACAACGCCACATTGAACCATATGTCATAAAAATGTCACAATTGCGGTTTCGATGTCGATGATGTGCAGGTTCCTCACGCGGCGACGCGTGTGCCTGCGAGAGGTAAGAGGCGCCCCATGACCCAAACCTATGAGTACAACGGCTTCACACTGCGCGTTGCTGTCGAGTCCGACTTTCGATCGGCCCAAGCGCGCGCTGGCACCAGCAACCCGGGCTACGTCGCCGTCGTCCGGATATGTGAGTCAGGCACGTTAGTGTCGAGGTTTTCGCCGCTGCGGCTTGGTGAAGCCGCCGGTCGGGCATTCGCCAGCAAGGATGACGCGCTGACGGGCGGATACAGCGCAGCGTGCACGATCGTGGACGATCTGTTTGGCTGATCGTGCAGAGTTGAGTGTCCATAGGCGCCAGCCGGTGGACGTGCAAGCAAAGCGGGCGGCCGTCCCCGGCGGCCTATCATCGCGGTATCCCGTCGGCGTTCCGCGTCCCGGCCAGGCGCGGTCTATCGGCGGGTTTTGCACATATCGCCGCTCCGCGTGAAGCCGGTCGTGAGCTACGCGCAGCTACTCACCGATTAACGCATCAATCTCTTCGCGTCGTGGTGCCGTCGCCGGTCCATAGCGCGTAACGGCGATCGCAGCGGCTGCGTTCGCCCGGCGTGCAGCATCGACGGGAGAAAGGTAGTCCGCGAGCGACGCGAGTAGCACGCCCGTGTGCGCATCACCTGCTCCATTGCTATCGATGGGCTCAACGGCGAATCCCGCCACACGGTGAACGACACCCTCCGTCATCACAAGACAACCGCGGGCGCCGTCGCGCACGATCGTCAGCGCGTCCGGGTGTAATTGCTGCGCAATCAGCGCGAGCGCGGCATCGGGGGTCCCGGATGTCGTGTAGGCGAGCGCTTCGCCGCAGTTGCTGGTCCAGATGCTCGTGCGCCGCATGACGCGCACGAGCAGTGCCGGATCGATTGAATTGACGAGCGGGCCGGGATCGAACGCGATGCGTGCGTCGCTGGGCAAGGCTTCGATCCAGTCGATCAACGTGGCGCTCTTGCCGGCCACGCACAGGCTATAGCCGCTTACATAGACGATGTCGCGCGCCGTGACGGCAAGCGCATCGAGCACCGTGCGATCCAGCTCAGTCTCAGCGCCGAGATGCGTGGCGAAGGTGCGCTCGGCGGTCGCATCGACGAGCGCGACGCAGATGCCCGTGTCCAGCGATGCGCTGCGCGGGGCCGGCGCGTCGATCTGCTCCGCTGCGAGCGCCGCGCGCGCCATGTCGCCGAAGCGGCCCGAGCCGTGCCCTGCCGCATAGACGACGGCCATGCCGCTGCGCCGCGCGGCTGCCATTACGTTGAAGCCGCCGCCCACTTCGAATTTCGCGTCCGAGGCCAGAACGTCGCCGCCGGGCGCCGGCAATGCGCTGACGCGCATTACCAGATCGACCAGAACCTGTCCCGTGTGAATCAGACGGGGTACTGCTTGTGTCATGTCGTGCTCTCCTGCAAACCTTGAGTGCGCCGAGCGCCGCCAAGCAGCGCGTAGAGGCCGCCGCCGACGACGAAGGTCACGATCCAGCCCAGTCGGTTGCGACCGAGCCAGGTGTCAGCGAGCGGTCCATGAAAGCCGTGCTCGCCGATCGACAGGAAGCAGAAGCCGAGCACGATCGCAATGGCCCACGCGCCGAACGCGCGCCACTCGATGCCATTGCGATACCAGTACGCGCTGCGCGGGTTGACGTCGAGCAACGCGTCGGCACGATAGGTGTCGCGCCCGAACAGATCGACGACGAAGATGCCGACCCACGCCGTGATCGGCACTGCAAGCAGCGAGATAAAGCCGATGAACGGGCCGTAGAAGCTGCCTTCGATCAGCATGAAGTACACCGAGCCCGTCGAGATCGCGACGATGTCGACGACGACTGCCTGCACGCGTTTGACTTTCAGGCCGAGCGTCAGCGTCGTCAAACCCGCCGAGTACACCGACAGATAGTTCGACAGCAGCAGCCCGCCGAAAGCGGCGATCAGATAAGGAATCGCCATCCAGTGCGGCAGCAGATCGCGGATCGCGGCGATCGGATCGGTTGCCGACGCGAGCTTGTCATTGCCAACCGATAGCAATGCGCCGAGCGTGACCAGCAGCACGAGCGGGATGCCCGCACCGAACGCGGCGGAAGCAACTAGCGAACCGCTCTTCACATTCGACGCCTGATAGCGCGACATATCGGCGCCCGCATTGGCCCAGCCGATGCCCGTGCCCGCCGCGATCGTGCCGATACCGATGATCACCGCGCTGGCGGGCGCAGGTGCTGCCGCAAACACCGCGTGCCAGTCGATCGAACCGACCAGGAACGCTGCGACGACCAGGTTCAGCGCACCGAACACCCATGTCGACCACTTCTGGATCACCAGCAGCGTCGCGTGTCCGAGCCCCGATACGACGAGTGTGGCGGCGACGAACACGGCGATGAACACGAGCGTCAGCGCGGGCGACGCTTTCGCGTCGGCCGAGGTGCCGAACAGGATCGAGAACAACGATAGCAGCACGTAGGCGCCCGTCGTCGTGTTGACGGTTTCCCAGCCGAGCCGCGACATCAGCGAAACGATGGTCGGGCCGATGTTGCCGCGCACGCCGAAGATCGCACGCGACAGTGTGAGACTCGGCGCATGGCCGCGCCGTCCCGCAATCGAAATCACGCCGACAATCGCAAACGAGCCGGCCGCGCCGATCACGGCGACGAGCATGGCCTGCCAGATCGCGAGGTGCTGAAACGCGACCAGCGTCGCGCCGAGCGGCAAGCCGAGAATGCTGATGTTCGCTGCGAACCATACCCAGAACAGTTGCAACGGATGGCCGCGGCATTCGTTCTCGGGCACGGGTTCGATGCCGCGCGCCTCGATCTTGCCTGCGTTGGCGGAATTGCTTGACGAAGCCATCTGGTCTCCTGGGACGGGTTGTAGCAGCGCTTTAGCCGCGCGAGGCGCGCAGTTCGAGCAGTTGCCGGATGAGAGGATCGAGATCGAGCGCATTGACGCGCATCACGGTCTGGATGGGTTCCTGCGGCAGCATCGCGTAGCCGGCGCACGCGCCGAGCATCGCGCCGAGCATCGCGGCGATGGTGTCGGTATCGCCGCCGAGGCTCGCGGCTGTCGCGAGTGAAGTGTTGATGTCGGTGCCGTGGTGGGCGGCATCGTGCGCAAGCGCGAAAGCCGCGACCACGGATTCCTGCGACGCGACCGAGGTGCCGACCACTTCATACAGGTAATCGGCCAGTGCATCGCCGGTGACGCGCGTGGTCAGTTCGGCGGCCCAGCGCAGACGTGCGCCGATGCGCGCGCCCGCCACCCAGAAGCCGCGCTGCTCGCCGCGTTCGGCGAACTGCGCGCCTGCCTCGAGCGCCTGCGATAGCGACGCGCCATCGATACCCGCCGACACGGCAGCCGCAACCGCCGCCGCGCTTGCGATGCCGAGCGTGGTGTTGTGCGTGACGACGCACGAGCCGACCACGGCATCGACAAATGCTTCTGGGTTGGCAATCGATGCCGAGATGCCGACAGGCGTCACGCGCATGGCCGCGCCATTGGTCGTGCCGAAGCGTCCCGCGAGCATCACGTCTTCGCCGTCGAGGATCGCCTGCGTCGCGCGCCGCGTGGAGGGGCCGAGCAGATCGAGCGAGCCGCGCGCCTTCATGTGCGCTTCCCATTCGATCAGGCGACGCGCGAATTCGCGCGGCTCGATCGAGCCGTATCCGTCTACCAGCAGTTGTGCAACGAGCACCGCCTGTTCGGTGTCGTCGGTGATCGAGCCTGCGCGCATGTTCGGCGCGATTGGCTGTTCAGGGCCGGCATCGACGAGTTGTGTGATGCGGCCAAAGCGCTGGCGGATATCGGCGCGGCTCAACGACTGGGTCGGCATGCCGAAAGCGTCGCCGAGTGCGAGGCCAAAAAACGCGCCGCGTGCGCGGTCGAAGCGCGCAGCATCAGGGGGAGAAAAAGCGGAGGACGGCATAGACATCAGAATTCCAGGTGCAAGGCAAAGTGCGCGGGATCGAGCAGACTGACGACGTACTCGATGATCGCGTTGTCGCGGTCGCGCGTCAGGCGTCGCGAGCGCAGAAAAGGGGTGCCGGCGCGGCGCTTCAGCAGACGCGCGTCGTCGGCTTCGAGGCCGACGACCTCGGCCCATTGCTCGCCGTGATCGGCCACCATGCCGTGTTCGGCGAGCGTGCGGTTCAGCGAGCCGCCTACCAGCCCTTCGAGCGGCAGCGATGCGAGATCGTCGCTGAATGGCAGGCGGCTGCGTTCGAGGGAAATGGAAGTGGCAGGGTCGCCGATCACACGCATCCGGTCGATGGCGACGAAGCGCGCGTGGCGCAGGCCAAGCTCCTGTGCCAGCGCATCGTCTTCGATGATCGCGATCTGCAGCAGTTTCGTTTGCGGATTGCCGCCAGCCCGTTCGAGAGCCGTCGTCCAGCCAAGCGAGCCGTCGATCGTTTGCCCGTGGAAGGTCACGAACGAGCCGATGCCGCCTTTGCGGGTGATCAGGCCGCTCGTCGTCAGCAGATCGAGTCCCTTGCGCACGGTGTTGCGGCTCACGGCGAAACGCTCGACCAGTTCGCTTTCGCTTTCCAGTTGCTGCCCATATGGCAGCTTGCCCGTCAGGATGTCGCGTTCGAGCGCGGCCGCGACCATATGTGCCTTCGAACGCCCGACGTCGGTTGCTCGTGCCGATTTACGGACCATCTTCAGTCTCCTGTCAGAGAGCGGTGCGCGCACGCGCCAGCGCGTGACAGCGCGCGCAGCACACCTTGCAAAAGGCACAAGTATGCACATGTTTTCGGACAGGTGGCGACTGGAGGATGGTTGGAGCGGGCGCATGCGGATTCTTCGCGTTTGACCAGTGTCAGAAGCGATGCACCATGCCGAGCTGGAAGCCGCGCGCGTCTGCGCCCGCATAGGCGAGAGGCAGGCCTGCATTGGCCGATCCGGCGAGCCGGTAGGAAGCATTGCCCTCGTTCTGCAGGAACGACACCGCGCCATAGAGAGAAGTGCGCTTCGAGAACGAATACGTGTAGAGCGCGGCGATCTGCCGCGCGTTGTCGCCGTGCCCGGTTTCATCATGCAGCAGCGTGCCGCCGAGCGAGACGGCCTGGGCCGGCGTCAGCTGGTACACGGCCGAAATGCCGTACACGTTGACGTCGAGCGCGAGGTCGTCCCATTTCGCGCCGCTCCATCCGAGATACACCGTCGTCTTGCCAATCTGGTAAGACGCGCCGACTTCGGCGGTGCGATCGAGTGTGCTGTTGTCGGCGCTGCGTACGGCCTGTGCCGCCGCGACGGCAGAGAAGGGGCCGTGCGAATACGTGATATCCGCCTGATAGCTCGCGCCGGCAGAGCGCAATCCGCCCGCGTCGCCGAAGCCGACATAAATGCTGAACTGCACGCCCGACAGCGTCGGCGACGTGTACGACACCGTGTTACTGGTGCGAACCGCGTAAGTCATCATGTTGCTGAAACCAGATGCCTGCGTCGATGCGCCGAACGCATCCAGGCCGCCCTGATCGTTGAAGATCGGCGAGTTCTGACGGCCGACATGTACCTCGCCCCAGTTGCCGCCCACGCCTACCCATGCCTGCCGATTGAACAGCGAGCCAGGCGACGCGAACGTGCCGTCGTTCGGATTGAAACCGTTCTGCAGATCGAAGCTGACGAAGTTGCCGCCGCCGATATCTTCATGGCCGCGCAGGCCGAAGCGGCTCGCCCATTGCCCCGATGATCCGATCGCAGCCGTGTAGCCGTTACCCGTGTTCACGTACTGGAAGAACTCGTCGACGATGCCATAGAGCGTCACGCTGGAATCGGCGTGGGCGAGGGGCGGGAACGCGCAGACGGCAAGCATGCACGCGACGCGCAGCGAACGGTTGGACATTGGGTTCCTTGTGACCGGTTGGATCGGGCTGTGTTTCAACTGCTTGTTCTTTAAAAAAGTACAAGTAGGAACATGTGCAAAAGTACGGCCACAGATTGGACAAGTCAAGAAAACAAATATCAGGGAAAACCTTTAGTTGGAGCATCGGCAAACCGCCATGGCGGCCGACGAACTGATCGCCGTGTGCCGTTCGACGACAGGCATCCGCCCTCAGAATTAAGTGGCGCACAAGTGTTCAGACGCACGGTTTCTGGGGGAAGGCTGAAGTCGCCTCCTACTCACTGCAGTAGCTTGTGCGAGTCGCGCCCTCGTTCGATCAAAGTCGTTTTGACGGGCAGGGCGCCCCGTGAAGCGCTGTCGTGCCGGGCATGACATCCACGATGACGCGTCTGCGTACGTGAGACTTGTCGGAGCAGGACGGGCGTTCGAAGCACTCGGGCAGCCGACTTCGTTTCAACAGATCGACCGACCGAATCAGGTGTGCGCCGTGAAACGGTGGCGCTTTCCAGCGGGCGCAAGTCCCGCCCGGTAACCTGTCGACTCCGATTCGTGTTCGTAAGCGACTGATGGCGTTACACGCGAAAGCGAAGGCAGAAGCCGGGTACCGCTTCTATGCTGTGTACGACAAGATCTACCGTGAGGATGTGCTGGCACATGCGTACGCCCAGTGCCGCTCGAACACGAGCGCACTGGGTGTCGATCGACAGGACTTCGCGGAGGTCGAAACGTAGGAGACTTACCGGCCGGACCTTATCAGAAGAGTGTTTATCCCGAAGGCCAATGGCAAGCTGAGGCCTTTGGGCACCTCGACCTTGCGTGATCGGTCAGGCAGACTACTTCAATGAAGGCACGGACAGAATCGACGGGTTCACTTTCTGTCGCCCTGAAGGGCTGATGAGCGCAGACAGTTTCTTCTTCATCTCGCCTTGCTGGCGCTATGGAATCTGCGAGAGCCCGCGCTTCGCTTCCAGCAATTCGATCAGCAATTGATCGCGCTGGCGAATCATTTCGGCAAAGTCGTGCGACTGTAGTGTCGTTTCGACGCCCTTCGCGATCGATTCGATGTAATCGTCCGTCTCGGGGTACGTGCCCAGATCTCTCGCCCACTCGCGCTGGGCTGGGCCCAGATGCCGCAGCACATGTGTGATGCCACCGGGACCGCCGGAAGCATGAAGGTTGAGAAACGGACCGAGGAGCGCCCAGCGCAAACCGGGGCCGTAGGAGATTGCGGTGTCGACATCCTCCACTGAGGCAATGCCGCGCTGTACCAGACTGATCGCCTCTTGCCAGATCGCCGCTTGCAGGCGATTGGCAATATGACCTTTGACTTCCTGGTTGATGCGAATAACTTTCTTGCCAGTTGACGCGTAGAGCGTCATCGCCCGGTCTATGTATTCCGTCAATGTGAGCCTTCCGCCGCCGACCTCGACCAGCGGAATGATGTGCGATGGATTGAACGGATGCCCAAGTACGATTCGCTCCGGATGCTGCGCGTGAGCCTGAATCTCGCTGACCGACAATCCCGACGACGAAGACGCGATGATCGCGTCCGTCTTCGCCGCGCGTTCGATGTCGGCGATCAACGCCTGTTTGACGTCGAGCCGCTCCGGGCCGCTTTCCTGAATGAAATCGGCGTCGCGCAACGCTGCGGTTAAATCGGTCGTGAAGACCAGCTTTTCGCGCGAGGCATCATCCGAAAGCCCGAGCCGCTCGACAACCGGCCAGTTCTCGTCGATCCACCCGCGCAGGCGCGACTCCGCGCCCTCGGCGGGATCGGTCGCGATGACGTCGAAACCATGCGCCAGAAAATGCGTGGCCCATCCCGCGCCAATCACGCCCGTGCCGACGATCGCGATCTTCTTCATGGCTCAGTGCTCCAGACAGGCGGCATCGACGGTTGCGTGCAGTGGCCGCAGTCCGATGATCGCGCGCGCTTCGTCAGGCGTCGCCGGTTCGTAACCCATCTCGCGCACCATGCGAACGAGCCGCTCGACCAGTTGCACGTTCGTCGCCAGTTCGCCGTGCCGGTAATACAGGTTGTCTTCGAGCCCGACGCGCACGTGGCCACCCAGCAAGAGCGAATTCATCGCGGCGGGCAATTGCGCAGCGCCGATCGCGCTCACGTTGAACACGGTGTCGCGCGGCAGATGATCGACCATTGCCTGCAACAGACGCGGCGTGTAGGGCAATGCGCCCTGAAACGCATTCGCGCCGATCACGATGTTGATGAAATGCGGCGCGTCGTCCAGACCGTCGTTGATCGCGCGCTGCACATCCTGAACGATATCGGCGAGACCGAACACTTCCCATTCGGGCTTGATGCCACGCGCTTTCATCATTTCGGCAATCTGGCGGATGCGCGAAGGCGGCGTCGCGACGAGAATCTCCTTGCCGCCAAAACTCGCGATCACCGTCTGCGCGTCGAGCGTACACATTTCGACGCCATCACCCTGCATGCCTTTCAGACGCTCTTCCCACTGAATTTCCCACAGGCCGTTGTCGAGTTCGCGAACCATGTCGCCGTCGATACCGCCGCCCGTCGAATTGTTCAAAATGATGTCGCACTTGTCGCGAATCAGCCGGTTGATATGGCTGTAGATGGCGGGATCGCAGGTCGCCTGATCGTCGGGACGGCGCGCGTGGACCGCCACGACACTCGCGCCTGCGTTGTAGCAGCGGTAGGTATCGTCGGCGATTTCCTGGGGCTGTGTGGGCAGATTCGGGTTCATCTTTTTGGTGGCCATGCCGCCCGTGGGCGCAACGGTCACGATGACTTTGGGCTTGCTCATGATGGTGTTCTCCGATGAAGAATGAGGTTCTGAAAAAAGAGGGCGGTCAGTGCGCGCTTGCGTCGTCGATCGTGCCGACGCGGACTGCGCTTTTCGGCAAGCCAAGCAAAATGGTCAGTCCGCCGCAGATGACGAGCGCGGTCAATGCGAGAAGGCCCAACTGAATGCTGCCGGTCACCGACTTGATCCAGCCGATCAGCGTCGGACTCGCGAAACCGCCCAGAATGCCGAGCGAGCTGATGACCGCAATGCCGGCCGCCGCCGCTTCCTGGCCGAGATAGGTAGGCGGGATCGACCAGAAGAGCGATCCACCGCCGAAGATAAAGAACGCGGCGACGCACAGCAGAACCATGACGGGGACGATCGCGGTGCCGAGAAACGATGTCGATGCCAGCGCCGCCGCGCCGAGAACCAGCGTGCCGCCGACGTGCCAGCGGCGTTCCTTGAACCGGTCCGAACTGCGGCTGGCGATATCAATCTCGGCGATGCCGAACTGTCAGAGTAAGCTATACAAGAACGCAGATGTTAATCAGCTATCCAATCCTGCCGGATCACCTGACGGGCGCGAGCGCACCTGAACCCGACCTGGCGCCGCATGGCTTCTATCCGATCAGTCGGCGCAATCGTTGGCACGGTGGCGTCCATCTGGATCCTGGTGCGAGTGCGGATAGACCGGTTCTGGCGATAGCCGACGGCAAACTGATCGCGTATCGTCAGGCTTCGCAGCCCGAGTACAAGTCGTATGATCAGAACAAGACGCAGCCATCGGACACCAGCTTCGTTTTACTCAAGCACAGCACTGAAACGGGAAACGGTGTGCGAGTCGAGTTCTACTCGCTTTATATGCATTTAAGAAACGTAGCAGATTTTCCGCCGAGTTTCGTGGACCGTGCCCACGCTCACTATGCAAAGCCATTGCAGAGCCCTGAGTGGGACAAGGTCAAGGTGTTCGCTGAACACGACGCGCCCACTGTGTACCGGAAAGAAGTGGTCGGATTGATTGGTCAATGGGGCGGCAAGCACTACGTCCATTTCGAAACGTTCTGCACTCAAGACCAACTAAATGCATTCTTTCCTGATTGCAAGGTCAAGTATCAGGAAGCGAACCGAAACGGTGACGATGAATACTGGGGCGACGCGTATTTCATGATCCCGGCATCTACGAAATTTCATTCGACCTACACGCAGCGTGTTGCCACACAACAGCGTCACTACAACGTGCCACCGCTACAGTCTGGGCAAAATGCCCAGAGGCTGTATGTGCGTGTGCGTTACGAGCGTGGTACGCGCTACACGCAAACCTGGTCATGGAACGACCAGACGGGAGCGGCTACGCCGCTTGGCGGCGAACAGGCCGAGCGCGAATACGAGTACGGCCTGTACCAAAAGGCAGCGGATCTGTACGATTCGTGTCCTAGCGCAGGTTTTGACTTGCTACGCACTGGCCGGAATCTTGGCCCTGACCGTATGCGGTTGTCATCCGATCAGAATGTTGCGTGGGCGGCGATACCATACAGCGGGACCGAGACAGGCTACGTCAATCTTGCCGATGCTGCCGTACTGAAGTTTTCAGACGCCGATTTTCCCCATTTCATGCACTGGCGCAAGATCAATGAAGACGGCAAATACATCGCCGACGATGGTCATGGCGTCGTCGATGTCCTGGCCGATGTGGTGAGTGCAGTCGACACGAATGCCGACGGTAAATTGACGGGCGAAGAATACGAAGCCTGGTTTCGCAGTGACCCTACGGCCCGTGAACGGATGCGGCGTCTAGTTGTTCAACATTCAAGTGAGTGGGACAAGCGTACCCAGGTCACGCGGTATCAGGATCTGACGCAGCAAGGCGAAGTGTTCGACAAAAACCCTGTCAATTTTCAGGCGTTTCTCGACTTTTATGCGAAAGCCGCATTTTGGGAAGAAGCAGGTTTGCCGGAAAAGGTCTGGTATTTCCATCCAATTGAGATCATTAGTCATTTCCGCAAATGTGGCTGGCTTTCACAGAGCGAGTTGGCGCAATTGCTTCCGCGCAAGAGCGGACTGCCGCATCCCACACAGACGCTCAGTTGGCAGGCCGCGTCCTCCCGGGTAGGCGGGACGCCGGTTTCGCATACCGACATTGGCAGCATGTTTCGCCGCTACGGCCTGACGACGCCCGAGCGCCAGACTGGCTTTCTTAGTCAGACCTACATCGAGACGGGATTGTTGCGTGTCACGAAGGAACTCGGCGAGGGAGCAGGGCATGCCTATGAAGCGTTCTATGGCCGAGGCTTGATGCAACTTACGTGGCCAACGCTCTATGCTGACTATGGCAGCTTCCGAAAATTTCCCAACCATACTGGCGCCTATGTCGATTCACGTATCACTGTGACTTCGACACACAACTGGAGTGGTCCGCCAACAGTCGATCAACACGGCCACGCGCACAGCGACACACGCCTCTGGGCACCACGATACGATCCCGACGTCGTCGCGACCAACAGCTTCGACGCGTGTGATAGTGCCGGTTTCTTCTGGGTTTGGAAACACTTCATGGGCCAGGCCAACATTCATCGTATCGCGGATGAGGGAATTACGACGGAATCGGTCGGCCGCATGTCCATTCTCGTGAACGGCGGCGGCAATGGCTACAACGAACGACAGCAATACGCTGCTTTCGTGTCCCGTTATTTGTCGGACTCGACGGAGCGCACTTCCTCTGGAACGCTGACTGTCGCAAGGCAGCGTATTGTTACGCATCCGCATCAGACACCTATGTGGGGGCAGTCCGCGACGACCACGCCGGTCATGGTCGACTACTCCGCTCAACGTCCATAACTACTTCAGATGCAATTGTCTATGAACATTCGAAAGATCCTTTCCGTGGTCGGAGCGATGTGGTGGCTCTCTGTTGCATGTGCTTCTAGTCAGGAGATCACAGTCTCGCTAGTCCCAGCGTTGCAGCAGCATAGCGCCGCGCTCGACGCGGCTCTACGCGCGCTGCGTGCTGGTATCCAGAAAGACGCGAAAGAGTGCGCGAGCAATGCGAGCGGAATGGGCGCTGTGGCAATCTATCACGCGGATATTCGCAAAACGATCGAGACGGCTACGCTCGTAGCTTTGGAAGTGACGGGGAATTCACAATGTGACGGCGTGCACCCCTCTGTCTATCAATATGGTATTGCGTACAGCATCAAGGATGGGAAGCGCCTGGATTTGAACGCGATATACGCAGTGGGCCGAAGGGAGGACGGCAGTCTGTTTCTGACGGACACGTCTGTTGGCAGTGTCATGAAGGAATACACGCGAGTGAACGCGGGGAGGCCTCAATGCCTCGACCCCTCGGCATTTAACAACGACTATTTTATGTCGAAGGCATTCACGATGAGCATCTGGCCGGATGGAAGTCTCGAGCTTTACTTCGATGTTCCGTATGTAGAGGCCGCGTGCCTGCCACCGATTCGACTGAACGCAGATGTGGTGGCCCATTTCAAGGATGAGAAAAAGGCGTCGATGTATGGACTTCCTTGATTTCAGACGGCGGATGGCGGGAATATTCTGGAAGCAGCCCTTTGGCGTGGGTCGGACGTGAAATGAATGATGTGGGTGGCTTGCTGCCGACCGAGTGGGACGGCAGTCGGCCACAACCTGCCGTTCGGAGGTAACGAAATCGTGCCGTTCCAATGACCGCAACAGTCGGGAACCGGACGTCGGGACGTGAGCGGGGCGGGCGCTCCTGTTCCACCTTCGAATTTGAAGAACACGGAACAGGAGCGCTTCTACTGCCTTGGCGACGCTTAGGTGGCTGCGGTCCGCTCGTGTGTCGCGACCATCGATCCAAAACGCCCGCTGTTGAAATCCTCTACCGCCTCGCGAATTTCTTCGGTCGTGTTCATGACGAAGGGACCATGTGCAACGACAGGTTCGTCGATGGGCTCACCGCTCAGCACCAGCACGGTTGCCTCGCTGAGGGCATCGAGCCGGACGTCAGTGCCTTCCTGCCCGAGCAGAACCAGTTGCGCATCGCTGACGACGCGCTCATCGCCATTGACCCGAACCTGGCCGCGCAGCACGACGAGCGCGAGCGTCCTGCCTGCCGGCAGTGTCAGCGTTGCACCACGTCCCGTGTTGAGCCGCACGTCCCACACGTCCATCGGCGTGAAGGTGTGCGCCGGACCAGCGTCTCCCGCGTAGTTGCCTGCAATCACCCGCACGTGTCCAGCGCCTTCGGGCAACTCGACCGAAGGAATCTGGTTCGCGAGAATCCCCTGATAGCCTGGCGGCGTCATCTTGTCCTTCGCGGGCAGATTGACCCAAAGCTGGACCATTTCGAGCGTCCCGCCTGTTTTCGCGAACGCGCGCGAATGGAACTCCTCATGCAGAATCCCTGCGCCCGCTGTCATCCATTGCACGTCGCCAGGGCCGATCTTGCCGCCGCCGCCCGTCGAATCGAGGTGCTCGAGTTCGCCCTGATACACGATCGTCACCGTTTCGAAGCCGCGGTGCGGATGCTGTCCAACGCCCTGACGGCGCGCTGTCGGCGCAAAGTGTTTCGGGCCTGCATAGTCGAGCATCAGAAAGGGGCTGAGGTGGCGGCCCATCGTCTGATGCGAGAACAGCGTGCGCACCGGGAAGCCGTCGCCGACCCAATGCGAGTTGGGGTTGCCGTAAGTGCCGAGAATCGTCTTCATCGTCGAATGTTCCTGTTGAAAGGCCAGGCGGCCTGGTTTGCATGGATACAGAGTAGTGGCGGGACGATGACGGCAGTAGTGGCCGGGAGCCAACTTCTGTGTCCCACTGATAGAACGATGAGACGGGCGCGATGCAGGATCAGAACCGGGTCTGCAACCCGATGCGTGCCAGTGACTGTGAACGGTTGCTGGCCGCCGCGCCGGGTTGAAGCAGTCCATTGATCCATGCTTGAGTGGTTTGGGCGTCGCCGCTCGCGCGCTGATAGACAGCCTCGACGTACGCCATCGTCCGCTTCGAGAAGTGGTACTGCACGGCTGTGGCGATCTGGTGCGCCTGATTGTTATCGAGCACCTCGTTTCCCTTCATGTACTGGTAGTCGAGCCCTGCCGACCAGGGGCCGGAGACCGTCCAGTACGCACCCGCCTTGTAGACGTCGATCCTTGCTCCACTCGCCGTATTCTTCGTATTCGTATAGAGCAGCATGGCGAGCACGCTGCCGAACCGGTAGTGCACGCCAGCTCCAAAATTGCGGATGCCGTCGTGACCGTCACCCAGTTCGGGATATCTGGCTTCGATGTACGCGACGCCGACACCCAGCGGGCCGCTATCGTAGTTCATCCCTGCGCTGATGGTCGAATTGGCGGAAAACGAACCCGCAACGCCGCCGAAGCCATACAGCACGCCAAAGCTGAATCCCGCGAGGGAGGGGCTGCGATACTTGACCGAATTCGCCACACGCGTGGCGCCGGCGAGGCGGTCGAAATCGAATGAGCCGGTCGGATTTTGCGGAACGCCCAGCGCGCTAAACGGCCCCTGGCGAAAATCATAGAGGCCGCCAAACAGGAACGCGCCGTCGAAGAGCCCGAGCGTCAACGTGTCGAACATGAAGTCGTACTGGTTGCCGAACGTGACGGTGCCAAGCCGCTCATCGGACAGACCCACATAGGCAGTGCGATTGAAGATCTGGTTCGCGCCCGGAATGGTCGTGCCGTTGCCCAGGTCGAACTGCGAAGTCAGATTGAAGATGGCCTTCGTTCCGCCCCCGAGCACCTCGCTTCCGCTGAACGTCAACGTGTTTGGCGCATAGATTCCGCTGTCGAATAGCGTCACTGCGCCACCATGCTGGTTGTTCACATACGTCACGCCGCCGTCGATCATGCCCTGCAAGGTGACGCTGCTCTGGGCATACAGATTGGTGTGGACGCATGCCGCGATCACGCAGCCTGCGAGGCCCATTGGCGCGGTCTGTTTCTTCATGATGCACACTGTACTGTCGTCGAGGCCATGTTCATTGCGTGTTGGTGCCGGACATTCGCCGGACATGGCAAATGCGCGCGGACGGGGACCAAGAACCGGCCGCGCGCTTGACGCATCAGCTCTTGTCGTACGAGAACTGGATGCCGGCCGTGCCGCCCGTCTGGATGAACAGGTCGATGAACGCCGGGACGGTCTCGCTGCGTGCCCAGTCGCGTTGCAGCTCGCAGAACATCTGGGCAACGCTGATCATCTTGCCGCCAGCCTGTTCGATACGACGCAGCGCGGCTTCATGTGCCGCGACGGATGTGCCGCCGACCGCGTCGACGACGACATAGACTTCGTAGCCTTCGGCCAGCGCATCCAGTGCGGGGAACGTCAGGCACGCTTCCGTCCAGAGTGCGGTCATGATCAACTTCTTGCGGCCGGTTGCTTCGACAGCCTTGCGGAATTCGACGTCTTCCCACGAGTTGATGCTGGTGCGGTCGTAGGTCGGATAGTCGCCGAGCGCCGCGCGCAGTTGCGGGATGGGCGGCTTGTTGAGACCGGTTTTCACGTTGACCGTCGAATGGACGATCGGCAGCTCGTAGGCAATTGCCGCCTTTGAGGCACCGACGATGTTGTTGATCAACAGCTGACGGTCCATCGATGCGATGGAATTCACCTGGACCGGCTGATAATCGATGACGATGAATGCCGCGTTCTGCGGCGTCAGAAGATGATCGTTCGCGGGGTCGCGAATCGGTTCGCTTGCCATGTTTGCCTCCGAAATACTGCGGAAAGTGGAAGGGGATCGATCCCGGTGATCCGACGCGTGATGCATGCGATCTGCATGCCACGGCAATGCTATGCGGTCGACGAACCCGCCTCCAGTCCCAGAAAAATGCCGACTGTGTTCTATGAGCGGAACAATGGTGGTCCCGTGCGGGCTTCAATGCTCTAAGATGCCGCTATTGTTCTGCCGAAGGAACAGTCATGGACGACCTGAACGACATCTACTATTTCGTGAAAGTGGTCGACAACCACGGCTTCACGCAGGCAGGGCGGGCGCTCAACATGCCCAAGTCCAAGCTGAGCCGGCGCATCGCCGAACTCGAAGCCAGGTATGGCGTTCGTCTTCTCAACCGGTCCACGCGGCATTTCTCGATGACGGACACGGGACGGGAGTTCTACGAGCGCTGTGTCGCGGTGCTCGTGGAAGCCGATGCCGCCCGCGAGGTGATGGAGCGAAGGCTCTCCGAGCCTCAAGGCGTGGTGCGGATGAGCTGCCCCACGACGCTTCTCGCGTACCGCATCGGCAATCTGGTTGCCGACTTCATGACGCAATACCCGAAGGTGCAGATCCTTCTCGATGCAACGAATCGACGGGTCGACGTGCTGGGCGAAGGTCTGGATCTCGCGCTGCGAGTGCGTTTCCCACCGCTCGAAGATAGCGGGCTCGTCATGCGTGTCCTGTCGGGAAGTCCGCAGCGTCTCGTTGCCGCCCCGGCGCTCATGGAGCGGCACGGGTCAGTCGCGCATCCCGCCGATCTCGCCGGCATGCCGAGCCTCGATTGGGGGCCGCAGCGCGATCATGCATGGGCGCTTGTCGGCCCGGACGGTGCGGAAGCGCGGGTGAGTCACGCGCCTCGCTATATCACTGACGATATGACCGTGCTTCGCCAGGCGGCGATCAAAGGCGTGGGCGTCGTGCAGTTACCGTACATGGTCGTCGAGGATGCGCTCGCAAAAGGCACGCTGGTCGACGTGATACCTGGCTGGAAACCCAAAGGGGGGCTGGTTCACGCGGTCTTTCCGTCACGGAGGGGTCTATTGCCCGCGGTGCGTCAGCTGATTGATTATCTCGCCGAACATATACAGAAAGACGAGTGACGCTTCGTCGTGAAATGACCGGCTGAGGCGCGCATCCTGATCGTTCCTCCGATAGAACACTGTGTACGGCCGGGCGATCTACCGTGGCATCCGTCCAGTTCTCTAATCTTCGTTCATCGAGCGAGCCGAGCTTCCCGGTGACGAAGATTATTGACGCGTATGGCAACCCGCGCGCGTACCGCGATTCGACGGGTTTGTGGCTGCCTCGTTCGTGACGCCGGGCGTGATTTGGTCTTTGTTGTAGTTGAAGCAACGAGGCCTATGCTGTTATTAACGCTCTCCGTCCGCCCTTCGAAGTCACGATGTCAATCGTGATAGCTCACGCAGTCAACCGACCCGGAGAAGGAAATGAAACAGGCGTTCAACAGGAAAGGCGATCGTCGGCCGTCGCAACTGCGCTTGCGCAATACGGCAATCATGGCAGCCGCTGCCCTGATGGCGGGTGTCATGCCCGCGTCTTCCGCCGTGGCACAAGGCACGGGGGACTGGCCGATGGGCGGGCAGAATCTGCACAACACGCGTAGCGCGCAGGACGAGCACGCCATTGCGCTAAACAATGTGGCGAAGCTTGCGCCGCGCTGGTCGGTCGAGACGGATGGCAACGTTTCCGCCACGCCGACGGTGGTCGATGGGGTTGTCTACGTGCCGGACTTCGGCGGCTCGCTGTGGGCCGTTGATGCCGCAAGCGGACAGGTGAAATGGCACAAGAAGGTAAGCGACTATAGTCAGATTCCCAATGACGCTTCGCGCACCAGCCCCGCTTACTGGAAGGGGACGCTCGTGATTGGCCAGGGCACGCAGATCGCCAACAATCCGACGGGCGCTTACGTGTTGGGCGTCAAGGCCGAAGACGGCTCGCCGTTGTGGCGCACCCAGGTGGAAACGGACCCGAGCGCCATCATCACCGCCTCGCCTGTCATCGACGACGGCGTGATCTATGTCGGGATATCGTCGCGGGCCGAGGCGCTCAAGGACAAGCCCACATATCGCGGGAGCGTCGTGTCGCTCGACGCGACCACGGGCAAACTGCTGTGGCAAACATACATGGTGCCCGAGGGCTATACGGGCGGTTCGGTCTGGGGCAACACACCCGTCGTCGATCATCAGACGGGCCTGCTGTACGTCACGACCGGCAACAATTTTTCCGTGCCGGAGGGTGTTTGCCGCTATCCGGGGCAAAGCAATTGCAAGCAGGACGTGGCGACCAATCACATCGACAGCTTCGTTGCGCTCAACCTGAAGACGGGCAAGATCGCATGGGCCACCCGCACGCTGGCAGCCGACATGTCGACGAACTATGACCACGACGATGGCCCGGACTACGACTTCGGTTCGGGGCCCAACCTCTATACGACCACTGTCGCCGGTCACAGGCGCACGCTGCTTGGCGCTGGCGCGAAGAGTGGCGTCTACTGGGCGCTCGATCCAAAGACAGGCAAGGTCGTATGGCATACGCAGGTCGGTCCCGGGAGTCTGCTGGGCGGCATGCTCTGGGGAACGGCCGCCGACGGCAAACGCATTTACGTGTCGATCGGCAACCTGAATCACGAGTCCATCTCCGTCAACTCGCCACCGGGCAAGACGAGGACCAAGGGCGGCGTGTGGGCAGCGATAGATGCCGCAACGGGCAAGGTGCTATGGCGCACCGCCGATCCGCAGGACATGATGGACACCATGGCCATGTCCGAAGCTAACGGCATCGTCTATGCCGGCTCGCTCGCAGGTAGTGGCGCGAACATGTATGCGCTCGATGCCGCTACTGGCGAAATAAAGTGGAGCTTCGAGAGTGGCGGCGCGGTCGTGTCCGGTGCGGCGATCGTCGACGGAACGGTCTACTGGGGCTCTGGCTATCACACCAAGGTTCTCGGGCTGCCGTATGCCGGCGACAACCACAAGCTCTATGCATTCGCGGTAGCGAAGCAGTAAGTCCGCTTTGGCGGATGTCCCGGCGTCACTCGCGTCAACTGATATAAGTGCTCGAAGGAATGCAGGCGCGGTATCGTCGACGCGGGTGGCACTGACGCTTGCGTCATGCAATGCGCACTGTCGTGTCGATGCGCGTGCCTCGCTTGATGAACAGCGTGACCGGCGTCTTTTCGCAGATTTCGGCCAGGCGCGCGCGTGGCGCCTCTTCAAGCGGCCCTTCAATCGCCACATCGCGGCGGATGTACTGGTTCCCGTCGTGATCGGCGTGCAGGCTGACCTCGACGGCGATCGTGGTGGCCGGCCATGTCTTGCGCTGCATGTACATGCGCAGCGTGGCGGCTGTGCACGCGGCAAGCCCGGACAGCACGAACGCGAATGGCGCGGGGCCACGATCCTCGCCCCCTTCGTGGGGACCTTCGTCGCCCGTCAGCGGGTGACGGCCAGCCTCGATGGCGACGAGGTAGTTGGGCGCGTCGGCCGCAAGGCGAGCAGTGGCAGAGGCAAGTGGCATGGGTAACTCCTCGGAGTGGCGCGATCTCGCGCGCTAGATAAGTTGAATGGCATGATTCTGCGCGCTTCGCCGGGCACATGCGGTGCACCGGCTCCTGGCGCGCAAGTGCGGCAATGCCATGCCATCATACTGGGCCAGTCGCTGCCCAGAGTGCATTGGTCAGGCGATTACATCGGTCGTCGGAATGCTGTCGATTACGAAGGCGCCGGTTTTAATGAACGTCAAAGTGCTGCCGACGGCTGGGCTTCCCTCGACGAATTGTTCTCGCCAGGCGAGACGGGCAAGCGGCGTTCTAAGGCCTTGCAAGAGCGTGGAAATGCAGAACTATCAGTTCAACTGCCATGGTGTCGAACAGGGACAGTGTTATACGACGTCATCCGCGATCGTGCGTGATGCCGCCACGTTTCCTGCGCCGGCCCGCGACCCCGAACTCTACCTGTCACCCTACCACGACGTCGGGCGAGTATCCGTCTCAGGCGTGGATCGAGCGCAATGGTAAGCTCGTTTCCACACTCGATCTGGTTGGCCGGGGTGTCTTTACGGTGCTGACTGGCGCGGGAGGCAAGGCGTGCCCCGAAGCGGCGCGTGTGCGATGAATTCGGCGTCACGGTTAACGCAGGACGCGCTTCTTGGTGCTGGGACGTCTTATGCCTCGCGCGCTGAATTCAGCGTTGGGGCTTTGTGGCGCGGGCGATGGCGAAGACGTTCAAATGTCCGAAACACTCCCACAGCAGCCATCGACGTCAGGACAACCTGAACGGCTCAGAAGGATCGGGTTCTGCCAACCGCATCGCACAGCAGTCGGCCAAATCCGGCCCTTCGGATACGCCGCACACTGGTCGTTTAAAGGTCAGCTTTAACTTCGCAAGCAACCGCTCACCCAACTCGAAGTGAGCGGCCTCCTCGCCGCAGCTGCATGTCTATTGCGTCATGCGCTTGACGTCGTCAGGCTTCCAGGTCTTCTTGAAGAACGCCTCCTTGGGACTATATAGACGCAGAATAATGAAATAGCCCTTGCCAGGAACCGTCCTCACCCAGTTACGCTCCTTACCGGCCGGCGCATTCGGGCCAAAGTAGAGATCGTACGAGCCATCGGTGTTTTGCACCGGCTTGTCCATTGAATTCAGGGAAGGCAAGGGTTGACCGTTTTGCAGCCCAGAGGCGTTGATCGAGTCGTACACTGTGACCGACCAGAAGTTGGCAGCAGGAATATCACGCGGCAAATGAAGCTGATAGCTGCTTCCACCCTCCAGAAAATTACCGTCTGCATCGCGCCAGGTCGACGGATATTTCGCGCCCTTTTCGATAAGGTCAACGACCATTCCCGGGCTCGTTGCGTAAGCAGTCGTGAAGTACGCATCTCGTTGAGCCAGATTGGTGAACGAACCGCTTGCCTGAAACAACGGGTTTTGGCCAGCGAAAACGTTGACCCATTGCCGGTCTGGATAGTATTTGGCCTCGGGCTGATCCACCAGTCCGTTCCATATTTCGACCTTGCTCATCTTGAACGCAGTTTTCGCTGCCTTGTCCAGCAACTCGCGCTGCCGGGCCGTGGGCTGGAACGGCTTGCCTTTTTCAATGCCGATCGCCGCCATCATGCCGCGCCAGTCCATATCTGCGGGGTCGACTGTTTCCTGATCGACAAAACGGGCCAGCATGTCGAAATAGGTGCCGTCATGCGGGAACAGCATATCGGCCGGTGTTGCCGACCCATCCGGAAACTGCATCTGCGCGGCAGAATCCTTTTTGCCGTAGGGATAAATGCGCGTGCCCGCGATCAAGGCGTTAGCGGGTTTCAGATCTTTCGGGTCGGTGAAGAAACCCCGGTAAAAGACGAACACATTGTTGGTCCGGGAACGGTAGAGGTAATAGCCTTTGGGCGCGGCTCCCTTGTAGTTCCATGGGACGATCAGATATTTGCCGCCCTTGCCGCCGTCAGGTCCGGCAAATCCAAAATCGCCCGTATAGGTTTTGCCGCCGATCGTTGGGCCCGAGAGCGGCCGCTGATAGAAGTCGTCAAGGATGCCCTGATTCCGGGGTGGAACCTCGACGACGATGGGCCCGTCTTTCGCGAGGTTGACGTAACCCATCGCGTAAAGACAATCGGAGTTGGGTGTGGTGACTTTCGTTTGTGCGTTAAGGCGTTCTTTCCAGACTGGAAGGACGTTGTATCCAGCCCCGTAGGTTTTCTCCGAACCCTCCTTCATCGCGAACATGTTGATGGCGGGTAGGGACCATAAATAAACCTGGACGGCTCGCTGGAAATACAATTCGTCCCGAAGCAGTTCTGCCGATTCATTGGTGGGAAAGTCCCCGGAAAACGACGCGTTCGCCAGCGCGTCATGGCTCGCTGCAAGAGCCTGAACGGGTGTTGGCTGCTGTGATTGAGGGAATGCCTGAGCGCAATAGCCCGCAACGGCAACCGCGACCAGCGCGACAGCAAGATTCCTTGTGACAACTGATTGTGATGTATTCACGGCTGTACTCCTTTGACTTCGTCAAAATCGAAAAGTGCAGTCCTGCTGTGGCGAGGGGGATGCTTGACCTTCGACATAATGGAAAAGAAATCCGGACCCTTTCGCAATCCTCTCCGACGAAGGTCCAATCCATTCAAGACGAGTCAGGCAAGTTGAAAGTCTGGCAGTTTGAAAGTCTTGTTGTTGAGCGCTTCGGTTGGGCCGTAAAGACGCATCGCGGGTAGCGGACGCCTGCCTGCGGTTGGTATCCAGTTGGCTGCGAGGCCCTCGGGGGCTTTGGGGCCGACATAAAGCGTGACGCTACCGTCCGCATTCTTCTTCATCGAATCGAGGTCGTATGACGAGAGCGTCGTGCGGTTGGAATCGCTGTAGATGAATGCGTTCGTCGCTCGGTCATACACTGTCAATGCCCAGAACTGCTTGACGGGCATCTGTGCCGGCACGTCCAGCTTGTAGAGCTTGCCTGCCTCGAGCAGGTTGCCGTTGTTATCCGCCAGCGCCATCAGATACTGCGTGGCGGGGTCGTCAGTCAACCTTCGCGGCATATAGGTGCACCAGAAATATTCGGCCGCGCGGTTGATCAGGTCGATTCTGTCGTCGTAGACGAACGTGAAGGTTTTGTTTTTGTCCGCCTGAAGAAGCGACGCGTAGTGCCGATCTGGCCAGAACAGCTTCTCTCGCGGAAAATGGTCGTACCAGTGTTGCAGGTAAAACCACGCATCAATCGCCGCCTGGCGCATGGCCTTCTTCGTCGTTTCATCCGGCGCGAAAGGCTTGCCTTTCTCGATCCCCAACGACGTGAGCATACCCATCATGATCTTGTCATGAGCGTTCACAGGCTCGCCGCTCATGATGGCGTACATGTCGTCAAAATGACGTTCGTCGAAAAACGGTAGCGTGGGGTAGCGCTCGTCGATGGGATCGATAAAACGCTGCCTGGGCGGATTCGCTGCCTCCGACAGGTAGTACATCCGCAGCCGATGAGCATAGTGATAAGCGTCTGTCGCGCTCTTGCCTGGTGCGCGAACGGAGCGGAAGGCCAGCGCGATCCTGAAGTTCGGCGACGCGACGTGAAGATAGCCCTTCGGAACGGTGCCTTTATCGCCCGGGGCCGTGAAGAGAAACTTCGCGCCTTTCCCCTTGTCGAGTCCGGAAGGTCCGACGTCCGCGATCGTGAATTGCCAAGCATCGACAACCTGCCCATAGACGCTGCCTTCAGGGCCGGCAGCGGGTACCTCCAGTACCACAGGGCCTTTCCTCAGATCGGTAAACGCTGTGATATAGGGCGTCGTGCTATTCGCCGTGATGGCCTCGAGCTTCGGCGTAGCCGGAGCTGAATAGGAAATGATGTCGTTGTCCTTGACACCCAGATTGTCGAAGGCAGCCCGGCGGAAGCTGTAGATGGCGATAGCGGGCATGTTCCACAGAACCGCTTCGAACGCCCGCTGATACTTGATCAGATAATCGAAATCTTTAACCGACGGAGCCGAGCCGGCAGGTGGCTGTCCGCCAAGCGGCTGCATCGCGCTACCCGCACCGGATGCGAGAGGCGTTGGCGATTCGTCGGCTGCAACTTCAGAGGCTTTGGTGCTGGCAGCCAGCCCAACTGCCATTGCCATGCTTACACGGTGAAAATCTCTGCGCGAAAATCTCATCGTTAGGCCCTCGCTGGAAGCTCGTTACTGTCCTTTCATGCTCCGTGAATACTTCGGGTGCTTGCTCCTGGGACAATCGAGTCTTTCCGGAGCTGGCTATCGGGATATGGGGTAACGGAATGGCCCGTTGGTACAGCGAGATAGTTTGCTTTGCTGCAGTTACTGCAATTATCAGGGGCAATTCGCCTTCGAACATGACGCTTGCTGGCGAATCGGCCGGGTGACAAAAAGCGCAAGACGGGTCGGTCGGTACAGTCTAATCATAGAGAGCGAAAGCGGGGGAGTGCTGTTTCCCTGCTTGCGCAGTGTGGCACCGCCATGAAAATTCGACAGGGGTGGTACGCGATCGTCCGACGTGCAGGTTGCGGGATCCGTGCGACGGTCCGGTCCGTCTTGGTAGCAGTCGTTGCTCTGGCCGTAGTTTGAGTGACCGCGAGGGGGCGACTCCTGAAGGCCGGCGGGCGTGCACATCCCTCGCGGCTAAGCCGAACATTACCTGTTCGACATGAAGTCAATGTCCGCCTGCGGATTGGCCGGCCCGGGCCGTGCAGCTATCGTTGTCTCCACGCAGTTGTCGTTCGCAAGACTGCGAAAGCTTCCGAGAACATGGAGACATGCATGGCGACGCCTAACGCATCACCGCTGACGTTTCAGCGCTTCCCCAACTTGCCGCGTGACTGTACCTTCGATCCCCACGACTGGCATATCCTGGCCCAATACTGGCATCCCGTCGCTTTCAGCTCAGACCTCGACGGCAAGCCGCTTGCCGTGACGTTGCTCGACGAACCGCTCGTGGTGTTTCGTTCGAACGGACAGGTCGTCGCGGCGCGCGATATCTGCCCGCATCGCGGCGCGCCGTTGAGCCGCGGCTGGGTCGAGAACGGGCAGATCGTGTGCCCATATCACGGTCTCGCTTATGGCGCGGACGGCAAGTGCAAATTCATTCCGTCTCAAACGGAAGGATCGATACCTGAGCGCTTGCAACTCACGACGTATGCAACGCAAGAGGCCTATGGACTCGTATGGGTCTCGCTGGGCGGTGGTGCGCAGCCACTGCCCGATTTTCCCGCATGGAACACGGCAGGGTTTCAACAGATACTGCCGCCATCGATCGATATCAATGCGTCAGCGGGCCGGCAAACGGAAGGCTTTATCGACGTCGCTTACTTTGCCTGGATCCATCACGGCAGTTTCGCCGACCGGCACAACCCGGTGGTGCCGCAATATTCCGTCGAGCGGAGTGAGCGTGGCATGCACGCCGAGTATGTCAGTACCGTGAGCAATTTTCCGAAGTCGATGCAGCATCGCGCGCCCGAAGGCTTTTTGTGGCGGCGCGTATTCGAAGTCGATGCACCGTTCTTTGCCCGCTTGACTGTGCACTTTCCGGAGAATGGGCGTCTTTCCATCCTGAACGCTGCTAGCCCCGTGTCCGCGCGCAAGACGCGGTTGTTCGTGCCGATTGCCAGAAACTTCGATACGGATTTGCCGCTCGACGATGTCTACGAGTTCAACCGGCAGGTGTTCGAAGAGGACCGTGCGATCGTCGAACTTCAACGGCCGGAAGATCTCCCGATCGATCGGACGGCAGAGGCGCCGATCCTCGCTGATCGTTCGTCTGGCGCGTATCGCCGCGCACTGTCGGAGATTGGGTTGGGTCAGGCCTACGTGCGTTGATGGGAAAAACAGGAAGAGACATCATGAAGATCTGGGAATGCGTGATCTGCGGGTTTCGCTACGAAGAAGCGCTCGGTATGCCGGAAGCCGGCATTGCGGCCGGTACGCGCTGGGAGGATGTGCCGCTAGACTGGGTGTGCCCGGATTGCGGTACCGGAAAGCAGGATTTCGACATGCAGTTGGTGACAGCATGAAGACGTCCGCTATGGAGACGACTGACGCAATCGTCATCGTCGGAACGGGTCTGGCCGGCTACACGGTCGCGCGTGAAGTGCGCAAGCTCGACGCAAACGTGCCGCTCGTGCTGATCAGTGAAAGCGATGGCTGCTTCTATTCGAAGCCCACGCTGTCGAATGCGCTTGCGATGAAGAAGCAGCCAACGGATCTGGCTCTGTTCGATGCGAGCGCGATGGCGATGCAACTCAACGCTTGCGTGCTCACGCATCGCAGCGTGGAGCGGATCGTGCCGGACGGCCGCGAGATTGTCGTCGGCGGGGAGCCGCTTTCGTACGCACGGCTCGTTCTCGCGATCGGTGCTGACGCGCGTCGTGTTCCGATGCAGGGCGATGGCGCGTCCGACGTGCTTTCGGTCAACAGCCTCGCCGATTACGTGCGATTCAGGGAGCGGCTGCAGTCCGCGCAGTCCGTCGCGATTCTCGGCGCGGGTTTGATCGGATGCGAGTTTGCGAATGACCTCGCATTGGCCGGTTATCGGGTTTCGCTAATCGATCCTGCCGCTGCGCCGCTCTCGCGCCTGGTTCCTGAGCCTGTGGGAGCGGCACTCGCCGCGGCCCTCGAACGGCACGGCGTTCGAGCGCACCTCGGTACGAGCGTCACTGCAATCACGCGATCGGAACAGGGGTACCAGTTGAGCTGTTCCGATGGCGAGCGACTTGCCGCAGACCTTGTGGTGTCGGCGATCGGCCTGGCGCCTCGAACTGCGCTGGCAGCCGATGCGGGTCTCGCGATCGAGAACGGTATCCGCACGGACGCATGGTGTCGAACGAGTGCCGCCGATATCTATGCGTTAGGAGATTGCGCGGCAATTGACGGCAAAGCGCAGCCCTATGTGCTCCCCATCATGCACGCGGCGCGAGCGCTGGCTCGCACGCTAACCGTCGAACCGACGCGGGTCGATTTTCCCGTCATGCCGATCACCGTGAAAGTGCCTGCGGCGCCGACCATTATCGTGCCGCCCGCTGAGGCGGGCGAATGGTTGTTCGAAAGCGCGGACGGCGTCTCGCCGGACAGATTGCGAGCCGTTTGTGAACACCCGCTTGATCGCCGGCTTCTCGGCTTTGCATTGCTGGGTGAGGCAACGACAGCAAAAGCAGAACTGATCAAGGCAATGATGGCCGCGCCTGCGTGAAACGAGCCGCGGCGCGAACGCCGATCGACACGCCAACCCGCATTTCAACTACAACAACGCCGCTTCCGATCGACTGACCAGCGTCACGGCATTCCGGCTGCATGCTCGCGGCCTGTCACGCGGGCATGCAAACAGGGCCGTCCTTGCGCCGCAAGTTTTGCTTGCGGCGCTTTTTTCCGTTGCGTGTCTGGAACGCGGGATCTCATTCTGAATTGTCGAGCCGTTCAGGCGGAAAGCGTCCTTGCCACATTCACGACTAGTCGACGCAACCAGACAGCCGCATCGCATCGATGTGCGCGATCATGCCAAAGCTGATAGTACGTGAGCGCAGGTGCACCGCCGGGTATCGCTTCGATCCGTAAAGGAAGGACGCTCGCGTAATGGCTTGCGAGCGTACGGGTCGTGGTGAAGAGCAGATCCGAACGGACCAGCACATAGGGCGCCATGCCGAAGTAGGGCAGTGTCGTGGTGACCGTACGCGACAGGCCGTTGCGCGCCAGTTCGATATCGATGGTGCCCCATGCGGTTGTATTGACGGTCGTCACGGCCAGATGTTCCGCCCTTTCATAGGCCGCTTTCGTCAGTTTGCCGCGCGCGATCGGATGATCGTTGCGCATGAGACAAACCAGTTCGTCCTGACATAAAGGCTGCAAATGCAGATGCCCGGGCGGCGTTTTCCAGTTGCCGATCACGAGGTCGAGCAATCCCGTTTCCAGTCCATTCTCGTAGCCACCGTCGATCATCATCAGATGCTTGAATTCGAGCTTCGCATTGGGCGCCGCCGAGTGGAACGCATCGATGACGGCGGGCACGAACGACACGTCGAGGTAGTCCGGTGTGCCGATGCGAAAGGTGCCCGTAGTCGTCGCGGGATCGAACGTGGTATTCGGATGAAGAATCGCGTCGATGTGGCTCAATGCTTGCGCGGCGGGGGCGATCAGCGTCAGCGCATGACTGGTCGGCACCATGCGGCTGCCGCTACGCACGAGTAAGGGATCGCCCGTCAGTTCGCGCAGGCGGCGAAGCGCCAGGCTGACGGTAGGCTGGGACTGGCCAAGCAGTGAGGCGGCGCGCGATACGCTCGATTCCGTGAGCAGCGTATGGAGGACTCTGAGCATATGAGAGTCGATGCTTTCCTTCGACATCGCAATCTGAACCCTGTTACATGAGACGATCCTTCAAAATATACGGACGGATATAGCGGTGGTCAACGAGGCGTCGCCGCGTCGCCATGCGATGAGCCGCATATTGCCTCGCTTATGCAACAGGCGATATGGCGATGATAGGTTCAGCAGTATGGGCGAATCGCAGTTCGAATACGGACAGCACACGCAGCTCATCATCGACTGCGTCCCCGGCAACGGCGGGATGTTTCGCTCGAACCTCGCCCACCGTTCGGCTTATGCGTCGAATCACGATGCCAGGTTGCGCACACGCACGCGTCGATCACGCGCGGCCATTGTCGGCATGGCCGCGCTTCGCCATGCCGAGGACGGCCGCACGCATCACCACCCTTACTGCGACTTCATCAGATCCTGCCCAATTGCGGCGACAACCGCCTGCTCGCAATCCTTGAGACCTGCGACCGACTGATCGAACTGGTCGATCAAGGTGCCGAAACTGCCATAGTGATATTTCGTGTCCGCTACGACGTGGACAGAGTTGCCCCTGATATCCCAGCCGCAGGCGTATGTCTTGAAGTACATGTCCTGCCTGGACTTCGAGTCGAGCAGACGAGCGCGGACAACGACCCACGGAATGAAATCGCTCGATTCCGGCGGGGATACGTAACCAAACGAAGTAATCCACACGCTCAGGATGGCGTCGGCGTCGGTCTTGACATCGGAAAAGTCGTCGGACTTGCCGTCGCTCGAGAGCTTGACGTGCTGATCGTGCAACGAAACAATTTCGTAGCCGTTGCTGGACAGTCGCGTTGTCAGGCTGTCGTTGACGACGGGCGCAAAGGCAATCTTTTCGCTTGTCACACGCTGCGTGTAGGTACTCGTATGATTGGCGTTGATCCCACCTTGCACCAGTCCACCAATCAATCCAAATGCTCCGGCAGCACCGCCGAGGTTGACCACGCTCGCTCCGCGCGGTTCGGGGACATCGAGCATAGCGATCGAATGGAGCTTTTCACGATTGTTGGCGGTGAGGTCTGTTTTCGGAAGTGAAGCACAGCCCGAGAGTACTGTTGTTGCAACAATCAAACTCGCGACGGCAGAAGTTGAAAGCGTTTTGTTATCCATGATTTTTTATTTGTGGATTGAGAGTGCGGACGCTATTGACCAGTGTCTTTGGATGGAGGTCACCCTCACGGCATAATTCAGACACGGCCAAGCCTATTTAACGGCGATCTTTGCGTGAACTTTAAGCTTCAAACCGAGGTGCATCACGCTCGATTGATGACTATGCGCTATTGCTCGATGGCGGAAAGCAGGTCGGTGACAGTCCGGCGGAAAGCTGACTGTTTCTGATAGAGCGAGTTATGCTTTTGGCATTGAGCGCGCGCACGAAGCGATCGTCGCGGTCGGTCGTGGAACGGCATCCAGCCGATAAAGGCTTTGCTCCTCAGGATGCAAAAACCCCGGTCGTATCGAGGTCCGGCTCACGGGTCGAACCGAACCGGCAGCGTGGATCAGTATGAATCTGGCGCTGAAGCCTTACGCAGCGTGCGGGTGCTATTTCTATAATAAATACCGCAAGAAGATCGCGTTAACGGCGCGGTAAGTGCCAGCTTCAGGGAAGCGGCTCGCCCGACACGCAGCAAGGGCAGTGGGAGTCTAAATCGGGAACCAGGCTACAGTTCTTCTTGCTGCGGGATGGTTTTTGACGCCTGTTCTGAATGGCCGCATTGAACTCGGTGGCTGATTCGATTCACGCGGGCGCGTGGGCTTAGGCAGCTCTTCCGAATATTCGAGTCGGCCAATGTCTTTCACGTGTTCCATGTAACCGCAACGCCGGCGTTCGCGCTTCACCTCAATTCGGTTCCGCACGCTGCCACGTGATATAGGACATCACCGTGTGGCCGCCGGAAGGGAACGGGGAAGCAGTGCGAAGTTGCAGCCTGTCCCCTTCCATCCGCACGACGCGCGGCTGCGTATTGCCAAGCCAGTTCGGAAAGAGCGATACGAACATCGAATGCGTCAACGATTCGTTGTCCTCGTCAATATCGAAGCGACCGGAGTACGCGATATACGATGTGCCTTCTTCACGATATTCGTCCGGCGTGCCGTCGAACCAGTCACCGCCCGCAAACGGCTTGCGCTCGCGGCGCATCAGCTGCGCCGACATATAACCGTCCGGGGTGTACATAATAAGGCCCTGCGGTTGCTCACCCAATGGATAGATCGACGGCGAGCCGTCGGCAGGCCGCTCCTCATAAGACACGAGCTTCCATGCGCCAATCAGACGTTCGCGCAAACCGCCAGCGCGGTGTGTAACGGAACTCATCTTCGTCCTCCTTCAAACTTCGATTTCACCTCACAGCAATGCCTTGCGCATGTGCGCATGGCGCTCAACCGGCCATCACCGCCGCGATTTCGAGTTCGACCAGATAGTCTGGGTGAGCGAGCGCGGTGACGCCGATCAGCGTGCTCGGCGACGGACGTTCGCGATTCCACGGCACCGGGAACGTCTCGTCACGAACGCAGTGCTCGACGAAACCCGGAACGTCGACCGCATACGCACGCCGGAATACGACGTCGTCCCACGTCGCGCCGACAGCCTCCAACTGCACGGTCAATGCATCGAGGACCGCGATGAACTGAGCGCGAATGTCTCCGGCATGAACGGGCTTCGCATGCTTGTCGGCCGGCACCTGCCCCGCAATATAGATCAGCTTCGAAGGCTCGGTGATACTGAGGATGCGGGTGTAGTACGTATGTCTGGAAAGATCTGGCGGATTGATGTATTCCTTCGGCATTCTGGATTCCTCTTAATCTGCGCATCGGCGAAAGCGCCGATCGAACACCCGCTTACGCGGCCGTCACCACGTCGACAACGACCTTGACGTTGGCGCCCTTCTCCACGGCATCGTGCGCTTCCATGGCAGTGTCGAGTGTGAACCGGCGCGGGTCCAGCACAGGGCGAATTTCACCCGTCTCGACTCGTTCGGTCAGCTTGCGCAAAATCGCGCCTTGATGCGCGCGACGCTCGCCGCTTAGCATTGGGTACAGCACGAACTCGCCACTGATATCCGCGCAGCGAAAAGACGACGTCGCAAGATTGTGGGTTTCATACGCGGCGCAGCTCACGACGCGGCCATAGTGGCGAACGGCGCCGAGCGACGCTTCGAGCGTGTCGCCGCCGACGGTATCGTAGATGACGTCGAAGCCTTTACCGTCTGTATATTGCTGCACGTATTGCTCGACGGTCGTTTTCGTGTAGTCGATGGGCGTGGCGCCCAGCTTCCGCACTAGCTCCTGCTTTGCCTTGCTTGCCGTTGCATAGACCTCGGCGCCAAGTGCATTTGCGAGCTGGACGACAATGTGCCCGACGCCGCCTGCACCGCCCTGAACCAGCACCTTTTGCCTTGTGCCCGGTTGCAGATTTGCTCGGTCTACCAGACCTTCCCATGCGGTGAGCGCGACGAGTGGCAGCGCAGCCGCCTCTCGCATGCTGAGATTGCGAGGTTTTTTCGCGAGCATCGACGCGTCGGCCGTCATGAATTCCGCGAGCGAGCCCGGTAGTCCGCGCACGCCGCCCGCCATGCCATACACTTCGTCACCGACGGCAAGCGTGGTTACGCCTGCTCCGACTTCTGTGACGACGCCGGCAACGTCCGTGCCCAGAATAGCCGGCAAGTCCGGCATCGCAAATGACGCCTCGCCTCGGCGGATCTTTGTGTCGATTGGATTGACGCCGCTTGCGTGGACACGAATTCGTACCTGACCGTGTGCGGGAAGGGGCGACTCGATGTCCGCTGCGCGAAAGCGGCCGTTCTGGTAAGAATCGAGTAAAAGTGCTCGCATAATTGTCTGTCCTGACTCCAGCTTTGAAATGAAGTATTCATTGCGGTCTTCCCGGTTCATTTGCACCGCAGTGCATACGTCTGCAATGAACGCTGTCAGTCTGGACGCGATCGACCGATCAGATAAGATGGTCAATCATGCACGCGTTGCTGAGCCAGATTCACGAATGATCGAAACGAATGATTGAAAATAGTGAGCTATCGGAGCTGGCCGCCTTCGCCGCCGTCGCGACGCATCGCAGCTTCCGGAAAGCGGCGATTGAACGCGGTACGTCCGCCTCCGCTGTAAGTCATGCGATCCGAAACCTCGAAACTCGCGTCGGAGTGCGCCTGCTTCATCGCACCACGCGGAACGTTTCATTGACGGACGCCGGGCAAATGTTATTTGCGAAGCTGAGTCCGGCGCTTTCGGATATCCGCGTGGCCGTCGACGATCTGAACTCCTGGCGCGATACGCCTTTCGGCACGGTCCGGCTCAACGTCCCCAATACCATTGCCCCGTTCGTGTTTGGTGACGCGATTGAAAAACTGTTGAAAGCCAATCCCGGCCTGCGTGTGGAAATCGTGGCGACGGACCGCCGCGTGGACATCGTCGAGGAGGGCTTCGACGCGGGTATCCGTCTTGGCGAACGCCTGTCGCAGGACATGGTTGCCGTACGCATACGCTCGAATTTGCGCTTTGCTGTGGTCGGTTCACCTGCCTACTTCGAGAAACACGGCGTTCCGTCTACGCCTCACGACCTGCATGACCATGCCTGCATCCGCTACGCGTTTCCGAGCGGCACGATCCTTCAATGGGAGTTTCAGGCCAATGGCGAATTCATTCACGTTGAGGTCGATGGACCGTTGACCGTCGACAGTCAGGAACTCATGGTGGATGCCGCTTCACGCGGAATTGGCCTTGCGTATGTATGGGAGCGGCGCGCCGAGTCCTGTTTGCGCGATGGCAGGCTTGTGCGCTGCCTTGAAGACTGGTGCCCGCTTGAAGAGAGCATCTTCCTGTATTACCCCAGTCGAAAGCATCAGCCTGCGGGCTTGCGCGCGGTGATTGATGCATTGAAGGCGTGACGTGCGGTGAGCGTCAGTTGGATTTCGTTCGATGGCCTTGGACGGTTCGTTGCCGCAAAACGATTCGAGGTAACTCGCTACCGACGCAGGACACCCGCCGCTCCATCAAGCGTCACTGGAAACCACCGCACGCACTTCGACTGACGTACCACGCCTCTGCCACCGCACCGTCGCAAGGACCGACGCAAACACCATCAACCCGCCTCCGACCCAACCCCAGACAGACAGGTGTTCCCCAAGCCACGCATACGCGAACAACGCACCAAACGCCGGCTCGCTTCCCATCAGCAACGCGACACGCGTTGGGCTACTGCGCTTGACGGCGAAGTTCTGCGCAAAAAATGCGAACAGCGTGCACGCAGCCACCAGATAAGCGATGCTCATCCAGAAGCTGCCATGCGCAGCTAACGTCGGCAGCGCAGGCCACGGCTGCGACGGGCACACGAGTGCCACGACGATGCTGCCGAACGCGACGGTGCCCGCCTGAACCGCCGTCACCGACAACGGAGCGAGCGTCGAGTCGCGCATCACGCGCCTCGTCACGCACATCATCAGCGCGCGGAGCAGCGCAGCGAGAAGAATCAGCGCGTCGCCAGCAGTCGGAATGAACACGCCGCCACTCACCAGCATGGCGCCCGCCAACGACAATACGACGGCAATACACTCGACGCGCGACGGCTTTCTCCGCAGCAACGCCCATTCGACGAGCGGCGTGAGCACCACACACAAACTGATGAGAAACGCTGCATTCGAAGCGCGCGTCAGCGATATGCCGAACGTCTCGGCCATCAGGATGCCAAGCAGCAGCGCACCCGTGCCAAGCGTGCCGGCCAGTTCGGACGCCTTCGCCTGCCGCAGCCACACCAACGCGGGCGACAGCACGACAAACGTTATCCCGAAGCGCAGCGCCAACAGCCCCAGCACGGGATAGAACGCGAGCGCGCCTTTTGCAACCCCATAGCTCGTGCCCCACACCATCGCGACCGCGAGCAGCATCAGGTCGGAAATCCAGAGCAGGCGTTTTTGTGTCGACATGGCGGACCTTCTGTCTCGATTCGAACAGTCCAGATTGTCGAGTATTGCGCGCGAAACTATAATCGGGTCTCGCGGAACATCTTTTATGTCGCGAATGCACAAATGCGTCGACGTGAGCACGGCTATGAATCCCACTGAGCTTTTTGCGTTGTTACCGGACATGGCGACTTTTGCCCGCGTCGTCGATGCGGGCAACTTCTCGGAGGCCGCGCGCCAGTTGGGCAGCACGCCGTCGACGGTAAGCCGGCAGATCAAGCGCCTTGAAGAGGCGCTGGGCACGCGCTTGCTGGAGCGGTCCACGCGCAGCATCCGGGTCACGGATTCGGGCGCGCAGGTCTACCGCTATTGCCGCGACATGGTGGGCGCGGCATCAGGTGCCGTCGATGTGGCCGGACAAGGGCTTGGCGAGCCGCGCGGCAAGGTCAGCGTCAGCGCGCCGGTTGCGTTCGCCAAGGCCGTCATCCATCCGCTGATCCCGGGTTTTCTGCGTAGCTTGCCGGACGTGGACGTCCAGTTGATCTTCGCCGACCGCGAAGTCGATCCGCTGCGGGACGACGTCGATATGGTGATCCGCCTGACCCGTTCGCCTCCGCTGGGCCTGGCCGCCCGGCGGCTCGGAACGGTGAAGTGGCTCCTTTGCGCGTCGCCCGCTTATCTCGAAGCGCACGGGACACCCATCGTGCCACGCGATCTCAGCCGCCACGACTGCCTGTATCTCGGCGAAACGGTCGACGACAACCGATGGCATTTCCGGCGCGGCACCGAGACGCAGTCGCTGGAAGTGAGAGGGCGCTATATCGCCAATCATGCGGGTGCCCGTCTCGAGGCAGCGTTGCAGGATCTGGGCATTGCGGGCTTGCCCGACTTCGCTGCTGCGGAGGCGCTACAGCAAGGCAGCCTCGTTCAGGTGCTCGTCGACTGGGAATTCGAGGCGCGCTCTTACATGGGGCCCGTCTGGCTGTTGTATCCGCCTAACCGCTTTCTTCCGTCGAAGATGCGAGCGCTGATTGATTACCTCGCAAGCCATCTGCATGACGGCGTGGAAGAGTAAGCGGTCTCGCAGCTTGTGAGTTGGCGGTATGTGAAGACCTTCGCGCGATGAAACGAGGCGCCCAATCATTGTCGTTAGTGCAACGTAGAAAGCCGTCATTCCAATAGCCGGTTCACTCCGTCGCCACATTCTCCATTAATTGATTACGACGACACCCATTCATATACTCCACGCACTGCGAGCGACCGAGGTGAGTCGACCGCGAATGGACGCGCGGCGCGTAACAGGCATCCATGCCGTTCGCCCACATCCATCACTGGAGACAAGCGATGAACAGGACCTTGAGGTACTTCGGCACGTGCGGTCTTTTTGCACTGTTCGCGCTCGTTGCTCTGCGTCCAGCACTCGCTCAGGACAAGCTCGTCGAAGAGGCGAATTCAACCTGGAACTCGCACTTCAACAAAGGCGACGCTCACGGACTCGCCGCGCTATACGACGAAAAGGCGATCGTGTCGCCGGGTAATGGCAAGACCGTGCAGGGGCGCGAAGAAATAGAAAAACTCTTCAAGAGTTACTTCGATGCGGGCGTTCACGACCATACGATCGACGTCGTGCACGCGAGCCGGGCCGGCAACGTGATGTACGAAACGGCCAACTGGACCGCTGTGCTGGAGAAGGACGGCAAGAAGACGCAATTCAAGGGCGTACTGCTGAAGGTGATGACCAAGAGCGCGGACGGAAAATGGCACACGACTGCGCACACATGGAACGCTGAAGAGAACAAGTGACAGGCATCTGCCAGGCGGAAACATTTACTCGGGCGAGTGTGCGAATTCAACGAGTACAACGCACCAACTGTCGTCAGTGAACTCTGGAGCGCATTAGAGATTATCCTTGCAACCAGGCAAGGGAAATCATCTCTACGGCAACGCACTCGACGGAGATCTGACGATGTCAGCGATGACAAAGATTCGGGGATTCATTGTCGCACTGGCGCTCATTGGCTCGGCGGCGCACGCACAGACCGCCGACTTCTGGGGAACGCGTCTCCCCGATCAGCCGACGCAGTTCATATTCGGCTACGGCTCGCTGATCAACACGCCTTCGCGCAACGACACAGCTGGCAAACCGGTTGCGGCCATTCCGGTGCGCGTCTCGGCGGCCTTCGGCTATGTGCGCAGCTGGAGCGACCGTGCGCGCACCGGCTTCACGGCGCTCGGCCTGCGGCGTCCGTTCGAGGGCGAGGCGCCGATGACGATCAACGGTGTGATCTATCCCGTTGTCGGCAACGACATGTCCGCATTCGACGAGCGCGAGAAGGGATACGTGCGCGTCGAAGTGCCGCGCGCGCTCATCGAGCCCGTGTCGTGGCAACCTTTGCCGGCGCAGGGAACCGTCTGGGTCTATGTGCCGAAAGCCGAAGGCAAGGCACCGGGCGAAGGACTTCCGGTTCCGGATGCCAGGTTTCCGCTGGTCGAGTCGTATGTCGATGTCGTGATCGAGGGCGGGCTCGAGTACGGGCCGGAATTCGCGCGCGAGATCATCGAGACGACCCGGGACTGGAGTCCATACTGGCTCAATGACCGTACGCTTGCACGCCGGCCCTGGGTGTTCGACAAGCAGTTCGCAAAGATCGATGCGTTGCTCGCGCAGTCGGCGCCCTGTTTCGCGCAGCGAGCGTTCTCGGAGGACTATGCCGCGGCGAGCGCCGCCATCGCCAGACGCAAAGGCGATGCGTGCCTTCGTGAGGCGCACGGTCGCTAGGCAGGGTGCTTCAAACTCCAGGCTATCGCGAACAATTTGACCTTAACGACACCGACCTTTCGAGCTTTATAAAAAGGCCACAAGCTGTGAATAAAACCCCTTGTTTCCTAAGCTATCTGCACTATCAATAGAGTTACGGCGCGATTACGCGAACCCATGAAAACCATGACAACAACCTGATGATGCAGTCATGCCGGTTGCGTCCAATCATGAAGTCAAGATAACGGCGCCGCACACCCGTTGAATTTTCTCGCATTGCACTGTCGTCGATACGACGGGTGAGTGCAATTTTTGCCTGAATTTTTCGTGTAATTTCAACGACCGCTCACGGTCGGTCAACCGTCGATCTGCTTTAAATGTCTTGCCGTATCGAGTCAATAATTAGTTAGTCATACCGAGGAATAGCCATGAACTATATTTTCGCATCCGGTCTTGGGCTATTGATGGCGGCGCAGGTCGCCATCGCACCGCAAGCATTGGCCGACGACGCACGCACAGGTCGCTTTTCCGACGTGCTTGCGGTAACCGATCCTGCTGCCTCTGCCAACGACGTACGGTTCTATGACTCACGAACCGGCGAGTATCTTCCAGACCGATCAATCAAGCCGGGCAGCGGAGGGCTGCGTGGGCCGACGGGCATTATCTTCGACCAGCGCTGGAACGAAGTGCTCGTGTCGAATCAGAATATCGGCCAGCCCTTCAACGGCGAGATTTTTCGCTATGACGCCAGCGACGGTCATTTCATCGCGCCGCTGATCTCGCGTGACGATGAGCACGGACCCTATGCGCCGCGTGGCATCGTGCTGGTCGACATGGGCAGAGCAGGTCGCATGCTGTTCATCGCCGATCTCGGCGACACGCCTGGACCGTCGGGCGCGCTCCTCGCGTTCAGGATCGACGGACACAAGGCGAAGTTCCGGAAGAATCTCGACCCGAATATCGATCATCCGGGCACGACCGGTCCGCAGTTTCATCCGCGTGGCATCGTGCTCGGACCGGATGGTCTGCTGTACGTGACGCTGCGCAACCTGCCCGAACCGTGTGGCGGCGGCGTCGTGCGGTTCGATCCGCGGCGCCTCGCTTTCGTGGACGTGCTGATATCCAATTCGATCGATTGCAGCAAGAACGCGAACGATCTGCAACGGCCAGAAGGTCTCGCATTTGGGCGCAACGGCGATCTCTATGTGACGAGCCTTCGCCAGGATCCCGTGAAATACGAGGGATGGGATTCAGACAAGATCCTGATCATCCCGCATGCAACGCACAGGGACGGCCATCGCTGGTATGCATTCGACCGTGAGCATTTCGAGCGCATCGACCTGGACCGGCACCTCCCGCGAGCCATCGCGCTATCGCTCGTATTCGGGCCGGACGGGGCGCTTTACGTGCCGGTGACGAACGACCCCGATCCCGGCAACGCGCCGCAGTACGGCGAGGTGCGCCGCTACAACCTGTTCACGCTGGGCTATTCGACCCTCGTCGATCCGGGAACGGGCCTCGTGAACCCCTTCTATCTCAGCTTCGGGCGAACCGATCCGGCGACGCTTGAATACGGCCAACATTGATTGCGCTGACGCCAAGGGTGATGCCTGCTTGTGGCGTCACCCGTTGCCCCTATCACGATACCGCTCAAGGCAAATCGTTCATGCAGGCATCCTTGCGCGTCAGGCTATGTGAAGCGGCGTCATCCAGCTTACCCGCCATGTACTTCGCGACGCGCCATCCGAACACGATTGCCGGGCCCAACGTCGTGCCGGGTCCGGGATACGTGCCGCGAAAGATCGAAGCGAGATCGTTGCCGCACGCGAAGAGTCCAGGTATCACGTTGCCGTTCATATCGAGCAGTTCGCCGTTCGCATTGCCGCTGAGTCCCGCACTGCACGCGAGGTCGGCTGGCCACACGGTCACGGCGTAATACGGACCTTTACCCAACGGGCGGATGCATGGATTGGGCTTCTGCGCCGCGTCGCCATTGAACCGGCTCATCGGGCTGGAGCCGCGGCCGAACGCAGGATCGTTGCCCAACGCGGCATCGCGGTTGTAGGTCTCGACGGTGCGCGCAAGCCCCGCCGCGTCTACGTTCAACTTCGCCGCCAACGCGGCCAGCGTATCGCCTTTGATCAGATACCCGGCACGCTCGAACGCTGCAACGCGCGCGCGGCTTCGTCCCGGCATCAGCAGGCCCAGACCATAGTCGCGGATAAAGTCAGCATCGACGATCAGATGCGCTGGTACGCTTGGACCATGCCCGTCGTCGCGCAACATGCCCATCACGAAGTCGTGATAGGAACCGGATTCGTTGACGAACCGCTCGCCCCGGCTGTTCACCGCGATGAGCCCCGGCTTCGCGCGATCCAGGATGATGTGCGGCCACACGCTATCGTCGCCGCCGGGCGAACGGCGGATCGAGCAGGGCATCCAGAGCCCGGGGCTGTCGCCGCCGTTTTCGAGTCGCGCGTCGACGGCGAGTGCGCTGCCGACACCGTCGCCCGTGTGGGTGTCGGGCGACAGCGACAGCGGTTGAGCGGCAGCCGGAAACAGCTGTTTGCGCAACGCGGGATGCCGGGTGACGCCACCCGTGGCGAGCACGACGCCGCGACGCGCACCAATGCGCCGCTGCTTGCCGTCACGCGATCCGACCACGGCGCCCGTCACGCGACCTTGTTCGCGAACCAGTTCGACGAGCGGTGTTTCGAAGCGCACGGTCACGCCGCGCTTGCGCAGGCTGTAGAAAAGGCGGGCGGCGAGCGCGTTGCCCATCACGAGCTGCGTGCCGCGCGGAAAACGCATGCGGTCGATTACATAACGGCCGACCACTTCGACGGTGCGCCTGAAATTGCTGAACGATCCGAACGGACTGAGCAGCGCGCCGAGGTCGCTGCGATTGACCATCATCCCGCCCAGACCCATGAACTCCTTGCGCGGCGGTCGCACGCGCGCGAAATCCTTGTCCAGCACGCGCGCGTCGAACGGCAGTGGCGCGAGCGCGCGGCCGCCGAATGCCGCCCCGGGCCCCGTCACATAGTCCGGATGCGCGGCCGCTGCGACGAACTTCACGTCGCTGATGCGCTGCAATTCGTCGATGGCGAGCGGACCGCTTTGCAGGAAGGCTTCGCGCGCTTCGTCGCCGCCGCGTTCGCCGACTACCGATTGCAGAAAGCGGCGCGCGTCGTCGACGCTGTCGGGCACGCCCGCATCGACGCTCAATTGCGTGCCCGGCACCCACGTCGTGCCGCCCGACGTCGACGTGATGCCGCCGACCGCGTCGGTCTTTTCGCACAGGAGCACGTCGAGGCCCTCATGATGCGCGATCAACGCGGCCGTCATGCCTGCCGCGCCCGCGCCGAACACGAGCACGTCGACTTCTTCGTCCCAATGGATACTGCCGCCTGAATTCATGTCCAATGTCTCCTTCGTTGCCTTGTCGGGTTGGTTGTGTCCGTCAGACGAGCCGACGTCAATAAGTCGCGCGTCCGCCTGACAGATCGAAAGTCGCGCCCGTGGAAAACGAGCACTCACCCGATGCCAGCCACGCCGCCAGGCTCGCGACTTCGTCGGCTGTTCCCGCGCGCTGCATCGGAATCTTTGCAAGACTCGCGGCGAGCGCGTCGGGGGTCATCTGTTGCAGCAACGGCGTCTCGATCACAGCGGGCGCGATGCAGTTCACGCGCACCGGCGTCAGCGCCAGTTCCTTGCCCATCGACTTCGTGAACGCGATCACGCCCGCTTTGGCTGCCGAATACGCGGACATCGACGGGTTGCCTTCCTTGCCCGCAATCGACGCGAGATTGACGATGCGGCCAAAGCCCGCATCGAGCATGGGTTTGACGGCGGCGCGCGAGCACAGGAACACGCTGCGAAGATTGACGTCGATGCAGCGCTGCCATGCGTCGAGCGCGCTGTCGGCGACAGTCGCGATCGGGCCGGTCGTACCCGCGCTGTTGATCAGCACATGCAGCGCGCCGAAGCGTTCGAGCGTCGTGTCGAGCGCGGCCGCAACGGAGGCTTCGTTCGTCACGTCCACGTGCACGCCGATGGCTGCGTCGTCCTTGCCGTTGGAAAGCTTATCGGCGGCATCGTGTGCGGCGCTTGCATCGAGATCCCACAGCGCGACGCGCATCCCGTCGCGTTGCAGGCGCGCCGCAATCGCTCGGCCGATCCCGCCCGCGCCGCCCGTGACGACGGCGACCCGCTGCGCCGCGTTCATGCGTTGGCGTCGAGCAGAAACTCGACCATGCGATCGCACACGCGCGCAAACATCTGCGTACCTGTCACGGTCTTGCAGCCGCGTGCGCGTGCCGCTTCGATGAACGGCGTGAGCGGCGGCTTCGTGACGACGTCTCCGACAAAGGTGGAGGCGGGCAGGCGCGACACGTCGATGGGCAGCGGATCGTCGGTGCGCATGCCCATTGGCGATGCGTTGACGACGACGTCGAACGAACCGGCTTCGACGTCGGCTGCCGCCACGTGCACGGCGCCGCGTTGCATCGCGGCGAGCCGGGTCACGAGCGATTGAGTGCGCGCCGTATCGTTGTCACGCACATCGAGAGAAGCAACGCCCGCGCTGACGAGCGCATGGCCGATGGCCGAGCCCGCGCCGCCTGCGCCGATCAGCAGCGCGCGTTTGCCATGCAGATCGCAGCCCGCATCTTCCAGCGCCGCCACGAAGCCGGTGCCGTCGAACATACCGCCATGCCAGCCGCCATCGGCCGTGCGCCGCAGCGTGTTCACCGCGCCGAGAAACGCGGCCTCATCCGACAGACTCGAGCAGAAGGCGGTCGCGCTGAACTTGTGCGGCACGGTGATGATCACGCCGTCGACATTCCGCATCGGCGCGACACCCGCGAAGAATGCCGCGAGGTCGTCCGGCGCGACATGCGCGGGCACCACGAGTGCATCGCGTCCTGCTTCGCGCATTGCTGCCGTCACGCCTTTGGGCGAACGCACCTGTGCAATGGGATCGCCGACAATGAAATACACGCGCGTCGCGCCGCTGAGTCCCTCGTCGAGCGATACGGCGACTTCGGTTGCAGTCGATTGGGTCATGCTGTTTTCACCTCCAGAGTGGAACGGGCATCGTCATGCACGATGCCGAGCAGTTTGGCCTGCGTCGCGCTGTCCTGAGCGAGCGCGTCAGCCGTGTTTTCATAGGCGACGCGGCCGTTGACCAGCACATAGACGCGGTCGGCGATGGGCAACACCATATCCGCCTGATGTTCGACGATAACGACGCTCGCGCGTTCGCGCAGCTTGACGACGGCGTCGAGCACTTCCTGCACGACGGCAGGCGCAAGACCTTCGAACGGCTCGTCGAGCAGGATCGCTTTGGCGGGCGCCATCAACGCGCGCGCGATGGCCACCATCTGCCGCTCGCCGCCCGAAAGATGTTCGGCGCGCACGTCCTTGCGGTTCGCGAGCCGAGGGAAGAGCGCGTAAATCTCGTCGACGCTCGCGCCGCCTTTGCGCGCAGCGAGCCGCAAGTTCTCGTAGACGGTCAGATTCGGAAACAGGCGGCGGCCTTCGGGCACCATCGCGAGACCGAGCCGGTTGATCTCGTGCATGGGTCGCTCCGTGATGTCGTGTCCGTCGAACATGATGTTGCCTGCGCTGATCTGCGCGACTCCTGTTGCCGCGCGCAACGCGGTTGTCTTGCCGACGCCGTTGCGTCCGAGAATGGCGATGACTTCCCCTTCGTGCAGCGTGAAATCGATGCCGTCGAGGATCGTGTTGCCCGCGTAGCCCGCCTTCACGTTGCGCAGTTGCAGAAGCACATTCCTGCTCGCCGGCGTGTCGCGCCGGTGCGTGACGCGTTCGGCGAGACGGGCATCGACGGGGCGCTGGCCCTTTGCGTGACCCATGTATGCCTCGATCACTTCAGGATGCGCAGCCACGTCGGCGGGCGAGCCGTCGGCGATCAGATGGCCGCGATGCAGCACGCTGACGCGGTCGGAGATCGTCAGCACACGGTCGATGTCATGCTCGATCAACAGCACTGCGTGATGGATCGCGAGTTCCCGAACGATGCGCGCGACGTTGGCGCGATCCGCTTCGGCCAGGCCCGCGAGCGGTTCGTCGAGCAGCAGCAGACGGGCCTGCGTCGCGAGCGACAACGCGATTTCGAGCAGCCGCTGTTCGCCGTGCGAAAGGCTTTCGCACGAATCCGCCGCGCGCTCGACCAGGCCGACAGCCGAAAGCAGTGACCACGTTTGCGCGTTCTGCTTGTCAATAGTATGCGCGTCGTGCCACAAGCCGAGCCGTTCACGCTGCGCGGCCTGCACGGCGACGCGCACGTTCTCGAACACGGTGAGGTTGCGAAACACGCTGAGAATCTGGAACGACCGGCTCATGCCGAGCCGCACGCGGCGGAACATCGCGAGCCGCGTGACATCCTTGCCGTCGAACGTGATCGTGCCCGACGAGGGCGGCAGCACGCCCGTCAGCATGTTGAAGAAGGTCGTCTTGCCCGCTCCATTTGGTCCGATGAAGCTGTGCAGTTGATACGGATAGACGTCGAGGTCGATCTTGTCGGCTGTCACGAGCGAACCGAATTGTTTCGACAGGCCGCGTACGCTGAGAATCGGCGCATCCGGATTCATATCGATACGGCTCGCGCGGTACGGCGCGATCACTTCGGGGCGCGCGGGAATGGTGTCGCGCACGAGCGTCCAGCGCGGCCGGCGCAGCAGGCGTTGCGCAAGACCCTGAATGCCTTCGGGCGAGAAGAACGCGAACGCAATGATGATCGGCGCGAACATCAGCCACCAGTGTTCGGTGAGGCTGCTCAACTTGTCTTCGAGCAGGATGAACGCAATCGCACCCCACAACGGCCCGAGAAACTGGTGCACGCCGCCCAGGACGGTCATCAGCAGACTGTCGCCTGCATGCTCCCAACTGAGGTTGTTCGCATACGCGCCTTGCAGCATCAGGCACAGCAACCCGCCCGCGTAACCGATCACCGCCGCGGAGATCACGAACGCATACAGCTTCAGGCGGTACGTGTCGTAGCCGAGGCTCGCGGCACGCTGCTCGTTGTCGCGCAGCGCCTGCAACGCGCGCCCGAATGGCGCATGGACGAGACGCCACAGGCCATAGGCGACGGCGATTACCGTGACGCAGGCGAACACATGAAAGCCCGTGGTCGTCGCGAAGGTTGGGCGCGGCACGTTTTGCAGGCCGTTCTCGCCGCCCGTCACGTCGGTCCACTTGAAGGCGATTTCGAACGCGATCTGCGAGCAGGCGAGCGTGAGCAGCGAGAAATACAGCCCGCGCCGCTTGAGCACGATCGCGCCGATCAACGCGGCCATCGCGGCCGTGACTATCACGCTCGCGGCCAGCGCAACGATTTCGTTGCCGATCAGGCGTTGCAGCGAGATCGCGACCAGATACGTCGAGGTGCCGAAGAACACCGAGGCGCCGAACGGCACGAGGCCCGTATAAGCGACCAGAAGATTCACGCCCATCCCGTAGAGCGTGTAGATGGCGATCTGCGTCGCGCGTTCCAGCGGCGTGCCGCTCGCGGTCAGTGCGATCGACACGACGATGAGGCACGTGGTGAGCAGCGCAACGGGGTGCCGGGTCAACAGTTTGATATTCATTCGAAGCGCTCCCAGCGTTCGCCGAACAACCCGCGCGGACGCACGAGCAACACGAGTGCCATCAGGACATACATCGCCACCGACGACCCTTCCGGAAAGAACTGCACGGCGAGCGCCGTCACCACGCCGACCAGCAGGCCCGCGACGACGGCGCCCGCAAACGAGCCCAGACCGCCGATCGTCACGATCACGAAGGCGGGCATCACGGCTGCCGTCGCCATGCTGGGCGTGACGGTGAGCAGCGGCGCGGCGAGCACGCCCGCGGCGCCCGCGAGCAATGCGCCGAGACCGAACGCGCCCGTCAGCACGCGCGGCAGATTGATGCCGAGCAGGCTCACCATCTCGGGGTCGCGGCTACCCGCGCGCAAGATGCGCCCATAGGGCGTGAACTTCATGAACCACCACAGCGCGAGCAGAATCGCGACCGTCGCGGCGAGCACGAACAGACGATACTTCGTGATGAGCAGCGGCCCATAGACGAGAAAGCCGCTGAGCGCCGCAGGCGGGCTGAACGGCAGGCCGCCCGCGCCCCACACCAGGCGGATCAGCGCCGTCAGCAACAGCGACAGGGCGAACGTCACGATCAGGCCGAGCAAAGGCTCCTTGCCGTAAAGCCGCCGGATGAAAATCACTTCGATCAGCATGCCCGCGAGCGCGACGAGGACGGGCGCGACGATCACGGCAGCCCAGCCGAACTGCGTCGACAGCGCGATCGCGAAGTACGCGCCAAGCGCGAACAGCGCGCCATGCGCGAAGTTGACGATGCCAAGCAGCCCGCAGATGATCGACAGACCGATCGCGAGCAACACGTAGAGAAAGCCCAGCACCAACCCATTGGCGATCTGGGACAACACCATTTCTGCCATGCCTGTACTCCAGCTGAATGCAGATAACCGCAGGACATTGCGGAACGGATGGAGCCGTTGCATGAGGTTCACGCAACGGCCCGCCGATGCCGCAGCAAGGTTCGCCGTGCTCTACCGCGCAGCCATCGTGCAACCGATTTCCTGTTTCGTGCCGTAAAGGCTGTCGAGTTCGGCAGGGTTCTGCGGCACGGCCGACACCTGGTTGAGCCAGTCCCACTTGTCGGTGATGTGATCCTTCACCTTGAAGACCGTCCAGCGGCGCAACATCTGGTGATCCCACGGGCGGAAATAGGCAGGCCCGCTGCTGTCGCCGAACTGCACGGTCTCCAGGCTCTGCACGATGTCCGGCCCGGATGGGCTCTTTGCCTGGTTGACACCCGCGAGCAGCGCGCGCGTCGTGAACCAGCCGATCCACGCCTTGTCGGCGGGCGGCTTGCCGTACTTCGCCGTGTACTTCTTGATGAACGCGAGTTCTTCGGGCGAATGGCCGGGCGAACTGTAGTGCCATGGCTTGCCGTAGTAGCCGGTCGCGGCATCCACGTTGATCGACCACAGATCCGAATCGCCGATGATGGGACAGGCAACGGGGATCTTGTCCTTCATGCCCATTTCCGCGTACTGCTTGAGGAAGGTCGAGAGATCGCCGCCGGGCAGGCCGAGCAGCACGACATCGGGCTTCGACTGGCGGATCTTCAGGATGAACGAGCTGAAGTCGGTGGTGTTGAGCGGCGTCACATCCGCGCCCGCGATCGTGCCGCCCGACTGTTTCAGCAACTCGGACATCGAGCGCTGGATATCCTGCCCATACGCGTAGTTCGCGACGAGGAAGTGCCACTTCTTGCCGATCGCGAGCAGCGACGGCGCGAGCGCGCGGCACGTGACGGGCGTCGGACTGAGCACACGAAACGTGTACGGATTGCAGCTGCTGCCCGTCAGCTCGCGCGCGGCGGCGTTCGGGGCGATATAGGGTGTCTTCGTGCGAGCCGCGACGGACGACATCGCCAGCGACGTGCCGCTATTCGTGCCTCCGATCACAGCGATGACCTTGTCCTGCTCGATCAGCTTCTGCATGTTCTGCTGCGCCGACTGGGGATTCGGCTCGTCGTACCAGACCAGATCCACGCGGCGGCCGCGCGCCTGGTTGTTCGCATCGTCGAGCGCCAGCTTCACGCCATTCGCGATCACTTCGCCCTGTTCGGTCCACACGCCTTGCTTGGCCATCAGCAGGCCCAGCTTGAGCGGCTGCTCGCCTTGCGCGCGCACGATCGCGGGTGCCGCCAGCACGGCCGCGCCGCTCGCGAGCGTCTTGCCCGCCGTGGCGAGCCATGCGCGCCGCGTCATGCCCGCGCTGTCAGGCGCACTCTGCGCTTCGTGGTGCTTGAGTTGTGTGTGTTCGTCCTTCATGTCTCTCCGCTCCTGTCCGTATCCGTTCGCAAATTTTCGACAACCAAAACTTTTGATGAACTGTAGTTTGAATTGGAATAGTATTCAACAATTAAAGCATGTTTCATAGAATCCGGGTATTCACCTGGAAGCCTCGAATAACCCTTGTGTTCAACCTGAGGAGATGAAGGACATGGCAAGGAGACGTTTGGCGGTGATCGGCGCGGGCGCAATCGGACGGATGCACGTGGAACGGGCGCGGCTGCATCCGCAGGCAGAGGTGGTGGCGATTGCGGACCCGTCGCCCGCCGCGCGCGAATTCGCGCGGCAGGAAGGGTTGCGCTGGTTTGGCGACTACACGCCGATGCTCGACGAAATACGTCCCGAAGGCGCGATCGTCGCGACACCGAACGCGACGCATGTCGACGTGGGCCTTGCATGCATCGCGCGCGGCATTCCGGCGCTGATCGAAAAGCCCGTGGCCGATGACGTGGAAGCGGCGCAACAGTTGAGCCGCGCAGCCAGCGCAGCGAACGTGCCGCTGCTGGTGGGGCATCATCGGCGGCACAACCCGATCCTGCGGCGCGCGAAGGAAATCGTCGTGTCCGGGCGGCTGGGCACGCCCGTTACCGCGAACGCGCTCGCGACGTTCTACAAGCCCGACGCCTACTTCGACGTCGAATGGCGGCGGCGCGCGGGCGGCGGGCCCGTGCTGATCAATCTGATCCACGACATCGACATCATGCGGTTTCTACTCGGCGAGATCGTCGAGGTGCAGGCGCTGACGTCGAATGCCGTGAGGGGTTTCGACGTCGAGGATACGGCCGCCGTGTTGCTGCGCTTCGCTAGCGGCGCGCTGGGCACGCTCGCCGTTTCGGACTGCGCGGCCGCGCCGTGGAACTGGGACCTTGCGGCGGGCGAAGCGGCGCACTATCCGCGCCAGCAGGTGAACACGCATTTTCTGATCGGCACCGACGCGTCGCTCACGCTGCCGCAACTCGACGTATGGGAATACCGCGCGCGCAAAGGCTGGCACGAACCGTTGACCGTCGAGCGCAGCACGCCGCACAGCGCCGATCCGTATCACGAGCAGTTGCGCCACTTCGCCGCTGTGATCGCACGTGAGGAAGCGCCGTTGTGCCCGGTCGAGGACGCCGCGCGCACGCTGGCCGCGACGCTCGCCGTGCATCGGGCCGTGGCGGCGCGCGCGCCCGTCGCGCCCGCGCTTTGAGGTCGAATTATTGTCAGTGATGTGCGGCGTGCGTGTGGCGGTAGAACGCTACCGTCTGCCGCAGACCTGCTTTGAGCGAGGTCTGCGGCAGGCCCGGCAACAGGCGCGCCAGGGCGGGATCGTGCGGAAACGCAGTCGCGATGGGCAGCGCAGCACCCGCGGCATCGATGCGCGCGCCCGGCACGATCGTGCCAATTCCGTCGATCACCGTTTGCACGGAAGCGATCTCTCCTGCGAGCGTGAACGCGTGGGCGCCTTCCACGTCGCGCAGCAAGGCCGCCTCGTAAGCGGCGGCGACATCGTCGGCGTAGACGAAACCTGTCGAACCCGTGAACGGCATCGTGTAGCGCTCGCCTCGTGCGGCCGCGCGGCACGCAAGGCTCGGACCGGCGCTCGATCCCGTCTCGCGTCCCGCGCCATAGACGACCAGCGGGCGAAAGCCGACGCTCGCGATGCCGTGGTCGTTCCAGTACGCGCGCGCCGAGCCTTCGCAGGCGAGCTTGAATGCGCCGTAGTGCGTCTGCGGAAACGGGGTCGCGCCGTCGTCGGGGCCGAACACGCCAGCGCTGCTTGCGTAGAGCACACGCTGCAGACCCGCCGCGCGTGCCGCGTCGAAGACGTTCAGCGTGCCGATCAGATTGATCTGCGCGCCGCGCACGGGGTTGGCCGCGCAATCCGGCGTGAGAATGCCCGCGAGATGGATCACGGCATCGCAGCCGTCCAGCGCGCGTGCGACGTCGGCGGCTTGCGCGATATCGCCCGTTCGCCATTGGACGGTTTCCGCCTGCTCCGGCGACAGCGCATGCAGCAGCTGCGGCTTCGCCTGCAGATCGAACGCAACGCATTCGATGCCGCTGGCAAGCAGCCGCCGCATGATCCACGCGCCCAGAAAGCCGCTACCACCCGTTACCAGTACCCGCATGTCGTTTCTCCTCGTCGTCACAAAAACTTTGCAAGATCGCAATTTGTGGAATAGTATTCCACAAAGAAAGTTAGTTCCATAGTTTCTGAAAGAGCAGAGCCGAAGATGAAGCGTGAAGCGATACTCGAATGCGATGTGCTGGTGCTGGGCTCCGGTGCGGGCGGGCTGTCGGCTGCCGTGACGGCGGCGGCGCAGGGCTTGCGCGTCATGGTTGCGGAGAAGGAAGACGTATTCGGCGGCACGACCGCGTGGTCGGGCGGCTGGATGTGGATTCCGCGCAATCCGCTGGCGACGCGCGCGGGCATCTGCGAGGACATCGACGCGCCGCGCACGTATCTGAAGAGCGAACTCGGCGCGCAGTTCGATGCGGACAAGGCGGACGCATTGCTGGAGCGCGGCCCCGAAATGATCGAGTTCTTCGAGCAGCACACGGCGATGCGCTTCGTCGACGGCAATCGCGTTCCCGATTTCCATACCACGCCTGGCGCGGCAACGGGTGGCCGCTCGGTGTGTGCGATGCCGTTCGACGGCAGGGAACTCGGTCCGTTGATCCACAAGCTTCGCGAGCCACTGTCGGTGATGACGATCAAGGGCATGGCGCTGGCGTCGGGGCAGGACCTCGCGCACTTCTATCGCGCGACGCGCTCCGTGAAATCCGCGCTTTACGTCACGCGGCGGCTGGCTGCGTTCGCGTGGCAGAAACTGCGTCACGGACGCTCGATGCATCTCGTCAACGGCAATGCGCTGGTGGCGCGGCTGTTGAAGTCGGCGGCAGATCGGAATGTGGATCTGCGCACGCGCGCCAAGGCGATTGGTTTGCTGCGCGACGACGCGCGCGTCACGGGCGCGCGGGTCGAGATCGACGGCGTGGTGCACGAAGTGCGGGCGTCGCGCGGCGTGGTGCTCGCATGTGGCGGTTTTCCGCATGATGTCGCCCGGCGCGCGCGCACGTTTGCTTACACGCCATCGGGCAAGGAACACTGGTCGGCGGCACCGCGCGCGAATACGGGTGACGGCATTCGCCTGGGCGAATCGATTGGTGGGCGTTTCAATGATGCGCTCGATGCGCCCGCAGCCTGGGCGCCCGTTTCGCTCGTGCGGCAACGCGGCGGCGATGTGGCGTTTGCGCATCTGATAGAACGCGCGAAGCCGGGTGTGATTGCCGTCACGCGCGCGGGGCAGCGCTTCGTCAACGAGGCGTCGTCCTATCACGACTTCATGTCGGCGTTGCTCGGTACGACGCGGCGCGGTGAAGCGGTCTGCGCGTGGCTGATCTGCGATCACCGTTTTCAGCGCCGCTATGGGCTCGGCTTTTCGAAGCCGTTTCCGTTCCCGGTTTCGAGCTATGTGCGCTCGGGTTATCTGAAGCGGGGCGCGACGCTCGCTGAACTTGCCGCCGTGTGCGGTATCGATGCGCAGGGCCTGGAGAACACGGTTGCCGCCTACAACGCGTATGCGAAAGACGGTTTCGATCCGCAGTTTCACAAAGGTTCGACGCCATACAACCGCGTGCAGGGCGACCCGACGCACGAGCCGAATCCCTGTCTCGCGCCAATCGAAAACGGACCGTTCTATGCCGTCAAACTGCTGCCGGGCAGCCTCGGCACGTTCGCGGGCCTCGACACCGATGCGAACGCCCGCGTGCTCGACGGCCACGACCACGCAATTCCCGGCCTCTACGCGGTCGGCAACGACAGCGCGAGCATGATGGGCGGCTGCTATCCGAGCGGCGGCATCACACTCGGGCCGGCGATGACATTCGGCTATCTCGCGGGACTTTCTCTTGCCGGTGCAGCGCAACGCTCGACGCGCACCGGTTCTACCAGTTCACATCAAGGAACCACGCAATGACACTCTATGACACAGTCACGCTCACGGTGAAAATCGGCACGAACACGCAGGTGTTCGAAAGCATCAAGGCGAGCGGCAATCAGCCCGGCTCGACGTTGCTCGGCTGCTGGTATTCGGACATCGGCGCGCTTGGGAAGGTGATGGTGCTGCGCGGCTTCGAATCGGAAGCGGCGCTTGTCAACGAGCGCAAGCGTCTGCTGCTGGAAGGCAATCCGTTCGGCTGCGGCGAGTTCGTCGTGGACGTCAAGGTGGAGAGCTATGCACTCTTTCCGTTCCTGCCGCCTGTCGAACCGGCCGTGCACGGCGGCATCTACGAGATGCGCGTCTATGGCACGAAGCTCGCGAGCCTGCAGCATACGATCGACGCATGGGAAAAGGCCGTGCCCGAGCGCACCAAGCGTTCCCCGCTGATCGGCGCGATGTATTCGCTCGACGGCACCGTGCCGCGCTTTCTGAACATCTGGCCGTATGCGGGTGTCGACGAGCGCTCGCGCATTCGTGCCGAAGCCGTGAAGGACGGCATCTGGCCGCCGAAGGGCGGACCCGCGCATCTGACGACCATGGAGTCGACGATCTACGTGCCCGCGCCGTTTTCGCCGCTGCGCTGAACGCTGTACGCAATACACGATACGAACTGGATAAAGGAGACATGATGACTCAGGCTCATGCGCGCGCGCTGTCGCTGTCGGCGCTGACCGTGCTGGAACTGACGCCGCCGCAGATGGTGCAATGCGCCGCTGATGCAGGCTACGACTTCGTCGGCCTGCGTCTGCTGCCTGCGACCGATCACGAAGTGCGGCATGAAATCGTCGGCGATACCGCGCTCAAGCGCGAGACGCTCGCGGTGTTGAAGGACACGGGCATGCGCGTGCTCGATGTCGAGATCGTGCGGCTGAAGCCCGATACCGATGTGGTGTCGTACAAGCCGATGTTCGAAACAGCCGCCGAACTCGGCGCGCGCTATGTGCTCGTGGCGGGCAACGATCCCGACGAAGCGCGCATGGCCGACCGGCTCGGCAAGCTGTGCGATATCGCGGCGCCGCTCGGCCTCACGCCTTCGCTCGAGCCGATGCCGTGGACCGACGTGAAGAACATCGCGCAGGGCGCGCGCATCGTCGAAGCGAGCGGCAAGCGCAACACGGGTCTCATCATCGATCCGATTCACTTCGACCGTGCAGCCGATTCGCTCGATGCATTGCGCGCACTGCCGCGCGAATACTTCGGCTACGTGCAGTTCTGCGACGCGCCCGCCGAGCGTCCCACCGATCTCGATACGCTGCTGTTCCAGGCGCGTTGCGAGCGGATGATTCCGGGCGAAGGCGGCCTCGATCTCGCTGGGATTCTGCGGGCGTTGCCGGCGCATTTGCCCGTGAGCGTCGAAGTGCCGACGCAGCAGTGGGCGAAGACGACCCGCGCCGTCGATCGTGCGCGCCGCCTGCGTGAGGCGACGCGGGCCGTGATCGAACAGGCCTACGCGACAGCGACGTGAGCGCCTCGCATTGATTGTTGCCCGCCGCCAATGAAGGACATGCGAAACTGCTTGAATTCCACTATGGAATCATGTTCTCATTTGCACGATACAGTTTAAATGAGAGTGCACTATGGCAGGCAATCTGGAGCGGGCGCTGGCGGTGCTCGAACTGCTGGCGAAGAACGGCGGCCGCATGCCGCTCGCGGCCATCGCCGACACGCTGAACATTCCGCGCAGCGGCACCCACCGTCTGCTGTCGATGCTGATCGACGAAGGTTTCGTGCGTCAGGACGAGGACCACGGCGAGTACATGCTCGCGCTGAAGCTGGTGTCGCTGGCGCTGATCTATCTGTCGACGAGTGGCGTGTCCGATATTTCGCAGCCGGTGCTCGACCGGCTTGCGGAAAGTTCGGGTGAACTGGCGCGCCTGGGCGTCGTCGAGGACGACCACATTACGTTTGTCGGCAAGGCGCAGGGCGCGAAGTCGGGGCTGCGTTATGACCCGGACATGGGTAGCCAGCCGCCGCTGCATTGCACGGCAAGCGGGCAGGCGTGGCTATCGACGCTGTCCGACGAACGTGCCATCGAGCTGGTGTCGAAACAGGGCGGCCTCGGGCCGAAATCGCTCAATGCGCCGCGTGCGCCGAAGACCATTCAACAATTCCTCAAGGATCTGAACGGCGCGCGGCAACGCGGCTATGGCGTGGCGATCGAGACGTACGAGGCGGGCATGACATCGATTGCCGCGCCCGTGCGCAATCCCGTCACCGACGAGGTGGTGGGGATCGTGAGTCTTGCGGGGCCGACCAGCCGGTTGCCGGAGTCGCGCCTGAAGGAACTCGCGCCGTCGCTGTTGAGCGCGGCGGCGGACATGGGCGCGGCGACGCTCAGTTCGCCGCTTTTCAAGCGCGCAATTGCCGAGGCGGCACCAGCGGCGCCGGAGCCCGCCGCGAAGAAGCGCGGACGGGCTGGGGCGAAGGCGTAACGGCTGCGGTGGTGCACGGTGTGCCCTCGACAGGCACCGTGCACACAGCCAAAACAATTCTGCTCACCGATCCCGTTGCACGTTGTCGGCAGCATGCAGCGCAGTGGCCTTCCATGCCTGCTCGACCCACTACCTGATTGATCTGTGGTGTGCCGTCTCCATCTCGAGCCACACCAATCTTCGCGGACCGTTCGACTCGGCCCACCCTGTCCCCGCCGCAAGCGCATTAACCATTCGCTCAAACCCGAGGCAGTTTTTCTCAATAGACCTGCCGTGACGGGCTGTCACAATTTCAGTGCGTTACAAACAAACGAAAAGAAGGATGGTCCACACCCGGCCGGCGACTGTTTCCAGTTCGCCAGCAAGACAGGTCGTGGCCCAGACTACGGAGACAGCGACGATCATGAGATACAGGACCGCAATATGTGCTTGCGCGGCGTTGGTGCACATCGCGCCGGCATGGGCGCAGGGTGAAGATGAAGCGGCAGAGGCCAGCAAACCCGCGGGTGCCAGCATGGTCACGATATACGGCTTGATCGATCAGGGGGTGGAGTACGTCAATAACGTGGCCAAGGGCAAAAACGCCACGACCAACGCGTATCGGATGGGGGACGGGACGGCAACATCCTACTTCGGAATTCGCGGTAGCGAGGATCTTGGCGGGGGGACGAAGGCGATATTTGATTTGCAAGGCGGGTTTATGCCGAGCAATGGAACGTCCAGGCAAGGTGGCCGGCTGTTCGGGCGACAATCCTACGTCGGGCTCGATGGAAAGTTCGGTCGTCTCACGTTTGGTCGTCAGTACACGATGCGCTTTTTTGCCACTTCGTTCATTAACCCGTTCGGCACAGGCGCGCAGGGTCTCACCACGCTGGACAATGGTATCGCCAATGCCCGTGCCGATAATTCCGTGAGCTACCGTTATTTTCTTGGCGATTTTGAAGGCGGTGTGAACTATAGCTTCGGTCGTGATGCCGTCAACGGCAACAGCGCTGCCGCATCGAATTGTCCCGGTCAGACGACACCTTCGAACCAATGCCGGGAATATTCGGCAATGGTCAAATACGAGGGCCATTTCTGGGGCGTGGCCAGCTCCTACGAGCGCAACTATGGCGGCACCTCGGCGACATGGGGCGGTCTCACATCGCCGAAACTCACGGACAGCCGTTTCACGCTGGGCGGTTACTTCAAGATAAGCAAAGCCAAGTTCGGCGTAGGCTGGATCAGGCGCGATGACGAAGGCATCTCGACGCCGAAGAGCAACCTGTTCTGGGTGACGGGCACCGTGCCCGTGACACCATTCGTCTATGTCGACGGCATGGTGGCGCAGCTCAAGTACGACCATTCGCCCAACAAGGCGCTCGTGCTGGTATTGCGCGGCGAATACCTGCTGTCCAAGCGTACGTTCCTGTATCTGACGGGTGAGCGCATCCACAACTACGGCAATCTCGCACTCGCAGCGACGACGATTACGCCCGTTCCCACTCCGCCGCCTGGCAGCTCGCAGATCTCCGTTATTGCGGGCATCCGGCATACGTTTTGAAGTTGAGCTGGACGCGCGCGTAGCGGCTCGATGAAGGGCACCCCAGACGTCGGACCTCGATCCGGCCTCTGGGGTGTTTTTCATGGTGAAGGGCAAGCATTCGCCTGTCCGTATCGACGAGGCCTCTGCGCGGCAGGGCGTTTCCAGTCTGGCGTTATCAGCCGATCAGCTTCGCCGCGGCATTCGCCGCCGACATGTCGGCCACATCGGTGAAGGGCTGCTTCTGCTTCAGGCTGCCCACGCCGATAAACATGTCTTGCAGATAACCGATGTCGTCGCTGGTCAGCGACAGATCCCTGGAATACGGGCGTTGCGTCTCGTTGAAATCCCAGATGGCCTGTGCCGATGCCTTATCGAACTTCTTTTGCGCCTGCTTGCGTGCCTGGAAGAACGCATCGTGCGATGCGGGCGACATCAGATAGTCGTAGAGCGCACCGTAGGCGGCCATGACGGCGACCAACTCTTCGTGCTTGCTCCGCAGCGCGGCATCGGAAGCATAGGCGGTCTGGAAGATGCATCTGGGCAGAGCCTGCCACAGGTTGGCATCGCTTATCGCGACCAGCCCGTCCTGGTCGCGCAGGTGCGAGATGCTCGAGCAGCAGGCGTCTGCTTCGCCCTTTACGACCGCCTCGTAGCATTGATCGTTGCTGCCTTTGTCGACGAAGTCGATCTGCGTGGCGTCGATCCCTTTTTCTTTCATCAGCTGCCGCATCAACGTATGCAACAGGCCCAGCTTCGGGCCGACCGCGATGGTTCTGCCTTGCAGATCGGCGAGAGTCCTGATCTCATCTGGCCTCGCAAAGACCGTCAGCGCGCATTTCTTCATGCCGGCACCGACGATCTTGACCTTGGCGCCTAGCGCGATGCGCGATAACACCCCGTTGTAGCCCGATACCATGCACAGGTCTGCGGCTCCAAGGGCGATCGCATCGAACGGGCCCGATGTGCCTGGGATCTGCACGGTCTGCGCATCGACGCCGAATTGCCTGAAGTATCCCATTTCGTCCATCAACGCGTTCAGCGTGGCGTTCTCCAGTCCTGGATTGCTGGCGATCCGGATCTGGCTGTTGGCGCCTCGCGCGTAATACGGCGCAGCGAGTCCGCCCGCAGCGACGCTCAAGCCGAGAAGGCCCGCGCCGCGCAAGAACCGACGGCGGCTGAGGGGCTGGGTCATTGGCTGTCTCCGTGCGCCGGTTGATCCGGCCGTTTGTGATGGATCGACGAGTCATGGACGCATCCCGGTGCCGTTGTGCCGATCTCAGTCCACGTTGCCGTTCGACCCGTCGCCGTCGGGAACCTCAGCAATACAAGGCGGCTCGTGACCCGTCGTCGCCATTCGGTAAAAATGCCGTAGCGAAGGCGAACCGCTTGATGCCTGAATCGGCAAACTCTGCGGCTCGACGCAAACGGGCGCATCGGGATCTTGCCAGTGAACTGCGTCTGCGGACAATTGAGTAAAATGGCCTGAGGCTTAACCAGATGGTCAACCCGGAGGGGGCACGTGTCGGAGCTCGACTGGTATCTGCAGATCAACCTTAAGGCCCGACACCTGCACCTTCTCGTTGCGATCGATACATACCGTAACCTGACCCAGGTGGCCGACGTCACGCATGTGACAGTGCCTGCCGTGTCGAAGTCGCTCGCCGAACTCGAACGGGGACTCGGACTGACGCTCTTCTCGCGCACGACGCAAGGCCTGGTGCCGACGCCATATGGCGATTGCCTGATTCGCCATGCGCGGGCGATGCTGACGATCCTGCATCAGGCACGCGACGAGTTGAAGGCGCTCAGTTCAGGGGCCGAGGGCAAGGTCCATATCGGTATGCTGGCTGCCTCCGCCTCCGTGTTGCTGCCGCAGGCACTCAGCCTTCTGAAGCAGCGGTCGCCTGGTACCAATGTGGTGGTGATCGAAGGGACGACGGGCTCGTTGCTGCCTGAACTCTGGCAAGGGCGCCTCGATCTCGTGGTGGGCCGCTTGCCGCCGCCGGATACGCTGGGCAGCTTCGAGGAGCGCGAGCTTCTGGAAGATCCCGTCACGCTGGTAACCGGCCGTCACCATCCGTTGGCTCGCAGGAAAACCCTCAAATGGGCGGACTTGCACCCCTTCCCCTGGATACTGCCGCCGCCCGGCTCGATACTGCGCGATCCGCTTGAACGTGCGCTGGAAGCGCACGACGTGCCGCTGTCCAGCAACTACATCGAAACGCTGTCCATTCATGTCGTGCGCGCGCATCTGCAAGTCTCGGATTTCATCGCCGTGATGGCCGACACGCCCGCGAACGATCCTGCGCAGCCGCTTCATACGCTTCCGTTAAGCCTGCCCCGGCTGCTGCGTCCGACTGGCGTGCTGTGGAACCGCAACCGTGGCCTGACGCCCAGCGCCCAGCTCATGGTGACGTGTCTCGAAGAGGCCGCTCAACGTCTCGCGGCGAAGCGTCAGACTGCACGATAGGCTTCAGCCCGACACAACTCGCCGCCGCCCGCGCATTCCACACCCATTCGTCCTTGTGCCACTGCCGCCGGGCATCCTTTGCCTGGCCTCGACCTCGGACGAGCCTTAACCGTTTACTCAAACCCCCGGCCGTTTTTCTCAATTGATTCGTTTCGGCACGCTGGCAGAATTTCATTGCGTTCACTCGATAAATGAACGGAGACAACGTGATTCACGCCCGGGACTGCGATGGTCTCCGGCCAAGGCCACGACGGCGGATCACGGATCATTACGGAGACAGGGACGACCATGAAGTTCAGGACCGCAATTCGCGCTTGCGCGGCGCTGCTCGGTATTGCCGCGATGGCGATGACTGGGTCGGCTTTTGGCCAGTCGGTCGAAAACTTCTATCACGGCAAGACCTTGACGCTCGTCGTCAGCGCCGACGCGGGTACGCCCACGGACATCATTGCGCGCCAGTTCGCGCGCTTCTTCGTGAACTACATTCCCGGCAAACCCCGCGCGGTGGTAATGAACGTGGTCGGGGCAGGCGGAATGGTTGCGGCAGCTTCGCTTCAATCCAGACAGCCCAATGACGGCACCGTGATCGGCTTCCTGCAGCGCAACAACCTTTATATTCCGTTGCTCGATCCGCGCCAGAACCGGTTCGATCCACGTCAGGTGAGATGGCTTGGCAGTCTCAACAAAGTCGAGTACGCGCTGGTCTCGATGACGCGATCTGGCGTCACCACGGCAGACGATCTCACTAAAAAGAAGATGTACATCGGCGCAACGGGTTTCGCCAACGAGGACCGGACGCTGCCCGCGTTGCTCGATGAATATCTCGGCGCCAAGATGAGCATCGTGCCTGGCTACACGGGGCGCGGCGAAGTGTATCTGGCGATGCAGCGCGGCGAAGTCGATGGCTGGGCATCGACCATCGACGGGCTGCAACAGGGTGAGCCCGTGCGGATGCTCGCCAACGGCAAGATGAAGGTGCTGTTGCATCTGGGCTGGAAAAGTCCGGCTCCTTTCCAGGATGTGCCGAATCTGAGCGCCTACATCACCAGTCCCGACGTCAAAGAACTGTTCAACCTGTTTCTGCTGCCGTTCCAGGCGGGCCGGCCGATCGCCGTGCCGAAAGACGTGCCGCAGGATCGTCTCGATGCGTTGCGCACTGCCTTCGCAAAGACGATCGCAGACCCCGAGTTCATCGCGGCAATGACACATTCGGGCTTTCCGATCGATCCGATCGACGGAAGCGCGGTGGAAAAGATCGTCAGCAGGTTGTATGCGACGCCCGAACCGCAGCTCGAGAGCGCGCGCAAGCTCATCTTTAGTTCCCGTTGACCGCAGCAGAGGCAGTGCGGCTCAGTTCGCTCGCACGCCCGGCTCGATCTGAAGCAGCGCATGTCATGAACCTCATGTGGGTGAATGACGGCACATCACCACGAGGTTAATTCACATGACGCCCGACATTATCGACATTCACCCACACATCATCTCGGCGGATACGGATCGCTACCCGATCGCGCCTCAACATGGACATCGTTCGAAGTGGTCCGCTACGCGTCCCGTCACATTCGAGCAGATGATCGCAGAGATGGATGAAGCGGGTGTGGCGAAAGCGGCGATCGTGCATTCGTCGACGACTTACGGTCACAACAACGCATACGTGGCGGACAGCGTGGCGCAGTATCCGAAGCGCTTCACGGGTGTCTATTCATTCGACCTGCTTGCGCCCGATGCATTGAAGACCTTCGACTACTGGCTGGCCAACGGCATGGGCGGAATCCGGCTTTTCACGGGCGGCGCGACCCATCAGGGCGATGCAAGCTGGCTGATCGATCCCGCCACGTTCCCGATCTGGGAGCGTTGCGCCGACATCGGCATGACGATGGCCGTTCAGACGACACCCGACGGCTTATCGATGGTCGCTGAACTGGCTGAACGTTTCCCCACGGTGAAGATCGCGCTCGATCACTGCGGTAGGCCCGATATCGAAGATGGGCCGCCCTATGCAGGTTGCGCGGCGCTGTTCGATCTGGCGAAGTACGACAACGTGTACATGAAGATCACACCGCGAACCTTCGATCTCGCGCAAGCGGCAAAGGGCGGGGCAGGGGCGTTTTTCCCGCAACTGGTCAAGGTGTTCGGCGCCGACCACCTGGCATTCGGATCGAACTACCCGGCGTCCGCAGGGCCGTTGAAGAATCTGATCGATCAGGGACACGCGTGTTTCGCAAGTCTCAGCGATGACGAGCGCGCATGGGTCTGGGGCCGCACGGCCAAAGTGCTTTATCCGTCGCTGGCCGACTGAAGGTCGCCTTCGCAGGCACACAGGATGAGCCAACCGGGCTTGCCATTTCATCAGGATGACGTATGGAATTTTTCAACGATCCGACGCTGTTGGCCGCAGGCCATGCGCTGTCGACGCTCCTGCAATTCAACCGTCTGATCTTCCTTGTGTTCGGCGTCGTGGTTGGACTCGCGATCGGGCTCCTGCCGGGGATCGGTGGGCTGACAGGCTTTGCACTGCTGGTGCCGTTCACTTACACGATGGACCCGTATGCGGCCTTCGCTATGCTGCTCGGCATGGCGTCCGTCATCACCACTTCGGACGTGATTCCCGCCGTGCTGTTCGGCGTGCCGGGACATGCGGCTTCGCAGGCGACCGTACTCGACGGCTTGCCCATGACGAAGCGCGGCGAAGCGTCGCGCGCATTGAGCGCGTGCTATATGTCGTCGTTGTTCGGCGGTCTGATCGGCGCTGTCATTCTTGCGTTTTCGCTGCCGCTGGTGCGGCCGTTCGTTCTTTCGGTTGGCACGCCCGAAATGCTCGGGCTCACGATATTCGGCGTTTCGATGGTATCGGCACTGTCGGGCAACGCGCCGCTGCGAGGCGTGGTCGCAGCCTGTTTCGGTATCCTGGTCGGTATGGTGGGCACCAACGTCGCAACAGGGCAAATGCGCTGGACAGGGGACATTCTTTATCTCCAGGACGGTATTCCGCTGGTACCGATCATCCTCGGCATCTTCGCTTTGCCCGAGTTGTGCGAGCTCGCCATCCGGCGCACGGCCATCGCCGAGAATGTGCAGTTCAGTTCGCGCGAGGGGATGCGGCAGGGCGTCGTCGACAGTCTGCGCAACTGGTTTCTGATTCTTCGCTGCGGCGGCCTTGGCGCGATCCTCGGGGCGGTGCCGGGCATCACGGGTGCGGTGACGGACTGGATCGCCTATGGTCACGCTCTGCAGACCTCGAAAGGCGCGAAGCAAACCTTCACCAGGGGCGATGTGCGCGGCGTGATCGCGCCTGAAGCAGCCAATAACGCACGGGAAGGTGGCAGTCTCGTGCCGATGCTGTCGTTCGGCGTACCCGGCGGCGCGGCGCAGGCTATCCTGCTCGGGGCGATGATGGTGCATGGGTTTATCCCCGGCCCCGACATGCTGACCAAGCACCTCGACTTCACGTATTCGATGGTCTGGTCCATCGCGCTGGCCAATATCTTCGGCGCGGGTTTGTGCTTTCTGCTCAGTGGCCAGTTCGCCAAAATTTCGACGCTGCGCTACACGCTGATCCTGCCCGTCATCATGCCGATTATCTACGTCGGGGCTTTCCAGGGCTCGCGTAGCTGGGGAGACCTGTTCGTGCTGCTGATTGCAGGCGTGATCGGCTGGACCATGAAGCGTCTGAGATGGGCACGGCCGCCGCTGATCCTCGGCCTCGTGCTCGGTGTGCTGATGGAGCGTTACATGTCGATCTCCTTCGTGCGCTACGGCACGGATTGGGTGACGCGCCCGGTCGTCATGGTGCTGCTCATCCTCGCAGCGCTGGTTTTTTTCAAGCCGATGTTCACCGCGCTGCGCGTGGGCGGGTTCGCGCGGATGCGCCCGAGCGGGACGATCACGTTCAAGCGCGAAGACCTCGTCTATGTGTTCTTTATCGGCGTCGGGATCTACATGCTGGTGACGGCGCAGAGCTGGCTGTTGATGGCGAGAATCGGGCCGACGGTCATCGCGAGCATTCTCGTCATCGCCGGAACGCTCAGCCTGGTGTACAAGGTCCTGGTCATTCCTGCTCATGCAGGCGCGGCGCACGCCGGCGGCGGCATTCACATGGATGTGTCGAGCGATCATGAAGAGAAGCTGTCGAACACGGTGACGCTGTTGCGGGCAGCGAGGTTTCTCGGCTGGTTCATCGCCTTCCTCGTCTGCATGTCCCTGATCGGCATGATCCCGACGGTGCCGATCATCATCGTGGCGTTCATGCGTATCGAGGGACGCGAGTCCTGGCGGCTGAGTCTGATTCTCGCGGCCTGTGTGACGGCGCTCATCTATGGCGTGTTCGACCAGATCATTCATATCCCCTGGCCGAGCAGTCTCCTTTAACGCACTCATCATGGCGATGCGTCGTCGACGGCACGACGCGAATTCGACGCTCAGCATCGTTTGAATGGAAGAACCCCGGAAGGAAACAGGAATGACGGACAACCGACTCGAACGTATCGACCCGGACAAGGCCACCGGCGAACAGAAGAAAGTGATTTCGCGGCTGGGCGAGGGGCGAGGACGCATCCCCACACCGTTCAACATCTGGCTGCACAACCCGAATCTGGCGGAAGGGATGGAGATCATCGGCACGCATGTCGATCACTCGCCCGTGCTCTCCGAGGCGGAGAGCGAAGTCGCGATTCTGTCGACGGCCGTTTTCTGGAATGCGGCTTATGTCATCGCCAATCACAAACGGCATGCGTTGAAGTCGGGCGTGCCGGAAGCCGTGGTCGCTGCAATCCTCGAAAAGCGGCGACCCGAAGCTGGCGGTGACCGATTCGGGCTGATTTGCGATGCAGTCTGCGACATTCTTGCGGGCGGGGCGATCGACGATACGCGTTTTGCTCGCTATGACGCAGCGCTGGGCCGTGCGGTCATTGCCGAGCTGCTGATCACGGTCGGCTACTTCACGTCGATTTCCCTCGGCATGACGCTGCACGCGCTTCGGCCCAAGGACTGACCCGAACAGACCCGGCGGCGGGTGTGATCGACAGCGTGCCGTCGCACGTGACGTTGCTTAACCAGAAGGTGAAACCGCAGAGGTACACGACGTGTCAGCTCTCGACTGGTACCTGCAGATCAACCTGAAGGCGCGGCACCTGCGCCTGCTCGTGACGATCGACACATACCGCAACCTCACGCAGGTGGCCGACGTCACGCATGTGACGGTGCCCGCCGTCTCGAAGTCACTGGCCGAACTCGAACGGGGACTCGGACTCTCGCTGTTTTCGCGCACGGCGCAGGGTCTCGTGCCCACGCCGTACGGCGATTGCCTGATTCGCCACGCGCGGGAGATGCTGACCATCCTGCATCAGGCGCGCGACGAACTGAAGGCACTGAGTTCGGGGACCGAAGGCAAGGTTCACATCGGTATGTTGCCCGCCTCGGCTTCCGTGCTGCTGCCGCAGGCTTTGAGCATCCTGAAGCAGCGCTCGCCCGGAACCAACGTGATGGTCACGGAAGGTACGACCGCGCTGCTGCTGCCTGAACTCTGGCAGGGCCATCTCGATCTGGTGGTGGGCCGTTTGCCGCCGCCGGATACGCTCGGCAGCTTCCAGGAGAAGGAGCTTTTAGAAGAGCCCGTGACACTGATGACGGGCCGTCATCATCCGCTGGCGCGCAGGAAAACGCTGGCATGGTCGGATCTGCGACCCTTCCCGTGGATACTGCCGCCCGTCGGTTCGATACTGCGTGACCCGCTGGAGCGCGCGCTCGAAGCGCACGACGTGCCGTTGACCAGCAACTACATCGAAACCCTCTCGATTCACGTTGCGCGCGCGCATCTGCAAATCTCGGACTTCATCGCTGTGATGGCCGGGACGCCTACTGGCGACACCGCTCAGCCGCTTCATACGCTTCCGTTGAGCCTGCCCAGGCTGTTGCGCCCGGCCGGCGTGCTGTGGAATCGCAATCGCGGCTTGACGCCCAGCGCGCAACTGATGGTCTCGTGTCTGGAGGAGGCCGCGCAACGCCTGCAGGCGGGACTCGGCAATGCGCAGCGCGCAGCGTCGTCATCCGTCAAAGGGAACCGGCTCCACGCGTCTCCCGAGGCGACTTGAGCGTACGTCCGTCGTCGTAATCCTCAATATGCGCAGCCCGCCGCACATGGCGGGTTTGTCAGCTTGCTGCCAGCTTTTTGACAGTTCGGCCGCTCTACACTTCGTCGTGGTGTACCCGTTTTTCACAAGAGCGGAGACCGTGATGAAGAAGATCATTCTTGCGTGTTTGACTCTTCCCGTGTTGCTGGCGGCGTGCGCTGCACCACCCGCTGACAATGTATCGAGCGCGCATATCACGCCCCGTCAGTGTCAGGATCTCGCGGCGCTCAGACAGGGTGCTGAACCCACGCATCAGCGACTGGGCAGCGAGGCGGACGTGCTGCTGACGGCGGGATACAACTCGGTGACCGATGCGGACGTCTATCCTGGTGCCTTGCATCATGCGCAGCGACGCGTCAACTACTGGTACGCGAAAGACTGCCAGGACATAAAACCGGGTTGATGCTGCCGGTGCGCGCACCCTGTGCATTCACAACGCTGCATGTGACAGCGAATGCGATGCTTTGCGGTTAGCTATTGAGTCAACATAACCGGAGACTCAACCTTGTCCGCGAAGGCGGTGCTGCGCCCTTTCAAGGCTCCCGACAGGCATTGTTTTTTGCACCGCACGAAAGGACGGCGCGCGTCCTTTCGAAGCGCTCCCATCGATATTGCCATCAAGCCGATTGACCCGACGAATCCGTCGCAATAGCGTCGACATCCATTTCTCATACGCATCCACGAGCTACGCGCAGCGGCGCCCGACACGCCCTGCGCCGGGCTGGAACGGCAACTGCGTCATGCATGCCATGGCGAGGCGCTGACGCCGGCACGCGTTCGCACAACGCTCCGAGGCTTTACCGAATGGTTAAGGCCCGCGCAGGTTAATTCAATAGACGGAAAACCAGCGCGGAAAGATCATTCAGTCAACGAGATCACCTGAACAGCCGTACAACTTGCCAGCAATTGGCGAGCGATAAGAGGCAGGTTGATCCGATTGTCCAAGTCAAAGGAGACTAAGTTGACCAAGAAAGTCCACCTCAAGCTCGCTATCGCCGAGCATCCGCATACTGCTGCCATCCGTGACGGTTCCATCCCTATCGAAGGCGTGGATGCCGAGTTCATCACTGTTCACCCGCAAATCGGCGCGTTCCGCCGGATGGTGCGCGATGTCGAGTTCGACGTATGCGAACTGGCGCCGACGACGTACATCATCGCGCGTGCATATGGCGCGCCGTTCGTCGCGCTGCCCATCTTCGTCGTGCGCCGCTTCCACCATGCAGGCCTGCTGGTGCGTCCGGACGCCGGGATCAAGTCGCCCAAGGACCTCGAAGGCAAGAAAGTCGGCGTGCGCGCCTATTCGGTGACGACGGGGGCATGGACGCGTCAGGTACTGATGGACGAGTTCGGCCTCGATGCATCGAAGGTGACCTGGGTTGTCGATGACGAAGAGCACGTCACGCAACTGAAGCTGCCGCCGAACGTGATTCACGCGCCCGCTGGCAGCTCGCTGGCGGAGATGATGGAGAAGGGCGAACTGGTGGCAGGCATGCACGGCAACGCGGGCATTGGCCGCACAGGCGCGCCGACGGGCGGCTGGAAGGAAGTCGAAGCCGACTACCCCGACCTGTTCCCGAATGCGGCCGAACTGGAAGCCGAGTACTACACGCGCACGGGGGTTTATCCGATGCACGGCACGATCGTCGTGAAGGACTCGGTGCTCGCCGAGCATCCGTGGGTCGCCAAATCGATCTACGACGCATTCGATCGGGCGAAGAAGGAATGGCTGGCGCGTCTCGATGCGGGCGAACTGACCGACAAGAAGAACAGGAAGTATGTGGAGCTGCAAAAGATCGTCGGGCACGATCCGCTGCCGTACGGCATCGAGGAAAACCGCAAGACCATCGAGGCGCTCGAAGCGACTGCGTTCAAGCAGGGCCTGACGCCGCGCCGCATGTCGATGAGCGAGCTGTTCGTCGATCCCCGCGTTTGAACTCCGGACGGAAGAAAAAATGATCATCGATTGTCACGGTCACTTCACGACCGTCCCCGCTTCCTTCCGCGACTGGCGCGCCAGGCAGATCGAGTCCGCCAACGACCCGGCCAATGCGCCGCCGCTCTCGGGCGCGCACGTCAGCGACGACGAGATCCGCGAAGGTGTCGGCAACGGCCAGCTGCGCCTGCAGAAGGAACGCGGCGGCGACCTCACGCTGTTCTCGCCGATCGCAGGCCTGATGAGCCACCACCTCGGCAACGAACGCACGAGCCTCGAATGGGCCGAAGTATCGAACAACCTCGTGCGACGTGTCTGCGATCTGTACCCGGACAACTTCGTCCCCGTTTGCCAGTTGCCGCAGTCGCCGCTGGCGCCGCCGAAGAATTCCGTTGCCGAACTGCGCCGCTGCATCGAAGAGATGGGCTTCGTGGGCTGCAATCTGAATCCCGACCCGAGCGGCGGCTACTGGACGGGTAAGCCGATGACGGACCGCGAGTGGTATCCGCTCTACGAGGCGCTGTGCGATCTCGACGTGCCCGCCATGATTCACGTCGCGGCCTCATGCAATCCGTGCCATCACGGCACCGGCGCGCACTACCTGAACGCCGATACCTCGGTCTTCATGCAACTGCTGCAGGGCGACGTGTTCAAGGATTTCCCGACGCTGCGTCTCGTGATTCCGCACGGCGGCGGCGCGGTGCCGTACCACTGGGGACGCTACCGGGGCATGTCGCTGGAGATCGCGAAGCGGCCGCTCGAAGGGCTTCTGAACAACGTCTTCTTCGACACGTGTGTCTATCACCATCCCGGCGTCGAACTGCTGACCAAGGTCGTGCCGACGAGCAACGTGCTGTTCGGCTCCGAAATGATCGGCGCCGTGCGCGGCCGCGATCCGAACACGGGCGAATACTTCGACGACACCAGGCGCTACGTCGACGCGTGCACGGCACTGAGCGACACCGACCGTCACGCGATCTTCGAAGGCAATGTACGCCGCGTCTATCCGCGCCTGGACGCACACCTCAAGGCCAAAGGACTGTAACGAAGCCGATAGCTGGACGGACATCATGAACTTCATCGACATTCATCCTCACATCATCTCGGACGATGAGAAGCGTTACCCTCCCGCGCCGCTGTTCGGCAAGCGTTCGGACTGGTCGCAGGAGCGGCCCAACACCGTCGAGGCGCTGATCGCGGCCATGGACGAGGCAGGGGTCGCGAAGGCCGCCGTCGTGCATTCGTCGACCACGTACGGCTTCGACAACAGCTATGTCGTCGACGGCTGCAACCAGTACAAGGACCGGCTCGCGGCCGTAGGCTCCGTGGACATGCTGGCCGACGACGTGCCGGCAGTGATCAAAGGCTGGGCCGACAAGGGACTCGCCGGTTTGCGCATCTTCACGGGCGGCTCGACCAAAGACTTCGACCCGAGCGAACTCGATAACCCGAAGTCGTTCAAGGCATGGGAGATGCTGGCCGAACTGAAGCTGCCGATGTGCATCCAGACCGGGCCAATCGGCCTGCCGCAAGTGCGCATGCTGGCTGAACAGTTTCCGGCGGTGAACATCATCCTCGATCACCTTGGCCGCCCTGACGTGCTCGACGGTCCGCCGTATGCGAACGCCGCCAGCCTGTTCGCGCTCGCCGATCTGCCCAACATCTACCTCAAGCTCACGCCGCGCATTTTCGGCGATGTGAAGAAAGAGAAGGCCAGCGCAGAGACCTTCTTTCCGCGTGTGGTCGAAGCCTTCGGCGCGCAGCGCCTCGCGTGGGGCTCGAACTTTCCGACTTCGCCCGGCACGCTCAAGGAGATCCTGGCGACGGCTGAAGCAGGATTGGCCAGCCTCGGCGAAGAAGAGCGTACCTGGATATTCGGCAAGACCGCGCAGAAGCTGTATCCGGTTCTGAGCTGAGCCTAGACAACATGCCAACCGCGCGAGCGGCCGACTGAAGCGGCGCCGTGCAGCGAGAAAGAGAGATCCACATGTCCAACATTCGCCTCAACAGCATCATCCGTGCGTTCGAATCGGGCAAGGCTGCGCACGCTGCGTTCGCCAAGCTCGACAAGCAGACGGCCATCGAAATGAGCGATTCGCCCTATGACGGCATCGTCTTCGAGATGGAGCACAACCCGTACGATGTGAGCGCGCTCGGCGACGCATTGCAGTACATGCTCAGCCGCAAGCAGATCGTCGAGACGGCGTCGGTGGCGACCAAGGTGACGCCGATTGCTCGCATCCCCGCCAACGGCATCGAGATGAACCAGAGCTTTGCGAAGCAGGTGCTCGATCGCGGCGCTTACGGCGTGATCTGGCCACACGTGGCGACCGTCGAGCAGGCGTACAACGCGGTCGCATCGTGTCGCTACGCGCGGCCGAAGAGCGCGCCGCTGTACGAGCCGAAGGGCGTGCGCGGCGACGGTCCGGCCAATGCGGCGCGCTACTGGGGTCTGTCGATGCAGGAGTACTACGACAAGGCTGACGTATGGCCGCTCGCGCCGCAGGGCGAAATTCTCGTCGGCCTGATGTGCGAGAGCACACAGGCGATCGAAAACCTCGACGACATCCTCGCCAACGTACCCGGCATCGGCTTCATCCTGATCGGCGAGGGCGACCTCAGCCAGGAACTGGGCTTCCCGCGCCAGTACGAACACCCCGAAGTCGTCGATGCGATGCGCCAGATCGTCGAGACCTGCAAGAAGCACGATGTCGTCGTCGGTCATCCGCACGTGACGGCGAAGAACCATCGACGTCTGATGGAAGAGGGCTACCGCTACCTGATGTCGGCGCCGCAGCGGACTTACGGCGTGGTCGGTCTCGCGCGCGATATGGCTGGCTACTGATGAACGGCGCCGAGACCCTCGTCGCGACTCTGGTCGACCAGGGCGTCGACATCTGCTTCGCCAACCCGGGCACGTCGGAAATGCATTTCCTGGCCGCGCTGGGCAACAACCCGAAGATGCGCAGCGTGCTGTGCCTGTTCGAGGGCGTGGCAACGGGCGCCGCCGACGGCTGGTACCGGATGAAGGACAAGCCTGCCTCGACGCTGCTGCACCTGGGGCCAGGCCTCGCCAACGGTCTCGCGAACTTCCATAACGCGAAGCGCGCCTCTTCCGGCATGGTCAATGTAGTCGGCGAGCATTCGGTGTCGCATCTCAAGTATGACCCGCCGCTGACCTCGGATATCGAAGGACTCGCGCGGCCGCTGAGCCACTGGGTGCGCCGCGCCGAATCGGCGGACACCATCGGCTGGGATGCTGCGCAGGCGGCGGCCAAAGCCAGCGGGCATCCGGGGCAGATCGCCACGCTGATTCTGCCCGGCGACACGTCGTGGCAGCAGGCAGATGCGGCGCCCATGCTGCCGCCGCCTGTCGCCGCACATCGCAAGGCGCCGGGCGCCGCGCGCATCGAGCATATCGCGCGCGTACTACGTTCGCGCGAGCCGACGTTGATCATCCTGGCCAACAAGGCAACGCGTGGCGCAGCGCTGGAGAAGGCCGGCCGCGTGGCCGCGGCCACGAGCGCGAAGCTGGGCTCGCAGTTCTTCACCGCGCGCATCGAGCGCGGCGCAGGCCGTGTGCCGATTGCGCGCATTCCGTATGCGGTCGCGCAGGCCACGGCGTTTCTAAAGGACTACAGGCACGTCATCACGGTCGAGACGAAAGAGCCCGTCGCGTTTTTCGCATACCCGGACAAGCCCAGCCTGCTGAAGGCCGAGGGCACGCTGGTGCATGCGCTCGTCGAGGAAGACGAGGACAGTGAACTCGCGTTCGACATGCTGCTGCAGGCGCTCGACGCTACGGGCACGACGCCGCTCGTGCAGCCGCGCATCGAGACGCCCGTGCCGAAGGGCGCGCTCAACCCGGCGAGCATCGCTCAGGCGTTGGCTGCGGCCTTGCCCGAGCACTGCATCGTCGTCGATGAATCGCTGACGACGGGCCGCGAGTCGATGAGCCTGACGATGGGCGCGCTGCCGCACGATCTCATCAACAACATGGGCGGCTCGATCGGTTACGCCACGCCAGTGGCAACGGGCGCGGCGCTCGCATGCCCCGACCGGCGCGTGTTCTGCATGGTCGGCGACGGCAGTGCGATGTACACGATCCAGTCGCTATGGACGCAGGCGCGTGAAAACCTGAACGTCACGACGATCATCTTCGCCAATAACAGCTACGCGATTCTCAAGGCCGAGTACGCAAACATGGGAGCGGGCGAGCCGGGCGAACGCGCGCTGTCGATGATCGACATCGACAAGCCACGCATCGACTGGCTGGCGATGGCGAAGAGCATGGGCGTGCCGGGCATTGCCGTCGAGACGGCGGAGAGCTTCCACAAGGCAATGGTCGATTCGACGCGCGAGCCGGGCCCCTGCCTCATCGAGGTCCGGCTGTAATTCGATTCTCAAGACACAAGCATACGGAGAGACATCCATGACAACGACGCTGACCAGCGTGCCGACGCTGCGTACCAATCTGGCCGACTATGCGGTCACCAAAGCGATGCGGGACGGACGCGTAAAGTCGGATCTCGTGACGCTGGACTTCTGCGGGCCGACGCCGGCGCACAACGGTTTCAAGGCCATGGTGCGCGAGAGCAGATTCGACGCCGGCGAACTTGCGATCGTGACGTTCCTGCAGGCCAGGGCGTACGGCAAGCCATACGTCCTGCTGCCGACGCCGATCTCGGGGCGCTTTCAGCACCACTGCGCGGGTTACAACATCGACTTCGGGCACCTCGATCCGAAAGACATCGAAGGCAAGAAAGTCGGTGTGCGCACCTACACGCAAACGACGGCACTGTGGATTCGCGGCATTCTGCGCCACGAATATGGCGTCGACCTCGACAAGGTCACGTGGATGACATTGGGCGACGGACACCTTGCCGAGTACAGTGATCCGCAAAACTGCCAGCGTCTGCCGGCCGGATCGTCGATTCCGGACATGATGCTCAAAGGCGAACTGGCTGCGGCGCTCCTCGGCGAAGACATGCCGAAAGACGAGCGCGTGCGCACGCTGGTCCCTGATGCGCACGCTGCTGCGAAAGACTGGTTCGCGCGCTCGGGCGTCGTGCCGATTAACCACATGTTCGTGGTGCATGAGAATCTGTCGAAGGAACGGCCGGATGTCGTGCGTGAGCTGTATCGGATGATCGTCGAAAGCCGCTCGCTTGCCGAAGGTGTGCCCGCCATCTTCCCGCCTATCGGGGTTGAAGCGAACCGCAAGGGGCTGCAACTGGCAGTCGACTGGGCGCTCGATCAGAAGATCATTCCGCGGCGCCTGTCAGTCGACGAGTTGTTCGACGAGGTGACGGGCAGCCTCGGCTGAGCGACGAAAGATCGCATCGGGTAAAACAGACAGATCATCGGAGACGAACACGTGGAGATCGCTCGATGCAAAGAGGTGCGGCGGGAGAATCGCTGGGGCATTCTCGCGCTGCTCGCGCTCGGACTGATGATCTCCTTCGTGGACCGGACGAGCATGTCGGCTGCGCTCGCGGATCATCATTTCGTGCGTGAGTTCGCGCTGACGAACGTCGAGCGCGGCTGGCTCGGCTCCGCGATGTTCTGGTCCTACGGCTTGCTGCAAATGCCGATGGGCTGGCTGGTCGACCGCTATGGCGTGAAGTGGCCTTATTCGATCTGCTTTCTGCTGTGGTGTCTGGCGGCAGCGGCAACGGGTGCCGTGACGACACTTTCCGCGCTGATACTCGTGCGCTTGCTGATCGGCATTGCTGAATCCGTCGTGGTGCCTGCCACTTATCGGTATCTCGCCAACAACTTCGATGAAACCCAGAAGGGCACCGCGCTCGGGATCTATTCGATCGGCGGCAAGATGGGGCCGGCGCTCGGTGCGCCGATCGCGGCGTGGCTGATCGCCATCAGTTCGTGGAAGGCGATGTTCGTCGTCACGGGTCTGGTGGGACTGGTCTGGCTTGTGCCGTGGCATCTGATGCTCAACAACGATTTCCCCTCCAGGGCCGAGCTTGCAGTGGCGAAGCGCCGCGCGGCCTCGGTACCGCTTGGCAATCTACTGGCGAGCCCCGTAGTGTGGGGCGGCTTGATCACCAACTTTTGCTACAGCTATTTTGCGTTCTACTGCATGACGTGGATGCCGGCGTATCTGGTCGAGCAGCGCGGGCTTTCATTGAGTGAGTCGGGCCTTTATACATTCTTCAGCTTCGCTGGCATCGCGGTGGTGGCCGCATTCGCCGGATGGGCGGCAGACCGGCTGATCGTGCGCGGACACGATGCTGTGGCGGTACGCAAAGCGTTCATCGTGACGGGGTTTATCGGCGGCACGACGGTTTTGCCTGGCGCTTATACAGACTCGCCGCAAATGGCATTGTTCTGGAATGTCGTGTCGCTTTCCCTTTTGGGTCTCGTCACTGCGAACAATCTTGCGCTCGTCAAGCTCACGCTGATTCCGAAGCAGGCAGTGGGTTTGAACACGGGCTTGCAGCAAGTGGCGACCAGTCTCGCGGGCGGTGTTTCGGCCAGTCTGTCGGGCTGGCTGTTGCATGTAGGACACAGCTACACGCTGCCGATGCTCGCCATTTTCGGTTTCCTGTTGCTCGGGGCCACCAGTACCGTGGTGTTGCTGCGGCGGAAGTGGGCGCCGAAGGTCAATTCGAGCGTATACGATGACTCGCAGACAGCTACCGTGGCGGCGCGGACCTTGCCGGATGCGAGCCTGTTAAAGCCGGATACCCGTCGATTTCACACCGATTCCTGAACGACGACTGCCAACGTGTCTGCATGCCTGTTTTAACCTGACGGTTAAGACATTCGCGTTTTTATTCAATGGACGGCACGGGTACGCGTGACGATGATGACGGCGTCGCCCAGCTGCGCTTGCGCCGCTGTTTCAGACAACACGCACCGAACCAGCCTTCTGCGGTAGCTGCCTTATGCCAACAAGAATCTCCGATAGTCACTCGCACGTCGACAACGCGCAAGGCAGCCCTCTCTCATGACGCGGATCAACGATACGTCGTCGCCGGCGATCGCGGCGCGCGCTGGCATGGCGCCCTTGATGCAGCATTCATCGTTGACGCGGTTCCTGATAGCGCGCGTCGGTTCTATCACCGCGCAGCAAATGCTGATGCTGGCGATCAGCTGGCATATGTACGATCTGACGTCGAGCGCGTGGTATCTCGGTCTCGTCGGACTCTTCCAGTTCATGCCCGGGCTTGCCACGACGTTCGTTGCCGGTCATTGCGCCGATCGCATGCATCGCGGCAAGATCGTCGCGGCGTGTCTCGCGGCCCAGGCCGTCACGGCCGCGCTGCTTGCCATCTCCACCATGACGCACGTCGTGACGCGCGACCTGCTGCTCGGGCTCTCGCTCGTACTCGGTGCGATCCGGCCGTTTCAGATGTCGGGTCAGCAGGCGCTGCTGCCGATGCTCGTTCCGCAACCCTTGCTGGCGCGCGCGATGGCGCTCAGCACGGTGGTGCAGCAGGTGTGCATCATCGCCGGGCCGGCGTTGGGCGGCCTGCTGTTCGCGACGGGCGTCAATGCGCTCTACCTCACTTGCGCCGCAGTGTTTTGCGTCAGCGCCGTGATGTATGCGCTGATTCGCTACGACTACGTTGCGCCGCCACGCGAACCTGTTACGGCGGCGACCGTCCTCGCCGGCTTGCGCTTCGTGTGGAGCAACCCGCTGTTGCTCGGCGGCATCTCGCTCGACCTGTTCGCCGTTCTGTTTGGTGGCGCGACCGCGCTACTGCCTGTGTACGCGAGGGAAATACTGCACGTCGGGCCGCAAGGTCTGGGCTTGTTGCGCTCCGCGCCCGCGGTGGGCGCATTGTGTGTTGGCCTCGTGTTGTCACGGCGTGCCATTCGTAACAGCGTCGGCAAGAAATTGCTCATTGCTGTTGCCGTGTATGGCGTTTCGATTGTCGCGTTCGGTGTGTCCCGCTCGTTTCCGCTGTCACTACTGTTGCTGGCGATTTCGGGCGGCGCCGACACGATCAGCGTGATCGTGCGCCAGACGCTGGTCCAGCTGGAAACACCAGATCGCATGCGCGGACGCGTCGCTGCCGTGAATACGCTTTTTATCGGCGCGAGCAACCAGCTGGGCGAATTCGAATCAGGGTTGGCCGCGACGGTGTTTGGCGTCATCGGCTCAGTTGTGCTCGGCGGATGTGCGACGGTTCTCGTCAGCGTCGCATGGAGTCGGCTGTTCAAGCCGCTAGCCAGACGCGATACCTTGCACTGATCGAAGCGCGTTAACCTCCCGGTTAAGGCATCGGACTTTAACTTCAATAGACGGCAAGCGCGCAGCGCACGATGATCACCATACGGTCTCTGCTTCCCGAATGAAGAGAGACAGGTTGGGTCATTTGCTGCTGCGGCTTGCCCGGTTTTCCTGCATCGCCGCTCAGCACGGAGAAACGTATGAGCGGTCAGTGCAAGTCCCTTCGTGTCCTCGTCAAGGACTGGTTCGGCAACGGCGGGCGTTTCAAAGTGACCCGGGCGGATCGCTCGAAGACGATGTCATGCCGGGTCGTCAAAGTCGAAGTCGCGCATTCGTCCGGCACGTACGCACTTGTTTTCTTTCGACACAACGACGGCTCATGGTGTGTCTATCCGCCTCCCATCGTTCATCCAACGATGAATTGGGCTTGAACTGCGCCAGACCTGACGCGCATCCGGCAAGAGAGCCTGAGGCCAGTCGGGAACATTCGTCATGTCGATCCACGACGAAGAACAACCCCATTGAATTCACGTTCAGGAGATCAGCATCACGCGTGCTCGATTCGCCTGAGTTGAGGCCGAGATGTTCGGTCAGTCGTCCATCGTGGTTCGCGCCCGTTTAAGCGGCGGATTGCATTGCGTGACTATCCGTACTCCTAATAACAACGAAATCGAAGATAGGTATTTACCCTGATATCGCAACCTGATAATCTGTGGGTACTGGCTGCGCTAGTTTGAGACGCAGCCCCTACCAGGCAGTATTCGGAGAGGCAGGTTGCCATGAAATCGCTGATAAAAGCTGTCGCTGTTTTCTTTGTCGTTGCCACGCCGGCTGCTTCGTTTGCGCAAGCGAATCAATCCCCCGTCACACGGGCCGAAGTTCGCGCCGAACTGATCCAGGCCGAGAAAAGCGGGTACAGCCCGCTTGCGTGGGCGGACTACCCGTATGGCGAAATCCAGGCCGCCGAATTCCGCGCGTCGCGCAAAGCGACTGCCGCTGATACCTCCGGTTATGGCCCGGCATCAAGTGGCACCTCGCAGTCCGGTGACATCGCGCGATGATGTCGTATTTCTCGTTCGAACGGTTCCACGTCGCATCGAACTTGAAAGCATGGTGTGGTCGCAGTCATCCCTGAAACGGACCTGATCCTGCGCGCAGTCTCGACCGCGAGACTGCGTGCAAAACATCCGATGCCTTCCGGGCGATTACGCAGACGAATGACTGCCTGATGACGGTCGTGCCCGTTCACGGACCCATTCCTGAACCCTGTCTACACTTACGATCAGCGCGCCCGTCTCCCCGTGGGAGGGCGCCTGGCGCCGAACACACATCCGCGCCTACGCATGCCGCCGGCCGGTGCTTCTGAAACCGCGATACCTGCCGGCGTCACCACTGCCACGTCGGTCATGACGCAAGTGGTCTGATTCGACGTCTTCGTGAAACTGTCCGCTCACGTCAAGAAGGAAACGATCATGTCGACACAGGCCTATGGCTATGACGTCCTGCACAATCCCCGGCTCAATCACGGTTCCGCTTTCTCGCATGAAGAACGTCAAAAGTACCGGCTCGAAGGTTTGCTACCGCCAGGTGTGAATACGCTGGAACTGCAGATTGCACGCACGCATGCCGAACTGGCGCAACTCGACAACGATCTGCAGCGCTACCTGTTTCTGTCCGATCTGCAGGCGCGCAACGAAACGCTCTTCTACGCGCTCCTGATGTCCGATCCGGCAACCTACATGCCCATCGTCTACACGCCGACGGTCGGCGAGGCCTGCCAGAAGTTCGATCATGTGTTCAGGGCCACGCGCGGTCTCTATCTCCCGATCGACGCGCGCGGCCGCGTGAAAGAACTGCTGCGTAACTGGCCCGAACAGGACGTACGGTTCATCGTGGTGACGGATGGGGAGCGCATTCTCGGGCTGGGCGATCTCGGTGTCGGCGGCATGGGCATTCCGATCGGCAAGCTCGCGCTGTACACGGCCTGTGCAGGCGTGCCGCCGATGCATTGCCTGCCCGTCACGCTGGACGTCGGCACGAACAATGTCGCTTTGCTGGAAGACCCGCTCTATCTCGGCTTGAAACATGAACGCGTGCGGGGCGACGACTATCACGCCTTCGTCGATGAGTTCGTCGACGCGGTGCAGGAGGTCTATCCGAAGTGCTGCATCCAGTGGGAGGACTTCGCCAACTTCAACGCGGTGCCCTTGCTCGCGCGCTTTCGGGACAAGGTGTGCACCTATAACGACGACATCCAGGGCACGGCCGCCGTCGCGCTGGCAGGCATTTATGCCGCGCTGCGCATCTCGAAGCAGAAGCTGACCGACCAGCGTTTTCTGTTTCTCGGCGGAGGATCGGCGGCGACGGGTATCGCCGAATTGATCAGCGAGGCAATGGTGCTGGAGGGCCTCGACATCGACACGGCGCGCAAGCGCAACAACCTGTTCGACGTCAACGGGCTGATGGTGCAGTCGCGCGCCGACCTCGCCGATTTCCAGAAAATCTTCGCAATCGATCACGCGCCTATCGACGCTTTCGTCGATGCCGTGCGAGCGTTGAAGCCGACGGGCATCATCGGCGTGAGCACCGTGCCCAAGCTCTTCAGCCAGCCGGTGATCGAAGCGATGAGCGAACTCAACGAGCGGCCGATCATCTTTCCCTACTCCAATCCGACCTCGCGCTCCGAATGCACGGCCGAAGAAGCGTACCGATGGTCCAAAGGCCAGGCCATCTTCGCGAGCGGAAGTCCGTTTGGGCCGGTTCAGATCGAGGATCGCCACTTCGTGCCGGGGCAGGGCAACAACGTCTATATTTTCCCCGCGATGGGCATGGCGGTTTTCGCCACGGAGGCCACGCGGGTGACGGAAGAAATGTTCATCGTCGCGGCCAAAGCGGTCGCAGAACAGGTCAGCGACGAGAGCCTTGAAAAAGGCCTGATCTATCCACCGCAAAGCCGCATCTTCGAGGCATCGATGCATGTCGCGGCTGCGGTCGCGGAGTACATTTTCGATCACGGTCTCGCGCGTGTCGAAAGGCCCGACGATCTCGTTGGACACATCAGGTCGGTGGCGTATTCGCCGGAGTATCGGGCCATCTGACGCGGCCTGAATGCGGCGTCCGTCGCGGTTTTAAGCGGACGCCGTTCCTTCACCGGTCGTCGATCTGTTCGAGCACCTTTTGACATGAATCCCGATTGGTATCGCGGTGATGAGGGGTGTATTCTTGTTTGAGGCTTTGCGCCGCCCTTCATTCCGACTTCCTACGTTATGGCTACCGATCCGATGTCCGGCACCCGGCAAGGGATTCTGGACCAGCTTCTCGAACACAAGAACGGTATGACGGTCGACGAGATCATCGCGGCGGTCGGCATTAGCAGGACCGCCGTCAATCAGCATCTGATCGCGCTGGAACGCCGCAATTTCATTCAGAAAGGTTCGCCGCGAAAAACCGGCGGGCGGCCGGTTCAGACCTATATCCTGACTCAGGAAGGGACGAATCAATTCCCGAAACAGTATTCATGGTTTTCGGCGCTGCTGGTGTCCACGCTTCGCAGCGAGCTAGGGCCCGAACGACTCGACCGGTACATGTTCGACCTCGGCATGAAGACGTCGGCAAACCTGATTCCGCGACTGGTGGGGAAGACGCGTTCCGAGCGCATTACAGAGACCGTCGCGATCATGAACGAGGCGGGGTTTCGCGCCTCGGAAATCGATCCCGAAGGCTCGTCGAAGCTGTCGCGGGTGGAGTGCACCAATTGCGTGTATCACGACCTGACGAAGGATTACCCGGAAGTTTGCCGCTTCGATATCGGCTTCCTGTCGGGTCTGATGGGAACCGAGGTCGAGCACCAGACCTGCATGCAACGCGGCAGCGATACCTGCCGGTTTCGCTTCAAGCCATTTGCCTGACGCCTCGTCTCGCTGCAACCAGTCGTCATACTTTTGCCGTTGATTTCCACACCTGCATGATGCGTGCGCTAACAACGAATCATGCGCGCGCATGCCTTCTTTTTGCTGTGCGGACGCTCTCCAGATGCGCTACGCGCAGTCCAACATTTAATTTGTAACAGTCCGGGCTTTCGACACTTTTGACAATTGATGACGTCAAAAGCCCTGCCTATGCTGATGTCACCGACCCACTCCGAGTCGCGCAGCAACCCTTGTTGCCTGCGGTGCTTCAAGGAGGCTTCAGATGACAATTGATTTCACGATGTCGGCACATCAGAAAGCGGTGCAGATGAAGGCACGCAAATTTTCTGAGTCTGTTCTAGCGTCGTTGATTCCCGACGACGACAGGGAACTCGATCTGATCAGCGCATTTGTGAGGCGCAAGCCCGCGTACATCGAAGCTTATCGTCAGGGTATTGCTACAGCGATGCTGCCTTCCGCATACGGCGGCGCGGGCCTGTCGTGTCTGGACTTCACGATCGCCACCGAGGAAATCTCCGCAATCGATCCAGGATTCGCGTGCACGGTACTGTGTAATGGACTCGGCTTGATGCCGATCGTCTGGTACGGCGATGAAGCGCAAAAGCGTCGATTCGTCGGCGCCGCCACCTCGGATTCCGACGAGCAATATCTCGCCGCGTGGACAGCGGCCGAACCCCCTGGGGCGACGCGCGCTGCAACGAGCTTCGATAATCCGCTGACGGCCGCCACCATCGGACTGACGGCGACGCTTCGCGGCGATCACTATGTCCTGAATGGCCGAAAGAAATGGTCGTCGGCTGCGGGATGGGATGGTCGCGGATCGAACTCACAGATCGTCATTGCGCGCACGGGCGGCGAGGTCGGCTGCATGCGAGGACTTTCGGCCATCGTCGTCGAGCGCGGCACGCACGGGGTGAGTTGCGGTTTCCCGGCAGACAAGCCCTATCGAACCTCGGCGGACGCGCTCATTGAATTCAACAACGCCACCGTACCCGCCGAAAACCTGCTTCGCGGTACGGAAAGCCGGGGCGATCTGGTCATCAACCGGAATTTCGCGTGGTTCGGCCCGGTGGCGGCGATTGCGGCGGCCGGCGTGGCGCGCGCAGCCTATGAAGTCGCCCTGCGATTTTCGAAGCGCTATTCGGGCCGCTCGCTTCCGCCTATCCGCGAGTTCGAGCATGTGGGCTACGTGCTGGGCGAGGTCGCAGCGAAGATCGAATCGGCCCGCTATTTCGCGTGGCGTGCCGCGGACTATCTGGACAAGCACGATCACCACGCAGAAATCTTCGGTGCGATGTGCAAGATCAATGTGACGGAAACCATGTTCGACTGCGTGTTCAAATGCATGCAGATCGTCGGCGTGCACAACGTCGACAATCGATACAGCTTCAATCGCAATCTCCATGATGCTGCGTTATTGCCGATTTTCGATGGCGGCAACATGGCCATGCAGCGGCGCCGCGTGACGGGTGTCCTCGCGGATGAAAGCTTCAATCCACGCGGTGCCATGGACGACGAGTCCATCTATTCCCAGAAGCCAATGGCCGCAACCGGCTAGGTTGCACTTGCAGTTGATGCGCGCGCACGGAAATGATGCGGTTTGGTCTGCAAATCCAGCGCACGATGCTTCGATGAAATGTGGCGGCGCGACGCGCCGATTGGCAACCTGAAAAATTTCGAGTTCCTGCCATGTCGATCGATTTCACTTTGACTGCCGCGCAACAAAAGTTGCAGCGAAATGCCCGCGAATTCTCGGTGGAAATTCTCCAGCCTGTGGTCGCGAAAGCGGACGAAGAGCGTGACCCTCAAAAAGCCTTCATGTTGATGAAGGGCGCTTACCTCGAGTCCTACAAACTTGGCTTTGCGACGGGTTTCCTGCCGCGTGAATACGGCGGCGGAGGCATCAGCAATCTCGATCTGCAGATCGTCGCCGAGGAGATAACGGCCGTCGATCCCGGCTTCGCAACCGTGCTGCTGGTGAACGGACTCGCCCTCATGCCGCTCGTCTGGTTCGGCTCGGAGGCGCAAAAGAAAAAGTGGCTGGTACAGGCAACGAGCGATCCGCGCGGCGAATACCTCGCTGGATGGACCGTGAGCGAACCGGTCGATGAAACCGGGGGGACGGCGAACTTCGATCATCCTGGCGCGCGGCCGGCAGGCATCGGCCTCGTCGCGACGCATGACAGGTCGCGAGGAGAGTATGTCCTGAACGGCAAGAAGTATTGGCCGTGCAACGCAGGAGGATGGGACCTGATGGGCGCGGACGTGAACGTGTGTATCGTTCGCACCGATCCTGCAAAGGGCGGGCAAAAAGGACTCAGCGCGATCGTCGTGCCGAGAGGGACGGCAGGTGTCAGTTATGGCGAGCCGATCTCCAAGCTGGGTCACCGCCTGTGTCAGAACAATGCGATCACCTTCACGGACTGCCGCGTTCCCGAAGAAAATCTCTTCGCCGTTGGCGATGGAGATCTCGTCATCAGCAAGGCATTCACATGGTCGGGACCGGTTGCCGCTATCGCGGCCGTCGGGGTCGCACGATCGGCGTACGAGTTCGCATTGCAATGGTCGAAGACGCGCAGCGCTGGTGGCGGCATGCCGATGATCCACCATCAGGCGGTGGGCTACATGCTGGCGGATATCGCGATGAAGATCGAAGCCTGTCGTGCGTTCTCGTGGAAATCGGCGCACTACCTGGATCAGTTCGATTCGGATGGACATGCCGTCGGTGCGATGGCGAAGGTCTTTTGCGGCGAGACGCTGTTCACCACGGTCTTTCGCGCCCTTCAGGTAATGGGCGTCAACGCGCTCGACAGGCAGCACCCAATGGAAAAATTCCTGCGTGAAGCCGCTGTCTTTCCCTTGTATGACGCGGGGAATATCGGCATGCAGATGCGCAAGATCTGGGGTGTGATGCTCGATGAAAAGTTTGATCCGCGCGCGATCGCGGACTCGCGTCCCATGCCATTTCAGAAATCGATGGAAAGCGCGGGCGCTCTGGTGCCGCCGCATAGCGACGCGAAGGCTCGATAAGATTCGTGTGCAATCCGGGGATTCGTGCGTCAGACGCTCAGCGCATGACGCACGTCCCGGCTTTTTATGGTTGGTCCCCTCGCGTACTGCAAAAACGGTAAGGATCAGTTGACCTGCAACTGGCCGCCGCGGCCAAGACCGCCTTTGACGTCCTGCGCCTTGTAACTGCGCAGCGCCACGACCATCTTGTTGTACGCGTCGATGAACGCCGCGACGGTGGCCTTGCCTTCGGGCGTCTTCGAAAAGCCGCTCAGGCCGCCGCCCGCCGTACCGCCGAGCCCTGACAACGCCGCGCCATAATTGGTCGCAGTGGAGTTGCCCTCCGCCGCTGAAATCTGCACGGCCGAGCGCACGTCGAACAGCGTGAGCGTCACGACGGACGCCTTCGATTGCATGCCGCCCGCAATCTTCGCGATAGCGGCGTTGCCCACCAGGCCGCCGAGCACGCCGCTGACACCGCCGATCGCCGAGTCGTTGATGACGATCTGCGGCTCCATGTAGTAGTCCGCGGCGACGCGTTGGCCCTTCTGCTGTTTGGAGCCAGCACGGTACTCGCCGGAACTGCGCTGCAACGATGTGATCCGGCTCAGACGCGCATCGGTCTTCTGATTGCCGATCGACGTGATGACGAAGCAATTCGATTGCTGGACGGCGAGCCGCAGCAGCGGTTCGATCGTCGTGACCTGGGTGGCGCTGCCGAATGGGCCGAACCAGTCGGCGTTGCGGCCATCGTCGACTGCGATCGTGCCGAGTGGCGCGGTGCAGCGTTGCAGCGTTTCTTCAGCGCCCGCGCTGACTGCGCCGCCTGCCGCGCCCGACACGCCCGCGCTTTGTCCCCCGGTGGACACCATGCCGCCGCAAGCGCCGAGCGCACCGATCATGATGATCGAGAGCACGCTCTTAACTGCCGGATGTTGGGTAATGAGAGTCATGTTGTAGTGTGCGTAATGGATGGTTCGACATGGGGGTGCGTCGACTTCGACCGTCGACTCAACCCGGATAAAGCCTCGACGACAGCAGGCGGTTCGCTTCCGGCTGCGGGGATCTAAAAGCCTGTTAATAGCCGTACCACGCGCGCTCGCGCCAATAACCGTGATACGCGTAGCCCGCATTCCAGTAGCCGTAGTAAACCGGGCGCCATTCGGTTTGCCACCGGTAATAGTCTTCATCGGATTGCTTTGCGGCTCTTGCTTGCGCGAGCAACGTCTTCGATTCCTGATCGCCGCGGCCCGCCGCCATCAGCAGCCATTTTTCTGCTTCGCGCGGGTCCGCTCCCATCTCTTCCAGACCGAACAGATAGAAACTGCCCAGCGCTTTTTGCGCTTGCAGGTCGCCGCCCTCGGCCGCTTTTCTCATCCACACCAGCGCCTGATAGCTGTCCTGGCGCGTACCGTCGCCGCGAAAATAACGCAGACCAAGGTCGTAGGCGGCGCGTGGGTCGTGTTCGGCCTTCTGCTTCAATGCGTTGATGCGCGCGTCCTGATCGACGTTGCTGGCATTGCTCGAGGTGTCGAATGTCTGCTGGTTCTTCGGTCGATCCGAGCATCCCTGGTCGTCGCAAATGCGCACGACGTTGCTTGAATTCGAAGTGTGGGCGCAGGCTGACAAGGCCAGGATTGCACAGAGTGCGAACTGGCGAGACTTCATTTTTCGAACCCCGATTCTCGTTGGAATGGACGTCGGAATAGCACTGCGCGACACGCGATACAAACGGCGATGCGTGCCCGGAATGCGCAGTTGCAGTGAGAGATGAAGCCCTCGACGTGCGTGCTATTCCTGACCGGTCAGGCAGGAAAAATGTTAGCAGCGTTGTGCGGCGCGTTTTGGCCTGTGCGTCTCGATTACTTGACTGTGCGTCTCAAGCGCCGCTATTTGTCGAGCTTGTCGAGCACTTCCCGCAACGAACCGGGTCGTGACGAGACATGGCGCCGTGTTGGTGCAGGTTGCCGATCGCGCTGCATGCCGAGGTCGCGCGCTTCTGTCGGCGAACAGCCGAACGCCTGGCGGAAGCTGCGGCTAAAGTGCGACTCGCTCTTGAAGCCGTATTGGAACGCGAGCGTGGAAATGCGCTGATCGCGGGCTGTGCCGCTTTCGAGCAGGTCGCGAATCGCAGCGAGGCGCCGCTGCTGGATGTAGAAGGCGACGCCGGATTCGCGCGAAAACAGCCGGTATAGCTGCGCGCGCGAAACGCCCACTTCCTTGCAGATACGCAGGGGATTCAGATCGGGAGAGGTGAGGTTCGCATCGATAAAGCGGCGCACGCGCGTCATCATCGCCCGGTCGATTTCTCCTTCGGCCTGGGCGAGTGCTTCGACAGACGGCGCGAGCGTGGCCGAGATCATGGCCAGCGTGGCCTGCTCGACGTGCGGCATATCCGTCGGCGACAGATTCGGCAGCTGACGGCGCAGCGAATACAGATGATCGGCGAGCAGCGAACTCATCGGCCCATGCAGAATGGTGCCGTGCAGCCTCGCGGACTTGACGCGTTCGGGCAGCAGGTCGCGCGGCACGGTCAGAATGATCGTGTCGCCGGCAACGATCTCCGAGTCGAGTTCGGACGCCAGATCGAGGAGGTAGATTGTCGACGGTTGCGCGTGGATCGGCTGCCGTCCCGCATATCCCGCCAGTGAATGCGTGATGCCAAGGCACAGATAGAAATGATCGAGTCCGTCGCTGCGGAGCATTTTTGTCGACCGTTTGACGCCATAGGCTACCGGTTCACCCTGACCCGACCACGTGCCGCATCCCATCAATAGCGAACCGACATAACCGGTTGTCAACCTGTAGTTGAAGCGCGCCGATGCCGATTGATCAATATCGACATCGAATATCGCATTGACTTCGTCTCGCCATACTTCAAATCGTTGATCGCTCGGATAAGTGCCGGTATCGAAGTGATATAGATACGGATTCACTAGTTGGCTCCCGCGGCGGCTTGATATACGTGATAGCGCTTTATCTGGCCGCGCTATTCTACGGTGATTTGCCGCTCTGTTCAGGCGGACTGAAATGCTGAATTGAAATGTTTAAATCGGCGGGCAATTTCTGTGTGGTGAATTGTTAAATGCGTTAAATGGAAACGAATGACAATTGGAAAAATATTCTGATTGAAGTGTGTTAAATCACAATTCGGAACAATTTCCCCGTGCCGCGACCGGGCCCGGTCATGCAGATCAGGAGAGGAGCGGTAATCCGCCGTGACAAAAAGCCGCTCAAGTTCCTGATCGACGCGCCGTCATTCGTATCAGGGCCTCACGGTCTTCGCGAGAGCCTTGGCTAATTCCTTTCTGCACGCTTAACGTGACTGCCTGGCAATATGTTCGAAAAAATTACGATCCGTGCCCGCCTTGCGCTGGCGATGAGTTTTCTCGGCGTTCTCCTGATCGCGGGAGGCGCAATGGGTATCGTCGGTGTCAATATGACAAACGGCGATCTTAAGCACCTGTATTCCGATCAGCTTTCATCCTCGCGCAAGCTCAGTGAGGCGAGTGTCGCGCTGGCAAGATCGCGGTTGTGGCTGTTCCGCATTGCGCTCAATCCCGACGTTCCCGACGTCGCGAAGTTCGTGCAGAACGCGCGAGATCAGCTGGACAACTCGCGCAAGGCGTGGGATGCCTATCGCAGCCTGCCTTTCGCAGACGACGCTGAAGCGAATCAGGCTAACGAACTGAACGGCAAGCTCCAGAACCTCGTGACAACCGGCTACGAGCCGATCTTCCAGGCCATCGCGACGCGCGACGGCGCGAGCATCCGGAGCGCCGTGCAGAATTCGTCTTCGGCGCTCTATCAGGATGTGACGGGCGGCATCGACACGCTGCAGAAGAAGCAGGCCTCCGTCGCCGCGACGACCTACGAACGGGCGCAAGCGCGCTTCGACTGGTTCGTGACGATTGCCGTCGCGGGCGTCGCCTTTGCGCTGATCGCTGCGGCGCTTGCATGGCGCTCGTTGCAACGCGCGATCGGCGGACCGCTGCAAGAAGCGCTCGCGCATTTCAAGGCGATCGCGAGCGGCGACCTGACCGCGCGCGTCGAAGTCCGCTCCCATGACGAAATGGGCCAGTTGATGAGCGGCCTTCAGGCAATGCAAGTCAAGCTCGTCGAAATGATCGGCACGGTCAGAGAGAGCGCGAGCGCCATCGACACGGCCGCGCAGGAAATCGCGGCGGGCAACACGGATCTGTCGCAACGCACCGAGGAACAGGCCGCATCGCTCGAAGAGACGGCTTCGAGCATGGAGCAGTTGACGGCCACCGTGCGGCAGAACGCCGACAATGCGAAGCGCGCCACGCAACTCGCGGGCACGGCCTCCGACACGGCGCAGCGCGGCGGCGAGGTGGTCGGCCGCGTGGTCGAGACGATGCAGGGGATTTCATCCAGTTCGTCGCGTATGAACGAGATCATTGGCACGATCGAAAGCATTGCTTTCCAGACCAACATTCTCGCCCTCAACGCGGCCGTCGAGGCGGCGCGCGCAGGCGATCAGGGCCGCGGCTTCGCGGTCGTCGCCTCGGAGGTCCGCACGCTCGCGCAGCGAGTCGCGACGGCCGCGGGCGAGATTCGCGGCCTGATCGGTGAAGCGACGTCGCGCGTCGATACGGGCGCGACACTCGTGCGCGACGCGGGCGGCACCATCGACGCGATCATCCGCGACGTCGCGCGCGTCAACGACATCCTGCAGGAAATCTCGTCCGCATCCGAGGAACAGAGCACGGGCATCGGCCAGGTCAACACCGCGGTCAACCAGATGGACCAGGTCACGCAGCAGAACGCGGCGCTCGTCGAACAGGCTTCGGCGGCTGCGCAATCGATGGCGCATCAGGCACGCGGACTGAGCGACGCCGTGTCGATCTTCAGGGTCGGTGCAACGGCCTGAGTCCGATCGTCGGGCGGCGACGGACGCCGCCCATGCATCGCGGGACGGGATCTGCTCCCGTCCGTCAACATAGCTCGGGGGGAAGGCCAATTCCCGAAGTCGCGCTCGCTCGCCGAACCACCCGCGGCGTCGCCCACGCGACATGTCCGCCTTTCCCGCCACGAGAAGCATAGCTGGTATGCACTGCCTGCAATGAGCAGGCACGACTGCAACCGCATAATCCTTGAACGCCAACTCGCGTGAAGCGTGAATTCCGCACGGCATTCAGCCGCGACCGCGTATCGACGAGCACCACAGCAACAACAACGACAGGCCTTTGCCTGATGGAGATAAGCCGCATGCAACCGTGGTACAGCACCATGGCGCCAGCCCAGCGCCGCACCTTCTGGGCGTGTTTTCTCGGTTGGGTTCTGGACGCGATGGACGTGCAGTTCTTCGCATTCGTGATTCCCACGTTGTTGACGGCCTGGGGCATGACGAAGGCGCAGGCCGGCGTGATCGGCACCTCGGCGCTGGTGTCGTCGGCGATCGGCGGCGTGATTGCGGGCGTGCTGGCCGACCGGATCGGACGCGTGGCCGTGCTCAAGCTGGCCATCTTGTGGTTCTCGCTATTCACAGGCCTGTCTGCGTTCACCAACGGCTTTCATGAACTGCTGATCACGCGCAGTCTGCAAGGGCTCGGCTTCGGCGGCGAATGGGCGGCGGGCGCGATCCTGATCGGCGAAGTGGTCGACAAGCGCATTCGCGGACGCGCGGTGGGCACGGTGCAAAGCGGTTGGCCCGTGGGCTATGCGCTTGCCGCGCTCGCGTACTGGAGCCTGTTCGGTCTGCTGCCCGAACACATGGCGTGGCGCGTGCTGTTCCTGATCGGCCTGCTTCCGGGGCTGCTCGTATTGTGGATGCGCCGTAACATCGACGAATCGGAAGCCTTCCAGTCCGCTGCGACGTTCCGCAAAAACAGCAACTCGTTCGGCACGTTCGCGCGCATCTTCGCGCCGAACGTGCTGTCGCGCACGCTGCTCGCTTCGCTGATGGCGGCGGGCGCGCTCGGCGGCAACTACACGATCCTCACGTGGCTCGTCACGTATCTGCGCGAGACGCAAAGCCTGACGGTCAATCTCACGACGCTTTATCTCGGCGTCAATATTTTCGGTTCGTTCTGCGGCTACATCGGCATGGCCTACTTGAGCGACGCGATCGGACGACGCTGGACCTTCGCGCTGTCCGCACTCGGCGCGGCGCTCACGGTGCTGGCCTACACGCGGCTGCAACTGCCCATGACGACGCTGCTGATCCTCGGCTTTCCGCTCGGTCTGTTCCAGTCGGGCATCGTCTCGGGCATGGGCGCCTGTTTCACCGAACTCTTTCCCGCGGAGATCCGCGCGTCGGCGGGCGGGTTCTCGTACAACTTCGGGCGCGGCATCGGATCGCTCGTCCCGGCAGCCGTCGGCATCACGAGCGCCTCATTGGGCCTCGCCAAGTCGATCGGTGTGTGGGCTGCGCTGTCGTACGTGCTCGTTCTGATCGTCGCCGTGTTCCTTCCGGAAACCCGCAATATGGAGCTTGAATCTCATGTCTGACCAAGGACAGCCGCGCAACGGCGGCCGCATTCTCGTCGATGCGCTCGCCAGCAATGGCGTCGACACCGTCTACTGCGTACCGGGCGAAAGCTATCTCGCCGTCCTCGATGCGCTGCACGACGCGCACGGCATTCGCACCATCACGACGCGTCACGAAGGCGCGGCGTCCAACATGGCCGATGCGTACGGCAAGCTGACGGGCCGCCCCGGCATCTGCTTCGTGACGCGCGGGCCGGGCGCCACGCATGCCGCCAACGGCGTGCACACGGCCAGCGAAGACTCGACGCCGATGATTCTGTTCATCGGCCAGGTCGAACAGAACTTCATCGGGCGCGGCGCGTTTCAGGAAGTCGATTACCGCCAGATGTTCGGCGGCATCGCGAAGTGGGTGACGGAGATCGACAGCATCGAGCGCATTCCCGAGATCATGGCGAAGGCGTTCAGTGTCGCGATGTCGGGGCGTCCGGGCCCCGTCGTGATCGCGCTGCCCGAGGACGTGCTGTTCGGCTCGGCCTCGGTCGCCGATGCACCGGCGGCACGTGTCGTGCAGGCCGCGCCTTCCGTGGCCGCGCTCGGCGAATTGCGCGCGCTGCTGGAACGCGCGTCGCGTCCGCTCGTAATCGTCGGCGGCACGGGCTGGGATGCCGACGCGACGGCCGCGTTCAAGCGCTTCGTCGTTGCGAACCATCTGCCCGTCGCGGCATCGTTCCGCCGTCAGGACCTGTTCGATAACCGCGATCCGCATTACGTCGGCCAGCTGGGACTCGGCGTATCGCCGAAGCTCGCGGAACGCGCGCGCGCTGCGGATCTGCTGATCGTCGTCGGCTCGCGGCTCGCGGAGACGACATCGTCGGGCTACACGCTGTTCGAAAGCCCGACGCCGAAGCAGACCATGATCCACGTACATCCCGATCCTCAGGAGCTGGGCCGCGTCTATCAGGCGCGTCTGCCCATCAACGCCGGTCTGCGCGAGTTCGCGCTGGCACTCGACGGCGTTGCGCCCGTCGCCTCGCAAGCCTGGCAGCAGTGGACGACGGATGCGCGCGCCGACTATGTGGCGCATTCGACGCCGCCTGCGCCATCGGCGGAAATCGCGGGCGTGGATCTCGCGCAGGTCGTCGGTCATCTGAGCGAAGTGCTGCCCGACGACGCCGTCATCGCGAATGGCGCGGGCAACTACACGGTCTGGGTGCATCGCTACTATCGCTATCGCCAGCCCGCAACGGAGCTGGCGCCGACCAACGGTGCGATGGGCTACGGCTTTCCTGCTGCGATCGCCGCATCGCTGCGCGATCCGAAACGCAGCGTGGTCTGCTTCGCGGGCGACGGCTGCTTCATGATGTATCCGCAGGAACTGGCGACGGCAGTGCAGTTCGGTGCGCCGCTCATCGTCATCGTCGTCAACAACGGGATGCTCGGCACGATCCGCATGCATCAGGAGCGCGAGTATCCGGGGCGCGTGTCGGCAACGCGGCTTGAGAATCCCGATTTCATCGCGTTCGCGAAATCGTTCGGCGCGCACGCGGAACGCGTCGAGCGCACGGAGGACTTCGCTGCCGCGTTCGAACGCGCGCAGCAGGCGGGTGTCGCGGCGCTGATCGAACTCGTCACCGATCCCCGGCAGATCACGCCGACCAACCGCCTGAGCGCAGCATGAGGCCGACGATGGAAATCCGTGGGGAATTGATCATGGGTCAGGACGCGTTCAAGGCGCGCGGCGGCGACGTGTACGCGATTGCAGCGGCCTCGGGCGAGCGCCTCGAGCCTGCCTTCGGCGCGGCGACCGACGACGACGTCGAACGCGCCTGTACGCTGGCCGAAGAGGCCTTCGATGCCTATCGCCAGTTGCCCGACGAGCACCGCGCGCAGTTCCTCGATGCCATCGCGCAAGAGATCGTCGATCTCGGCGCGGCGCTGACGGAGCGCGCTCATCTGGAAACGGGATTGCCGCTGCCGCGTCTCGAAGGCGAGCGCATGCGCACCGTCGGTCAACTGAAGCTGTTCGCGAGTCTCGTGCGGGACGGCCGCTGGCACGGCGCTGTGATCGATGCCGCGCAGCCGCAGCGCACGCCGCTGCCCCGGCCCGATCTGCGTCTGCGGCGCATCGGGCTCGGCCCGGTGGCCGTCTTCGGCGCGAGCAACTTTCCGCTGGCGTTCTCGGTCGCAGGCGGCGATACGGCTTCGGCGCTGGCTGCCGGTTGCCCCGTCGTCGTAAAGGCGCATCCGTCGCATCTGGGCACGTCGGAACTCGTCGCGCGTGCGATTGCAAAGGCGGCGCGTGACACGGGCATGCCCGACGGCGTGTTCTCGATGGTGCTCGGCGACGGCATCGCGATCGGCGAAGCGCTGGTGCGTCATCCCGCGATCCAGGCCGTCGGCTTCACGGGCTCGCGCCAGGGCGGGCTCGCCCTGCAACGCATCGCGCAGAGCCGCCGCGAGCCGATTCCCGTCTACGCGGAAATGAGCAGCATCAATCCCGTCGTGGTTCTGCCCGCGGCACTCGGCGCGCGCGGCGCCGCGATCGCACGCGAGTTCGTCGACTCGCTGACGCTCGGCGCGGGACAGTTCTGTACGAACCCTGGTCTGGTCGTCGCGATCGAAGGGCCCGCGCTCGATGCGTTCTGCGCAGCGGCTGTCGAAGCGCTGACCGCGAAGCCGGCGACGACGATGCTGTCGCCGGGCATTCATGGCGCGTACTGTCGTGGCGTGGAGCGTCTGTCGACGCGCAGCGGCGTCACCAGACTTGCGGCAGGCAAGCCGGCGAGCGGCGCTAATCAGGCCGTTGCTGCATTGCTGCGCACCGACGCAGAAAGCTTCCTCGCCGATGAATCGCTCGAAGACGAAGTGTTCGGTCCGAGTTCGCTCGTTGTTGCGTGCCGCGACTTCGACGAGTTGCATCGTGTGTTGCGGCGTGTGTCGGGACAACTGACGGCGACGGTCCAGCTCGACGACGACGACCACGCGCTGGCGGGCAAGCTGCTGCCTACACTCGAACGCAAGGCGGGGCGTGTGCTGTTCAACGGTTTCCCGACAGGCGTCGAGGTCAGCTATGCGATGGTGCATGGCGGACCGTTCCCGTCGACGTCGGATAGCCGGACGACCTCGGTCGGCGCATCGGCCATCGACCGCTTTCTGCGGCCCGTGTGCTATCAGGCCGTGCCGGATGCGCTGTTGCCCGAAGCGCTGCAGGCGGACAATCCGCGTGGGATCTGGCGTCTGGTGGATGGTCAACTGGTGCGCGACCAGGTGAAGTAACGACCCAACGACGCACGGTCACGCTCGCAGGGCGACGCGCTACCGTGCGACAGCTTTACGCCTTGCTGGCCGGATGCAACGTCGTGTTCGGCCAGCTGCCATCGCCGGAGAGATCGGCGACGAGATCGCGGATCATCTGCGCGACATGCCAGACGCCTTCCGGCATCACGCGGTTCTGCGGCCATGCAAGCGCGACTTCGCGTTGCACCTCTGGGTCTGTCAGCGGAAAGCATCGCACGCGTCCGGACGCCACTTCTTCGACCACGGCAGCCGCCGGCAACACGGTCGAGCCGCACTGCTCGATGACGAGACGCTTGGTGATCGAGATGGAGCCGTCGCATTCGAGCGCGATGTTGGGCGTGAACCCGTGGCGTGCCGCCAGCGATTCCACCAGTACGCGCAAGCCGTGATGCGTGCTCGGCAGGATCAGCGGCACGCCAGCGAGCCCGCTGACGGCAAACGGCCCCTCCGGCAGCGGTGACGCGGCGGGCGTCACGAGGCACACCTGTTCCGACAGCAACGTATCGAACTGGCTCGCGCCCGGATGCTCGGGCACGTACATGACGGCGAGATCGACATCGCCATCGTTGAGCCAGCCGAGGATATGGGTCGCCAGTCCTTCGACGAAGCGAATCCGCGTGCCCGGATAGCGCGCTTTCAGCCGATGCCCGAGCCTGCCGAACATCATGCGGGCGATGGTGGGCTGTGCGGCGATGGAGAGTGTGGCGGGCCCGCGCTTGCCGCTGTCCTGCATCGCAATGCGCGCTTCGTCGAGCGTTTTCTCCATCGCGAGCGCATAGCCGAGCAACTGTTCGCCATGCTCGGTCAGCCCCACGCCGCGTCCGCTGCGACGAAACAGCCGCACGCCGAGTTCGGCCTCCAATATGCCGATGCGCCGGCTGATGGTCGACTGGTTGGCGCCGAGATCCATCGCGGTGCGCGAGATGCTGCCCGTTTTTGCGACGCGCGCGAACAGCTCGAGATCATCTGAGTTCATGGCTTCGTGTGATGAGTGTCGACGGCAAACCGTTCGGCGGTGAACGGTTGAAAGGTGCGGCGCGCTCGATTGTAATCAGTCGCGGCGGCGCGCGTCCGTTATCCGTCACATCCGGTTTCAACAGCGCACGAATCCATGCAGTGCGTCGACGTCCAGGCACGGAGGCGTGGCCGGATAAACCGGCCACGCCTCCGTCTCTACGTCATGCCTATTCAGCCGCGATCACGCCTGCATCTTCGCAGACGTAGCCCAGTGCTTCGGCAACTTCAGGACAGGTCACCTTGCCGAACGCCACATTCAGGCCGCGCCGCAGATGTTCATCATCGGTGAGCGCCTTGCGCCACCCTTTGTCTGCGATCGACAGGACAAAGGGCAGTGTCGCGTTGTTCAGCGCATAGGTGGACGTGTGGGGCACGCCACCCGGCATGTTCGCGACGCAGTAGTGAACGACATCGTCGACCAGATAGGTGGGCTCCGCATGCGTCGTCGGCTTCGCGGTTTCGCAGCAGCCGCCCTGGTCGATCGCGACGTCGACGATGACGGAGCCTGCGCGCATCTGCTCGACCATCTTGCGCGTGACGAGCTTGGGCGCGGCAGCGCCCGGCACCAGCACGCCGCCAATCACGAGGTCGGCATCGAGCACGTGCTGCTCGATATTGTCCTGGTTCGAGTAGACGGTGATTACGCGCGCGCCCAGCAGCCGGTCCATGCGCCGCAGCGCATCGACGTTGCGGTCGATCACCACGACCTGGGCTCCCGTGCCGACGGCCATCTGCGCAGCATTGCTGCCGACCACGCCCGCGCCGAGGATCACGATTTTCGCGGAAGGCACACCCGCCACGCCGCCGAGCAGGATGCCCCGGCCGCCGTGCGCGCGTTCCAGGCAGAACGCGCCCGCCTGGATCGACATGCGGCCCGCAACCTCCGACATCGGCGCAAGCAGCGGCAATCCGCCGCCACGCTGTGTCACGGTCTCGTAGGCGATACAGACCGCGTTGCTCTTCACGAGATCGGCGCATTGTTTTGGATCGGGGGCGAGGTGCAAATACGTGAAGAGAACTTGCCCTTCGCGCAGCATCGCGCGCTCTCGCGCTTGTGGCTCCTTCACCTTGACGATCATGTCGGCGGCCGAGAATATCGCCTCGGCATTCGGCGCGACTCGCGCCCCAGCCGTACGGTATGCATCGTCGGACGCGCCGATACCCGCGCCCGCTCCCGTTTCTACGCTCACCGTATGTCCGTGCGCGACGATCTCACGTACCGACGACGGCGTGAGACCGACGCGATACTCGTGATTCTTGATCTCCTTTGGAACGCCTATATGCATTTTTGCCTCCTGTATGGAACTGCGTGCCAGCCATGCAGACGCGTCAATCGTCAGATGTTCACCACGGCAGCGAATAGGTCTTGGTATTGGTGAAGCTCTTCATCGCCTCCTGCACGCCTTCCTTATAGCCTAGGCCGGAATCCTTCACGCCGCCGAAGGGCGTGAGTTCCAGGCGGTAGCCGGGCACCTCGCGCACGTTGACGCTGCCCACCTCCAGTTCTGAAATGAAACGTGTGATGTAGTCGAAGCGGTTCGTGCAGATCGACGAGGACAGCGCATAGTCCGTGCTGTTCGACATGCGGATCGCTTCGTCGATGTTGCCAAAGCGCATGATCGGCGACACGGGGCCGAAGGTTTCGTGCTTGACGAGCGGCATATCCGGCGTCACGCGATCGACCACGGTGGGCGAATAGAGCGCGCCGTCGCGCTGGTTGCCTGCCAGCAGGCGTGCGCCGCGCGCGAGCGCATCGTCGACCTGCCGCTCGCAGAAACGCGCGGCGGCTTCGTCGATCACGGTGCCCATATCGACGGATGTATCGGCGGGATTGCCGTATTTCCACGCACGCGTCTTGTCGACGACGAGGTCGGTGAAGCGATCGGCAACGGCTTCATGGACCAGTATCCGCTTGATGGCCGTGCAGCGCTGTCCCGAGTTCTTGTACGAGCCCGAAACGGCGAGCGTGCTGGCCTCGTCGAGATCGGCATCTTCCATCACGATGATGGGATCGTTGCCGCCCAGTTCCAGCACCGCGCGCCGGTAACCCATGCGCGACGCGATCGACTTGCCGATCGACACGCCACCCGTGAAGGTGATCAGATCGATGGCGGGATTCGTGATCAGTTCATCCGCTATCACGGCCGGGTCGCCCGTCACCACCTGCAGCATCTGCACGGGCAGGCCCGCTTCGTAAAGGATGTCGGCGAACAGATAGCACGACAAAGGCACCTTTTCGGACGGCTTCACGACGATGCGATTGTTGGTCGCAATCGACGGCACGATCTTGTGCGCGACCTGGTTCATCGGATGATTGAAGGGCGTGATGGCGGAAATCACGCCCAGCAGCGGATCGCGCTGCGTGTACACGCGGCGCTTCTTGCCGTGCGGCGTGAGATCGCACGAAAAGATCTGGCCGTCGTCCTTCATGACTTCGCCTGCGCCGAACATGAGCACGTCGGCGACACGTCCTGCTTCGTACGTCGAATCCTTGATGCACAGACCGGCTTCCGCCGTGATGAGCGCGGCGATCTCCTGGGTGCGCGCCCGCACCGCATCCGCCGCGCGCCGCAGGATCGCGGCGCGCTCGTAACGCGTCAGCGCCGGACGATACGCGCGCGCAACCGCGAATGCGCGGCGCACGTCGTCGAGCGTCGCTTTCGGTACGGTGCCGACCAGCGCGCCGTCATACGGGCTGCGCACTTCGATGACTTCATCGCGCCAGATCTTCTCGCCGTCGATCCGCAACGCTTCGTGGCGAACCTGCGCGTGTGACTTCGTCGTGTCTGCAATAGCGTTCATGAGCGTGTCCTGATCACTGGAGATGGTTGAGTGCGATATCGATGACGTCGAAGTTGCGCAGCCGCGCGCGTTGCGCGGCAGACTTCGCAACGGGCTGGCTGAAGATCAGCGGCACGCTCTGCTCGGCGAGGCCGCCGTGCGAGCGCAGCGGCGCGTCGAGCCCCGACAGGTCGTGGCGGATGCGTTGCGTGCCGAGCACGACGTCGCGCCTGGAAATTACGATCAGGTCGCCCATCCGTGCGGGCGGCAACTCGAACCGCGCGCAACCTTCTTCGCTGGTCAGCACGAGTTCGATGCCGGGTTCGGCGGCGAGCTTGCTGCGCAACGCCTCGACATCCGCCGACTCCGGCAGGTACACCGTCGCGAACGAACCGAGCGCGCCGTGATGCACCACGTACGGATCGGTGATGGGCAGGATCACGCGCGCCGCGTCCTTGCCGAGCCATTCGTCGAAGCGCTCCTGCAGATAGATCACATTCGGCTCGCCGTCTTCGTTGTGTTTCGCGTTCATGCCGTGGTCGGCCGTGATCGCGACGATGGCGCCCAGTTCGTCGAGCCGCTGCAGGTAGCCGTCCATCATCTGATAGAAGGCGTTCGCGCCGGGCGTGCCGGGCGCGCATTTGTGCTGCACGTAGTCGGTGGTCGACAGGTACATCAGATCGATTTCGCGCGTTTCCAGCAGGCGCACGCCCGCTGCGAACACGAACTCCGACAGCTCGGCGCTATAGACGCTCGGCACCGGCTTGCCGACGAGTTCGAGCACAGCGTCGATACCGTTTTCTTCGAGCGACGCCTCATCCGCTTTCTCCGATGAAAAGCAGATGCCCTTCAGGCCCTTGCCGAGCAGGCGGCGCAGCTTGTCCTTCGCGGTGACGACGGCAACCTTCGCGCCCGCCTCGGCGAAGCGCGCGAGCACGGTTGGCGCGACGAGGTATTTCGGATCGTTCATCAGCACCTCGGTGCCGCTCTCGCGATCGAAAAAATAATTGCCGCTGATGCCGTGCACGGCGGGCGGCACGCCCGTCACGATCGACAGGTTGTTCGGGTTCGTGAAGCTCGGCACCACGCAGTCGCCCTTGAGCGCAGTGGCCGGTTTCAACAGCTTGCCGATGAAGGGCGCGACGCCCGCCGCGGCGGCCATCTCCAGATATTCGTAGGCGCAGCCGTCCACACAGACCACGACGACGGGCCTGCGCATCCAGTTGTAGCGGCGGCCGTTCACTTCGACGGATGCAGGGGATGTGCTCATTCGCTTCTCCTTTGACCAGGGTAATCCGGGAATTGATGATGTGGCGTTGTGTGGCATTGTGCGGCAATACTTGACATTAAAATTGACGCTTTGTAGATTGTCAACAACAGACAACAACAAAGAAGTCCTCCGGGGGAGCGTAGTAGTCGAGCCGCATGTCGCAGCACTGGCCGTTTCCGTCGCTGGCAGCGACGCCACTCATCAAGGGGTCTGGAAATGAAGCAAGGAGCGGGATTCAACGGTTGCAAGGGGTTTCTGAAGGTGGCGGCGCGCTGTGTGATGGCGGCGTCGGTGATGTTCGGCGCCGCGCAGGCTGCGCAGGCGAAGACGCAGTTGCTCGTCTATACGGCGCTCGAAGACGAAGCGATGAAGCCGTACAAGGACGCCTTCGAGAAGGCGAACCCCGACATCGAAATCCGCTGGGTGCGCGATTCGACGGGTGCGGTCACGGCGAAACTGCTCGCCGAAAAGAGCAATCCGCGCGCCGACGTCGTGCTCGGCCTGGCCGCATCGAGTCTCACGCTGCTCGATCTGCAAGGCATGCTGATGCCGTATCAGCCGAAGGGCTTCGACGCCCTCACGCGTAAATACAGCGACAGCAACAATCCGCCGCATTGGGTCGGCATGGACGTGTGGGGCGCGACCATCTGCTACAACCGCGTCGAAGCGGAAAAGCGCCATCTGCCGAAGCCGACCTCGTGGGAAGACCTCGCCAAGCCCATCTACAAAGGGATGATCGTGATGCCGAGCCCGGTCTCGTCGGGCACGGGCTACCTCGACGTCACGTCGTGGCTGCAAACCTTCGGTGACGAGAAAGGCTGGCAATACATGGACGCGCTCGACAAGAACGTCGCGCAATACGTGCACTCCGGCTCGAAGCCTTGCACGCTGGCGGGCACGGGTGAATTTCCGATCGGCATCTCATTCGAATTCCGCGGCCATGAATTGCAGGCGCAAGGCGCGCCCATCGACCTGATCTTTCCGAAAGAAGGGCTCGGCTGGGACATGGAAGCGACGGGCGTCATGAAGACGACCAAGCATCCCGAAGAAGCGAAGAAGCTCGCCGACTTCATGGCCAGCCGGCAGGCCAACGAAATCACGGCGCAATGGTGGGCGATAGTGGCCTACCCGGGTGTCGCGAAGAAGCTGTCGGGCATTCCCGACAATTATTCGCAACTGCTCGTGAAGAACGACTTCGTCTGGTCCGCGAAGAACCGCCAGTCGATTCTCGACGACTGGCAGAAACGCTACGGCAGCAAGGAGCAGAAGTAGCGACGGGTCTCGCATGAAGCGCGCGCGACGCGTGCGCTTCGTTCGGGGTGGGCAGCGCGCCGTATGTCGATCGCGCAGCCGCGATGCGGAAAGAGTAGCGAAGCTGGAGGATCAGATGACAGCGTATTTGAGCGTGGAGCAGGTTTCCAAGCGGTTCAACGAGACGACCGTTCTGAACGATATCCATCTCGGCGTGAAGAAGGGCGAGATGCTGTGTTTCCTGGGGCCGTCGGGGTGCGGCAAGACGACCTTGCTGCGGATCATCGCCGGGCTCGAAACGCAGAGCGCGGGCCGCATCATGCAGGACGGCCGCGATATCTCGCGCTTGCCGCCGCAGTTGCGCGACTACGGCATCGTGTTCCAGTCGTACGCGCTGTTTCCGAATCTCACGATATTCGACAACGTGGCGTATGGCCTCGTGAATCGCAAGATGAAGCGCGCGGCGATCGCGGAACGCGTGCACGAACTGCTCGCGCTGGTGGGTTTGCCGGATTCGCATCGCAAGCATCCGAACCAGTTGTCGGGCGGCCAGCAGCAGCGCATTGCGCTCGCACGGGCGCTGGCGACGTCGCCCGGCCTGCTGTTGCTCGACGAGCCGCTATCGGCGCTCGACGCGCGCGTGCGGGTGCGCTTGCGCCAGGAGATTCGCCAGTTGCAGCAACGGCTAGGCGTCACGACGATCATGGTCACGCACGATCAGGAAGAAGCGCTGTCGATGGCTGATCGCATCGTCGTGATGAATCACGGTGTGATCGAGCAGATCGGTTCGCCGCACGAGATCTATCGCGAGCCTGCGTCGCCGTTCGTCGCGGATTTCATCGGCAAGGTCAACATGATTCCCGCCGAGGTGATGCGCGATGGCACGCTGAAGGCGGGCGAGATCGGCCTGCACTACGGCTGCGGGAGCGCCCAGCCCGCGCCGGGCTCGCAGGTCTCGGCCTTCGTGCGTCCGGAAGACATCCATATCAAGTTGCCCGGCAGCACGCCCGACAACCTGCTTGCCGCGCAGGTGGAAAAGCTCGAGTTTCTCGGCGCGTTTTGCCGCGTCAGTTTCAAGGTCGAAGGACTCGCGGGACAGGAGATCGTCGCCGACCTGTCGTTCCATGAGATGCGCCGCACGGGCCTGCAGACGGGCGCACGTTTCGACCTTGCCATTCAACGCGAAAACGTCTGCGTGTTCACGGCCGCGAAGGAGCGTCTGCAATGAGCGCCGTCCTGATCGAACGCCGCAGCGGCGATGAAGCGCACGAGGAAATCCGGCAAATCACGCATTGGCATGACAGGATCGCGCAGCTTGCGCTGTTGCTGATGTCCGCGATGCTCGCCCTGTTTCTGCTGATGCCGCTTGCGCTCGTGATCGGCAAATGCTTCGTCGATGCGGACGGCAAGTTTATCGGTCTTGCGAACTTCAGCGGCTATCTGGCCAGCAAGGCTGTCTGGACGTCTGCACTGCATTCGGTGGCCGTCGCGTGCACCGTGACGTCGATCGTCATTCCGATGGCATTCACGTTCGCCTACGCACTCACGCGTTCGTGCATGCCGATGAAGAATGCCGTCCGCACCGTGGCGTTGCTGCCGCTGCTCGCGCCTACGCTGCTGTCGGCGGTGTCGTTCATCTACTGGTTCGGCAATTCGGGGCTTCTGAAGCCGCTGTTGCATGGACATTCGATCTACGGTTTCTCCGGCATCGTGTGCAGTCTCGTCTATGCGGCGTTTCCCCACGTGCTGATGATTCTCGTCACGGCCTTGTCGCTCTCGGATGGCCGCCTGTATGAAGCTGCCGATGCAATGGGCACGAGCCGTCTGCGCAAGTTCGTGACGATCACGCTGCCGGGCGCGAAGTACGGCCTGATCAGCGCGACGATGGTGTCGTTCACGATCTGCATCAACGACTTCGGCGTGCCTGTCGTGATCGGTGGCCCGTACACGGTGCTGTCCACCGACATTTACAAGCTGATCATCGGCTTGCAGGACTTCAATCGCAGCGCGGTGGTCAGCCTGTTGCTGCTGTGTCCCGCGCTGGTGGCGTTCGCCGTCGACTACTTCATTCGCCGCAAGCAGCAGTCGCAGCTCGGCGCGCGTTCGACGCCGTTCCAGCCGAAGCCGTCGCGCGGTTTCGATATGGCGATGCTCGCTTACTGCGCGGTCGTGTGTCTGCTGATGATCGCCGTGGTCGGTATATCGGTGTTCGCCTCGTTCGTAAAGTTCTGGCCGTATCAGATGAGCCTCGGCTTGCAGCACTACAAGATGGGCCTGATCGCGGCCGGCATTTTCGATGCGTACAAGAACAGCCTGAAGATGGCGGCATGCGTGGCAATCGGCGGCACGGCGATCGTGTTCGGCGGCGCGTATCTCGTCGAGAAGACGCGCGGGCCGCGCTGGCTGCGTGGGTTCATCAACCTTTGCGCAATCCTGCCGATGGGCGTGCCGGGGCTCGTGCTCGGCATCAGCTACATCTTTCTGTTCAACGCGCCTGCCAATCCGCTCAACGGTCTGTACGGCACGCTTGCGCTGCTCGCCGTCGTGACGGTGGTGCACTACTACTCGTCGAGTCATCTGACGGCGGTGACTGCGCTGCGGCAGATCGACAACGAATTCGAGGCGGTGTCCGCTTCGTTGAAAGTGCCTTTCTACAAGACCTTCTGGCGCGTCACCGTGCCCGTCTGCCTGCCGTCGATCCTGCAGATCGCGCGCTATCTGTTCGTCAACGGCATGACGACGGTATCCGCTGTCGCATTCCTCTATTCGCCCGACACGCAACCTGCTTCGGTGGCGATCCTGAACCTCGACGACGCCGGTCAGATCGGACCGGCCGCCGCGATGGCGACGCTCGTCCTCGTTACGGCTGCCTGTGCGTGTCTGCTGTTTGCCGCCGTATCGCACGGCGTGTTGCGTCGAACTCAGGCATGGCGCACGACGCGCCGTGGCTGAAATGAACCTTCATCGTGTCCATCAAGGAGATGCCGTGAATCTGCCCCGTCAACCGATTTTGCTCACTCCCGGTCCGCTCACCACATCCGACCGCACGCGCGACGCCATGCTGCGCGACTGGGGTTCTTGGGATGGCGACTTCAACCAGATCACCGCGCGAGTCCGCCGCGAGACGCTGCGTATCGTGCATGGCGAAGACACGCACGAGTGCGTGCCATTGCAAGGTAGCGGCACGTTCTCGGTCGAAGCGGCCATCGGCACGCTCGTTCCGCGCGACGGCCATGTGCTGGTGCCGAACAACGGCGCGTACTGCCAGCGCATCATGAAGATCTGCCGCGCGCTCGGGCGGCGTCATCAGAGCATCGACTATCCGGAAGACACGCAGGTCAAACCCGCCGATATCGACCGCGTGCTCGCAGCCGACCCGAGCATCACACACGTCGCGCTGGTCCATTGCGAAACGGGTGCGGGCGTGCTCAATCCGCTGCACGAGATCGCGATGGTGGTGGCGAAGCACGGGCGCAGCCTGATCGTCGACGCGATGAGTTCGTTCGGCGCGATCGATATCGATGCGCGCCAGACGCCGTTCGATGCCGTCGTCGCGGCATCGGGCAAGTGCCTGGAGGGCGTGCCCGGCATGGGATTCGTGATCGTCCGTCGCAGCGTGCTCGAGCGCTGCGAGGGCAACAGTCATTCGCTCGCGATGGATCTCTACGACCAGTGGGCTTACATGAACCGCACGACGCAATGGCGCTTCACGCCGCCGACGCACGTCGTTGCGGCGCTGGATCAGGCCATCGCGCAGTACATCGAGGAAGGCGGCCTCGAAGCGCGCGGCGCACGCTATGCGCGCAACTGCCGAGCGCTGGTCGACGGGATGGCGGAACTGGGATTCAGGCCGTTTCTCGACCCGTCGATTCAGGCCCCGATCATCGTGACGTTCCATGCACCCGACGATCCCGCCTACGACTTCAAGACCTTCTATCAGGAAGTGAAGAAGCGTGGCTATATCCTCTATCCCGGCAAGCTGACGCAGATCGAAACGTTCCGCGTCGGGTGCATCGGGCATTTCGGCGAGGCTGGTATTCCCGGTGCGGTAGCGGCAATCGCGGACACGCTAAAAGCAATGGGGATTGCGCAAGTGTCGCCGAAAGCACTTGCGTGATTGCATGGACCGTTTCGAAGACTTCGCGCGGTGTCATCGGCGCGGGGTCTTCGGAGCATCGGTGCGGGTTCCGGCCAACCTATTCTGCGAGCAAACATGCGACCCTTCTGGATCGAGCAGGCGCTTTTCTCCGACGGCGAGTTGTCGCCCGCGTTGCAAGGCGCGACGACGGCCGATGTATGTATCGTCGGCGGCGGCTATACGGGACTGTGGACCGCCATTCAGGCGAAGCTGCAGAAGCCCGATATCGATATCGCGATCGTCGAAAGCGATCTGTGCGGCGCGGGCGCGAGCGGCCGCAACGGCGGCTGCATGCTGACGTGGTCGACAAAGTTCTTCACGTTGCGGCGTCTGTTCGGTGAAACGGAAGCGCTGCGGCTGGTCAAGGCATCCGAAGAGGCCGTTCACCGCATCCGCGATTTCTGCGCGGCGCATCGTATCGACGCCGAACTGCGCATGGATGGCACGCTTTATACGGCGACATCGCGCGCGCAGATCGGCGCGCTGGACCCCGTCATCGCCGCGCTGCGCGAGCACGGCATCCATTCGTATCATGACGTTTCTCCCGATGAGGTGGCGCGACGTTCCGGTTCGGCGCGCAATCTGGCCGGCGTGTTTTCTCCGACGGCGGCAACGGTGCATCCGGGCAAACTCGTGCGCGGCTTGCGGCGGGTCGCGCTCGAGATGGGCATACGGATCTATGAGCGCACGCCGATGCTCGACTTTACGGGAGGCGAGCGTGTGACCGTGCGCACGCCAGCGGGAAGCGTGACGGCCGGCAAGCTCGTGCTCGCGATCAACGCGTGGATGGCGAGCCGCTTCAGGCAATTCGAACGCACGCTCGCCATCGTCTCCAGCGACATGATCGTTACGGAGAAGTGCCCCGAACTGCTGGCGCGCAGCGGTCTCACGGACGGCGTGTCGGTGCTCGATTCGCGCATCTTCGTCTACTACTACCGCAGCACACCCGACGGGCGGCTGATGCTGGGCAAGGGCGGCAACACGTTCGCATGGCGCGGCCGGATTGCGCCCGTATTCGATCAGCGCTCGCCGTATGAAGCCGAACTGACACGCGGCCTGCACGCATTCTTTCCCGCGTTACGTGAGGTGCCGGTAACAGCGAGCTGGAACGGTCCATCGGATCGTTCGGTGACGGGCTTTCCGTTTTTCGGCAGGCTCGACGACGCGCCCAATGTGTTCTATGGATTCGGCTATTCGGGCAACGGCGTGGGGCCGACCTACATGGGCGGGCAGATTCTGTCTTCGCTGGTGCTGGGACTCGATAATGCCTGGACACGCAGCCCATTGACGCGTGGACCGTTGGGCCACTTCCCGCCGGAGCCGGTGCGGTATGTCGGTTCGATCACCGTGCGCAACGCCATTCGTCGCAAGGAGCGAGCCGAGGACGAGGACAGGCAGCCGTGGCTGGTCGACCGGTGGCTGAGCCGGTTTGCCAGCGCGGCGGGTAAGTCGGACAAGGCGTAGGCGGGTGTAGCTTCTACGCCTCTGCTACGGACGCGCCGTTAGAACGGGCGGCCTCGATCCAGCGCTCATGCGCACGCCGCATCCTGGCGATACCATGCGCGACGTGCTCGCGCACGAGCGCGACCGCGCCGTCTTCGTCGCCGTTTGCGAGCGCGTTGACGATCTTCTCGTGCTCGGCGACAGATTCGCTCAACGCGCTTTGATCCGTTTCGATCGCCGCCTGGCGCAACAAGCCGAGTTGCAGCACGAGCTGGCGGTAGGTCGCGATGAGATGCTGATTGCCGACGCCTTCGACCATCGCGCCGTGCAACTGCACGTTCAGTTCCGTGTAGCGGGCGAGATCGCGGGTTTTCTTCGCGGCTTTCATCGCGGTGACGATGCCTTTCAAGGTGGCGAGTGTCTCTGGCCGCATGTGATTCGCGAGCTTCCGTGCGACCGATTCGTCGAGCATTGCGCGTACTTCATAGATTTCTTCTGCTTCCCGCAGCGACACGACACGCACGATCACGCCACGGTTCTTTTCCGTCTTCAGGAGCCCGGACGCCTCCAGGGCGCGGAACGCTTCGCGCACGGGGCCACGCGACACGCCCAGGCGCGTGGCGATTTCGACTTCATTGAGCTTTTCGCCGGGCGCGAACTCGCCCGACAGGATGCTGCGGTGAAGGCTTTCCTGCACGAGCATCGCGAGGGATTGTCGGCGCAGAAGTTCGAACGCGTCGGGCAGGTTGTTGTTGTTGTCGGTCATGGAGATCGATCCCGGAGTGTCAGCGGTCAGATATGATCTGCGCAAACATTGCGGTGCATTTTGTTTATTGTCAACAGTCACCGTTGGGGACGATCTGTTTTGGGGATAGGCAACGCTGTCGCAAGCGCTCGCAGAACCACGCCGGGTGTATGCACGATTCATGCACTTCGTGCCTTTGCCGCCCCCGACCACCTGGCGTACTCCTGCAAGCGCTTGCGTCAACCGTCTACGAAAAGAATGCGAACGGCAAAATCGCAGCGATGTAGACTGAAATGCCGAACGTCGCAAAGCCCAGGCTGATCGCCAGCAACCCGAGAACGCTGGCGGTGATCGCCATTCCGACGCACCAGCGGTGCTGGATCTGACGGCCTGTGATTACGCTTCTGTCTGCGGTCGTTTCCGCGACAGTTTCTGCCGTACTCGTGTATCGATGAAATCTCAACCGAAGCATGTACAACCTCGCTTTCTTTAGCGTTGAGATTCTGTCACTTGCCGTATAACGAATTTGTAAAACCATAGGGGTGCGCTGTTAATTCGGCATATGCAAGCGCTACGCTGTCATGGACGGTCAGGTTGGGCCAGCTGATAACGCGGATCGAGGAGGGTTGGTTACCGGAATACGATACGAGGTAGTGCAACTTCACGATCCGTCGCACAGGAGCCAGCCAGTCCGTTCAGTGGCACCGTAGGCTCGAATAGCCAACAACTCGGGATGCGGAAATCCGTCCGTCGAAGGTGTCTCCCGATTGCGTCTCAGGGTCAAAAGCCCGGCGCTAAGCGCCAGTGAACAAATGGCGGGTACGGCATATCGCTGAGGAAGGCCAGAAATACTTCCACGACCTGGTCAGCCATGAACCATTCATCCGAACGCATCGGAACGTTGCCCGCTCTGAAGACCAGGATCGTGCCGTCTGGGCGCACAGGCGAAGGTTTGTCATGGAATGCTCTCCATCGCTGTGCGTCGCATTCGAAGCGCTCGATCATGCAGCTGACGCCACCGCCCGCTACTTGCACATAGTTACCTGCGTCGTCAGTCAATGACGCATAAGATGACTTGCCGTAGCTGCGCAGTGACTTGAGCCCACGAGCGACCTGTACGGGAGTCGGTGCGGCGATTACCGGTTTGCCCTCGATCTCGAGTTTCATTCGCTGATCTATCTCGACTCTTCTCAATCAGATGGAAATGATACCAACCCCGAAACGCCATAACGAATGACCGCTACTGGTTGATTCGACTGACCGTTTCGGGTTCGGCCCGGCGCGGACGTCCTCGTGTTCAGTCGACCGTCCGCATGGACAGTTCTGCCTCCTTGATGTTCGCTACCGGTTGAAGAATCGAACCATCGAATGTTCTGGGTTCACGCTTTTGCAACAGCACCTTCGGAAAGTCAGGGTTGGCTAGCGCGCCACGTCCTATCGTCACCAGATCTGCACCGTTTTCCAGTGCATTGGCGATTCGATCCGCTGTATGCAAGTTGCCATTCGCAAGGATCGTGACGTCCGGTGCATAGCGACGGGCCAGCGCGACGAGGCTATCTGTCTCGCCTTCGAATGCAGGCTGCCACGCTTCGTGTTCAGTGACGTGAATGAAGTCTGCGCCCGCAGCGGCCAGCGTGCCGAAGATCACTTCGGCATCGCTTCGCGCACCCGGCCACTTCGCCGTGAAATCATTGACTTTGCCTTGCGAGATTCGAATGCCAACGGGTACGGCGTTCCCAATGCCCAGCTTCACTTCCTTCACGACATCGGCGAGCAACTGGACGCGCGCATTCGTGTCTCCGCCCCAACGGTCTGTTCTGCGATTGGTCTCTGCGGTCAGGAACTGGTCGAGCAGATAGCCATTGGCGCCATGAATCTCCACCGCGTTGAAGCCGGAGATAGTCACAGCACGCCGGGCAGCGCTCACGAAGCCCTCTACGGCCTCATCGATTTCGCGCGCAGTCATCTGCCGCGGTTCCGGGTAAAGGCCCTCGCCAAAGTAGAACTCCATCTGCTTGCCTTTAGGGCGCACTGCCGACGGTCCCACCGTGCCCGTTCGATAGAAGTTGCCTTGACTCAGCGCACCCGCATGCATCAGCTGTGCGACGACATGCGCGCCCCGCTTCTGCATGTCCTGGAGGAAAGCCGTCCAGCCCCGGGCCTGCTCGTCGTCCGCGAGGCCCGGCTGAAACCGGTATCCTTGCGAGAACGCCTTGTCGGTATAGATTCCCTCAGTCGTCACGAGACCGAAGCCGCCTTCCGCAAAGCGCAGGTAGTAGTCGAACATGGTCTGCGTCGGATGACCGTTTTCGGTGGCGGTAATGCGGGTCATCGGGGCGACTGCAAGGCGGTTTCTCACTGTGATGCCGTCGCGTTGATATGGCGAAAGGATCAGGGAAGTCGTATCGGTCATTTTGCGGCTCGTGTCGAAGAGAAGGTGAGTGCATGGTAGGCGCCGCGAGCACGGGGAAACAGACACGGGAATGTGAAGCCGCTCTAACACTTTTGGATATAAACGATGCTTCTTCCAGACGTTCGAACCTTTCTGGCTGTCGCATCGGCGGGAAGCCTGTCTGCTGCGGCCCGACAACTCGACGTCGTGCCGATGCAGGTGTCACGACGGATAGCGGCGCTGGAAGAAGATCTTGGCGTGCGCCTTTTTCATCGGACGACCCGATCGCTGACCTTGACCGCCGAGGGCGAAGCTTTCATCCCGTTTGCCAGAGCGATGGCAGACGCAGAGGCGGGCGCGCGGGCCGAACTCAGCCCATCACCGGGCGGGGCGTCGGGGGTGCTGCGCATGACGGCTCCAAGCGGTTTCGGGCAGTCCGTGGTGTTACCGATGCTCCCCTCGTTGATGGAAGCAAATCCCGATCTTCGTATCGACCTCGATCTGTCCGATCGTCAGGTCGATATCGTGGGACAGGGGCTTGACGTGGCGTTGCGGATTGCGCCGCTGGAAGATTCCGAACTTGTGGCGAAGAAGATCGCGGCAAATCCTCGACTAATCTGCGCGGCGCCCACGTACCTGAAGAAGCGTGGGCGTCCTGCCAGCGTTTCCGAACTGGACGATCACGCCTGCATCCGGTTGAGCGCGGTGAGGCAGTGGCCGCTCATCGTGAACGGAGCGTTGATACGCAAGCACGTGGACGCTTACGTCACCACGACCAGCGTCGAAGCGGCACGCACGGCTGCCGTGCAAGGGCTGGGACTCGCCCAGTTGACTTACTGGGATGTATTTCGACAGCTGGCCGACAAGTCGCTTGAGCAGATTCACCTGGAGGACGCGACGATGGAGGATCTGTCGGTCTGGGCCGTCATGCCGAGTCGACGTTATGTGCCGAACCGGGTGAGCGTTTTTCTTGATGCACTTCGAAATCAGATCGCCGAGCTTGGTCGGAGCCTTGGTCGCGCACCGTGACGTGCGGCAAGTCGAGCGTGTCGAAAGCATGCGGGAACATGCCCCGATTTGGCACCGACGGGCTAATGTTGTGCATGAAACCCGGAGATCGACTGGCACTTGGCCGCTAGAACTCCCTGATGTCCCACTGACCTGGCGGCTGGATACGGGAGTTGGTCGCTATTTAATGTTCAGGTGAATCCACGTACACGGAGAAAGGTCCCGCGTGGCGCACCATTGACCACAGAACTAAAACAAAGTGTAGGAACTTCCGACAAGCTATCGGACATTCGCGACACGGACATTTTTGTTAAAAATGGCGCATCTATGATGCATTGCAATATGAAGAGTTGCAGACGCGAAGCACCTTGCGTTTCATAAAGCTCCGTGTGACCGAAGCACTGTCGAATGATGAGATCGACAGTAGACGACTCCCATGCTTGCGGCCATCGCCATGTGCAATGGCACGGCAATCTTCAAATCAGACTCTCCGTCGTTTACTCGAATGGAGGGTCGCAACAATGCTTGAATATTTGAAGCCCGATGTGGCTTCTCTTGCGCATCTATCCAGTTTTCTTCTTACCTGCAACGGTTAAAGAGGAGGCTCATGACGTCTGCAAATCTGGAGTTGCCTGCCGCTCGCCGCGTGCAGATTCCCGAGCCCGCTGCGCGTTGTGCATCGGTGATACGTCGCGTCGCAGTACTTCTATTCGAGAACTGTTCGTTTATCGTCACGGTCGTGCTGGGTGAAATCTTTCAGGCGGCAAACGAGAGTGCCGTATATGCAAACCTCAATGTGAGGTATGACCTGAGATTTCTATCGGCTACGGGGGGGAACGTAAAGTGTTCATCTTCGATTTGCGTCTGGACCGATGAAATCAATGCGTCGCATCGCCCGGGTTTAGATGCGCTTTTCGTCTCCGACGGTGCCAGAGTGTGTGAAAACGCATTGATCGCCTAAACTGAATCAACGCATTGAGCCCGGGTGACTCATGAAGCGATTCGTTGAAGGCGATGACCGCAAGCAGGTCGCACTACTTCCAGAATGCGTCGATG
>Ga0207426_1000160_pt1 | contig 174540 bp, 155 predicted proteins | sample AraplaMF_Cvi_mMS_FD_184265 | JGI IMG/M metagenome (GOLD analysis project Ga0207426, IMG submission 184265) | Arabidopsis root microbial communities from the University of North Carolina, USA - plate scrape MF_Cvi_mMS (SPAdes) (version 2) | ecosystem: Host-associated > Plants > Roots >...
GGCGACATCAACCTGACTTTCAAGCGTTACCTGACCTCGCCGGTCAAGATGACGTTGAAGGACGATTATGTCGTCGAACTGGAAGGCGAGGGCACGGATGCCGCGATGATGCGCGCCTATCTTGCCGCCTGGGGCGACCGCGAGGCCTACGCTGTGTCGCATGTCGGCTTCGGCATGAACCCGGGCGCGCGCTACGAAGCGCTATCCATGTACGATCAGCGTGACACCAACGGTACGGAAATCCGTGCCGTGTCCGGCAATTTCCTGTTCTCGACTGGAGCAAACGAATTCGCCGGTCGCTACACGGCAGGTCATTTCGATCTGCCGATGATGGGAACGACCATCGAGCTCGATGGCGTCGCGGTGGTTCGGGACGGCGTGCTTCAGGACGTCTTCGGCTAGTTGCGGTCGAGCACGGGCGGGCGAGCCAGGTTGAAGTGCCGGAGCAGGTCCACCATGGCCTGCAGACGCTTGACCCGATAGGCGTCAACGTCCATGCCTGAATAATCGAGAAAGCCTGCGCCAGTGCGCAGACCGATCCGGCCCTCGTGCATGTTCTTCGAAATCACCTCGGGCGCTCGGTAGCGGTCGCTGCCGAGCGCGCCCTCGAGATAGCGGCTGGCATAGTACAAGATGTCGCCGCCGCCCCAGTCGATGAATTCGAGCAGTCCGAGCACGGCATAGCGGAAGCCGAAGCCGTAGCGGATCGCCTTGTCGATGTCCTCCGCGCTCGCGACGCCTTCCTCGACCATGCGCGCGGCCTCGTTCATCGCCAGCGCCTGGATGCGCGGGACGATGAAGCCGGGCGTCGCGGCGCAGACCACCGGGACTTTTCCGATTCCTTCAAGCCGCGTCTTGACCTCCGTGACGACAGCGGGATCGGTGGCTTTGCCCGGCGAAACCTCGACCAGCGGGATCAGGTAGGCCGGGTTGAGCCAGTGCACGTTGAGAAAGCGACGCGGGTTCAGGATCGCGCCGGAGAGATCGTCGACCAAGATGGTCGACGTGGTCGATGCAATGACCGTCTCAGGGCCGACCTGTTTTGAAGCCGCAGCGAGCACGTCCCGCTTGAGCTCGACGACCTCGGGAACGCCCTCGAAGACCATTCCGGCTTCGGCCAGTGCAGCGTCACTCTGGCCGGCCGGGACCACCGACACGCGCGCGATGAGCGGATCAACATCCGCCTCGGTCAGCAGCCCCAGCTTCGCGAGGCTTGCAAAGGTCTTCCTGACTTCGCCGAGTGCGTCGGCCTCCAGCTTCGCGAATTCCTCCGTTGAACGGCCCTTGATGTCGATCATCGTGACCGCATGCCCCGCGTAGGCGAACGCGACGGCGATGCCGCGTCCCATGCGGCCGGCTCCGAGGCAGGCGATGTTGGCGCGACCGGTCATAGGTCAAAATCCATTGCGAAGCAGCGTCTGTAATTCGGCCTTGCTGAGGTTGCCAAGACCGAGCGTATCGAGCGTTCGGCCACCTTGAGCAAAATCCTCACCGCAGATCGCGCCACCCACGGCCAGGAAAGCCTTGGCCAATGGCGTCGCCACGCCCGCGAGCGCGGCGATGGAGACCAGCAGCGACAAGCCCAGCCGCAAATCCTCACGCATATAGCGATGCTCGGTCAGCACGATCCGCTCACGCCAGTCGCCGGAATCAGTCAGGCGGTCGTGCGAGCCGCGGCCATACATCCAGATCTCGCCTTCCCTGGCATAGTGGTGCGCCAGTGGGAAATGGGGAGCGCCGTAGCCCAGTGCCTCGCGCACGGCGATCCGTTCCGTGTCGAGCGCGTCGGTAACCCGGCGGATCGCACCTTGCGTCCCCTCCTTGTGAATGTCCCACTTTTCGAAGTGTTCGATCGGTCCGGCGTTCATCACGATCAGCGGCGGATGGATGACAGGCCCCGCGTTCATCAGCGCACCGGACAGCGCATCGCCGCATGGTTCGATCTCGTCGGGGAAGGCGCGTCCGATCACGTCGAGCGCATGCGGCGCCTGATCAAGCGGGAAGACACCGACCGGCAGCCGCTTTGCACGAATGGTGATCGCGACCTCGAACGGTCCGTGCTTGCGGGTGAGCCAGGGCAATGTGCCGGTCTCGGCAAAGCTCGCCGCGGCCTGATTGCCGGCCTCCCGCGCGGCCTGTGCGAAGATCATCGAGCCGAATGTTGCCGGCGGCAGGAACACGACTTGTCCGTCCCGCAGATGCGGTGCGAGGAGCCGGGCAATGTCCAGCTGGGCGAAAGCGGGGGCAGGGCAGAGGATCAGTTCGACCCCGTTGACGGCTTTGGCGATGTCGGTCGTCACCTGCGCGAGCTTGACGTCATGGCGACCGTTGTGGTCTTTCACCAGAATGCGCGAGCCGGCGGCAACATGTGCTGCGACCTGATCTGCGTCACGGCGCCAGAGCCGGACCTCATGCCCCGCGAGCGCAAAATCGCCAGCGGCCGCGAAGGAGCCATTTCCTCCGCCCAAGACTGCAATCTTCAAGATGCTTCTCCTTGCGCTCGCGAGCGCGCATCAAGCTGCTTCAGCAGGAAATGCTGGACCTTGCCCAGCGCCGTACGCGGCAGATCGGTGACGAAGACGATATCACGGGGGATTTTGTAACGCGCAAGCTGCGCCTGAACATGCGCTCTCAGCTCGTCCGCTTCGATCCCGCATCCGGATCGTCGGATGACGTACGCAACGGGTACCTCGTCCCAGCGCGGGTCCGGACGGCCGATCACGGCGCATTCGCTGACATCGGGGTGCTCGAGGAGGACACGCTCGACCTCGGCCGGATAGACATTCTCGCCGCCGGAAATGATCATGTTCTTCTTGCGGTCGCGGACCCAGAAATAACCGTCGGCGTCGCATAGGCCGATATCGCCGGTGCGATACCAGCCGTCGTGCAACGCCTCGCGTGTCGCATCCGCATTGCCCCAATATTCGAAGAATACGTTGGGACCGCGCACCGCGATCTCACCCGGCGTGCCCGCCGGAACGTCGTTGCCGGCCTGGTCGATTACCCTGGCTTCGCAGCACAGGCCGGCAAGCCCGGTCGATCCTGCGCGCGAAAGATCGCCGCCAAGCCGCGTATACACCGCGATGGGGCAGGTTTCGGTCGAGCCGTAGACCTGAAGGATTGGCACGTCCCGCGCAACGAAGCGGTCGATCAGGTGCGGTGGCACAATGGTCGAGCCGGTGGCGACGGCTTTGAGTGACGAGAGGTCGGCTGAGGCCCATGCGGGATGCTCGCTCACGGCCTGGATGATCGCGGGTACCATGACCGTCAGGGTCGGCCGTTCCCGCTCAATGGTCGCGAGCGCTGTATCTGGCGTGAAACGTGCGTGGATCGTGACAGTCGCGCCGAGCTGAAGCGCGGGCGTGGTCTGGATGTTGAGGCCGCCGACGTGGAAGAACGGAAGCACGGTCAGGACGTGATCGTCGGACGTCATGTTGTGCATGTGCTGGCTCATGACGCCGTTCCAGAATAGCGCCTCCTGCCGCAGCACCGCGCCCTTCGGTCGTCCGGTCGTTCCTGACGTGTAGACGATCAGGAGCGGGCAGGAGAGATCAGTGTGCGGGTTGCGGCCGTTGCCTTCGCGGCCGGCCAACAGGCCTTCGAAGGTCGCGCCACGAGGCGGCGCGAAGTCGAGGCCGACGACGGACGCTCCCGGCGCTATTTGTGCAAGCTCGACAAGAATTCCCGCGAAGGCCTGTTCGAGCACCAGCACCTTGGCGCCCGCGTCGGTAAGAATGAACAGCTGCTCAGCGACCGCCAGCCGCCAGTTCAGCGGCACCAGGATCGCGCCGAGCCGCGCGCATGCGTAGAGGAGAACCAGGTAGTCCGGCCGGTTCAGGCTGAGGATGGCCACGCGATCGCCGCGTCCGACGCCGAGTTCCTGCTTCATGGCTGTGGCCGTCTGCTCGATGCGCGCGGCGAACGCCGCATAGCTCAGCCGTTCCCCTTCGAAGGCAATGGCTGTCTTGTCTGGCGCGAACGCCGCGTTGCGGTCGATCAGACTACAGAGGTCCACCGTCAATCGTCCGTTTCGCCGGCCTCGTACAGTGCCTCGCGTCCGATGCGGTCGAGGCAAAGCTCGGCCGTCCAGGGCAGCATCAACGAGCCGCAACGGCTATCACGATAGATACGCTCCAGCGGCAGCGATCTCAGCATGGCCTGCCCGCCGCAGGTGCGGATCGCCAGCGCAGCGAGCTCATTGGCGCCTTCCATGACGGAATATTGCGCGGCGTAAGCGCGTAGAACCTGTTCCTTGCTCGGATTGGCGCGCGCTTCCGTGACCGCCTGGAACCAGATTGCCTTGATCTGCTCGAGCTTGATCTGCATCTGCGCGACCGCGATCTGCTTGGTCGGATACATCCGCCGCTTGACTGGCGGCATACCGGGCACTTCGCCGCGCAGATAGCGCACCGTAAAGTCATAGGCCGCTTGCGCGAGGCCCATATAGGTCGGCGACAGCGTCAGGAACATGTGCGGCCAGCGCATCGCGGCTTGGAAATAGACGCCACGCGGCATCAGCGCAGAATCGTCCGGCACAAAGACGTCCTTGAACAGCAGCGTCCGCGAGACAGTGCCGCGCATGCCGAGCGGATCCCAATCGCCGACGACCGAGACTCCCGGCGATTTCGCGGGGATGGCGAGATAAAGCGTATTGCGGCGCGAAGCCTTCTCGCCTTCCTCGATCTCGGTGCACAGCACGCCGTAATAGTCGGCGTGGCCGGACAGCGATGCAAAGATCTTCTTGCCGTTGACGATCCAGCCGCCCTCGACGGGCTTTGCCTCTGTGCCGAAGGCAACGCCGCCCGCGGCCGCCGCGCCACCCTCGGAGAAGGGTTGCGAGTAGATCGCGCCGTCCTCGACGATGCGCTTGTAATGGACTGCTCGCCGCCGTTCGTGCTCGGCGCGGGTCTCGGCATCCATGTCGAGATCGTCGGCAAGCGGACCGGACCATAGCGTCGAGCAGACATGCATGTTCCAGGTCAGCGCCGTCGCGCCGCAATAGCGGCCGATTTCGGCGGCCGCGAGGGCATAGGTCTGATAGTTCGCGCCAAGCCCGCCGTGCTTTTTGGGGACGGCGATGCCAAGCAGGCCGACCCGGTGCAGGTCGCGATAATTCTCCGTTGGGAATATCGCCTCGCGATCGTAGGTCGCGGCGCGGCCGGCGAAAACGCTCTGTCCGATCTCCCGTGCACGAGCGATGATGCCGGCCTGTTCGTCGCTGAGACGGAACGCAACGGGGTCGAAGATCGGTGCATCCAGCGCGATCTTGCCGGTTGCGCCGATGGTTTTGCTGACTTGCATGGTCATTGTGCAGTCACCTCAGGCTTTGGTCGCGACGGAATTCAGGAACCGGCCGAGCGCCTCGTCAAAGGCGTCAGGCCGCTCGAGGTTGGCGAGATGGCCGACGCCGGCGAGCTCGGTATATTCGGCGGAGGGGATGTAGGTCGCCGTCTTCGCCATCATCGGCGCCGGCGCATTGTTGTCCTTGGAGCCTGACAGCAGCAGCGTCGGAACGGAGATATCCTTGAGCGTGCTGCGCTGATCGAAACCGATCAGGGCCAGCATCATGGCGCGATAGCTTGCCTCCGGCACGCTTGCCATGCACTCGCGCGCAAGCTCCATGCCGCTTGGATCCGGATCGTCGCCGACGAGCTCTTTCACCAGCGAGGGCGCCAGCGACTTCATCGTCTCGCCGCGGTCGAGCGGCCCGAGCCGGGCCGCAATAAACGATTTCTGCCAGTCGCCGTCGGCCTTGCCGAAGGCCGGACTGGTCTGCGCCAGCACCACCGCGCGCGCGACAGGCGGCGATTGCGCCAGCCATTTCTGGACGATCATGCCGCCGATGGAATGGCCGACCAGAACGGGCCTGGTCGCACCAAGCTGTTCGATGAATTGCTGGAGCGCATCCGCCAGGGCGGCGATACTGACGCTGGCGAGCGGTGCGGACCCGCCATAACCCGGCATATCCCATGCAATCGCACGAAAGCGGTTGCCGAATGTGGCAAGCTGCCGTCCCCAGGCGCGCGCTGCGCCGCCGATGCCATGCAGAAAGATCAGGGGTATCGCATCGGACGCGCCAGCAGCTTCATAGGCGAAGCGTCCGTCCTTTGTTATCATTGGCGCAGGCTGCGACACGCGGCATCCTTTGGCTTTGGCCCGGCGATGCTAACAGGCCTGCGAGGGATGGAAAGAGATAATTTTATACTTAAAGCAATTTCCGGGCCGGTCTCCGCTGGGGGCTCGTCCACGGCGCCGCGCGGCGCTTTCGTTGCAATCATTTGAAGTTTAAAATATATCCGACGGAGCGATCAGCAGATCCGGAAGGAGCCAGCGCATGTCCGCATTGCCGCAATCGCCGCACGCGCTGGTCACCGGTGGCGGCCGCGGCATCGGCCGCGCGATCGCGGCCGCTCTCGTCGATGCAGGCGCCACCGTGACGGTCCTTGGCCGGAACGGCGCAACTCTTGAAGAGGCGATCAGGGCGGGAGCCGCGCATTTTGCCGCCGTCGCTGACGTCTCGGATGAAGCGTCCCTGAACGCCGCCATCAAGCAAGCGAGCGCGCGGCAGCCGATCGATATCTTGATCGCCAACGCCGGCAGTGCCGAATCCGCACCCTTCGTGAAATCGGACAGTGCCCTTTTCATGCGCATGATGGACGTCAATTTCATGGGCGTGGTCCATGCCATCCGCGCAGTCTTGCCGGGAATGAAGGATCGCCCCTATGGACGCATCGTGGCGGTTGCCTCGACAGCCGGCCTCAAGGGTTATGCCTATGTCAGCGCGTACACGGCGGCCAAGCACGCTGTGGTCGGCCTTGTGCGCTCGCTTGCCCTCGAAATGGCCGGCAGCAATGTCACCGTGAATGCAGTGTGTCCGGGTTTCACCGATACCGATCTGGTCGCTGGCAGCATTGAGAACATCATGAAGAAGACGGGGCGGAGCCGGGAGCAGGCGATAGCCGACCTCGCCAGGCACAATCCGCAAGGGCGGTTGATCACACCGCAAGAGGTAGCTGACACCGTGCTCTGGTTATGCGGCGAGGGCGCCGGGGCGATCACCGGGCAGGCGATCGCGGTTGCCGGTGGCGAAATCTAGCGTGGCGCCGATTCAGAACAGCAAGGCCAAGGAGATCACATGAGCAGACCAGCCAATCCCGTGACCATACCGCTTGCGGATTATTCGCCACAGCACTTTGTGCTGGCCGTGGTTGATGGTGTTGCCACGGTGACGCTCAACCGGCCCGAGCGGAAGAATCCCCTGACATTCGAGAGCTACCGGGAGCTGACCGATTTTTTCCGCGCCTGCGCGTTCGACGATGTAGTCAAATCCATCGTCGTGACCGGTGCCGGCGGCAATTTCTCGTCCGGCGGCGACGTGTTCGAGATCATCGGCCCGCTCGTCAAGATGGACACCAAGGGACTGACCGCCTTTACGCGGATGACCGGCGATCTCGTCAAGGCAATGCGAGCCTGCCCGCAGCCGATCGTGGCCGCGGTCGAGGGCATCTGCGCCGGCGCCGGCGCGATCATCGCCATGGCCTCGGACATGCGCCTCGCGGCCAGCGGAGCCAAGGTGGCCTTCCTGTTCAACAAGGTGGGGCTGGCCGGCTGCGACATGGGGGCTTGCGCCATCCTGCCGCGGATCATCGGCCAGTCTCGCGCGTCCGAACTGCTCTACACCGGCCGGTTCATGACTGCGGAGGAGGGCGAGCGCTGGGGCTTCTTCAGCCGCATCGTCACGCCCGAGCAGGTGCTGCCGCAGGCGCAGGTCCTGGCCAAGCAGATTGCGGAAGGGCCGACCTTCGCCAACACCATGACCAAGCGGATGCTGGCGATGGAATGGGCGATGTCGGTGGAGGAGGCGATCGAGGCGGAGGCCGTTGCCCAGGCATTGTGCATGACCACGGCGGATTTCGAGCGCGCATTCGAGGCCTTCGCCAACAAGGTCAAGCCGGTCTTCAGGGGCGATTAGGTCGGTTTTTCATGCAGCCAAGCCGGCGACGGGGACTTGCGCGAAATTATTTTAGGCTTAAAATAGTTTCGTGGCCGGTTGAATTGGCGAGGCTCCCATGAAAGTCGCGATCATCGGTGGCGGACCTGCGGGTCTTTATGCGGCGATCCTGCTGAAGAAGCAGCGACCAGGCGCCGACATCACCGTGTACGAGCGCAACCGGGCCGATGACACATTCGGCTTCGGCGTGGTGTTCTCGGATGCGACGCTCGATAATTTCGAGAAGCACGATCTGCCGAGCTATCGCCGCATCACCCAGGAATTCGCCTACTGGGACGACATTGCCGTGCACTTCCGCGGCACGGTGCACCGGGTGGGCGGCAATGGCTTTTGCGGCTGCTCGCGGCAGAAGCTGCTTCTGATCCTGCAGGAGCGGGCGCGCGAGCTCGGCGTCAGCCTGCATTTCGAAGTGGATATCGACGACGAGTCCCGCTTCGCCGACGCCGATCTCATCCTGGTCGCCGATGGCGTCAACAGCCGATTTCGCGAGAAATATGCTGAGCACTTTCAGCCGGAAGTCGATCTCCGCACCAACAAGTTCGCCTGGATGGGATCGACCAGGCCGCTCGACGCCTTCACCTTCATCTTCCAGGAGACCGAGTGGGGGCCGTTCATCGCCCACGCCTATCAGTATGAGGCCGGGCACTCGACCTGGATTTTTGAGACCGATCCGCAGACCTTCGAGCGGGCAGGGCTGATCGGGCTAAACGAGCAGGAGTCCGCCGCACGGATGGCCGAGATCTTCGGCTGGTTCCTCGACGGACATAAGCTGCTCACGAACCGCTCGATGTGGCGCAATTTCCCGATGATCCGCAGCAAGCGCTGGGTCAAGGACAACATGGTGCTGCTCGGCGACGCCAAGGCGAGCGCGCATTTCTCGATCGGCTCCGGCACCAAGCTTGCGATGGAAGATGCGATCGCGCTGGCTGAGGCGATGGAGAAGGCGCCAAGCATCAAGGCGGCGTTGGACATCTATGAGCACGGCCGCCGCGAGGAGGTCGAAAAGACCCAGCACGCCGCCGACGTTTCGCTGGTCTGGTTCGAACACGTCGATCGCTTCTGGGATTTCGACCCGGTGCAGTTCGCCTTTGGCGTGATGACGCGCTCGAAGGCGATCACCTACGATAATCTGAAGCTTCGTGCGCCCGATTTTGTGGCCGAGGTCGAGCAATCTTTCGCAAGGCAGGTTCGCGACAGCGGCTTTGACGTCGACACCGTCAAGCCGATGGTGCCATTGTTCCAGCCGTTCCGCTTGCGCGAGATGGAGGTCGCCAACCGCGCGGTGGTGTCGCCGATGTGCATGTATTCGGCGAAGGAGGGGGTGCCGGGTGATTTCCATCTCGTGCACTATGGCTCGCGCGCGATCGGCGGCGCTGGCCTGATTTTCACGGAAATGACCTGCGTCAGCCGCGATGCGCGGATTACGCCCGGCTGCGCGGGCCTGTGGAACGACGAGCAGGAGACGGCGTGGCGGCGCATCGTCGATTTCGTCCACGGCAATTCGGCTGCAAGGATCTGCCTGCAACTCGGCCATGCCGGCCGCAAGGGCGCGACCAGGCTGATGTGGGACGGCATGGACCGACCGCTGGAAGAGGGCGGCTGGGACGTGGTCTCGGCATCGCCGCTGCCCTATTTTCCCGACAGCCAGGTGCCGCGTGAGCTCGATCGCGCCGGCATGAACGCGGTGAGAGATGCTTTCGTCGCGGCGGCCGAGCGCGGCGAGCGCTGCGGCTTCGACATGCTCGAGCTGCACTGCGCCCACGGCTATCTGCTCGCGAGCTTCATTTCGCCGCTGACGAACACCAGGACGGACGCGTATGGCGGCTCGCTCGAGAATCGTCTGCGCTTCCCGCTTGAAATCTTCGAGGCGTTGCGCGCTGCCTGGCCGTCGCACAAGCCGATGTCGGTCCGCATCTCTGCAACCGACTGGGCGGATGGCGGTGTCACCGGTGACGACGCTGTCGCAATTGCGCGCGCCTTTGCCGAGGCGGGCGTCGATCTCGTCGACGTCTCGACCGGGCAGACCGTGCGCGATTCGCAGCCGGTCTACGGCCGCATGTTCCAGACGCCGTTCTCCGACCAGGTCCGCAACGAGGCGCGCGTCGCCACCATGTGCGTCGGCAACATCACGACCGCGGATCAGGCCAACACCATCCTGGCGGCCGGGCGGGCTGATCTCGTCGCGCTCGGGCGCCCGCATCTGGTCGATCCCTTCTTCACCATGAAGGCGGCGGCCTGGTACGGCGCGGACGAGGCGTTCTGCCCGCCGCAATATCTGCCCGGGAAGGATCAAATATTCCGGAACAGCGTGCGCGACCGGCAGGATCTCGAGGAGCTGCGCATTAAGGCTAAGCCCAAGACCCGGGCCGAGCTCAAGGCGGAGGCGACAAAGCCGCTTGCGGCGGAGTGACCGCCCGTGCGACGTTAACCCCATTGCCTGGCGTATTTCGAGTGGAGTAAGGGCGATGAAGGCGATTATCGTCGGTGGCGGTATCGGAGGTCTCACCACGGCATTGATGCTGCGCTCGCGCGGCATCGGATGCGAGATCTTCGAACAGGCCGAGACCATCCGCGAGCTCGGTGTCGGCATCAACACTCTGCCTCATGCGATGCGTGAACTTGCAGGGCTCGGCCTGCTCCAGAATCTCGACGACGTCGCGATCCGCACCGACCAGCTCTACTATCTCAATCGCCATGGCCAGGAGGTCTGGCGTGAAGCCCGTGGCATCGACGCCGGCCACGACGTGCCGCAATTCTCGATCCATCGTGGCCGCCTTCAGGGCGTCATTCATCGCGCCGTCGAGGAACGGCTCGGCGCGGACGCCATTCATACCGGCTGCCGGCTTGGGGCTTTCACGCAGGACGAGGGCGGCGTTACGGCCTATTTCTTCGATCGCACCGGCGCGCACATCCACACGACGCGGGGCGATATCCTGATCGGCGCCGACGGCATCCATTCGCGTGTCCGCGACACGTTGTTCCCGAACGAAGGGCCGCCGTGCTGGAATGGCTTGATGCTGTGGCGTGGTGCTCGCGACTGGCCGTTGTTCCTGACCGGCAAGTCGATGATCGTGGCCGGCGGCCTCAACGCCAAGGTGGTGATCTATCCGATCGCGGAGGGTTCGAGCCCCGCGAGCCGGCTGACCAATTGGGCGGTGCTGGTGAAGGTCGGGGAGGGCAATGCCCCACCGCCGCGCAAGGAGGACTGGTCGCGCCCGGGCCGCCGCGAGGAGTTGATGCCGCACGTGGCGCGCTTCTCTGTGCCCTATATCGACGTGAGGAGCTTGATCTCGGCAACGCCGGAATTCTACGAATATCCAACCTGCGACCGCGATCCCTTGCCCTATTGGTCATCCGGGCGCGTCACGCTGCTCGGCGATGCCGCGCATCCCATGTACCCGGTCGGCTCCAATGGCGCATCGCAGGCGATCCTCGACGCGCGCTGCCTTGCGGACGCGCTGGTGCGCGCCGAACATCCGCGCCAGGCGCTGCTCGAGTACGAGAAGAAGCGTCTGCCGATGACCGCGGACATCGTCCGCTCCAACAGGCGCGGTGGTCCTGAAGGCGTCATCGACGTCGTCGAGCAGCTCGCGCCCGATGGTTTCGACAATGTCGACAACGTGCTGAGCTATTCCCAGCGCGAAGCGATCGTGCGCGGCTATGCCACCAAGGCGGGCTTCGCCGCTGTCCCGGGACTTGCGGCGGTGCGCGCCTGAAGCACTTCTGATTGAGCATGCCCCTTCCGGAAAACCGCTTCGCACTTTTCCGGCGGCTTCCCGCTAGCCGCCGCCGGGAGGCGGCGGCAGGAAGTGGATGTTGAACTCGGCGGCCATCGCCACCACGTCCTCGGGCTTCTGCTCCTTCATGTTGTGCAGGCCCCAGAACAGGTCGAACAGCTTCTTGGTCGGCGACACCCAAAACAGCACTTTGGCGGTCTGCTCCGACTTGTTGAAGATGCCGTGCGGCACGCCCATGCCGAGCCGGATCAGGTCACCTGCAGTCGCCTGCGATTCCGAATTCCCGAGCACGAAATCGAGCTTGCCCTCCAGCATGTAGAGATATTCGTCCTGGTCGGGATGGATGTGCGGCGGCACGAACGTACCAGGCGGCAAAGTCGCGTGCCACGAGAAGCTGTGCTCGGTTTTGCTTTTCGGCACATAGGTCTGGCCGAGAATGTTCCAGGAAATGCCCTGGATCCCCTCGTTAGCCCGCGTGATGCCGGTGATTTCGCTACTCATTGAAAGTCCTCCCTTGACGCGACGCTCGGCTTAATTCGCCGCCTTGCAATCCTTGGCATAGCGGTCGCCGTAATTCTCAAACACCTTCTGGACGATCTCGGTCTGGAACTTGCCGTCCGGACGCTTGGCGACCTTGGTCAGGTAGAAGTCCTGGATCGGATAGCCGTTCGTGTTGAACTTGAAGGTGCCGCGCAGCGAGGTGAAGTCCGCCTTCTTCAGCGCGGCTCCGACTGCATCCTTGTTCGAGAGGTCGCCTTTCACGCCCTTGATGGCGCTGTCGATCAGCATCGCGGCGTCATAGGCCTGGAAGGCATAGGTGCCGGGCACGCCATTGTAGGCGGCCTCATAGGCTGCGACGAACTTCTTGTTCTGGGGATTGTCAAGATTGGGCGCCCAGTTTGCGCCACCGAACATGCCGACCGCGGCGTCCTGCTGTGCCGGCAGCGTCGACTCGTCGACCGTGAATGCCGAGAGCACCGGAATGGTGTCGGCAAGGCCCGCCTGGCGGTACTGCTTGACCAGATTGACGCCGAGACCGCCCGGCATGAACGTGAACAGCGCATCGGGCTTTTGCGAGGAGATCTTGGAGAGCTCCGGCTGGAAGTCCAGCGTGTTCAGCGGCATGTAGGATTCTTCGACGATCTCGCCCTTGTAGTCGAGCTTGAAGCCCGCCACCGAATCCTTGCCGGCCTGATAGTTCGGCACCATCAGGTACATGCGCTTGTAGCCGCGATCCTGTGCGACCTTGCCGAGGATCTCGTGGACCTGGTCGTTCTGGTACGACGTCACATAGAAGAACGGATTGCAGTCCTTGCCGGCAAAGGTCGATGGCCCGGCATTGGGGCTGATTAGGAACACTTTCGATTCCGTCACGGGCCGGTGGATCGCCTGGAGGATGTTGGAGAAGATCGGGCCGACCACGAAGTCGACCTTCTCGCGCTCCAGAAGGCCCTTGACCTTTGTCACTGCCGCGTCCGGCTTGAGCTCGTCGTCGACCACCACGACCTCGACATCGCGGCCGCCCATCTTGCTGCCGAGGTCTTTCACCGCAAGTGCGAAGCCGTCGCGAACCTGCTGGCCGAGCGCTGCGGCCGGCCCCGACAGGGTCACGATCACCCCGAGCTTGATCTTCTCCTGGGCGAGGGCCGGGCTCATAGCGGCGGTGCCGAGCAGCAAGGTCGCTGCGGCCAAGGTCGACTGCATTTTCATGATCTGTCCCTCGTGACATCAGGGCTTGCGCTGCAAGCCGCGTACTCCAAACGAAGCTTATGCCGATGATGGCGTTCGCGGCAAGCAAGCTCAAGGCGTCGCCATCGCGCGGCACGGCGAGCATGCAAGCGCCGCGCCAATTATTTGAAGCCTAAAGAAATCGGCATGCGTCGATTGCTGCAGCTTTGGACTTGCAGCCGGCTCCGATTTATTTGAAGCTCAAAACGTTGGGGAATCCGCGCCGGCGCCAATGCCTGCCGTCAGTGACTGCATCAGATGCTTGATTCCGAGACCAAGGCCGTCGAGACGCCCGAGGACCATGCCGAAGAGCTCCGGCTATGGCTGCGGCTGCTGACCTGCACGACCCTGATCGAGGGGGAGGTTCGCGGCCGGCTGCGCCAGCGGTTCGACGTCACGCTGCCCCGTTTCGATCTGATGGCGCAGCTCGACAAGGCGCCGGATGGCATGACGCTGTCCGATGTCTCCAAGCGCATGATGGTCTCCAATGGCAACGTCACCGGTCTCGTCGAACGTCTGGTGGAATCGGGCCATCTCGACCGCCGCACCTCGGAGACCGACCGCCGCGTCCAGGTGATCCGCCTTACCAAGCTTGGGCGTGCCGAGTTCCGCAGGATGGCTGCCGAGCACGAGACCTGGATCGCGGACCTCTTCGCCGACCTGACGCCGAAGGACGTGCGCGAACTGATGCGCCTCCTCGCCAAGACCAAGGCGTCCGCACAAAAATCGGCCGCGCGCAGGCGGCCCTAGGCCCGCCCCACGCCGGCCGCCAATCCCCTTTTGCCGCAGGAAAAAGCACGGGATGCCCAAAATCCCCTATTGCGCCAAATTGTTTTAAGCCTAAAATGTTTTCCAGATAGTGCTGCCGGGTGCTTTCCATGCTGAAAGGAGCGTGCGATGGCCAACGCCGCCAAGGTGCAACTGACGGGCTCGCATGACGGCAACGCCGCGACGGCCCATGTCGACACATTCGCGCGGCAGCACCTGCCTCCGCGCGAGCTCTGGCCTGAATTCATCTTCACGCGACCGGAGCTGCACTATCCCCCGCGATTGAACTGCGTCAGCTATTTCCTCGACCGCTGGGTCGAGCAGGGCCACGGCGATGCGCCTTGCGTCATCAGTCCCGCCGTGAGCTACACCTATCGCGAGCTGCAGGCGCTCGTGAATCGCATCGCCAATGTGCTGGTCGGCAAGTTGGGCCTGATTGCCGGCGGGCGAGTGCTGCTGCGCTCCGCCAACAATCCGATGATGGTTGCGACCTATCTGGCGGTGATCAAGGCCGGTGGCATCTGCGTGGCGACGATGCCGCTGCTGCGCGCGAAGGAGCTGTCCTACCCGATCCAGAAGGCGGAGATCTCGCTGGCGCTCTGCGACGGTAAGCTCGCGGACGAGATGGAGAAGGCGAAGCTGGCCGCGCCCGGCCTCAAGCACGTCGTTTATTGGGGGAACGACGCACCGGATTCGCTCGAAGCGCTGATCGCGGATGCCAGCCCCGAGTTCACGGCCGTCGATACCGCCTCGGACGACATCTGCCTGATCGCCTTCACATCGGGCACAACAGGCGATCCCAAGGGCACGATGCATTTCCACCGGGATATGCTGGCGGTCTGCGACGGCTATGCGCGAAACATCCTGCGGGCCGGGCAGAACGATCGCTTCATCGGCTCCGCGCCGCTCGCCTTCACGTTCGGCTTCGGCGGCGTGCTGTTTCCCATGCATATCGGCGCTTCGTTCGTGGTGCTGGAGAAGACGACGCCGGACGACATCCTGGGCGCGATCGAGCAGTACAAGACTACGGTCTGCTTCACCGCGCCGACCGCGTACCGGGCGATGATCGGCAAGCTCGCCGGCCGCGACATTTCCTCGCTACGGAAGTGCGTCTCTGCCGGTGAGACATTGCCAAAGCCGACATTCGACGCCTGGCTCAAGGCCACCGGCATCAAGCTGATGGATGGCATCGGCTCGACCGAGCTGCTGCACATCTTCATCAGCGCAACCGAGGACGAGATCCGCCCGGGCGCCACGGGTAAGCCGGTGCCGGGCTATGAAGCGAAGATCGTCGACGAGGCCGGCAACGACGTGCCGCCCGGGACCATGGGGCTACTCGCCGTACGCGGGCCGACCGGCTGCCGCTATCTCGCCGACGAGCGTCAACGCAAATATGTGCAGAACGGCTGGAACATCACCGGTGACACCTATCTGATGGATAGCGACGGCTATTTCTGGTACCAGTCGCGCTCCGACGACATGATCGTGTCGGCGGGCTATAATATCGCGGGTACGGATGTGGAGGCAGCGCTGCTGACGCATCCCGCCGTTGTCGAGTGCGGCGTGGTCGGAGCGCCGGATGAGGCGCGAGGCATGATCGTGAAGGCCTATGTCATAGCCGCACCCGGCGTGACGCCGGATGCTCAGCTCGTGGCCGCGTTGCAGGAACATGTCAAACGCGAGATCGCGCCTTACAAATATCCGCGCGCGATCGAGTTCGTGACGCAACTTCCGAAGACCGAGACCGGCAAGTTGAAGCGCTTTGCCTTGCGGCAACTGGCGCAGGCCGCAGCGACGTCTTCGGGCGTCGCGGCAGAATGAGAGAAGGATAGAGAATTGTCCGTGACGACGCCGAAAGGTCCGCAGCTCGCGGTGCTGCCGACCGCAGCCGATGACGACACAAGCCGGGGCGCGCAAGTGCTGCAGCCCTCCGGCTGGCCGATGCCGAAGGGCTATGCCAATGGCATGGCCGCCGAAGGACGGATCGTGGTCACCGGCGGCGTCATCGGCTGGGATGCCGAGGAGCGTCTCGCGGACGGCTTCGTCGCGCAGGTCGCCCAGACCCTGAGCAATATTGCCGCGATCCTGGCCGAAGCCGGCGCCGGGCCCGAGCACCTGGTGCGCCTGACCTGGTACGTCGTGGACATGGAGGAGTACCTGACCAACCTGAAGGAGCTCGGCAAGATCTACCGCGCCATCTTCGGCGCTCACTATCCGGCGATGGCGCTGGTTCAGGTGGTCCGTCTCGTCGAGAAAGCAGCGCGCGTCGAAATCGAGGCGACTGCCGTGATCCCTCGCTGAATTCGTTCAGCTTGCCTGTTCAGCTCGCCTTGGCGAGGTCATCGTCTTCGGGCGAGTTCAGATAAACGCCGGACATCGTGTCGACCCAGCACAGATGGTCGTGCACCTTCTTGACGCCCTCGACATTCTCTGCCGCGACGACGGCGGCCTGTCGTGCGCGCTCCTCGGTGATGACGCCACTGAGGTGAACGATGCCGTCGCGGACGATGACATTGAGCCCGAACGGGCACCAGTCGTTCTTCTCAATGGTGTCGATGATGCGGCTGCGAATGTGATCGTCGTCGGCCGTCGGATCCGGCACGTCGCGGGCAAGCCCGGCAACCGCCTGCAGCAGATTGGCGCGGGATACGATCCCGACCAACAGGTCGCCGCGCACCACCGGCAGACGCTTCACGTTGTTCCGTTCCATGAGATCGACGATCTCTGCGAGCGCGGTGTCCTCGGTAATGGTCACGGGCGATGCGGTCATTACTTCCGCGACCTTGCGGCCATGCTCCTGGACAAAGTCGCTGGCCGATTTTCCGGGACCCAGGATGAAGCGCAACCAGCGGCCGCGCTTGCGTCCGGTGCCGATTTCGCTGCGGCGGATGAAATCGCCTTCCGAGACGACGCCGACCAGCTTGCCGGTGTCGTCGACGACAGTGAGGCCGCTGACGTGCCGCTTCAGCATGATGTTCGCGGCCTCGACGATGCTGGTGTCTGGGGTGACCGAGATGACCGATCGGGTCATGATCTGGTGGGCGCGCATGCAAAGCTCCGCTGCTTGTCGAATTTCGATGCGCAAAGCCTAACCCGACCGTCCCGGTGCGGTTTGACTCAGGTCAAGCAGACATAGCCTTTGGCCTCGATTGAGCTGTTGCGCTCCGAAGTTTGATGCAGCTCAACGCCCGGCAGTAGCGCCGCCATATCCTGCGTAGAACAGAACGCCCGCAGGAACATTCAGCCATGAGCGTCGTGAAGATATTTCCACGGGCCGAAGAGCCGCCGCAGGTTCTCTCCGCCGATCCGACGGCCGAGGTCCCCGCGTCGATCGCCGGCAGAATCGTCGCGGCGCAGGCCGCGGCCCGTTCTCCGCCTGCATCGGAGCCGTACCCTCTGGATCGCGCGTTCCATGCCATGCTGGCGCGCTTCACGGGCGGGATCTCGCCCGTGGCTCTGTCGCTCGCCTGGCTCGATTGGAGCGCGCATCTTGCGGCGGCGCCGCAGCGGCAGATGGAAATCTCCCGCAATGTGCTTCGCGATACCGGCCGGTTCCTCGAGGCTGCCGCCCACGCGATGATGCGAAAGCCGTGGTCCGTCATCGAGCCGCAGGGACGAGATCGCCGCTTCAAGGACCGGCAATGGGAAGCTGCCCCGTTCAATCTGCTCGCGCAGGCGTTTCTGCTCACCGAGCGCTGGTGGCACGATGCCACGACCGGCGTCCGCGGCGTATCCCGCGCCAATGAAGCCATCGTCGAATTCTCGATGCGCCAGATGCTCGACATGCTGGCGCCCTCCAATTTCGCGGCCACCAACCCGCAGGTTCTGGAAAAGGCGTTCCAGAGCGGTGGGGAGAATTTCGTGTTCGGCTGGCAGAACTGGTGCAGCGATCTGATGCGTCTGCTGTCCCTGTCGAAGCCGGCGGGCGACGATCAGTTTGTGGTGGGCAAGACGGTGGCTGCCACGCCCGGCAAAATCGTCTACCGCAACGATCTGATCGAGCTGATCCAGTACCGTCCGACGACCGCGCAGGTGCGGCCGGAACCGATCCTGATCGTGCCGGCCTGGATCATGAAGTACTACATCCTGGATCTGTCGCCGCAGAACTCACTCGTCGAATATCTGACCGATCAAGGCTTCACCGTGTTCGCCATCTCCTGGCGCAATCCGGATGCCGAGGATCGCGATCTCGCCTTCGACGACTATCGCAAGCTGGGTGTGATGGCCGCGCTCGACATGATCGGCCGGATTGTGCCGGGCGAGAGGATTCACGCGCTCGGATACTGCCTTGGCGGCACGTTGCTGTCGATCGCGGCCGCCGCCATGGCGCGCGACGGAGACAACCGTCTCGGCACCATCACGCTCCTCGCTGCCCAGACCGACTTCACCGAAGCCGGCGAATTGACGCTCTTCATCAACGAGAGCCAAGTTGCCTTCCTCGAAGACATGATGTGGCAACGCGGCTATCTCGATACCGCACAGATGGCCGGAGCGTTCGCGCTGCTGCGCTCCAACGATCTGATCTGGTCGCGGCTGTCACGCGACTACTTGATGGGAGAGGCGGCGGCGCCGAACGACCTGATGGCCTGGAATGCCGACGCCACACGGCTGCCTTACCGGATGCATTCGGAATATCTGCGAAAGCTGTTCCTCGACAACGATCTGGCCGCGGGCCGCTATCGCGTCGAGGGCAGGGGCGTGTCGCTGTCCGACATCCACACGCCGATGTTCGTGGTCGGCACGCTCGCCGACCATGTCGCGCCGTGGCGATCCGTCCACAAGATCCACTATCAGGTCGATGCCGACGTGACGTTCCTCTTGACGAGCGGCGGTCATAACGCCGGCATCGTCGCGCCTCCCGCCGAGTCCTGGCACAGCTACCAGATCAAGACCAAGGCTGCGGATGCGCCTTATGTCGGCCCGGAAGAGTGGCTGAAGCTGGCGCCGCATGTCGAGGGATCGTGGTGGCCGGAATGGGCCCAATGGCTGGCGGCGCGCTCGGGGACGCCCTGCGATCCGTCGTCGATGGGAGCTGGAGGCATTGACGGCCTGCCTGACGCGCCAGGCGACTACGTTCACACCTAATCTTCGGGTTGCGCGTTCGGTGCAAGATCTGACGAGCGGAACGGTTTGGCCTTGTCCAGTTTCCGGTAGGCTTTCGAGGCGGCTCGCAGCAGTTTCTTTTCCCGCTTGCGGTCGAGGAAGCGAATGCCTGCCTCGGGAACGGCTTCGTTCAATGACGCCGCCAGCGTTTGCCCACGCGCATCGTCGTTCAGCTGTCCGAGGGATTTCTGCGCCTTCTTCAATTGCTTGAGGATCGATTTCTGCTTCGTCAGGGATTCGTCGGCGAACAGGTCCGCGAGCGACTCGACCGAATAGGTCATCCGCTTGTTGAGAAGCCGCAGCTTGTGACGTTTCTCGACGTCGAGCTTGCACAGCTTCCGCGCCTTTCTGAGCAGCGTCTCTTCCCACTCGGTCAGGCGGGCCGTCGCGTGATCGGCCAGCGGGCAGCGCCGCAGCCTGACCGCCTCCTTGCTGCGCCGGGTCGACCAGGGACCGCTCTCGATCCAGGCCGAGGTTTGCTCGACCAGGCGGCGATAGCGCGCCGATTGCAGCGCGCGCGCCAGCAGGCGGTGGCTCTCGGCGCGCTTTTCGTCCCAGTGCTGGAGTTCGGCAATCACGTCGAGCTCGCCGCCGCTTCCGGCGATGACCCGCTCGATCGCGACGTCGAGGTCCCTGACCATACCGAGCTGGCTGTTCAGCCATTTCAGCTCCGCCCACACAGCCGGCCGCTGCCCGTCATCGACCATCGGCGAGAAGAACCGAATTGCGGTGCGCAGATGGGTCAGTGCAATCCGGATCTGATGCAGTGCCTCGGGGTCGCCGTTGCAGGTGCCGTCATGCTGGGCGAGAACGGCATCGAAATGGCGGCGGGCGATGATCCGGAACGCGGTATCGCAGGCCATGCCGGGACTGAGGCGGCCGGGCAGGACATTGCGCCGTGCCGCCGGATTGGCGCGCGCGGTCGCTGTCGAGCTCGAGTTAGGTCGCGACTTCCTTGCCCGCGTCAATCAGATTGCCTTGCTTGCCTTGCGATCGCGTCCCGGCAGCTCTGGAGCGTCTGCTCCTGTGTGCCGGATGCATCGATGGTCGCCCACCCGATATGACCGATATTATAGTGCTCTTGCTGCGCAGCAACCTCCTGCGTGGCGTCGGAGGCGTCGCCATGGCGACCGCCGATGCGGGCCTGCCGGGTCGCAAGGTCGGCGACGAGGAATAATCCGGTTAACGGGATGTTGCATTCGCCGGCCAGGAGGGCCAGTTCGTCCCGTTCGGGTTCTCGCGCAAAAACGGCGTCGACGATGACGGAATGGCCTTGTACCAGTACCTGTCGGGCCCGCTGCGTCAGCATCTCGTAGACGCGCGCCGTGACGTCGGGCCGGTATGTGGACGGTGGCAGGCGGTCGGTGTGGCCCACCTGAAACAGCTGCTTGCGAATAACATCGCTACGCAGCACGACGGCTCCCGGCTGCGGCGGGACGTGAGGCGCCAGTGCACGGGCGAGGACGGACTTGCCGGTGCCTGATAGTCCGCCAACCGCAATCAGGCGCGAGGCGGGAGGCTCGATCAGGACCCGGGCGAGGTCGAAATAGCGACGTGCCTGGCCGAGAATTCCGCTCCGGTCGGCATCCGTCCGTGTCAGCCGTGCCAATGCCACCTGCGCGCGGATCGCCGCACGAATGGACATGAACAGGGGCAGGGCGGCCAGCGCATCGAGAGTTTCGACCGGCGATGCGGTCAGATACTGATTCAGGACGATGTTGGATGCCGCGGTTTGATCATGGCGCAACAGGTCCATCACGGTGAATGCGAGATCGTAGAGCACGTCGACGGTCGCCATCTGCGCATCGAACTCGATGGCATCGAACAGGACGGGCTGTTCGCCGATCAGGACGATGTTCGCAAGATGCAGGTCGCCGTGGCAGCGGCGCACGAAACCCCGACGGCCGCGCTCGTCGAGCAGCGGCTGCAGGCGCCGGAACATCGCGTGCGAAGCCTTGCCGAGCTGCTCGATTGCCTCCGCTTCGAGGTGATTGCTCTGCCGCAGGCCATTGCTGTTCGCCTCGATGAGGCCAGGGATGGAAGCGACCCATGCCTTGCCGTCGGCTTGCTTTGCCGCCGCATGCGACGCTGCGATGGCGTCAGCGACCGCGGAGGCGAGGCCCGCGTCCAGCGGCCCGGCTTCCGCCAGATGGTCCAGTGTCCGGCTTTCGTCGAAGCGGGACATGTCAACCGCATACTCGACCGGCCGGCCGCTGCCGTCGACCTGCAGCGATCCGTCCGGCTCCTCGGTGATCGCCACGACACGATCATAGATCTGAGGCGCCAGGGGCCGGTTGATCCTGATCTCTTCCTCGCAGGCCGCCTTGCGTTTCTCGAGCGTCGAATAGTCGAGGAAGGGAAACCGCACCGCTCGCTTGATCTTCAGCGCGCGAGGCCCGTCGAGGAAGACCGATGCGGCGTGCGTATCGATCCGCGTCACGCCGGGACGGGTGCCGAGTGCGGTGAGGATCCGTTGCTGGGCAGCCGTGTCGTCCGTCATCGAAGCTGGTATCCCGCAGATACGGTCAGGGCCGGAGCACGGCTGCGCCGCTCCGAGCGAACTATCCATAGAACCACGGTGCGCGGCCAGTCCTTGACTTCCGTCAATGCCCGATCAGACCTGCCGGAGTTCCCCATGGGCTTGACGAGGATCAAGCGTCCTGACGAAAGCTCGCCTAGTTTGGCGCTCGAGGAGAATCCCGATGCCCATCAAGGACGTCTTTCTGCCGCTCATCGGCCGGCCGGCCGGACCGGCTCTGGCCGCGATCGAGAAATGCGTGTCCGTCGCCGCCGACCTCGGCGCCAGGATCACCGCGCTTGCGCTCGAGGAAGAGGTGTTCGTGCGGCCGAAAGTGCTGCTTCCGGAGGATCCCGGAGCCGCAGTGGCGAACGGACCTGCCGGGGCGGGCGATATGCAGCATCTTCTGAGTGCCTTTAACGATGCGGCGTCCCGCGCCGGCATTCGGGCCCAGAGCCGGTCGGGCAAGGTGCCGTCGGACCAGATTGCGTCGATCCTTGCCGAACATGCGCGTTTCAGCGATCTCACGCTGGTTCCTGTGAAGCCGCATGACAGCCGCACGGAGCAGATCATCGAGACGCTCCTGTTCGAATCCGGGCGACCGTTGCTGCTGTGTCCGGAGCAGCGCGTAGAGGCGCTGCGACCGGAATTCGAGAATGTCATGATCGCCTGGGATCATTCCGCGCGCGCCGCGCGGGCGGTTGGCGACGCGCTGCCGGTCCTGCAGGCCGCGGCCTCGGTCCGTGTGGTGACCGTAACGGACGACAGGACTGACGCGGTCGTGCAATCCGGGACCTCCCTCGTCGACCATCTAAGGGAGCACGGTGTCTACGCCTCGTTCGAAACGGTAGGTGGCGGCGGCAGCTCGATCGGCAAGGTGCTTGGAGGCTGGGCGAATTCCAATGCCATGGATGCGATCGTGATGGGGGCCTACCATCATTCACGACTGAATGAGATCGTTTGGGGCGGTGTGACAAAGACCGTCATTGGCCAGCCGCCGTGCTGGGTTATGATCTCCCACTAGGCTGGCCGCTGCTTTCCAGCCCGATCTTTCGACCATCGGAACCGCCACCGACCGGGCGCATTTGCTGACATGTCAACCTATCGCCTGAAGAATCTGCTGTCGCCGCGTTCGGTTGCGCTCGTCGGAGCGAGCGCTCGTCCGGTCTCCGTGGGCCGAGCCGTTCTGGAGAACATTCGCAAGGCCGAATTCGCGGGACAATTTGGCCTGGTGAACCCGCGCCATGCGGAGGTCGCCGGCGTTCCCTCGGTGAAGAGCCTGGACAGGCTGGACTTCGTGCCCGAGCTGGTGGTCATCACCGCGCCGGCGCGCGAGGTTCCGGGTATCATCGACCAGGCCGGGCGGCGCGGCTCGGCGGGCGCGCTGATCGTCTCCGCCGGCCTAGGTCATGGACCGGGATCGCTGCACGAGGCCGCGATCGCCGCAGCCCGCAAATACGGCATGCGGCTGATCGGGCCGAACTGTCTCGGCATCATGATGCCCGGCGTGAGCCTCAATGCCAGCTTTGCCGCGCATATGCCGGGAGCGGGAAATCTCGCGCTGATTTCGCAATCCGGTGCGATCGCCGCCGGCATGGTGGATTGGGCCGCGCAGCGCGGCGTCGGCTTCTCCGGCATCGTCTCGATCGGCGACCAGATCGATGTCGATATCGCCGACCTGCTCGACTATTTCGCGATGGATCACAAGACCCGCGCGATCCTGCTCTATATCGAGGCCATCAAGGACGCGCGCAAATTCATGTCGGCGGCGCGCGCTGCGTCGCGTGTCAAGCCGGTCGTCGTGGTGAAATCCGGCCGCATGGCGCAGGGAGCGAAGGCGGCTGCGACCCATACGGGCGCGCTCGCCGGCGCCGATGCCGTCTATGATGCGGCGTTCCGCCGTGCAGGCGCCTTGCGGGTTTCCGATCTGCGCGAGCTGTTCGACTGCGCCGAGACGCTCGGCCGCGTCGAATCGCCATCCGGAAAGCGGCTGGCCATCCTCACCAATGGCGGTGGCATCGGGGTCCTTGCCGTCGATCGATTGATCGAGCTCGGCGGGATTCCGGCGTCGATCTCGGCGGACGCCCGCAAGAAGCTCGACGAGGTGCTGCCGTCGACCTGGTCCGGTGCAAATCCCGTCGACATCGTGGGCGATGCCGATGCATCGCGCTACGCGGCTGCGCTCGAGGTGCTGCTCGCCGATCCCGACAATGACGCGGTTCTCGTCCTCAATGTGCAGACCGCGATCGCCTCGGCGGCCGACATCGCGACGACCGTAACGGAGCTGGTCGGCAAATATCGCGAGCGGCACCGTCGTTGGGCGAAGCCGGTGCTTGCCGCCTGGGTCGGGGCCGATCAGACGATTGTTCAGGCCCTCTCCGGCGCGGGCATTCCGAATTATCCGACCGAGGACGACGCGGTGCGTGGTTTCATGCATCTGGTCCGGCATCGTGAAGTCGTCGAGGAGCTGAGTCAGGTTCCTCCCGCGATGCCCGATACGTTCGTGCCTGACGGCCGGGCTGCCAGGCAGATCGTCGCCGCGGCCATTGCGGATGGCCGCGAATGGCTCGAGCCCGTCGAGATCAAGCACCTGCTCGAAGCCTACGACATCGCCATGGTGCCAACCTACGCCGCTGACGACGTCGAGCAGGCGGTGGCACGCGCGAACGAGATATTTGCGCAAGGCGGGACCGTCGTTCTGAAGATCCTGTCGCGCGACATCGTCCACAAATCCGATGTCGGCGGCGTGGTGCTCAACCTGACGACGCCGGAGGCGGTGCGTGCGGCAGCCTCCGACATTCTCGCCCGGGCCAGGAAGCTGCGGCCCGAGGCGCGCATCGGCGGGGTCATCGTTCAGGCGATGGTCGTCAAGGCGAAGGCGCGCGAACTTATCCTTGGCCTTGCCGACGATCCCACTTTCGGCACCGTCGTCGTCTTCGGCCGGGGCGGCACGGCGGTGGAGATCATCAACGACAAGGCCCTTGCGCTGCCGCCGCTCGATCTGCAACTGGCCCGCGATCTGATCGACCGCACGCGGGTGTCACGGCTGCTCCGTGCCTATCGGGACGTGCCGGCGGTGAAGCCGGACGCCGTTGCGATGGTGCTGGTCAAGCTGGCACAGATGGCCGCCGATATTCCCGAGATCCGCGAATTCGACATCAATCCCTTGCTGGCCGACGAGACCGGCGTGACCGCGGTGGATGCCCGTGTCGCGGTCGGGCCGCCGCAGCGGAAATTCGCAGGGTCCGGCCCTGCCAATTTCGCGGTCCGGGCCTATCCATCGCAATGGGAGCGCCGCCTCAAGCTCAAGGACGACTGGCCGATCTTCGTGCGGCCGCTGCGCCCCGAGGATGAGCCGACCATCCACGCGTTCCTGCGTCACGTGACGCCTCACGATCTTCGTCTGCGCTTCTTCGCGCCGATGAAGGAATTCACCCACGAATTCATCGCGCGCCTGACCCAGCTCGACTATGCACGTGCGATGGCCTTCATTGCGTTCGACGAGGCGACCGGCGAGATGGTCGGCGTGGTCCGGCTCCATTCGGACTCGATCTACGAGAGCGGCGAATACGCGATCCTGCTGCGGTCAGATCTCAAGGGCAGGGGGCTCGGATGGGCCCTGATGCAGCTGATCATCGCATATGCGAGGTCGGAAGGCCTGAAGGCCATCTCGGGCGACGTGCTGCAGGAGAACACCGTGATGCTCGAGATGTGCCGGCAGCTCGGGTTCGAGGTCAAGCCTGATCCGACCGAGCCCGACATCTGCGACGTCAGGCTCAAGCTCTGAGCGCAGCTAGGAGGGCGCTTCCGAATTTGCGGCAGCGGAAGGCCTTGCAGATGCCTTGGCGCTGGTTCGCAATGACTTGACGATGATCGCGATCAGCGGCACCAGCACCGGCACGATCGTGCTGAGCGGATGATGCACCGCGCCCGAGACCTGAGCCTGCAGCGCGCGGGCCTCGAGCTGAAGCGCCTCGATCGACGCACCGTGAATCTCGTTGGCGAGCTCGATGTCGCGGCCGGACGGAGCGCGGCCTCCGACGACGAACAGAATAGCGGCGATGACGAAATTGAGGGCGCCCAGAATGGCGGCCGCGGCAATGGCGCTCCAGATCTGGACCAGCGCGAAATAGGCCGACAGCTCCAGCATCAGGAGCCCGAATGCCGCGATCAATGCTGCAAACGCGCGAAGGCCAAGCCCCATCAGGAGATGGCGCATCCTGATCTCTGCGATGATCCTGTCGGTGCGCCACAGCACGCGCAGATGTTTGACGACATTCTCGCTATTCACCTAGTGTCTCCTCAGCATGAAGCCGACGACCACGCCGAGCGCGAAGGCCGAGGCGAGCGATGCGATCGGGCGGTCCGCAATGAGGCCCTGAAGCTGCTCCTGCTCGTCGCCGACGGTCTCGCCGAGTTCGGCCAGCGCGGCCTTGATCTGATCGGCCAGAGCCTCGGCGCGCTCCTTCGAGCTCTCGAACATCTCCTCGCCGGCGGTGCTCAAGAGACGCGTGACGTCCACCTTCAACGTCCGCAGTTCTTCACTCATCCTGTCGCTGTCGAACATGGATCTGATGTCTCCATTGAATGAAGCGAACCTAGGGCTCGCTGACGCGCGCGGGCTTGATTTGCGTCAAGCCGTGAGGCGGTCCGGTGTTGAGACAGGTCAAACCGGCCGCCACATGCTGGCCTAGAAGTGGCGGCTGAATGGGGACCAATCGTCCCGATGAGGTGAAGCGTGAACTCGGAACCGCTGTTGCTGGCAACGCCGTCTGGCGATGCGCTGAAACTGCGCCCTGAAGGGCCCTGGACCGCAGCGAATGTGACGAGGCTCGAAACGCTGTCCCGCTCGGTCGGCGCCGAGGTCGAGCGGTCGAGAATTGTGACCCTGGACATGTCGGGCATCAGCGCGCTGGACACGCTGGGCGCCTGGGTCCTGGAGAAGCTGTCGCGCCGGGCCGCATCGTCGGGCAGATCGGCCGAATTCGTCGGTGTCGCCGACCATTTCAGCGGCCTCCTGGACGAGGTCCGCCAGGTCAACCGCCACACGCCGCCGCCTGCGGCCGCGCCCAATCCGGTGCTGCTCAGGCTCGGTGATCTCGGCAAGGCCACGGTCGATGCGCGCGAAGACGTCACGATCTTTCTTCAAATGCTCGGCGCTTTGTTCATGGCCGTCATCGGCGTACTGCGCCGGCCGCGAACGCTGCGGCTGACGTCGCTGGTCTACCAGCTCTACCGCATCGGCTGGCAGGCCATTCCCATCGTCGTGCTGATCACCTTCCTGATCGGTGCCATTATCGCCCAGCAGGGCTTCTTCCATTTCCGCAGATTCGGTGCTGAGTCCTATACCGTCGACATGGTCGGCATCCTGGTGCTGCGCGAGCTCGGGGTGCTGATCGTCGCCATCATGGTCGCGGGCCGCTCGGGAAGCGCTTACACCGCCGAGCTCGGTTCGATGAAGATGCGCGAGGAGATCGATGCGCTGTCGACGATGGGGCTCGATCCCGTTGACGTCCTGATCCTGCCGCGCGTTGCGGCTCTGGTCATCGCGCTGCCGATCCTGGCTTTCATCGGATCGATCGCCGCACTCTATGGCGGCGGTCTGGTCGCGCAGTTCTATGGCGACATGGGACCGGCGATCTACATCGCGCGGCTGCATGAGGCCATTTCCGTCACCCATTTCGAGGTAGGCATCCTGAAGGCGCCGTTCATGGCGCTGGTGATCGGGATCGTCGCCTGCAGCGAGGGCTTGCGCGTCAAGGGCAGCGCCGAGTCACTCGGGCGGCAGACGACCACCTCGGTGGTGAAGTCGATCTTCCTGGTGATCGTGCTCGACGGCCTGTTCGCGATCTTCTTCGCCTCGATCGGGATGTGACGATGGCCGAACAGCAGGAAGAGTTCGCGATAAGGGTCCGCGACCTCGTGGTCGGTTTCGGCCGCCAGACCGTGCTCGATCATCTGTCGCTCGATGTGCGACGGGGCGAGATCCTCGGGCTGGTGGGTGCGTCCGGCGGCGGCAAGTCGGTGCTGATGCGGACCATCATCGGCCTCATCCCGCGCCGGGGCGGGATCATCGAGGTCATGGGACAACCGACCGGAGGTCGCAAGGAGGGCGCGGCCACGACCTGGGGCATCCTGTTCCAGCAGGGCGCGCTGTTCTCCTCGCTGACGGTCCGTCAGAACGTCCAGTTTCCATTGCGCGAAAATCTGGTGCTGTCGCAGGAGCTGATGGACGAGATCGCGATCGCCAAGCTCGAGATGGTCGGGCTGCGCGCGCAGGATGCCGACAAATATCCGGCGGAGCTGTCCGGCGGCATGACCAAGCGAGTGGCGCTGGCGCGCGCGCTCGCGCTCGACCCGCCGATCCTGTTCCTGGACGAGCCGACCTCGGGCCTCGATCCGATCGCCGCAGGCGATTTCGACGCGCTAATCAAGACCCTGCAGAAGACCCTGGGCCTCACTGTGTTCATGGTCACCCACGATCTGGCGAGCCTCACCACCGTCTGCGACCGCGTCGCCGCGCTCGCCGACGGCAAGATCGTGGCGATCGGCCCGATACGCGAACTGCTGCAATCCGAGCATCCCTGGGTGCGCGCCTATTTCCACGGCAAGCGCTCGCAGATGCTGCAACACGAGATGAGATGAGACATGGAAACCCGCGCTCCCTACGTGCTGATCGGCAGCTTCGTGCTGGCCGCGATTGTCGCGGTATTCGGCTTCGTCTATTGGCTGAACAACACCGGCGGCATCGGGCCGCGCACGAACTATCAGGTGCAATTCCAGGGACCGGTGCCGGGTCTGCTGGTCGGCGCCGGCGTGCTGTTCAACGGCATCCGCGTCGGCGAGGTGACCCAGCTCGGGCTTGCACCGGACAATCCGCGCTTCGTCAACGCCACGATCTCGGTTGCGTCCGCAACGCCCGTGCGCGCCGACACCAGGGTCGGGCTCGATTTCCAGGGGCTGACCGGCGTGCCGGTGGTGACGCTGGAGGGCGGCATGATCGTCGCCAAATCCGGTGAGCCCCTGACCTTGATCGCCGAGGCCGGCGCAGGCCAGAGCATGACACAGGCCGCGCGTGATGCGCTGCGGCGGGTCGACACCGTGCTGGAGGACAATTCCGGCCCGCTGAAGGACACCATCGCCAATCTCAAGACGTTCTCCGACGGGCTTGCCCGCAACACCGGCAAGATCGACGGCATCCTGGCGGGCCTTGAGAAGATGACCGGTGGAGGGACGCCCACCCAGAAGGTCACCTACGACCTGCGCACACCGCAGAACCTTGGCCCCGCCGGCAAGACCTTGTCTGCGTCGCTGGCCATTCCCGAACCGACCGCGGTCGCGATGCTCCAGACCCAGCGCATGCTGTTCTCGCCCGCGGGTGACAATCCGGGCTTTGCCGAATTCCTCTGGGCCGACAGCATTCCAAAACTGGTGCAGGCGCGACTGATCGACAGCTTTGAGAATTACGACATTGCCCACGCGCCCTTGCGGAGCACCGACCTTGGCCAGGCGGACTACCAGCTTCTGATCGACATCAGACGCTTCCGCATTGCCATGGAGGGCGAGACACGGGTCGAGATCGCGCTGTCGGCGCGGATCGTCGACAAGAACGGCAAGGTGATCGCATCCCGCATCATCGAAGCCAGCGAGAAGCTCGACAAGGTCGAGCCGGCGGCCGCGGTTGCCGCGTTTGATGCGGCTTTTGCCCGTATCGCCAAGGAGCTGATCGGCTGGACCGTGCAGACGGTCTAGGGCCGGTTATTCCAGCGTCTTCAGGTAGGACAGGAGATCGCGGATCTGGTCCGGATTGAGCTCGAAGGCTGGCATGTCGGGGTGGCCCGTCGAGATGCCTTCGGCCAGCGCCTCCTCGAGGGCCTCGATCGGATAACGCTGGTGCAGGCTCCGCAGCGGCGGCGCGATCCTGAGCGGGCTCTTTGAGACCCGATCGATGGCATGACAGCGCGCGCAATTGGCCCGTGCAAACGCCTTGCCGCGTTGTTCTGCCGTCGTGGCTGCCAGCGCAGGCGTGATGAGAACGAGACCAATCAGGGTCTGGCGCAGGGCATGCTGAAACATGGAGGGCGGGATCCCGTCGAACGCTCGGCGCAGAATAGAGGGGGCAGGGAGACCAAAATTGATCTGTGTCAATCGCGTTTGTGGCAGCGCAGTAAAATGCATCCGCGCGTGGCGGACTCAGCCCTGGGGGCGGAGCTGGACCTGTGCTTGGAGCGGTGGATGAAGCCTTCCGTGGTCATGACTGAGCCGACCGGGCATTTTTGCAGCGATTGTGCCGTACGTGGATCGGCCGTTTGCGCCTCGCTGGATGCGGCAGAGCTGAGGCAGTTCGAGCATCTCGGACGCCGTGTCCATTTCTCCTCGGGCGAGACCGTGTTCTCCGAGGAGGACATCACGACCTCGTTCTACAATGTCCTCGAAGGCGTCATGCGGCTGTACAAGCTGCTGCCCGACGGCCGGCGGCAGATCGTCGGTTTCGCCTTGCCCGGCGATTTCCTCGGCATGAATCTTTCCGGTCGTCACAATTTCTCGGCCGACGCGATCGGCGCGGTGACCGTGTGCCAGTTTGCGAAAGGGCCCTTCGGTCGATTCATCGAGGATCGTCCGCAACTGCTCAGGCGGATCAACGAGCTGGCCATTCGTGAGCTGAGCCAGGCCCGCGACCACATGGTTCTGCTCGGCCGCCGCTCGGCGGACGAGAAGGTCGCAAGCTTTCTGCTTGGCTGGCGCGAGCGGCTGGTCATGCTCAACGCGCCTTCCGACACGGTTTCCCTTCCGATGAGCCGGCAGGACATTGCCGATTATCTCGGCCTCACCATCGAAACCGTCAGTCGCACCTTCACCAAGCTCGAACGCCACGGCGCGATCGAGATCATTCAGGGCGGTGTCAGCCTGCTCGACCAGGCCCGAGTCGAGGCCCTTGCCGCGGCCTGAGGCTACTTTTCCGCAGCGGCTCCCGAATTTTTGATCCCGATCAATGACGCTCGGTACCCGTCGCAAATAATGCCCCCAAACAACCAGGAGGAGCATGATGCCCACTGATGCGTTGCTGGTGACCATTGTCGTCGTGGCGGTCTTCGTTGCCTTTGCCGCAGCTCTGGCGTGGGCGGACCGGCAAACCAGCGCTGGCCGGATCGACCTCGATTCCAAGCGTTGAAGCTCTTGATCTAGAGTCCTGGCCGCCGACTTGAGCGAAGCCGGCTATTGGCCGTTCCGCAGCGCCTCAACGCAACAGGGCCTGCGGGGCCTGCAACTCTGCATCGACGGGGACGCATTGGCGCATCCTTCGGATGCCGACCCGCGAACCGGGCGGAGGCCTTTTCGCCGCATTTGCCTCAAACCGCGCGCATGCTTTCCGGTTGAAAAGCCGGGCAACACTGACTACGCAGGAACTCCAGTGCCTCGCAGTCTTAGGAGCCCAGCGGCGTGCCTCAGGACAAGACCGGCGACCCCCGACAAGCAGCGGGCAACAAATTATCGGTCCTGCGCAAGCACCCGATCTTCGCGGATCTGGAGCCGGAGGCGCTCGACCAGCTCTGCCGCTACGCCAAGCACACCACCGTGAAGCGCGGGGCGACGATTGCCGCCAAGGGCGATCCCGGAAACAATCTGTTCGCGGTGATCGCGGGGACGGTGAAAATATCCTCCTCGTCCCCCGACGGGCGGAATGCCATTCTCAATCTCATCGGCCCTGGGGAGATCTTCGGCGAGATCGCGGTTCTCGACGGCGCGCCGCGTTCGGCGGATGCGACCGCCAACACCAATTGCGAACTCTACATCATCGATCGCCGCGACTTCCTGCCGTTCGTGAAGAGTCAGCCGGCGCTCGCGATGAAGTTCATCGAGCTGCTCTGCGCGCGTCTGCGCTGGACCAGCCAGCAGGTCGAGCAGGTGATCCTGCAAAACCTGCCGGGTCGGCTCGCAAGCGCGCTGCTCGGCCTCACCGAGGAGCGCAAGCTCGATTCCGGCAGCGGCACGCTCGCCATCACGCAGCAGGAAATCAGCGAGATGGTGGGAATGACGCGCGAGAGCATCAACAAGCAATTGCGCGCCTGGGCCGGTCGCAACTGGGTTCGCCTGGAGCACGGCGCCATCGTGGTGCTCGATACCGATGCCCTGCGCGAGCTCGCCGAGAGCGGCCTCGACGGCGAGTGACGGCTCCGGCCTAGTCGTCGATGATGGCGACCGCGCGGGTCCAGCCCGCGGAGGCTCGCTCGATCTTCACCGGGAAGCACGAGACCGTGAATCCGGTCGATGGCAGCTGATCGAGATTGTGCAGCTTCTCGAGATGGCAATAGCCGATGTGCCGGCCCGCCTTGTGGCCTTCCCAGATCAGGCCGGCATCTTTTGTTTCGGCATATTTCTTCGCCGTGTAGACGAACGGCGCGTCCCAGCTCCAGCCGTCGGTGCCGGTCAGCCGCACGCCGCGCTCGAGCAGATACATGGTGGCCTCATAGCCCATGCCGCAGCCGGAGTTGACGTAACCGGCCTCGCCGAATTTGGCGCCGGCGCTGGTGTTGACGACGACGATCTCGAGCGGCGACAGCCTGTGCCCGATGCGCTTGAGCTCCGTCTCGACGTCACCGGCGGTCACGACATAGCCGTCGGGCAGATGCCGGAAGTCGAGTTTCACGCCGGGCTGAAAGCACCACTCCAGCGGCACCTCGTCGATGGTCCATGACCGCTCGCCGCGGTTCATGGTCGGGTGAAAGTGCCAGGGCGCGTCGAGATGCGTGCCGTTGTGCGTCGACAGCGAGACTTGTTCGACGGCCCAGCCCTGGCCGTCGGGCAGGTCTTCCGCCCGAAGGCCGTCGAAGAACTGCAGCATGCGCGGCAGGCCCTGCTGGTGGTCGATATAGTGGATGGTCGGATGATTGCCGGGCGGATCGGACGTCACGTCGTTTCGCAGGGGGACGGAAATATCGATCAGCTTCCGCGGCATAGGCATTCCTCGAAACAGTCCGATGCTCAGGTCATCCTGAGGGCTCGCCGTTGGGGGCGTCAAGTCACGTGCGGGCGACATCGAGCCCGCCGGCCATACCCGCCATTGTGAGAATTGCGCCGGGAAATTGATCAATGCAACTCTTGCATTGATCGATGCCGGATTTGGCTTGGACAGAGAATGCCGCCGGCCCTAGGGACGACATTGGCGCTTGACTTCCCACCGGAAGTAGAGCGACCCAAGACGGCCTGCAGCCTGCCCGACAACGACATAATCACCTCAGGAGGAGCCCAGATGAAGACACTCACCGGTATCATCGCAGCCGCCGTGCTGGCGGTCTCAGCGCCGCTGGCGGCCGCACGCGATTTCCGCTCTGCCGACATTCACCCGGCCGACTACCCGACCGTCGAGGCCGTCAAATTCATGGGCAAGCAGCTCGCGGCCGCGAGCGGCGGCAAGCTTGGCGTGAAGGTGTTTCCGAACGGCGCCCTCGGCTCCGAGAAGGACACCATCGAGCAGCTCAAGATCGGCGCGCTCGACATGATGCGGATCAACGCATCGCCGCTCAACAACTTCGTGCCCGAGACCATCGCCCTGTGCCTGCCCTTCGTGTTCCGCGACACGCAGCACATGCGCACCGTCCTTGACGGTCCGATCGGCGACGAGATCCTGGCGGCCATGGCGCCCGCAGGCCTGATCGGCCTTGCCTATTACGACAGCGGCGCTCGCTCCATCTACACCGTCAAGGCACCGGTCAAGTCGCTCGCCGACCTCAAGGGCCTCAAGATACGCGTTCAGCAGTCCGACCTGTGGGTCGGCATGATCCAGAGCCTCGGGGCCAACCCGACGCCGATGCCTTATGGCGAGGTCTACACCGCGCTCAAGACCGGCCTCGTGGACGCCGCCGAGAACAACTGGCCCTCCTATGAGTCCTCGCGCCATTTCGAGGCCGCCAAGTTCTACAACGTCACCGAGCACTCGCTCGCTCCCGAAGTCCTCGTGATGTCCAAGACGGTCTGGGACACGCTGAGCAAGGAAGATCAGGCGATGATCCGCAAGGCGGCCAAGGAATCGGTGCCTGTCATGCGCAAGCTCTGGGACGAGCGCGAGCAGGCCTCCCGCAAGACCGTCGAAGCGGCCGGCGTCCAGGTCGTGACCGTCGCCAACAAGCAGGAGTTCGTCGACGCGATGAAGCCGGTGTACGCGAAGTTCGCCGGTGACGAGAAGCTTCAGAGCCTCGTCAAGCGTATCCAGGACACGAAGTAAACCACGGCGGAACGGGTCCGGTGTCGCCGCGAGGTGACACCGGACCCTCGCGAAGGAGGCGCGGGATGACGGACCCACACGTCGCAGATCACGAGCAGGAAGCGGAAACCGGACGGCCGTCCACCGGCTTGCTCTCGCGGATCAATGCGCCCATCGCACGCCTGGGCATGTATCTGTCGGTGACAGGACTGCTCGTCATCGTCACTATCGTGTTCTACCAGGTGTTCGGACGGTACGTGCTCAATTCCAGCCCGACCTGGACCGAGAATCTGGCGCTGGTCCTCATTCTTTACGTCACGCTGATCGGTGCCGCCGTCGGCGTGCGCGATGCCGGCCATATCGGCATGGACAGTCTGCTGGTGATGCTTCCGGACCATGTCCGGGAAAAGATCGAGATCGTCATTCACGTCCTGGTCGCCGTGTTCGGCATTGCCATGGCCTATAACGGCTGGATCCTCGGGGCATCGGTCGGCACCGTGAAGATCCCCAATCTCGGCTTGCCTGAGGTCATCCGCTATGTGCCGCTGATTGCCTCCGGCATCCTGATTGTCTCCTTCTCAATCGAGCACATCATTGCTCTCCTGCGCGGCGAAGAGGTCGTCCCCTCATGGAACTGATCATCCTCGGCGCCACCTTCTTCGGCTTCCTGATCCTCGGTGTCCCCGTCGCCTTTGCGATCGGCCTCTCGGCGATCTGCACCATCCTCTATGAAGGCCTGCCGGTCGCGGTCATCTTCCAGCAGATGATGTCGGGGATGAACATCTTCTCCTTCCTCGCTATTCCGTTCTTCGTCTTCAGCGGCGAGCTGATGCTGCATGGCGGCGTCGCCGACAAGATCGTGAAGCTCGCCAAGAATCTCGTCGGGCACATCCGCGGCGGGCTCGGCATGTCGAACGTGGTCGCCTGCACGCTGTTCGGCGGCGTCTCTGGCTCGCCCGTGGCCGACGTGTCGGCGATGGGCGCGGTGATGATCCCGATGATGAAGAAGGAAGGGTTCGACACCGACTACGCCGTCAACGTCACCACCCATGCCTCGCTGGTCGGAGCCTTGATGCCGACCAGCCACAACATGATCATCTATGCGCTCGCCGCCGGCGGCAAGGTCTCCATCGGTGCGCTGATCGCTGCCGGCCTCCTGCCAGCGCTGGTGCTGATGGTGTGCATGCTGGTTGCCGCCTATGCGGTCGCCGTGAAGCGCGGCTATCCCGCCGGCAAGTTCCCGGGCTGGGCCGAGGTGTTCCGTTCGCTTGCCGCCGCGCTGCCCGGCCTGTTGATCGTCGGCATCATCCTGGCCGGCATCCTATCCGGCGTCTTCACGGCCACCGAGTCCGCCGCCGTCGCGGTCACCTACACCATCCTGCTGACCTTCTTCATCTACCGCACCATGACCTTGTCGAACTTCCTGCGGGCCGCAGCGAAGGCGGTGAAGACGACGGGCGTGGTGCTGCTGCTGATCGGCGTCTCCACCATGTTCCAGTATTTGATGGGGCTCTACGAGGTAGCCGACTTCGCCGGCGACCTCATGAGCAAGGTGTCCAGCCAGCCCTGGGTGATCTTCCTGCTCATCAACGTCATCCTGTTCGTGCTCGGTACGTTCATGGACATGGCTGCGACCATCCTGATCTGCACGCCCATCTTCCTGCCCATCGCGATGAAGGCGGGCATGGATCCGGTGCAGTTCGGCATGCTCATGCTGATCAACTGCGCGCTGGGGCTGAACACGCCGCCGGTCGGAACGACGCAGTTCGTCGGCTGCGCCATCGGCGGCATCTCGGTGGGCGCGGTGATGCGCACCATCCTGCCGTTCTATGCTGCGCTGATCGCAGCTCTGATGTTCGTGACCTACGTCCCCGCATTCTCGCTGTGGCTGCCCCGCCTGCTGATGGGCTACAAGGGGTAGCAGCAACAGGGAGATTTCGTCCGTGACCGACTATCGCAAGCTCTTCGATCTCACCGGCAAGACGGCCGTGGTGCTCGGCGCCGCCTCGGGCATCGGCAAATCGTCCGCCGAGGCGCTGGCCGGGTTAGGGGCTCGCGTGGTCTGCGCCGATCGCGCGCTTGATGCCGCGGAAGCGACCGCCGCCGGCATTCGCGGCAAGGGCGGCTGGGCGGAAGCGGCGGCGTGCGACGCCGCGAGCGCCGCGGACGTCAATGCGCTGGCCAAGACGGTCATGCAGAAATTCCAGCGGCTCGACATCGCGGTGACGACGCCCGGGCTCAACATCCGCAAGACCATTCTCGACTATACCGAGGAGGATCTCGACCGCGTCCTCAACCTCAACGTCAAGGGTACGGTCTGGTTCTTCCAGGCGTTCGGCCGCATCATGGTCGCGCAGGAGGGCGGCAGCATCATCGCCTGCTCCTCGGTGCGCGCGGTGACGATCGAGCCGGGCCTTGGCGTCTACGGCTCCACCAAGGCGGCGATCGGCCTGCTGGTGAAGGGCTTCGCCTCCGAGGTCGGCCATGCCGGCGTGCGCGTCAACGCGATCGCGCCGAGCATTGCCGAGACCGCGCTGACCGGTCCGTTCAAGCAGCGTCCTGACATCTACAATCTCTACGCCGGCCACACGGTGTTCAACCGCTGGAGCAGCGCCGACGAGGTCGCCACCGCGGTGGCCTATCTGGCCTCGGATGCTGCGAGCTATGTCAGCGGCAGCACGCTGTTCGTCGACGGCGGCTGGACTGCTGTGGACGGCCCGCCGACGGGTCTCACCCAGTTGCACAAGTAGCGCCGTTATCGGCTCCTAGCCGGCAAAGCCTACGCGCTGGCGCAGCTCGTTGCTGTCTGCGCCGGTCAGCAACGCAACCAGCGCGGCGGCCTCTTTCGGATGCGCGGCCCGGGCGGTCACGCCGGCCGTGTACATCGTCACGAGCTCGCATCCCGGCGGCAGCGCCCCCGATAGCACGATGCCGTCGGTCGCGATGATCTCGGTCGCCTGCGTGCAGCCGATCGGCCGCGCCGCAGTGGACATCGCGAGCTCCCGCATCGCGGTTGCGCCGTTTGGAAATATCTTGAGACGCGAGGCGACCTCGTAGGCGATCCCGAGCTGATCCAGCACTCTCGCGACGTGCTGTCCGGCCGTGGACGCCTTGATGTCGGGGACGTAGATCGCATCTGCGGAACGCAGCACCTCGCGCAAATCGGCTTCGGTGTTCGCCGTCACCCTGGGATCGCGGCTCCGAACCGCCAGCGCGGTCTCGACCCGGCCCACATCCGCGATCGCGGAGGGGACAACGAGATTCTCTTCGGCGAGCTTGGCGAGCAGGGCCTGCGTCAGGATGACGAGATCGGCCGGCGTTCCCGCGCGCAGCTTGTCGGCCATGATACCGACCGCGCCGAATTCGCCGTCGATGCCGGCGCCGGTCTGCGTCCTGAAGGCGTCGGCAAGGCCGCGCACCAGGCCTTGTGCGGCGCCGCCGCTCAAAATGTTCACTGTCGTCACGATGCGAGTTCCATGGCTGCAATGATCCTGTCGCGCGTGATCGGCAGGTCGCGTACGCGCACGCCGAGGCAGTCGAACACGGCGTTCGCGATCGCCGCCGTCACCGGACCGTGCGCGGCTTCGCCGGCACCGACCGGCTCGATCTCCGGCCGCTGAATGATCTCGACATCGACCGCCGGCACCTCGCTGAAGGTCAGGATCGGATAGTCCGTCCACGAGGCCGAGGTGATGCGGGTCCGGTCGAAGCGAACGCGCTCCTTCAGCACCCAGCTCGTCGCCTGGATCGCGCCGCCCTCGATCTGGTTGATGACACCGTCCGGATTGATGGCTTCGCCCACGTCCACCGCGAGCGTCAGCCGCTTGACGCGGATGTCATCGGTGCCTTCGATCTCGGCAATCGCGGCGCAATAAGCGCCCGTGTTCTTGTAGCGAGCAAAGCCGACGCCGTGGCCGATCCCGGCCTGCTTCTGCGGCCGCCATTGCGCGCGTCGTGCCGCGGCGCGGATGACGTCGCGCGCCCGTTCGTCACGCAGATGGCGCAGGCGGAACGCGACGGGGTCTTCGCGGCGCAAGACGGCGATCTCATCGAGCAGGGACTCGATGGCGAACACGTTGCCTTGCCCGCCCAGCGTCCGCAGCGCCGAGGTGCGCACCGGCATGGTCAGCAGCCGGTGGCTCGTGATCGTCCAGGCCGGAAAGTCGTAGAGCGGAACGGAGTTGCGGTCGCCGCCGCCGCCATTGGCCGCCGGCGGATTGGTCGAGACCATGCGCGGGTAGGGATTGGCGATCTCGGATGCGGCGAGTAACGCCGGCTGGGTCGCGCGTCCCGGGCGCGCCGCGTGGCCGTTGCTCCAGATCGAATGGCGCCAGCCGACGATCTCTTTGTCTGCATCCAGATCGGCTTCGATCTCGATGGCCATCGCCGCGCCGAACGGCGCGTGGCTCAACTCGTCATGGCGCGACCACTGCACCCGGACCGGACGGCCGCCGGCCGCTTTCGCCAGCAGCACGGCATCGAGCGCGACGTCGTCCGCCGCGTTGTGCCCGTAGCAGCCGGCGCCCTCCATGTGCTCGACGACGATGTGTTCGGCGGGCAGCTTGAGCACGATCGCAAGATCGGCGCGCAGCAGATAGACGCCCTGGCTGTGCGTCCAGACATGGACGTGATCGCCGTCCCACTGTGCCATGGCGCAGGATGGCGCAATCGAGGCGTGGGCGATGTAGGGACGTGTATATTGCCGGCGCAGGGTTTGGGCGCGCTTGCGCGGCGCCGACGCCAGCCTGGTGTCGATGATGGTCGTTTCGACCGGCTGGCTCTTCAGGAAGCCCGCGAGGTCCTCTTCATTGGGCAGCGCCTCGCCGGCCGACCATGTCGCGCCCTTGCGCAAAGCTTTCAACGCGGCGTCCGCTGCTGCCTCGCTATCGGCGATGACGCCGGCAAAGCCGCCGTCGCGGGCGATCGCGACGAGGCCGGGAATGGCCCGCGCCGCAGATTCATCGAGCGCAATCAGCTTGGCACCTGACATGTCTGGCCGCAGCGCGCGTCCGTGCAGCAATCCAGGCAATGCAAGGTCATGGATGAAGCGCGGCTGCGCGAACACCTTGTCTGGAATGTCCACGCGCTGGACGGAATGTCCGGCGACGGCGCGCCTGGCGGCGATCTTGGCTGTCGCGCCCGGGGTGGCGTCGTGGTCGAGCGAAACATCACCGGCGAGCTCCCAATAGCTGGTCCTGACATTGCCGGGGCCCGAGATCGTGCCGTCATCGACATTGAGGAGTGCGGCGTCAACGCCGAGACGCTCCGACGCCGCGACCAGGAAGCGCTGGCGCACCTCGGCGCAGGCATGGCGCAGCGCCCGGCCGGATTGCTGGATCGACAGGCTGCCCGAGGTGACGCCTTCGTTCGGGCTCGTTGCCGTCGAGGCGCGGATCATCTCGACCCTGCCGATATCGATGTCGAGCTCGTCCGCGGCGATCTGCGCCAGCGCCGTGACGATGCCCTGGCCGATTTCGACCTTGCCGGGCGAGATCGCCACGCGGCCGTCGCCGCTGAGCTTCACCCAGGATGACAGCCTTGGATTGGCCGCGAGGCTGACCGGCAGTGTCGGGACAGGGGAGGTCATGGCGCAGCCATCTCCGAAGCTGCGCGGAGCACCGCGCGCACCATGCGGTTATGCGATCCGCAGCGGCAGAGGTTGCGGTCAAGTGCTTCTCTCACCTCGGCCTCCGTCGGCGACGGATTGCGCCTCAGCAGGGCCGCCGCGGTGATCAGGATTCCCGAAGCGCAATAGCCGCATTGCATCGCCTGTTCCGAGATGAAGGCGCGCTGCAGCGGATGTGGTCGCTCGGCGGTGCCGAGGCCTTCGACCGTGACGACGTCCTTGTCCGCGACCGACCACATCGGCATGTCGCAGGAGGTCATCGCGCGGTCACCGACCATGACATGACAGGCGCCGCACTCGCCGGCTCCGCAGCCGAAATGCGCGCCGGTGATGCCGAGTCGGCCGCGCAGCACGTCGAGCAGCATGTGGTCCGGATCAGCGTCCACGGCGATCGCATCTCCGTTGAGCCGGAATTGAAGAATGGACATGAGCAGTACGCCTCAGGACTTGTCGAATTTCTTGACGACGTCGGCCCATTTCTCGATGTCGCCACGCAGGAATTTTTCGAATTCCTGCGGTGTCATTGACATGGGTACGGCGCCCTGCTCGGACCATAGTTTTATGATGTCCGGCCGCTTCACCATTGCGTTTACTGCGGCGTTGAGCTTGTCGATGACCGGCTTCGGCGTGCCGGCCGGCGCCATCAGCCCGAGCCAGATCGTCGCCTCGTAGCCGGCCACGCCGGCTTCCCCGGCGGTCGGCACGTTCGGCAGCACCGTCGAGCGCTGGGCGCCGGTGGTGGCGAGCGCGCGGACCTGGTTCTCGGCAATGTTCGGCGCCATCGCCGGCACTGCGTCGATCATCATCTGGACCTGTCCGCCGATCACGCCGCTGCGCGCCTCGCCGCTGTTGCGGTAGGGAACGTGGATGACGTCGATGCCGGCCATCGCTTTGAACAACTCGCCGGCCATGTGATACGGCGTGCCCTGGCCGGAGGAGGCATAGTTCAGCTTGCCCGGCTGGGCTTTCGCGAGCGCGATGAACTCGGCAAGCGTCTTTGCTGGGACTTGCGGGTTCACGACGACGACGAGATCGGAATAGTTCACCGGCGCGATCGGCGCGAGGTCGCGCATCAGCTCGTATTTGCGCTTGTCCGCCGTCAGCAGCGATTCGTTCGCGGTCTGGGTGTTGGACATCATCAGCAGCGTGTAACCGTCGGCCGGCGACTTCGCCGCCTCGACCGTTCCGATGACGCCGCCTGCGCCGGTGCGGTTCTCGATCACGAAGGGCTGACCGAAACTCTCCTGGAGCACGTTGCCGATCAGCCGGGCCGCCACGTCCGCAGGCCCGCCGGCGCCGAAGGGCACGACGATCCGGACGGGGTGGTTGGGATAGTCTTGCGCGAGGGAGGGGGCTGCGGAGAATCCGGCGAGCAGGCCGGCCGCCAGCGCCAGCATCAATCTTCGGGCTGTCATGTCCACCTCCCTGATATCGTTTTTGTTGGGCGGCACTGTAGCGGTACGGCAGGCGGACTGTCGACGCCCCACCGACCCGGTTTGATCGGGAATATCGGCGGGCATCCGGTGTGGCTTTGGCCGCATTTCGCGGCTGCGGCAGGAACCTGCGGCGCGCGCGATTTGAGCAAATCGCATGGGCATTGCCGGATAAATGCCCTCGGCGGGCCAGTATTTTGATGTTACGAACTGGGACATGAACCAGCACGCCAAGATCGAAATCCGCCATTCGACCTGCCCTCATGACTGCCCGTCGGCCTGCGCCCTCGATGTCGAGGTGATCGAGGGCCGGAGCATCGGCCGCGTCCGCGGTTCGAAAAAGCAGACCTACACGGCCGGGGTCGTCTGCGCCAAGGTTGCCCGCTATGCCGAGCGCATCCATCACCCCGAGCGGGTGACGTTTCCGATGCGCCGCATTGGGCCGAAGGGTTCGGGCCAGTTCGCGCGCATCTCATGGGACGAGGCGCTCGACGAGATCGCGGAGCGGTTCAACCAGGCGGAGCGCGAGTTCGGCGCGGAATCGATCTGGCCTTATTACTACGCCGGCACGATGGGCCTCGTGATGCGCGACGGGCTCAACCGCCTGACGCACGTGAAGAAGTATTCGCGCTTCTATCAGACCATCTGCGCCAACGTCGCGCGCATCGGTTACGCCATCGGCACCGGCAAGATCGCGGGCGTCGATCCGCGCGAGATGGCCCTGTCCGATCTCGTGGTGATCTGGGGCACCAATCCCGTCAACACCCAGGTCAACGTGATGACGCATGCCTCGCGGGCCCGCAAGGAGCGCGGCGCGAAGATCGCGGCGGTCGACATCTACGACAACGACACCATGAAGCAGGCTGACATCAAGATCATCCTGCGTCCGGGCACCGACGGCGCGTTTGCCTGCGGCGTCATGCACGTCCTGTTCCGCGACGGCTATGCCGACCGCGCCTACATGGACAAATACACGGATTGCCCGGCCGAGCTCGAAGAGCATCTGAAGACGCGCACGCCCGAATGGGCATCGGCGATCACAGGCGTTCCGGTGGCGGAGATCGAGGCCTTTGCCAAGGCCGTCGGCGAGACCAAGCGAACTTTCCTCCGCCTCGGCTACGGTTTCACCCGTTCGCGCAACGGCGCGACGCAGATGCACGCCGCGACCTGCATCCCCGCGGTCACCGGTGCCTGGCAATATGAAGGCGGCGGCGCCTTCTTCAACAATTACGCGCTGTGGCACTTCAACGAATCCATCATCGAAGGCCACGACGCGATCGACCACGGCGTCCGCGCGCTCGATCAGTCCAAGATCGGCCGCATCCTCACCGGCGATGCCGAGGCCCTGCGTGGCAAGGGACCGGTCAAGGCGATGCTGATCCAGAACACCAACCCGGTGACGGTGGCGCCGGAGCAGGCGCTGGTCGCCCAGGGCTTTGCGCGCGAGGATCTGTTCGTGGCGGTGCACGAGCAGTTCATGACCGAGACGGCGCAGATGGCCGACATCGTGCTGCCGGCGACCATGTTCATGGAGCATGACGATCTCTATTACGGCGGTGGCCATCAGCACATTTCCGTCGGGCCCAAGCTGATCGATGCGCCCGACGAATGCCGCTCCAATCACCAGGTCCTGCAGGCGCTGGCGCCGCGGCTTGGCGCCAGGCATCGGGGCTTCGAGATGACGCCGCGCGAATTGATCGACGCGACGCTCAAGCTCAGCAACCATGGCGACATCGCCGGCCTCGAGGCCGACCTGTGGCGCGATCTGCAGCCGGATTTCCGTACCTCGCATTTTCTCGACGGTTTTGCGCATGCCGACGGCAAATTCCACTTCAGGGCTGACTGGGCGCATCCGCCGTTCGGCGTGAAGATGGGTGATTACGACAAGATGCCGTCTCTGCCGGACCATTGGGCGGTAATCGAACATGCCGACCAGGCCCATCCGTTCCGGCTTGCCACCAGCCCGTCGCGCAGCTTCCTCAACACGACGTTCAACGAGACGCCGTCCTCGCAGGCGCGCGAGGGCAGAGCGAGCGTCATGATCCATCCGCTGGATGCGGCGGCGCTCGATATCGCCGACGGCGATACGGTGACGCTCGGCAACACCCGCGGCGAGACCACGCTGATCGCGGCGTTGTTCGAGGGCGTGCGACGCGGCGTGTTGATCGCGGAGTCGGTCCACCCGAACAAGAATCATGTCGGCGGCCGCGGCATCAACATGTTGACGGGTGCCGACGAGATCGCGCCGATCGGCGGTGCTGCGTTCCACGACAACAAGGTCTGGATCAAGAAGGCAGTCGTCGCTTCCTGAATGCGCACGATCTTGTCGGGAACTGCTGCGCACTTTCCCGGGTCGTGCGCTAAGGCACGCATTCCGTGACGCCGTAGCCGGCAAATTCCCTCGCGATATTCGGGTTCATCGACTTCGCCAGCTCGATGTCCGTGGTGCCGTCGCCGCCGCTCCTGCGGGTGGCGACGCCGCGGCCGAACAGTGAGGACGAGGAGCGCGGGTTGCGCTGGATCGCGTCGGTGTAGTCCTTGATCGCATCAGCGGTCCGGCCGAGCTTGAGGTTGACGAGCCCGCGGCTGTCGAACGCATCGCTCAAGCCGGGATTGACCTGGAGCGCCAGATTGCAGTCGGCGAGGGCGCCCTGCAGGTCGCTGGTCGCGGCTCGCGTCCAGCAGCGGTTATTCAGCGCCTCGGCATCCCTGGGCGCGCGGCGGATCACCCCATCGAAATCCTGCATGGCGAGCGTGTAGGCGCGCTTGATGGCATAGACCTGGCCGCGCTTGTAGCGCGAGACAGTGTCGTTGCCGTTGGCCGCGATCTTGCGGCTGAGATCGGCGATGACGGGATCTCTTGCGAGTTCGTCGGCACTCGGGCCTGCCTCCGCTTGCGGTACTTCGCAGACCGGCTTCTGCGGCTCGGGCTTTGCGGGCGTCTGGCCGGCGTCCTTGCTGTCCGGCGGTCGCGCCACGGGACCCGCAAAGGAGAACTCTGTCGTCAGTGACGACGACAGCCATGGCACCTGCTCTTGCCTCGTGGCAGCGACCACGCCATTCCTGGTGTTGGCGAGCGCCTGCTCGGCGCCGATGTTCGGCGCGCGCATCTCGCGCAGCAGCTCGGCGACGAACAGGCCGTGATCGGTCCTGCCGCTTGCCGCCACCGCGCCGAGCGCGGCGGAGTAGAGCACCAGCGTATTGCTCGGGGCGATCGCCGGCGCAAGGCCCGCCGAGTAGCGGCGGAAGCGCCGCTCGAACGGGTTGCGGCGGGAGGCGTCGATCAGCGCGATCTTGATCGCGGCGCCGCGCGTGTTCATCTCGGCCAGAATGGCGTCGAGGCTGAAACCATCGCGCGAGACGTCGGGCTCGGTCCAGATCTGGGCATCGACCGGGAGCAGGTAGGTCTGCCGGTTGGACTGGATGCCGAAACCGTCGAAGAAGATCAGCGCGACGGCGCCGCGGTCGATGCGGGCATAGAAGCGGTCCAGCACCTGCCGCATGGCATCGCCCGTGAGGTTGCTCTGCCGATCGACGACGAAGCCGTCGCGCTTCAATTCCTCGGCGACGTCCTGCGCATCGTTGGCGACGTCGTTGAGCACGAATTCATTGTCGGGGTACTTCGCGTTGCCGATCACGAGTGCGATTTTCGCGGCGTCGGCCGCGCGGCTTGCGGGGCTGATGCCGAGCCCGATCAAGCCGGCGAGCAACAGCACAATGGCGGCGCGCATGAAATGGCTCATCGGTGATCAAAATCTCCAGTCAGGATAGCGGCAGTAACCCATAATTCAATCGTCCAGCGAAGTTGCGCCCACACGCTATGGCGACACGGCGCTGCAGATTGCCCTTGCGCGCGCCGCCCGACCTGCCGCAAATGGCTGCAAGCGGAAAGCAGGGAAGCGTGCCATGACCGACACCACAGCCGTCATCACCGAGAAGCGCGGGCAGGCGTTCTGGATCACCATCAACCGGCCGGAGAAGCGCAACGCGTTGAACGGCGACGTGATCGCCGGCATTACCAAGGGCTATCGCGACGCGCATGACGACAAGGATGTCCGCGTCATCGTGCTGACGGGCGCGGGCGACAAGGCGTTCTGCGCGGGCGCCGATCTGCAGAACTCCGGCGCCGCTTTCGCGATGGATCATTCCAAACCAAATGTCGACTATGCCGATCTGTTACGTTTGTCACAGAACTCCACGAAGCCCGCGATTGCGCGGGTCGGGGGCGTCTGCATGGCCGGCGGCATGGGCCTTCTGTGCATGACCGACATGGCGGTGGCCGCCGATCACGTCATCTTCGGTCTGCCGGAGGTGAAGGTCGGCGTATTCCCGATGCAGGTCTTGAGCCTGCTGCAGAACATCGCGCCGCCGCGGCTCGTCAATGAATGGGCGCTCACGGGCGAACCATTCGATGCGAAAGCTGCTCTGGGCGCGGGCCTGCTCAACTACGTCGTGCCCACGGCCGAGCTGGACGCCAAGGTCGACTGGCTGATCGGCCGCATCGTCGACAAGTCCCCGACCGCGATCCGCCGCGGCAAATACGCCATGCGCGCCATTGCCGCGATGTCGTTCGACGAGAGCATCGCCTACACCGAAAGCCAGATCGCGCTGCTCGCGATGACCGAGGACGCCAAGGAAGGACTGAAGGCGTTCAGCGAGAAGCGAAAGCCGGTCTGGACGGGGAAGTAGGGGGACGCTGAGCCCGCAATGCGTAGGGTGGGTTAGCGCAGCGTAACCCACCACTTTTGTATCCCCCGAGGCAGAAGAGGTGGGTTACGCCCTGCGGCCGCGCTTTGCGCGCCCACAGTGCTAACCCACCCTACGGGCACCTCAGCCCGCATTGGCCTTCAGCCCAGCCGCCTGAATACCCGCCACCGCGCAAGCTTCGTCATTGTCCGACGTGTCACCCGAGACACCCACCGCACCCAGCAGGGTCGCGCCGTCCATGATCAGCACGCCGCCGGGGACCGGCACCAGCGCGCCCTTGGCGATCGTGTTCACGGCGTCGATGAAATAGGCCTGCTCCTGCGCCCGCTGGAACAGCGCGCGTGAGCCCATGCCCATGGCCAGCGCGCCGTATGCCTTGCCGTGCGCGATCTCGGCGCGCATCAGGCTGGTGCCGTCCTGGGCGGCGGCGATCTTGAGCACGCCGCGCGCGTCCAGGATGGTGACGACCAGCGGCTTCAGCTTCAGCTCGGTGGATTTTGCGAAGGCGGCGTCGAGGATTTTTCGAGCGGTGTCGAGGGTGAGGTCAGCCATGGCTTGTTTCCTTTGCAGCGGTTGAAGTTGAATTGGTGTCGGCGCGATCGAGGCTCATCGCCAGCACACGCGCGACGTGAAGCGCCTCGCGCTGGGCGCCATCGTGGATCTGGTGCCGGCAGGACGTGCCGTCGGCAACGACCAGCGTGTTCGGTTCCGCGCGCCGCACGGCGGGCAGCAGCGACAGCTCGGCCATCTCGATCGATGCATCGTACGTGTCCGCGCCATAGCCGAAGGCGCCGGCCATGCCGCAGCAGCTCGACTCGATGGTCTCGACCTTCAGGCCGGGGACGAGGCGGAGCACCTGCTCGACCGGCTTGAAAGCGCCGAAGGATTTTTGGTGGCAGTGGCCGTGGACGACGGCCTTCTCAGCGACGGTGCCGAGCGGCAATTGCAGTCGGCCGGCCTCGGCCTCGCGCACCAGAAATTCCTCGAAGGTGAGGGCGTGGGCGCCGACCGCCTTGGCATCGTTGTCCTTGCGCAGCGAGGCGAGCTCGTCGCGCAGCGTCAGGAGGCAGCTCGGCTCGAGGCCGACGATCGGCACACCGCGCGCAGCAAAGGGCGCGAAGGCGGCCACGAGACGGTCGAGCTCGGACCTCGCTTCATCCACGAGGCCGGCCGAGAGGAACGTGCGGCCGCAGCACAGCGGCCGGTTGCCGCGTACAGGCTGCGGCAGATGCACGCGATAACCGCCGGCCGCGAGCACGCGTAGCGCAGCGTCGAGGTTCTCGCGCTCATAGATGCGATTGAACGTGTCGGCGAACAGCACGACCTCGCGGCCGCTCTCGGGTCCGACGCTGTCAGCCGGCGGTGCGAACACGTCGCTGCGGAAGGCCGGCAGGGCGCGACGCGCGCTGATGCCGGCAAAGCGCTCGAACAGCTTTCGCAGCAGCGGGCTGCGGTTGCGTAAATTCGCAAGCGGAGCAAAGCGCGATGCGAGACCGGCATAGCGCGGAAGATAGCCGACGAGACGGTCGCGCAGCGTCAGGCCGTGGCTGGCGGCACGCGCGGCGAGCACCTCGATCTTCATCTTGGCCATGTCGACGCCGGTCGGGCATTCGTGGCGGCAGGCCTTGCAGGAGACGCAGAGTTTGAGAGTCTCCATCATTTCGTCCGAGGACAGCGCATCGGGGCCGAGCTGACCGGAGATCGCGAGGCGCAAGGTGTTGGCGCGGCCCCGCGTGACGTCCTTCTCATTGCGCGTGGCGCGATAGGACGGGCACATGACGCCGCCCTCGAGCTTGCGGCAGGCGCCGTTGTTGTTGCACATCTCGACCGCGCCCTGGAAGCCGCCGCCGGCGCCGGGATAGGCCGACCAGTCGAGTTTCGTCTTCAGCTCGCCGACACGATAGTCCGGCTTGAAGCGGAACAGCGAGCGGTCATCCATCCTGGGCGCATCGACGATCTTGCCGGGATTGAGTACGCCGTCGGGATCGAAGCGCTGCTTCACCTCCCTGAAGTCGGCAACGAGGCGCTCGCCGAACATGGTCTCGTGGAATTCGGAGCGCACCAGGCCATCGCCGTGCTCGCCGGAATGCGAGCCCTTGTACTCGCGCACCAGCGCGAAGGCCTCTTCGGCGATGGCGCGCATCGCCTTGACGTCCTTTTCCAGCTTCAGATTCAGCACGGGGCGCACATGCAGGCAGCCCTCGGAGGCGTGCGCGTACATCGTGCCGCTGGTGCCGTGCTTCGCGAACACCTCGCTCAGCCGTTGGGTGTAGTCGGCAAGGTGCGGCAGCGGCACGGCGCAGTCCTCGACGAAGGAGACCGGCTTGCCCTCCTGCTTCATCGACATCATGACGTTGAGGCCGGCGGCGCGGAAATCGGCGATGCCGCTCTGCAGCGCCGGCTCGGTGATCTCCACCACGCCGCCCCATTTGCGGGTGTCGTTGTTCCAGCCGAAGCCGAGATCGCCCATCAGCTCGCCGAGCTGCTTCAGGCGCAGCAGATTGTCAGCCTGATCCTCTTCGGCAAATTCGACGACCAGCACCGCGTCCGGATCGCCCTTGATCGCCGCATTGATGATCGGCTTGAACATCGCGATGTCGCGGCCGAGCGCGATCATGGTGCGGTCGACCAGCTCGACCGCGATCGGCTTCAGCTTGACCAGATGCTGGGCCGCGTCCATCGCCTCGTAGAAGCTGCCGAAATGGCAGACGCCGAGCGCCTTGTTGCGGATCACGGGCCAGAGCTTCAGCTCGACCTTGGTGGTGAAGGCGAGGGTGCCTTCCGAGCCGACCAGCAGATGCGCCATGTTGTTCGGCGCATTGCGCGGCACCAGAGCATCCAGATTGTAGCCGCCGACGCGGCGCTGCACTTTCGGGAAGCGCGCGGCGATCTCGTCGGCCTCGCGCGAGCCGAGATCGAGCATGTCGCGGAACAGGGCGCGGGTGCTGTCGGGCGCATCGACGTCGGAGAGATCGCGCGAGACCTCGCCAAACCGGCTCAGCGTGCCGTCGGCGAGGGAAGCCTCCATCGACAGCGTGTTGTCGCGCATGGTGCCGTAGCGAAGCGAGCGGCCGCCGCAGGAATTGTTGCCGGCCATGCCGCCGATGGTGGCGCGGGAGGCAGTGGAGACATCCACAGGAAACCAGAGGCCGTGCTTTCTAAGCTGGCGGTTGAGGTCGTCGAGCACGATGCCGGGTTCGACCACGCAGGTCCGGCCCTCGACGTCGAGCGACAGGATGCGGTTCAGGTGTTTCGAGAGGTCGACCACGAGGCCGTCATTGACCGTCTGGCCGCATTGCGAGGTGCCGCCGCCGCGCGGGGTGACCTTCACGCCCTCGTCGCGGGCGATCGCCAGGGCCCGCAGCGCTTCGTCCATAGTCCTGGGAACGACCACGCCCGAGGGCACGATCTGGTAGAACGAGGCGTCGGTGGCGTAGCGGCCGCGGCTGAAGCCGTCGAACAGGACGTCGCCGGTCATTTCCGCGCGCAGGCGCCGTTCGAGCGAGGAGGCGTTCGTCATCCCTGATCCCAGACTGTCTCAGCGAGGCTCCGCCTTGCTGAGTTATTCATTATGGTTCCAGATCGATTATATTATGAATGCAAAATGAGCAAGTCGGCCGCCCTCAAGGCGAGGCTGGCGCGTCCTCTTGGGGCTCGGTCAGGTGCTCGATCGCGGCCGTCCGCTTGTTGCGCAGGTGCTGGAACAGGATGTCGCTGAGCTCGCTGGCAGCGCGGCGGCGCAGTGCATCGAGGATGGCCTCGTGCTCGCGCATCGCCTCCGCCCAGCGCTGCCGCTTGCGGGCAAAATTGGCGGAGTAGCGGACCCGGCGGATTCTCCCCGCGAAGTTGGCATAGGCCGTCTTCAGCGTCTCGTTGCGCGCGGCCGCCACTATGCTCTCGTGAATGCGCTGGTTGGTCTGGAAATAGCCGTGCATGTCGCGATGCAGGTAGTGGCCGTACATCTCGTAATGCAGCTGCTCGATCGCGGTGATTTCCGCATCAGTTATGGCTTCGCAGGCCAGGCGCCCGGCGAGGCTCTCCAGTCCCGCCATGACGTCGAACAGCTCTTCGAGGTCGCGCTGGCTGAGCTGGCGTACCCGAGCGCCGCGGTTGGGCAATAGCTCGATCAGGCCCTCGGCGGCGAGCACCTTGAGGGCTTCACGCAGCGGCGTGCGGGAGATGCCGAGCATCTCGCAGAGCTGCCGCTCGGGAACGCGTGCGCCCTCCGGGATGTTGCCTTCGACCACGTAGTCGCGCAGCCGCAGCAGGATCTCGCCGTGAAGCGAGGCCTCCTGGCGGTCGCCGCCATTTGTAGCGGGCGGGGCGATCGGAACCCCGGAGTCGGGAATCGTGGATTTCATTTGCAGCACAGTAGTTTGCCCATTGGGTCGCGTCGATGTCCCCAATCGAATACCAAATTTCGATTGAAAGGACAAAAAATGAATGCAAAATAGCCTCCAGAGCCGGCCAAGATCCGCCGACAGGGAGGTTTTCATGCATCAGGGACGCCATTTCCTTCAGATTCCGGGTCCGAGCCCGGTCCCCGAGCGCGTCCTGCGCGCCATGGACATGCCGGTCATCGACCACCGGAGCGCCGAATTCGGCGAACTCGGCCGCACTGTGCTCGAAGGCAGCCAGAAGATTTTCCAGACCAAGGGCCCCGTCATCATCTTCCCGTCTTCAGGGACGGGCGCCTGGGAGGCCGCGATCGTCAACACGCTGTCGCCTGGAGAGAAGGTGCTGATGGTGGAGACCGGCCATTTCGCAACGCTCTGGCGACAGATGGCGGGCCGATTCGGCATCGAGGTCGACTTCGTCCCGGGCGACTGGCGCCGCGGCGCCGATCCCGCATTGATCGAAGCAAAGCTTGCCGCGGACAAGGCGCGCGCGATCAAGGCCGTGATGGTCGTGCACAACGAGACCTCGACGGGGGCGACCAGCCGTATCGCCGAGATCCGCGCCGCGATCGACCGCACGGGGCATCCGGCGCTGTTGATGGTGGACACCATCTCCTCGCTCGGCTCGGTCGACTATCGCCACGACGAGTGGAAGGTCGACGTCAGCGTCAGCTGTTCGCAGAAGGGCTTCATGCTGCCGCCCGGCCTCGGCTTCAACGCGATCTCGGAGAAGGCGCTGGCCGCGTCCAAGACCAACAAGATGCCGCGCTCCTATTTCGACTGGGAGGAGATGCTCAAGCCCAACGCAAAAGGCTTCTTCCCATACACGCCGGCGACCAATTTGCTCTACGGCCTGCGCGAGGCGATCGCGATGCTGCTCGAGGAGGGGCTTGCCAACGTCTTCGCAAGGCATCAGCGGCTTGCCGCCGCGACGCGCGCCGCCGTCAATCATTGGGGGCTCGAAGTGCTCTGTCAGGAGCCTTCGGAATTCTCGCCGGTGCTGACCGCGGTGCTGATGCCGCCCGGCCATGATGCCGATCAGTTCCGCAAGATCGTGCTCGAGAACTACAACATGTCGCTCGGCTCGGGCCTGTCGAAGGTCGCCGGAAAAGTCTTCCGCATCGGTCATCTCGGCGAATGCAATGCGCTGACGCTGCTCGGCGCGCTCACGGGCGTCGAGATGGGCCTGTCGGTCGCCGGTGTGCCGCATCGCTCAGGCGGCGTCGATGTCGCGATGAAGTTGCTGGAGCAGCGCCCGCAGGGCAATGCATCGCCGCATCTGAAAGTCGTCGGCACTTAAACCGCGCGGGACACGCGGTTGGACATCACAAAAAACGATCAGGGAGGGTGGAGATGGGAGTGAGGTTCAAGGCGACGCATGTCGTGCTGGCGATGCTCTGCGCGATGTATTTCATCACCTATGTCGACCGGGTGAACATCGGCACCGCCGCGAGCGAGATCCAGAAGGAGCTGGGTCTCTCCAACACCCAGCTCGGGCTCGTCTTCTCCGCCTTCGCCTATCCTTATCTCCTATTTCAGGTGATCGGCGGCTGGGTCGGCGATCGCTTCGGGCCGCGCAAGACGCTGTTCTGGTGCGGTATGGTCTGGGCCGTCGCCACCATCATGACCGGCTTCGTCAACGGTCTTGCTGCACTCTTCGTGGCGCGTTTCGCGCTCGGCTTCGGCGAGGGCGCGACGTTCCCGACCGCGACGCGCGCGATGCAGTACTGGACGCCGGCCAACCGCCGCGGCTTCGCGCAAGGCCTGACCCACTCCTTCGCCCGGCTCGGCAATGCCGTCACGCCGCCGGTGGTGGCGCTGCTGATCCTGTGGCTGACCTGGCGCGGCGCCTTCGTCGTGCTCGGCTTTGTCAGCCTCGTCTGGGGCGTCGTCTGGGTCTGGTACTTCCGCAATGAGCCCAAGGACCACGCCTCCATCACCGAGGCCGAGCTCGCGGCATTGCCACCGCGCCCGACCGGCGAGCGGCCGCGCGTGCCGTGGGGCCCGCTGCTCGGGCGGATGTGGCCGGTGACGCTGACCTATTTCTGCTACGGCTGGTGCCTGTGGCTGTACCTCAATTGGCTGCCGCTGTTCTTCAAGAACAACTACAATCTCGACATCAAGAACTCGGCGCTGTTCGCCTCCGGCGTGTTCTTTGCGGGCGTGGTCGGCGACAGCGTCGGTGGCGTGCTCTCGGACAAGATCCTCGACCGCACCGGCAATGTTCGTCTGGCGCGGCTGAGCGTCACCGTTGCGGGGTTTACGGGGGCGCTGCTCTCGCTGCTGCCGATCCTGTTTGTGCACGACATCACGATCGTTGCGCTGTGCCTGTCTGCGGGCTTCTTCTGTGCCGAACTCGTGATCGGCCCGATGTGGTCGATTCCGATGGACATCGCCCCGAAATATTCCGGCACCGCGTCGGGACTCATGAATACCGGCTCGGCCTTCGCCGCCATCGTCTCGCCGCTGGTCGCGGGCTTCGTGATCGACGCGACCGGCAACTGGTACCTGCCGTTCCTGATGTCGATGGGCCTGCTGCTGCTGGGCGGCTTTTCGGCCTTCCTGATGCACCCGGAGCGCCCGTTCGCGGAGGCCGAGGGCAGGGGGGCGGCCGGAAAGATGGTGGCCGCGGAGTAGGGGCGTTCACCGTCATGCCCGGGCTTGTCCCGGGCAGACTCGTTCTTCGGCCGCGAGAAAGACGTGGATGGCCGCGACAAGCCCGGCCATGACGAAGTGGGAAGCTTCGGCGTCCTAAATCCGTGATGCCATACACCCCGGCCGCGGGGCCGGCGGTGGCCCGCCGCTTATGCATGGGAGGCGTCTTTAGGAGAGGGGACAAGCCGGTCAAATGGTGCTATTCGGCGGCCATCAAAACCAAGGCTAGACCGGGAAGGACGCCTATGACCGTGCATACTGGAAGGCATTTCCTACAGATTCCAGGACCGACCAACGTGCCCGACCGCGTGCTACGGGCGATGGACATGCCGACGCTGGACCATCGCGGTCCGGAGTTCGCCGAGCTCGGCTTCGCCGTGCTTGCCGCGATGCAGCGCGTGTTCCGCACCAAGCAGCCCGTGATCATCTTCCCCTCGTCCGGCACCGGCGCCTGGGAAGCGGCGATGGTCAACGTGTTCGCGCCCGGCGACAAGGTCTTGATGTGCGAGACCGGCCAGTTCGCCGTGCTGTGGCGCGGCATCGCCGACAAGTTCAAGATCGACGTCGATTTCATCCCGAGCGACTGGCGCCATGGTGCCGACCTCGCCGAGATGGAGAAGCGCCTTACCGCCGACAAGCAGCACGTCATCAAGGCGGTCTGCGTCGTGCACAACGAGACCTCGACCGGCTGCCTTACGCCGCCGCTCGAAGTCCGCAAGCTGCTTGATCGCATCAAGCATCCGGCGCTGCTGATGGTCGACACCATCTCCGGCCTCGGCTCGATGGAATATGAGCATGATGCCTGGGGCATCGACGTCTCGGTCGCAGGTTCTCAGAAGGGCCTGATGCTGCCGCCCGGCCTCAGCTTCAACGCCGTCTCGGAGAAGGCTCTCGCGGTCGCGAAGGCCAACCCCGGCATGCGCTCCTATTGGGACTGGCAGGAAGTCATCTCCTTCAACAAGCTCGGCACCTTCCCCTATACGCCGGCCACCAACCTGCTCTACGGCCTGCGCGAAGCAGTGAAGATGCTGGAAGAGGAGGGGCTGGAGAATGTCTGGTCCCGCCATAAGCGCCACAGCGCGGCGACGCGCGCCGCGGCCAAGGTCTGGGGCCTGGAGACGCAGTGCATCGATCCCGCCGCGCATTCGCCGGCGCTGACCGGCGTGCGCGTGCCTGACGGCCACGACGCCGACGCCTTCCGCAAGGTGGTGCTGGAAAACTTCGACATGTCGCTCGGCACCGGCCTGAACAAGGTCAAGGGCAAGGTGTTCCGCATCGGCCATATCGGCCATTTCAACGATCTGATGCTGATGGGCACGCTCGCCGGCGTCGAGATGGGCCTGGATCTTGCAAAGATCCCGCACCGGAGCGGCGGCGTCTTGGCGGCCATGGACGTCCTCAAGGGACGCGACGTGGTGCCGATGACCAAGGCCCAAGTGGCTTGAAGGCTCAGGCGGCCTGAGCTGACTGAAGTGAAGAAAGTGAGCGCGCGATGAACGCACCGACGACTGCCAACGAAGACCTGCTCTACTCCGTCACGGACGGCATCGCGCGGATCACCTTCAACCGCCCGCAGGCGCGCAACGCCATGACCTTCGCCATGTATGACCGCATGGCGGAGATCTGCCAGGAGATCAACGCCGATCGTTCGATCAAGGCGCTGATCATGACCGGAGCCGGCGACAAGGCCTTTGCCTCCGGCACCGACATCTCCCAGTTCCGTGCCTTCAAGACCGCGCAGGACGCGCTTGACTACGAGGCCCGGATCGACCGCGTGCTCGGCACGCTCGAGCAGTGCCGCGTGCCCGTGATCGCGGCCATCGCCGGCGCCTGCACCGGCGGCGGCGCCGGGATCGCTGCCTGCTGCGACATCCGCATTGGTACCGAGACGACCCGGATGGGCTTTCCGATCGCGCGGACGCTCGGCAACTGCCTGTCGATGTCGAACATCAGTCGTGTCGTCGCGCTGGTCGGTCCCGCACGCACCAAGGATATGATCTTCAAGGCGCGCCTGGTCGAGGCGCCGGAGGCGCTCGCCCTCGGCCTGCTCAACGAGATCGTGCCCGACGTCGAGACGCTGCAGCGCCGCGCCGACGAGACCGCGAAGCTCGTCGCCAGCCACGCCCCGCTCACGCTGGAGGCGACCAAGGAAGCGGTGCGCCGCATCCGCCGCACGCTGTCGCGCGAGGAGGGCGAGGATCTGATCCTCAAGGCCTATATGAGCGAGGATTTCCGCGAGGGCATGGACGCTTTCCTCAACAAGCGTACGCCCGTCTGGAAGGGCAAGTAGCGGAAGATTGACAAAAAAGCCGTCATTGCGGGGCGCTTAGACATCTCTTAGCGCCGCCAAGCACCCTCACATCTGTTTTCCAAGGTCTCTATAACCTGTCGCTTCATCGATAAGGCGCATCGTACCTGAACGTCGAAGTTGCTCAGCAATTGTTCGCGCGCGGTTCGCGATGTTACGCTGGTTGTCCTTCAGGACTCCGGCATGTCGGGCACGCTCAAACAGCTCGCAGACCTTTGGCAGAAAGTTCGCTGCATAGCCGAAAGTCTTTAGCCCTTGTTTGGTGCGGAATTCAATCTGGCTAGCTAGGGCAGCTAGGTCTTCGGTGACGAACGGCTTCAGATTCTGCACCGTCAAAAATCCAGGAAGATTGGTACGGGCCCTGAGATACCGATGTCCCTTGCCCGTCCGAATACGGCCTAGGCCCACCATGAACCCATTCTGAGTCACTAGGCGCTGTCCGTCGCCGAGGACGGCAACCTCTACCTCGATGTCGCCGAACCGGATGACGCCTTCATGCGTCGCCTGCGGTAAGTGTTTCGCCCAACGGGCCTTGACGGCCTTCCGCGCAATTTCCCTGCGCTCGTCGACCGATAGCGCGGCCGCCCTTGCAGTGCCCCCAGCGGCTCGCGCGGGAACTGCCCACCCTACTTTCCACCGCGCTCTTTCGTGGTCCTTGTCCACCTTCAATTTTCGACGTGTATTCATATTCCCAGGAATATTATTGGAAGGAAAATTGCAACCGCAGGCGAAGCAGAATTGCGCTCTCAGAGCCGGGCTTTCGGCCGGTAATATTACTCGTCCAGCCGAGCCGGGTCATTCAAAACGTCCTTTACGCGTGCGGGTGAAGAGCTGTGCCAGACAGCTGTGCAGAATGCCTTGAGCATCACGTCGCTGCACCGAATTTGTGGAACCGGCCGAAACGTCGCGGTGATAGATTGGGCTACACTGAGTGCGCGGTAAACGTCCCGTTCCTGATAGAGCTTCGGACCAAGGAGGCTGCCCGACAATCCACCCCAGAAGCTGTGCTTATGAGAGCGCACCAAGACGCCCTTCTTGCCAACGGAGATCCAACAGGCGTCTCCGCTGTCTAATATGATCGTCGCGTCGTGACCGAATTTTTCGTTGATGTAGAGTAGACGCGGCATCACTTCATTATCACTTTTCGCTTTTCAATTTTCGGGAATTCCCCTAGGCAAAGCGTTGGTCCTTTGAAGAATTCTGTCCGGGCAACGCCATCGATTACTTCCCGGGCCCTGAGCCCTGCAGTGGGTTGTAACTCAGTTAGGCGGGACCTGTCTCATTTGATCTCATTCCAAAGTCATAACGAGAATGACGTCGGATGGCTTGAACTTGGTCGAATTCGCCAGCACAATGGTCGCTGAATTCATCTCTGAATTTCCAATCCGAACAAGAAAATAGGGAAGACGCACGTGGGACACGGAATGAAGGCCGCGATTGCGCTGGCGGCCGCGCTTTGCGGCACGCCTGCCTTTGCTGGCTGGGAGCCGACCAAGCCCGTCGAGATCGTCGTGGCGGCGGGGGCGGGCGGTGCCTCGGATCAGATGGCCCGGATGATGCAGGCCGCGATCCAGAAGAACAATCTGATGAAGCAGCCCCTGGTGGTCTCGCTCAAGGGCGGGGCATCGGGCGCGGAAGCGCTGATGTACATGAAGTCCAGCGAGGGCGACCCGAACAAGGTGCTGATCGCCTATTCGCTGATCTACATGCTGCCGCTCTCGGCAAAGATCCCGTTCAACTGGCGCGAACTGACCCCGGTCTCGGTGATCGCGCTCGACCAGTTCGTGCTGTGGGACAACAGCGCCGGCCCCAAGACGGTGAAGGAGTTCATCGACGCCGCGAAGGCGGCGAGTTCGCCGTTCAAGATGGGTGGCACAGGCTCCAAGCGCGAGGATCACGTGCTCACCGTGTTCCTGGAGCAGAAGACCGGCGCGAAGTTCTCCTATCTGCCCTACAAATCCGGGGGCGAGGCCGCGACCCAGCTCGTCGGCAACCACACCGAAGCCAACGTCAACAATCCCAGTGAGAATCTCGAGGTCTGGCGCGCTGGCCAGGTGCGTCCGCTCTGCGTGTTCGACAAGGAGCGAATCTCCTACACCAGCAAGGTGACGGATACCCAGTCCTGGGCGGACATCCCGACCTGCAAGGAGCAGGGCGTCGACGTGCAGTATCTGATGCTGCGCGCGATGTTCCTGCCCGGCAAGGTCACCGCCGAGCAGCAGGCGTTCTATGTCGAGCTGTTCCACAAGGTGACCCAGACCATCGAGTACAAGGACTACATGGAAAAGCAGGCGCTGAAGCCGATCTTCCTCACCGGCAAGGACATGGTGCAATTCCTCGAGGAGGACGATGCCGTCAACAAGTCGCTGATGACCGAAGCCGGATTCGTCGCGAAGTAGCTCTCTTCTTCACCTCGCCCCGCTTGCGGGGAGAAGTCGGATCGCATCGAAGATGTGATCCGGGTGAGGGGGACCCCCCACGAGCCCAGCTCTCACCGTCTCCAGGGAGAGACTCTCCGTCACCCAGACCCTTTCCCCGCAAGCGGGCAGAGGGGAATTGATCGTACTCCGTCCCCAACTGAGCATGTCCCAAACCGATCTTGAAATCGTCGTCGACGATCCGACCGCGCCTGAAGACGACTCTCCCGCCGTCGTCTCCTCCGGCTCGGTCGAGATCGTCGTCTGCCTCCTGCTGCTCGCGCTCGCCGTAACCCTCGGCTACGACAATTGGCGCACCGGCGCGTCCTGGGACGCGACCGGGCCCGAGCCCGGCTATTTTCCGTTCTATCTCTCGATCATCCTCGGCGGCGGCAGCCTCTACGGCCTGATCGTCGCGCTGCTGGCGCGGCGCGCGGCATCCGGGACCTTCGTCACGCGTGCGCAGGCCCGCCGCGTGATGGCGGTGTTCGTGCCGACCCTGCTGTTCTGCGTGGTGACGCAGTTCCTCGGCCTCTATGTCGCGAGCTTCCTGCTGATTGCCGGCTTCATGCGCCTCGTCGGCAAGATCGCGCTGTGGAAGTCGCTGCTCACCGCTCTCGTGTTCACGGCGATCATGTTTGTCACCTTCGACATCGCCTTCGACGTCATCATGCCGAAGGGGCCGCTCGAAGCGGCCTTCGGCCGTTAGGGCAGGCGAACGATGGAAGCTCTCGGTCTCCTGCTTCACGGCTTCGCCGTCCTGCTCACGTGGAAGACGCTCGTCCTGATGATGGTCGGGCTGGTGCTCGGCATCTTCGTCGGCGTGCTGCCGGGTCTCGGCGGCCCCAACGGCGTCGCCATCCTGCTGCCGCTGACCTTCACCATGGATCCGACCTCGGCCATCGTGATGCTGTCCTGCATCTACTGGGGCGCGCTGTTCGGCGGCGCGATCACCTCGATCCTGTTCAACATCCCGGGCGAAGCCTGGTCGGTCGCGACCACGTTCGACGGCTATCCGATGGCCCAGCAAGGCCGGGCGGCGGAGGCGCTGACCGCGGCGTTCACCTCGTCCTTCATCGGCTCGCTGGTTGCGGTGCTGCTGATCACCTTCCTTGCGCCGATGATCTCGTCCTTCGCGCTGAAGTTCGGGCCGCCCGAGTTCTTCGCGGTCTATCTGCTGACCTTCTGCTCCTTTGTCGGCCTCGGCCGCGAAGCCAAGCACAAGACGGTCATCTCGATGTCGCTCGGCCTTCTGCTCGCCGGCGTCGGCATGGACACTGTGTCGGGCAATCTGCGCATGACCTTCGGCTCGGCTGAGTTGCTCCGCGGCATCAACTTCCTGGTCGCCGTCATCGGCCTGTTTGGGATCAGCGAGATCCTGCTGACGATGGAAGAGCGCCTGGCGCTGCGCGGGCACGCGGCGAGCATCTCGCTGCGCGTCGTGCTTGGCGTCTGGAAGGATCTCCCGAAGTACTGGGTGACGCTGCTGCGCTCCTCCTTCATCGGCTGCTGGCTCGGCATCACCCCCGGTGGCGCCATCGCGGCGTCCTTCATGGGCTACAACCTCGCCAAGCGCTTCGCCAAGGACTCCGAGGGTTTCGGCAAGGGCCGCATCGAGGGCGTGTTCGCGCCGGAGACGGCGGCGCATGCCTCCGGCACCTCGGCGCTGCTGCCGATGCTGGCGCTCGGCATTCCCGGCTCGGGTACTGCGGCGATCTTGCTCGGTGGCCTCATGGTGTGGGGGCTCAATCCGGGGCCGCTGCTGTTCGTCGAGCACAAGGACTTCGTCTGGGGCCTGATCGCCTCGATGTATCTCGGCAATGTCGTGGGCCTCGTATTGGTGCTGACGACGGTGCCGATCTTTGCCTCGATCCTGCGCGTGCCGTTCGCGGCAGTGGCGCCGATGATCGTGGTGTCCTGCGCGATCGGCGCCTACGCCATCCAGAACGCGATGTTCGACATCTGGCTGATGCTCGGCTTCGGCGTCGTCGGCTATGTGTTCAAGAAGATCGGCATTCCCCTGGCGCCGTTCACCCTGGCCCTCGTGCTCGGCAACCGTGCCGAGGATGCCTTCCGCCTGTCGATGATCGGCTCTGGCGGGAAGCTTGGGGTGTTCTGGTCGAACGGCCTGGTCGGCTCGATCACGGCTCTGGCGATCGTGCTGCTGTTCTGGCCTGTCATCGACGGATTGCTGGGCCGCGTCGGACTGACGCAGCGGACCAGGACGACATCGCCTTAGCGCCGTAGAACAACGTTGTTCCAGATCAATGGCTTAGGGGAGGCGGTGGCGTTCTGGTACCGGTACTACTTTAGGCTCGATTATTTCCAGTTGTTGCTGGCGCGGCACAGCCCCTGGGCAGGGAGCGGGGTATATTTCGATCACATAATTGTGCGGGATGAGGAATTGCCATGAAGCGCATTGTGATTGGAATGGCAGCGGCGATGTCGCTGTTCGCGACGGGGGCACTGGCGGCCGATCTTGCTGCGAAGCCATATGTGAAAGCTCCGGTCGTGGCCGATCCGATCTGGAGCTGGACCGGCTTCTATGTAGGCGCCAATGGTGGCTATAGCTGGGGCCGTTCGAATGCTTCGGTACTGTCGACCTCACCACTCGGGGTGAATATCCGACAAAACGTTGATGGAGGACTTGGCGGCATCCAGGTCGGCTATAACTGGCAGGTCGATCCAAAATGGGTATTGGGGCTCGAGGCCGATATTCAGGGCACTGGCGAGCGTGGACGTTCGATCGATCCGCTCGTGGCGGTCAGGATCGGCTCGATTGGACTTTCCGGCTCGACCAACAACAGCACGGATTTACCGTGGTTTGCGACCTTCCGTGGCCGCGTCGGGCTTCTGGCTGATCCGAGCCTGCTGCTCTACGCGACGGGCGGTTTGGCTGTGGGTGAGGTCAAGTTCGGCACTCAGGCGACGCTGACCGCGCAGCTCTTCGATGGAAACAGCAACACGCCCATCGGTGCGCCCGTTACGGTCGTCAATGCGGCGGTTTCAGAGAGCAAGACTCGCGTGGGCTGGACCGCAGGCGCAGGTGTCGAGAAGAAGTTCAACCGCAACTGGTCGGCCAAGCTCGAATATCTCTATATCGACTTGGGATCGTCCACCTATTTCGGCGGGACTGCTAATTCGACCAGCGTCTCGTTCCACGATCACATCCTGCGCGCCGGCATCAACTATCAGTTTGGTGGTCCGGTGGTCGCCAAATACTGAGATCAACAAGGCGTCAACAAGAAGCAAAGCCCGGCCTCGCGCCGGGCTTTGTCGTTCTGGCTTGGCCTTCCGCCAGAACATCGCACTTGCCATCACGCGGCTCGCATCCTCCGATCGCCCGACCTTCGAACGCAGGACGCGACCGAACAACGCTTCCCTAGTGTCGCCGTACTGCATCGTTCGCGCGTCTCGCACGCGGACGAACAATCAACGCGATGTCCCGAGGGAAGAATCAATGACACGAACTCTGGCGGCTGCTGCTGCGACCGCGATCCTGCTCGCATCGGCCGCCTTCGGCGCCGATCTGGAGGTGCCGCAAATTTACCCTAAGGCGAGGTCGGCGACGGTCGATTCCGCACACAATTGGAGCGGTTTCTATACCGGCCTCCACCTCGGCCCTGGCTGAAGCCGCTCGGACATGACAGTGGACTCACCGAGAAGCTCGACTGGCTCGGCATCGTCCGTGGCTGGCTCGGCGTGGCATGCAAACAGTATTCGCCTTGCGATTAGCTTTGACCAGCGAGACCAGTCGTCGGGCACGATCTAAATTGCTTGAGGTATTTGTACGAGGCTCACTCACGAGAGGATCAAGATCGGATCTGGTATGTGGCGGCCGCGCTCGAGATAGTGACCCTTGAAAGCATGATTTATCCTGATTTTGTCGAGTCGCGCGGTCTCGGTGTCGAGGGCTGGCACCAGCGTGCTGTTCTTTCTGGACAAGCAGATCAACGGCAAAAATCTGGATACGGCGTCTGGCGCGGTCGGCCGATACCACAAGAACCCGTCTACTCGATGAGCTTCGGGCGTCATGCGCCCGGAGCTTTCTTCTGTCCGGTCCCCACTCTGGATTTCGCTATCGCTGGGGACTAGTCTGACTACGCGCGCAAGGAGAGCGGCTGAAATGGACACCCTCGGGAGTGACGAGTTCGGGTTTTGCCGGGCGGTGCCCCAGGAATTGGCGCGTGGCCGGTCGCGATGGATAGGATGGGGCAGCGCCGCCGCCCTCGCGATGATTGTGACGCTCAGCCTCGCTACGCCCGCCTCCGCGCAATCGCTCCGCCAGGGCGTCTCCGCGTTCCAGCGCCAGGACTATGCGACGGCCTCCCGCATCTTCATTCCGCTGGCCGAGCGCGGCAATGCGGCGGCGCAGACCTATCTCGGCTTCCTGTTCGAGACCGGGCGCGGCGTGCCGCAGAACTATACGGAGGCCGCGATGTGGTACCGCCGCGCGGCGGAGCAGGGCGACAGCCGTGCCCAATATTCTCTGGGCCTGCTCTACGACCGCGGATTTGGCGTACCGCAGGACATCGTCGAGGCCTCCAAATGGCTCAACCTCTCCACCGCCGCAGCGTCGCCTCCGGCGCGCGAGGCGCGGGCCCGGATCCGCGACGCCGTCACCACCAAGATGACGCGCGGAGAGATCGCCCAGGCCCGCCTGCGGGCGCTGGAATGGGCACCGAGCCGCGAGCATTGACCGTCGGCGCCTGACTCCCCTCGGCCGTTCGCGCCCCCTCCAAGACAAAAGTGCGAAAACAACCCCATGCACAGTAGAGGGCGAGCGGGGCGCGCCTGCGCCGTGATCGCGATTTATCCCGACAGCATCGCGCCTTAGCCGGGCCAGCCGCCGAGCCAGTTGGCGTACCAGGTCTCGCCCAGCCAGCCGATCCAGATCGCCGGCGCGAGGAACAGCCCGAACGGCAGGAAGGCGGTCGCGCGCAGCGGCCTCTTTCGCAACGCAGCATTGGCGGCATAGGCGGCGATCGCGAGCAGGGCGGCAAGCTCGATCACCGCGAGCACGGTCGCAAGGTCGAGCCAGGCGCCGCAGACCGCGGCGAGCTTGATGTCGCCGAGCCCGAGCCCGTCGCGGCCGCGCCAGCGTCGGTAGAGCACCATCAGCAGCAGCAGCGGCACCGCCACCACGACGGCGCGGACGAGCGGCCAGAGCAGCGCCTCCAGGCCGATATCGGGCACGAACGCCGCGGCGCGCAGCAGAGCGAGCGCGAAGGCCGCGCCCGTCAGCTCGTTCGGAATGAGGTAGTGGCGGGCATCGTGGGCCGCGATCGCGAGCATCAGGGCCGCCAGGAACGCGCCGTACAGGCCTTCGGCGCCCGGCGCGGTGACGAGGCTTGCGAACACGCTCAGCAGCAGGGCGATGCCGAGCGCGAGCGAGGGGCCCGTGCCGTCGTTCGCCACCTGCTTGATCACGCCGTCAGCGTGCCGCCCTGGGCGGGTCCACGGTGACCACCGGATTGCTGGTCCCGACCAGGCGGCCGTTCATCTTGCTGCGCATCTCCTCGGCGATGACATGCGCATCGACGCCGTCCTTGATCACGGTCGGACGGATGAACAGGATCAGCTCGGTGCGGCTGCGCGCATTGGTCTGATGCGAGAAGGCATCGCCCACGCCGGGGATGGAATCCAGGATCGGCAGGCCCTGGCGCTGCCTGTTCTCGGTCTCGCTGATCAGGCCGGCGAGCAGCACGGTCTGTCCGCTCGTCACGGCGATCGAGCTCTTGACCCGGCGCTGCGAGATCGTCGGCGTCAACGAATTGGCGCTGCCGGCGGCGACGCTCGAGATCTCCTGCTCGATGTCGAGCACGACGTTGCCGTTGGCGTTGGCGCGCGGCAGCACGCGCAGGATGATGCCGGTGTTCTTGTAGTCGATGGTGTTGACCACGGTGTTGTTGGCGGTCAGCACGGTCGCGGTGCCCGTCGAGAACGGCACCTGGTCGCCGACCTGCAAGGTCGCAGGCTGGTTGTCCAGCACCACCAGCGACGGGTTCGACAGCACCTTGACGTTGGTGATGCCGTGCAGGGCGTCGAGCACGACGCGCGGCGAGTTCTCGGCACCGATCAGGAAGTTGAAGCCCGGCAGCGCGCGGCCGAGCAGGGCGCCGGCGGCGGCATTGACCGCGTTGCTCGCCGCCTCGGTGTTGCTGCCGATCGTGGCGCTGTTGCTGATGCCCGAAACGGTGTTGGAGATCGAGCCCTTCTTGCTCGCGAGGAAGAACTGCACGCCGTAATTCAGCTGGTCGTTCAGCGTCACCTCGGCGATCGTCGCCTCGATCGCGATCTGGCGCTGCGGCCGGTCGATCTGGCGGATGGTCTGCTCGACGATGCGCTGCGCTTCCTGGTTTGCGTAGACGAGCACGGCGTTGTTGGTGACGTCGGCGGTGATCCGCACGTTCTGGAGAATGCTGTTGAGGCCGGGCTTCGCGCCGCCCGACGGGCCGCCGAGCGCATTGTCCTGCGCCGGGGTCGCCGAGGCGGCCGGAGCGGGACGGGCGCTGAGCGATGATCCCGCAGGCGCGGTGACCGGCGTTGCCGCGCCCGCGGCAGCGGTCGGCAGTGCGCTCAGCGATGCCACGGGATTGGTGGAGGTCGTCGTCGACATGCCGGCGCCGGGCGAGATCTGGGTCGACGCGCTGTCGAGCGTCGAGCTGCTCGCCGAGCCCTGGTTGAGCAGCATGTCATTCAGCAGCGCGACGATCAGCTTGGAATTGCCGTAGCGCAGCGGATAGGCCTTCAGGTTCACCCCTTCGGTGTCGGAGCGATCGAGCCGCGCGATCCACGTCTGCGCGCGCTTGAGATATTCCGGCTTCTGGCTCACCACCAGGATCGAGTTCATCCGCGCGATCGGCTGGAACTTGATCACGTTCTGGCTCATGCCGCCTTCACCGGAATCCATGATCTTCTCGATCTCGGTGATGACGGGCTCCGGCGAGGAGTTGCGCACGGGGAAAATGCCGACCGACTGTCCGCGCATCCAGTCCGCGTCGAAGGAGAGGATGGTGTCGACCGCGGTCGCACGGTCGCTGCCGCTGCCGCTGACGATCAGCGTGTTGCGGGCGTTGTCGACACGCATGGTCGAGGCCTTCACGCCGAAGGCGTCGAGCAGCTTGAAGATGTTCTGCGACGAGACATAGCGCAGCGGCACCACCGTGATGCCCTGACCGGCCGCCGCATTCACCGAACGATCGACCCCGCCGGGACCGGCTTCCGGTGCCGGGAGCAGGCGATAGCCGCTGCGGTCGCGGACCAACGCGACACCGGACATGCGCAGCGCGTTCTCCAGCACGTAGAGCGCGTCCGCCTTGGGCACGGGCCGCACCGAGGCCAGCGTCACGGTGCCCTGCACGCGCGGGTCGATCGTGTAGCCGACGTTCAATACGTCACCAAGGATCACCTTTGCGACGGACGCGACCGGCGCATTCTCGAAGTTGAGGTCGTAGCCGCTGCCGCCGCCATCGTCGCGCTCGGCCAGCGCCCCGCCTTGCGGTGCACCATCGCTGAGATAGATCGCGGGCTTGGACGACTTCGACTGGGCTATGCCGCCAGCGCCCGCATCCCCAGGTTGCCGCGGCTGCAGGTCGAGCGAGCGGATCTTGTCAGCGATGTCCTGAGCGCGCGGATCCTTTGGATCGGCCTCGATCGACTGGTCGGCGGTGACGATGCAGGCACCGAGCAGGAAGGCGGATGACAGCAGGACGAGCGTTCCAGGCAACGCGGAGCGGAGTCGCAAAAGCGGCTGGACCACCTCGAACAAAACTCGCCTGCCAACGCTAGGAGTGATGGGAGATTGCATCCGATCCCCCTCGGCTCGGACGCGCAATTGTTTGCGCCACGATTATGTTTTTGCTAAGAAATAAGTCAAGGGCAAAGGGTCGTCCATGACCCGCCGAAGTTGTTGCATTCAGGTAACAAGGTCAACGCTGTGAATGCGATGCGCGACCGTTCCGCAGATAGCTTCCGGCAGCACCTCCTCGACAAATATTCACTGCCGCCGCGCGCGCACGCCCATGTCGACAAGTTGGCCAATCCCGCGCTCACGCGCCCCTTGCGCGAATTGTGGGAGGCCACCGATCTCTCCGCGGCCGAATTCGCCGATGAAGTCTCCGATTATTTCGCTCTGCCGCGGCTGAACCTTCCGCAACTGCTCGCGGCCACGCCTCGTCTGGACGGCTTTTCGCGCCGTTTTCTGCGTGAATCCACCATCTTTCCCTTCAGTTCGACCAACGACGTGTTTCGGCTGGCGGTCGCCGACCCCTCCGACACCGCTGCCATCCGCGCCGCCGAAATCGTGTTCGGAACGCCGGTCGATGTCGTCGTAGCGTCATATGAGGACATTACGACGGTGCTCGATCAACGGGCCGAGGCCGACGACGCACATGCCGATCGAAGCGGCAGGAGCGTCGCGCAGCAGTCCGACGACGATATCGAAAGCCTGCGCGATCTCGCCAGCGGTGCGCCGGTGGTGCGTGCGCTCAACGATCTCCTGGAGCGCGCGGTGGATTTGCGCGCGAGTGATATTCACGTCGAACCGTTCCGCGCCGGACTTGCGGTGCGCATGCGTGTCGACGGCCTGCTACGCGCGTTGCCGTCGCCGCACGGCATCCCGCCGCAGGCGCTGATCTCGCGCATCAAGATTCTCGCCAGCCTCAACATTGCCGAACGCCGCCTGCCACAGGACGGTGCCGCGCGCGTGCGCGTCGGACGCAGCGAGATCGACGTCCGCGTCGCCACCATGCCGACGCAGCATGGCGAGAGCGCCGTCATCCGTCTTCTGCCGCGCGACCGCGGCCTGCTGGAGATGAGCAGGCTGGGCCTCGCCGCGCGCGACGAGAGCGTGATGACGCGGCTCTTGGCCATGCCGCACGGCATGATCGTCGTGACGGGTCCGACCGGCAGCGGCAAGACCACGACGCTCGCGACCATGCTGTCGATCCTGAACGAGCCGACGCGAAAGATCCTCACCATCGAGGATCCCGTCGAATACGAAATTCCCGGCATCAACCAGTCCCAGGTCAAGCCGTCGATCGGGCTGACCTTCGCCACGGCCATGCGCGCCTTCGTGCGTCAGGACCCCGACGTGATCATGGTCGGCGAAGTCCGCGACGCCGAGACCGCCCATATCGCGATCCACGCCGCGCTGACCGGCCATCTCGTGCTGACGACCCTGCACACCGAAACGGCGGCGGCGGCCGTGCCGCGCCTGATCGATCTCGGCATCGAGGGCTTCCTGCTGAAATCGACGCTGCGCGCCGTGGTGGCGCAGCGCCTGGTGCGCGTGCTCTGCGATCGCTGCAAGGTGCCGCATGCGCTGACCGAGGTCGACATCGCCAAGGATCCGCGCTTCGCCGTCATCGGCTTCAAGGCCGGCGAGGTGATCCACGAGGCGGGCGGCTGCGAACGCTGCGGCGGCACCGGTTATCGCGGCCGCAACGGCGTGTTCGAGATCCTCGAAATGTCCGACGAGGTGCGCGCGCTGGTCGGACCGCAGACCGATTCCCATTCGATCGACGCCGCCGCGATGCGCGGCGGCATGACGACGATGCTGGAGGACGCGGTCGCCAAATGCCGGGCAGGGCTCACCACCGTGCCCGAGGTCTTCCGCGTCACGACGGTGCGCTGACGCCCATGCCGAACTATCGCTACCGCGCGCTCAACGCCAACGGCGAACTGGTCTCCGGCGCCATCGCCGCGCCTGCGCCCGGCGATGTCGCGCAGCGGATCGAGCGGCTCGGCCTCGTCCTCGTCGACAATGTCACGCCGGAAGAGGGCGGCGCGGCCGGCCGCGTGAGCGGCCTCTTCAACAGGCCGAAGCCGGAAGATGTCACCATCTTCACCCGCGACCTCGCGCTGCTGCTCCGCGCCGGCGCCCGCATCAATGACGGATTGGAATTGCTCGCGGCCGATCCCGATTTCGGCCGGTTGCGTCCGGTCGTTGCCGACATCCGTTCGCGCGTCGTCTCGGGCGAGAGCTTCGCCGAGGCGCTGGCGCGGCACGAGGGGCTGTTTCCGCCGATGTACATCGCGCTGGTGCGCGTCGGCGAGGCCTCGGGCTCGCTCGATCAGGTGCTGGAGGTGCTGGCCGGCGAACGCGCGCGCAGCGAGGCGTTGAGACGCCGGCTGTCGGATGCGATCCGCTACCCCATCTTCGTGCTCGGCGCGGCCGGCTGCGTGCTGCTGTTCTTCCTCACCTTCGTGCTGCCGCAGTTCGCATCCGTGCTGCAGGATTTCGGCGCCAAGGTCGATCCGATCGTCGGAGTCTTCCTCAATATCTCCACCGTCCTGCGCAGCAATTCGGACGCGGTGCTGGCCGGACTTGCCGGCACCATCGCGGCCGCGTGGCTTCTGCTGCGGCGGGAGCGTGTCCGCCGCGGCATCACCAATGCGATCACACGCCTGCCGGCGATCCGTAACCTGATGAACGCGTACCGGACGGCGCTGTTCTGCCGCAATCTCGGCCTGCTGCTCGGCAGCGGCGTCAATCTCACCACCACGCTGCGCATCCTGATCGACATGATGGCGACGACCGGTCCGTCCACGGTCTGGAGCGAAGCGGCCGACCGCGTCCGCCACGGCTCGAAACTCTCCGACGCGCTGGCCGAGACGAACGCGCTGCCGGCGATGGCCGTGCGCATGCTCCGGCTCGGTGACGAGACCGGGCAGTTGCCGATGCTGTCGGGGCGCGTCGCCGAATTCTACGAAGCCAAGTTGCAGCGCATGCTGGACCGCGCCGTCGGCATCGCGGGACCGGCGGCGATCATCGCGATCTCGCTGGTCGTCGGCGGCCTGATCACGTCGGTGATGACGGCGCTGATGTCGGTGAGCCAGATTGTCGGATAGGCAGGGAACGGGAGAAGCTTGAAGTGACCAAACATCCATCCGCACGGTGCAACCGCCGGCGAGAAGGCCGCGGGGAGGCGGGCTTCACCCTTGTCGAGATGCTGGTCGTCATCACCATCATCGGGATGATCATGGCGCTGGTCGGCCCGCGGGTGCTGAACTATCTCAGCGAGTCCAAGGCCAAGGCGGCGAAGATCCAGATCGAGAGCTTCTCCAGCGCGCTCGATCTGTATTATCTCGATCTCGGGCGCTATCCGACCTCGAACGAAGGCCTCAACGCGCTCACCCGCAACACCAACCAGTCCGGCTGGAACGGACCGTACTTGCGCGGCGGCGTGGTGCCGAACGATCCGTGGGGGCACATCTACGTCTATCGTTCGCCGGGCGCGAGCGCGCCCTACGAGATCATCTCGCTCGGATCCGACGGTCAGGAAGGCGGCAGTGGAACGGCAGCCGACATTGTCAGCGGCGCGCGCTGAGGGCATCCGCGATGCGCGCGGCTTCGCGCTGATCGAGATCCTGTGCGTGCTCGCGATCATCGGCATGCTCGCGGCGATCATCCTGCCCGCGATCCCGCGCACGACGACGCGGGCGAAGCTGGAAAGCTATGCGGTCGAGACCGCCGCGCTGCTGAAGGCCGACCGCAATGCGGCGCTGCGCCGGCAGGTGCGGGTGACGACGCAGGTCGATGCGGAGGGGCGATCGATCCGTTCCGGCGTCACGGGGCAGACCATCCGCCTGCCGCGCGACGTGGTGGTGCAGGCGATGCTGGCCTCGCGCTGCGCCGATCGCGCGGTGGGACGGTCCATCGACTTCTTTCCGTCGGGCATGTCGTGCGGTGGAACCATCGCGCTGGCGCGGCCCGGCATGGGCTATGAAGTGCGCGTCAACTGGCTGACCGGAGGCGTCGAGATTGTCCCGCAGAAGCTGCTCTGATGCCGCCGGTTTCACGCTGATCGAGGCGCTGGTCGCGCTTGCGATCATCGCGGTCGTGCTCGGGACGATCGGCTCTGTCATCGCCACCACGACCAGGGGCACGCGCGCGATCGACCAGCGCCTGGCGCTCGCCGGCACCGCCGAGACCCTGCTCGCGGACCTGCCGGCACGGGGCTTGCTGAAGCCCGGCCGGCGCAGCGGCGAATTCGCCGGCAGCCGCTGGCGCGTCGACGTCGCGCCGATGAACGTGGCGGGTGGAGATCCCGCAACCGATCGCTTCGTGCCGATGGCCGTCAATCTGCGGCTGCAGCGCGCCGACGGCGCTGCGATCCAGATCACGACGGTGAAGCTTGTGCCGAGGGCTTCTCAGTGATGGGCCTCGCAACCAAACGCCCGCGCCGCGCACTGGCCGACGAGGCAGGCTTCACGCTACTCGAAGTGCTGCTGGCGACGCTGCTGATGACGGTCATCCTTGGGGCGCTGGCGACGGTGACGGCGCAATGGCTGCCGAACTGGAATCGCGGCATCGCGCGCGTGCAGCGGGCCGAGCGGCTCGCAACCGGGCTCGACCGGATCGTCGCCGACCTCTCGGTCGCCGAGCAGATCACCGTCAACGGCGACGCCAAGGGGCCGCTGTTCGACGGCGCCGAATTGTCGGTGACCTTCCTGCGCACCGCGCTCGGTCCGAGCGCGCGTCCCGGGCTCGAAATCATCCGCTTCATCGAGAAGGCCGATGCGCAAGGGTTGGCGCTGGTGCGCGAGCGCGCAACCTTCCAGCCGATGCCGACGGACGGGCAGGTCCGCTTCCTCGACCAGGTCGTTCTGGTCCGCGCGCCGTTCCGCGTCAGTTTCACCTATGCCGGGCCTGACGGTCGGTGGCAGCCGACCTGGCGCGGCCAGACGCAACTGCCGGAGCGGATCCGCGTCACCGTGCGCAACAGCGCCACCGGCCAGGTGCTGGCGGTCTCGGGCGCGGTGATCCCGCACATCACGGCTCCGGCCGAATGCGCGCGGGCCAAGAACCCGGCGACCTGCGTGACCGCAGGCACGCGGTCGCGGCAGCCCGAGAAGCAGGAGCAGCAGCTGTGAAGGGCGCGGGACGCGAGCGGGCGAGGCTTGGCGATAGCCGCGGCTTCATCGTCGTCGCGGTGCTTTGGATGCTGGCGTCGCTGGCCGCGCTCGCGCTGATCTATCTGACCTATGTCACCAACACCGCGGTCACGGTCGCCGTCAACGCGGACCGGTTGCAGGCCGATGCCCTGGTGAACGCCGGGCTCGAGCTCGCCGCCTACCGGCTGACGGCGCAGAACGAAGCGGTGCGCCCGACCAGCGGCACCTTCAATGCCCGCGTCGGGGCCGGCCGGGTCAGCGTGACGTTCCGCTCGGAGGCGGCGCGCATCGATCTGAACATGGCGCCGAAGCCGTTGCTCGCAGGGCTGATGACGGCGCTCGGCGTCGCCGCGACGGATGCGCCTGTCTATGCCGACAGGATCCTCGCCTGGCGCACCTCCACGGAAGCCGGACAGGACAATCCCGAAGATGCTTTCTACCGCACGCTCGGGGCGTCGTATCTGCCGCGTCACGCGCCGTTTCCGCACAGCGACGAGTTGTGGCTGGTGCGCGGCATCCCGGCCGCCGTGGTCGAGCGCGTGCTGCCCTTTGTCACGGTGTTCAGCAATATGCGAACGGTGAACGTGCTCGACGCCGCGCCGCAGGTGGTGGCGGCGCTGCCGGGCATGACTCCGGAGACCCTGCAGCAGGTGCTGCGCGATCGCGCCGATCCCAGGATCGACCCGCGTTCGCTGGTGGGGCTCGCCGGCGGCGCCAATGCGACGGTCGAGGGCTCGCGCGCGTACCGGATGACGGTCGCCGTCGAGGCGCCCTCGCACCGGCGCAGCTCGGCCGAGATCGTGATCCTGCTTCTCGACAGCGGCGATGAGCCGTATCGTGTATTGTCGTGGCACAACGCCTATGACGGCTCCGCCGGAAAGCCTTTGTGAGATGAGCTCGCTCGATTCCCTTCGCGGCATTCTCGACGCCTGGACCGGCACCGTGGCCGGCACGATCGTTACCGCCCTGGAACGGGTGGTGGCGCCGCGCGTGGTGCGGCTGGTCGAGATCGGAAGCGGCGCGTTCGCGCTGGAGGCCGCCAAGACCGACAATCTGCCGAAGGAGCTCGGCTTCGAGGACGGCAAGTTCGTGGGCGCCAATCTCGCCCAGATCGTCCGGGGCAGCCGCGTCGAGATCGTGCTGCAGCCGACGCGCTTCCTGTTCCGTCCCCTGGAGCTGCCGGCCCGTGCGGCCGATTTCCTCGAGGGTATCGTGCGGGCGCAGATCGACCGGCTGACGCCGTGGAGCGCCGCGGAGGCCGTGTTCGGGTGCAGTCCGCCCGTGGCGCATGGCAGCGAGAGCATCACCACGGAGATCGCCGCGGCGCCGCGCAAGCTGGCGCTCGGCTATGTCGAGGCGGTGTCCGCCTTCCATCCCTCGGCGATCGCGATCGTGACGGAGGCGGCCGAGGGCCGCCGCATCAGGGTGTTCGAGCAGAGATCGCGCGGCGCGATCGACCCGGTGCGGTTGAGCCGGACGCTGCAGGCGGTGCTGGCCCTTGCCGCGGTCACGGCGGTGACCGCGTCGGTCGCGGCGGGTTACCTCGCCGACAGCCTCAGCACGCAGCAGAGCGAGCTCGAACGGCAGATCACCCAGCGCCGCGCCGCGCTCCGCGGCAGCGACGGCGGCGAGCGCTCGCCGCTCGCGCTGCTCGAGCGGCGCAAATACGAGACCGCCGCCAGCGTGATCGTGCTGGAGTCGCTGAGCCGGGTGTTGCCTGATCATACCTACGTCACCGAGCTGCATCTTGCCGGCAACAAGATCCAGATCGGCGGCATCACCCGCGATGCGCCCTCGCTGATCCCGCTGATCGAGCAGTCCCAGCATTTCACCCGCGCGACCTTCTACGCCCCGACGACGCGCAGCCCCTCCGATCCCGGCGAGCGCTTCCACATCGAGGCGCAGGTCGAGCCGAGGAATGCGCCATGAGCAGCGCCAAGAGCAGCGCCGTGGGCAGCAAGGTCGCGAGCGGAAACAGCGTGGCGCGGGCGCTCGCCGGCTCGCCGCTGATCGCGGTCTCGCTCTATCTCGCGATCGCCGGCGGGCTGTTGCTGATGGCGGGCCTTTCGATCGCCGATGTCATCGCGCACCGTCAGGCCCTGGCGGAGACCTCCGACCTGCTCGACCAGCTGCGCGGCCGCAAGGGCGGCGCCAAGAACGCCGCGGCAGCAATGGCCGAACATCCCGGCACGCCGTTCCTGGAAGGGCCGACCGTGACGGTGGCGGGCGCCAATCTGTTGCAACGGGTTGCAGCCGCCGTCGGCAGTGTCGGCGGCTCGGTGCAGTCCTCGCAGGTCGACGTGGCGGGGGCGCAGGCGAAGGACGGCTTCGTCGGTCTCGTCGTGAGCTGCGAGCTGGAGCAGCCCGCGCTGCAGAAGCTGCTCTATGATCTCGAGGCCGGAATGCCGTTCCTGTTCGTCGACCAGCTCGACGTCCAGGTGCCGCAGACCACCGCGCTCGGCGATGCCCCCACGGGCCGCGTCAGGGTCATCCTCGGCGTGTCCGGCCAGTGGCAGGCGGGGAAGTAGGGCGGCGTGGTCAGGCTACCTTCTGCTGATCATCGATGGGCTCGGCTACCAATTTGACGCCTAGCGAATTCATCACCTTGCGGACGGTCTCGAATTCAGGTTTTGCGGTCTCTTTGAACGTCTTGTAGAGACTCTCACGAGAAAGGCCGGTCGCTTTCGAAACGTCACCCATCCCCTTCGCGCGAGCGGCGGTGTCGAGCGCGTTGCAGATATAGGCGTGGTCATTCGTCTCGAAGGCTTCGGTGAGATAAGCGGCGATCGCCGTCGGTGTCTTCAGGTAGTCCGCGGCATCAAACCTGGTTACTCTTACCTTCGCGCTCTGCTTAGAGCTGGGCTGCGATCGCTTTGGCATGTCTGATGTCCCGGTCCTGTGTCGACTTGTCTCCGGCGCAAAGGATCAACAGGATCCTGTTGCCTACTTGCTTGTAGTACACGCGGTAACCCGGCCCATAGTCGACGCGCAGCTCGCTAACTCCCGCCCCGACGGCTTTCGCCTGCATTGCCCATAGCGAGCCGCTCAATGCGAGAAACGATCTTCGCGATCGCTCGCTGGTCTCTGAGCGCGGCCAGCCATTGATCGAATTCGTCAGTCTTCTGAACCTCAAACATAAGTATCCTATAGGATACAGTCAAGGATGCATAAGGGAATAGTTCCGTCGGGGAGCAAGATGTGCCGGCTCACCAGCTGTATTTGAACACGCCCTTGCCGGAATAGCTGGTGACGTTGCCGGAGAACTCACCGTCGAAGGTGCCGGCGAGCGAGAAGCCGCTCAGCCATTTCATCTCGGCGCTGGCACCGACAAGCGCGGAGTCGGCATCGACCCTGGCGCCGTTCACGACGAAGCTGGTGCCGGGCAGGGTCTGGAACAGCGCGGTGACGGCGCGGCTCGGATTGTAGTCGTGCGCCCAGGCGGCGCGGCCGCGCAGTGTCAGCACGCCGTTCTGCATGGCGTAGGACTTGTCGGTGCGCAGGCCGAGCTCGGAGCGGGTGTCGGTGACGGACTGTGCGGCGTAGTTCAGCGCGAACAGGCCGCCGCCGTTGAGGCTGGCCTCGGAATAGTTCGGCAGGTTGAAGTTCGTGACCTGCGCCGCCGCATAGGGCGTGATGCCGATCATCGGCATCGCAAAACGGTAGCCGCCCTCGAAGCGGGCCGAGAACGTGTCGGCCTTGTAGCGGGCCTGGAGCTGGTCGGCCCCGGCCAGCGCCACGGTGCGGTTGGTGGTGACGTCGTGCCAGCCATAGGCGAGGGCGGCCGAGATATAGGCCGGGCCGAAATTATGCCGGCCGTAGACGCCGGCCTGGAACAGGTCGGCCGAGCCCGAGCCCATCGTGGCAACGCAGGCGGCATGAGCGGACACGAGCCAGTTGATGTCCGGGCCCATCAGGCCTAGTTTGCCGGGAAGGGAATTGCAGGGCGATTTGATGACCGGGTGGATTCAAGGGGTAGGATTGGCCGTGCTGTTGACGGCAGCGAGCAGTGCCGCGACCACAGCCGCAACCTCCTCGCGCATCGACATCCCGCTTGATGCGGCCGCGGGCACTTCTGCCGACAGCATCGATGTCGGCGCGACGCGGCCGATCGCGCCGGTGGCCCAGGCGGTGAGGCCGGTCCCCCGCGGCAATCCGCTGTGGTCTGTGCCGCTCTCGGCGCTGACGGCAACCCAGGAGCGTCCGATCTTCTCGGCCTCGCGTCGGCCGCCGCCACGCGCGGTCGCCGCGTCCCCGGTCGCGGAGGTGCAGGCGCCGCCGCCCAAGCAGGTCGAGGCCCCGCCGCCGCCGCTGTTGCTGGTGGGGGCCGTGATCGGCGAGGGCGATGCGATCGCGATCCTCGTCAATCGCTTCGACCAGAAGGTCGTGCGCCTGCGGCAGGGCGAATCGCTCGGCGGCTGGTCGCTGACCGAGGTTCAGCCGCGCGAAGTGACGTTCAAGCAGGGCGATCGCAGCGAGGTTCTGGCGCTCCAACGCCCGGCCGATCCGGTGGCGGCCTCCGCGGCTCCCATGGATGCCGGCGGCAGGCCGATGATGCCGGCGATGAATGATACGGCGTTCGCTCCCTTCGCGCCGCGTTCGACGCCGAAGAACGGCGAGTCGGATGGGCTCTGAGCGCCGCGTTTGCAAGGGGCGAGCGCCGCCGTTGCTCTCATGCTCAAGCTCGCGGCGGACGTTGCGCAAAGCTAAGCGATATCGAGCGAATCCTTGAACAGGCGATCATTGCCTTAAGGCGTCCTCGAACGCGACCTTCGGCTCCTAGTGCAGCAGGGGTTTCGTCTTGACTAGGTTGGGCTGGCGGATCGTACTGCGGCAGCAGCTTGAACTCGAGCTGGCAAGGTTCGTGCATCCCGCAATCGCCAAGCTGCTGCGATCCTGAGGTGCGCAACTGCTGTCTATCGGAGTGAAGCGGGACATCAACTCCGAGCTGTGAGCACGCGCCCGAGTATTAGCAAGGATCGGGATCCATCTCCTTCGCTGGCGCCCACAGCATCAAGGCGCTTGCACCTATTTCTCAGGATTTTCGCGATAATCCGTAGCTTCATCGATGAGAGGTGCATCGCATCTGAATGTTGAAGATGTTCGGCGACAATTCGAGCGCGGCTGCCAATTTCGCGTTGAGTGGCCTTCAGGATCCCAGCACCTAGGGCGTGCGCGCAAGGAGATCGCAGCCCTTTTGTAGGACGTTTGGTGCGTAACCGAATGCCTTAACGCCCTTTTTGATGCGAAGCTCGATCTGGTTAGCTATCATTACCCAGTCTTGGCCAACATAGGGCTTTAGATTTTGCGTTGTCAGAAAGACGCACGTGGGACATGGAATGAAGGCCGCAATCGTGCTGGCGGCCGCGCTTAGCGGCACCCCGGCTTTGTTGGCCGAGAGGCGACCAAACCCGCGCGGAAGCATTGATGTAATGAAGTCCAGCGAGGGTGACTCGAATTAAGTGCTGATCGCGTGTTCGTTCATCTACATGCAGCCGCACCCCCCTCAGCCGGGCTTCGCCACGGCCGAACCTTCTCCTCGGCGCTGTAGAGGGACGGCCGCGGATGACCTGTGCATCTCCCCGTGAGGACGGGGAAGGTTGATGATTCTCCGCCTTGCTAGAGCCCGTCCCAAACCGATCTTGAAATCGAGGTGCGGCGCCTCGCGCTGCGAGGGCATGAGGCGAGCATCTCACTGCGGTCGTGCTCGGCTTTGGAAGAATCTCCCAAATACAGGTGCTGCCCTGCCGCCTTCATTGGCCGCTGGCTCGGGAACCATTGCTAGTGCCCGCCTTTAGAGGAGGGCTGGAGAGCTACCCCAACCTTGTGCTGGGATATAGTCTCTAACCGGCGGAGCTTGATTCGTCATGTTAGAGGCCATTCTCTTGTTGCTGGCGATCGCGGCCGTAGCTCTGGTGATCATCGCGTTTTGGGGTTTGCATAGGCACGTTTGATTTTGGTGCCGTTTGATATTTCAGAGATCGCGGTGCGAACGACCTACGAAAACAAGCGTTCGCATTTCGTCCGCGACTGTCCTGGAGTCCAAGTTTTTGGGCCGGGGTGGCACGACTCCACTCGGCACCACCAACGTTCCCATGGGGACGGGTGCAACTAGCATTGATATCCGAGTTGGCTGGACGTTGGCCCCGGGCGTCGAGGGCAAATTCCCCGGAATTGGTTGGCTAAGCTCGAATATCTATCTGGATTTGGGGAGTAAGAATACATCGTGGGAGCCGCCAACCCGGCGGACGCTAGGTTTCACGATCATGTGCTCCGCCGGGCTTCAACGATCCTTTCACTCCAACGCCCGTCATTGCGAATACTGAATGCTGGCGCGCAAACTGCTTCAAATGCCAAGCAATCTGCCAGCATTGTCGTTTTCGACCCTGCGCAAACACACCTGCCTGCCTACCGTGGCAAATTCGTCGGAGTCGAGTGAAAGCCTTTAAGGCCTTTCCGATCTGCTCCTGAATTCCGGTGGCCGCGCCACCTTCATGCCGGCGGTGGCTGGAACAGCGAAGGCCTGTGAGGGAACTCCCCTTTCGAGCAGGTCGATTGTCTTGACGCGCTCCTCCAAGTAGTTTCCCTAATAGTCCTCGACTCGCCAGCACTGCATCATCCTGCTAGTTTGGTTTATCGATTCAGCCGAGTGCTTGTGATGCAGGAAGCTCCATCTCAATCGAGCCGTTCGGGGTTAACCTCTGGTATGAAGATGGCGGGGGTTACCGCTGCCATTGTCGCAAGTTTTCTGACTTCTTCCTGTGTCAGCTCGGACGAAACGTCTTCAAAGTCAAGAGCCGTAACAGGTGCTCCTTGGGCCCGAGATCTGAACGAACCGCCGCCCTCCCGGCCGCCAGCACGTCGACCTGATTTCTAGCTTAGCCTCGCGATTTGGCGATACATCTGCTTACGTTCGTCGGCCCAGCAGCTAGGGCTATGTATAAGGCGATCATCGCTGGGGCGCTGCTCGCCGGCATTGGCATGGACACCGTTCGGAGAATGTGCGCGTGACCTCGGCTCTGCGCTCCGGAGTTGCTTCGCGGATCCACTTCCTAGTCGCCGTCGTTTGTCTGTGCGGGTCTCGGCGAGATCCTGCTAAGTTCTGAACTCCTTTCGCTGCTACCGCTATTCAGCGGCATTCAGGAAACACGCTGAAACTTGCCAACAGAAAGTTGCTTTGAACGACCGCGTCAACCAATCTGAGAACATGCCGAGTTGGCGCCGGGCCCGGATCGATGCCGCGTCAAAGGCGGGGAACAAGATCACGATCTGCCAGAAGGGGGAACGATCATCTATCGTGAGATGATCCGCCGCATCTTCGACACTATGAATAGCCACCTGCACTTCGTACCAGTACCACCAATTTTTGTGGATGGCGGGGTGTTGATCAATGCGGTGCCGTTTTCCTGTCATCACAGGAATGGGCCGGCGAATGGCCGAGGATAGGTTCTTTGATCGGACACGCGCTCCCTCTGATTTCGGATACGGTCCGAGACCTTTTAAGCCATTGTTTGCGTGGATGAGGTAAGACGTACGGGCTGCCTTTACGAATCTGCCTCGATTGCCGCATCGGCGGTCTATTTGGATGCGCAAGGTAGGCTATTCGCATTGTGACGATGCGGTGGCTGCCCAGCTGCATCTCGCCGTCCCGTAGAAGGGAGCGATTGAACAGCCTGCCATCTTCTCACACGACAATGATCCGTCCTGGCCGGTGACAGGTCGGAGTTGCGGAAGGGCTGTCAGGCGGGTTCGCGCAGCCGGGTGTGCCCGCCCCTGCCGGCTATCGACATTTTCGGCACTGGCTGCTAGCCCGAATTCACGCAGTCCGGGAAACCTGGTCGGCAAGGCGGCAAGGGCATGGTGAGTGATGGCCAGGTGGCTGGCATGAGGTTGACGAAAGGACCGCCCGATCTGCTCGGAAACTCCGCCTGGAACGCGATGGCCTTCCTGGTGGCCGTGGTGCTGAACCTGGCCATCCTGCCTTTCGTGATCGCTCGCCTCGGTCTGGCGGCATTCGGTGTCGCGGGTCTGGTGACGGCATGTATTGCGCCTGCACTGGTGTTCAGCAACGCGCTCGGACTGTCGACGGCGCGCGAGCTTGCCCAGCGGCTGGAGCCGTCCGACCGCGAGGATGCGCGGCGCCTGTTCGCGACGGCGATCATGCTCGCGATCGCATTGGGCGGCCCGATCACCGTCTTCTTCTGGCTTGCCGGAGCTCCGCTGGCGCGTCTCGGCTTTCACTTGGCAGGTTCGGCCGCCGACGATCTTGGATTGGCCTTCACATTGGCCGGTGCAGGCTGGTTGTGCCAATGCGTATCCGCCGTCTTCGTGTCGTTGTTCACCGCGCGCCAGGACTATCGCCGGATCTCTTCGATCGGCATTGTCAGCACGTTGGTCTCGACCCTTTCGATGCTGCTGCTGATCCCCGCAGCGCCTCATGCCTCGACGTTCCTCGGCTGCCAGGCGCTTGGGTTTGCAAGCGGTCTGCTGATGGCCCTGATCTGGTCCCGCGGCATCGGTCAATGGCTGGCGCCGCCGGCGCTGCATCGCGGGTCGCTCGGCAAATTGGTTCGGCTGGGCGGCTGGCAGGTTGCCGCACAGGGTGGGGCGCTGCTTGCCGGGCAGGCCGATCGATATCTGCTCGGCGCGCTGCTGCAACCCCAATTCGTCGGCTTCTATGGCGTGGCGCAGCGCCTCCAGGAGGCCACCTATATCGGCATCCTCAAGGTCGGCGAGATCCTGTTTCCTTTCTTCAGCACGCTGCAAAAGGAGAGTGAGGATCGCAAGGTCGATCTGCTGTTCCGGTCGTCCTGGATTTTGAACGTCCTTGCCGCGAGCGCCTTGGGTGCGTTGATCCCCGTCGCCGGTCCGCTGCTTCGTGTCTGGACCGGCGCCGAGGTCGCGGCCGAGGCGGCGCGGGTGCTCGTCGTCTTGTCGATTGCCGGTATCCTTGGATCGAGTGCGAATGTGTTCGGCTTTTATCTGCTGGCGCAGGCGCGCTCGCGCTCCAACGCGCTCATCGCGTTGATCACGGGGATCGTCACGCTCGCCACCAGTGCGATCGTGCTGCCAAGCTTCGGGTGGCAGGCCGCAGGCTGGAGCGCTTGCGCCGGCATGATCGCGCAGATGGCGACCATCGTGGTGCTGTTGCGCCGCAGTTTTGACATTTCCGGCATTTGGCCGCGCGTCATCCATTGCGTGCTGATGCCGCTTGGCATCGGGATCGTGACGGCGCTGGCGCTGCGCACCGGTCTCGACCGCGCACCGTTCCATCTGGCGCCGTCCTGGTGGTCGGTGGGAGTCGTCGCGGCGGTGACGGCTGCGATCATCTTTGCCGTCGAAGTTGCCGTATCGCAGCTGGGACCGTATCGAAGGGTCTGCTTGCAGGATTTGCGGGCCATTTTCAGCCGCTTCGTGCCCCTGAAGGCGATCTAGCACATGTGTGGAATCGCCGGAATCGTCAATCTGCGCGGCAATGCGGTCGAGCCGGCCGAGATCTCGCGACTGACCGGCCTGATCGCGCATCGCGGTCCGTTCGGCGAAGGAACGTGGTTCAGCGCGGACCGGACTCTCGCATTCGGCCATCGCCGTCTTGCGATCATCGATCCCGGCGCGGGCGGCTATCAACCGATGCTGTCCGAGGACGGCCGTTACGTCATTGTCTACAACGGCGAGATCTACAATTTCCTCGAGCTGCGCCGCGAGCTCGAGGCGCGGGGCGCGGTGTTCCGCAGCCAATCCGACACCGAAGTGATCCTGGCCGCCTGGGAGGCTTGGCGGGAAGACATGCTGCCGCGCTTCAACGGCATGTGGGCCATGGCGATCTTCGACACGAGTACGGGCGAATTGTTTCTTGCGCGCGATCGCTTCGGCATCAAGCCGCTGCTCTATGCCATGTCGCCGGAGCGGTTTGTCTTCGCCTCCGAGCAGCGGGCGCTGGTGCGGAGCGGATTGATCGATCCGTCCGTCGACCTAGAGGTGGCGCGGCGGCTGTTGCTCGACGCCTTCGGCGTCGAAGGAAGCGACCGGACGCTGTTTCGGCAGGTCCGCCGTCTGCAGGCCGGACATTGCATGTGGGTCCGCCAGGGCAAGGTCAGCGTCAGGCGCTGGTGGCGGACGATCGATCATCTGCCTGCGGTGCCGGCCACGGAAGCCGAGCGCGTGGCCCGCTTCCGCGAGCTGTTCCAGGACGCCGTGGCCCTGCGGATGCGCAGCGACGTGCCGATCGGGACGTGCCTGTCCGGAGGCTTCGACTCCTCGGCGGTGATCTGCACCATGGCCGCGCACGAGCAGGCCGGGATGGGACCGCGCGACAGCGCTGCGTGGCGCCACGCCTTCGTCGCGACCTTCCCGGGCGCATTGAACGACGAGCGACCGATGGCCGAGGAGGCTGCCGCCTGGGCCAAGGTCGAGCCCACTTTCCTCGAGATCGGACAGGGCGATGCGTTGACGGATCTCGATCGGATCCTCGACGATCTCGACGACGTCTATATCAGCTTGCCGAGTGCGGTATGGCTGATCTATCGGCAGTTGCGGCAAAACGACGTGACAGTGTCGCTCGACGGGCACGGGGCGGACGAGTTGATGGGAGCATATCTGCAAGAGGGCCAGGCGGCTGCGTTTCGAATCCGCAATGCGGCGGAAGATCTGGCTTCGCGATCTCCGCTGGCGCGCCGTGGTGTGGACTTCCTGCGCATGTTTGCCCTGAAGCGGCAGGGCGTCTATTTCCTGCGGGGCAGCCTTCGCGATCTTCCAAGCCCGCTTCCGCTGGTCGCCGAGGACGATGTGCTGCCGCGCGAATGGGGCGGCCTCAACCGTCGGCTCTACCGCATGTTTCACAGCACGGTGCTGCCCACCATCCTGCGCAACTTCGATCGTCTCTCGATGGCCCACGGCGTCGAGGTCCGCATGCCCTTCATGGACTGGCGCGTGGTGACCTACACGATGGCGCTTCCCGAAAGCAGCAAGTCGGCCGACGGCTATACCAAGGTGGTCGCCCGGCGGGCGATGGAGGGCCTGATGCCGGAGTCGATCCGGACCGCGCGACGCAAGGTCGGCTTCAACTCGCCGATGCCGGAGTGGCTGAACGGACCTTTGGCCGGATGGGCAGCGGATCTGCTTGACCGCGAGGTGCCGGCCTTCGCCGAACTCGTGGATGAAGCGGCCTTGCGCGGAGCGGTGAGCCGCTTGACTGCGTCGAAGACGTGGGATTGGGAGGCGGTCGGGCGGATCTGGCCGTATTTAAACATGAAGTGGATGTTGGCGAGGTACGCCTGAGCGATGCGCCTGTTCCAGAATAGTGCTCTTTATCCGTCTTACCTGCCGCGGTTAAACCGACTTGCGACGAACACCCAAAGCTTTGCGGAGCGGCGGGCCGTGTTTCTGCACGATCGTTTCGGCGCATCGCACTTTCTCGAGCCGGTGCTCGACGGCTCGCCGGAGGCCTTCTTCACCAATGGCGACGACGAGGTCCTGCAGCGCCGCTGGGCGCGCGAGCAGGGCATGCATGGGGAGCCGACGCTCGAGGCCATCCTGCTCGCGCAGATCGAACACCACGCCACCGAGGTGTTCTACAATCTCGATCCCGTGCGTTACCCAAGCGCGTTCGTTGCCAAGTTGCCGGGCTGCGTAAAGAAGGCGGTGTGCTGGCGTGCCGCGCCGTCGGGCAATGCCGATTTCACCGCCTATGCCGCCGTGCTCGGAAACGCCCCTTCGATCCTCGACGTCTGGCGCCGCAGGGGATGCCGGGTCGAAACATTTTTTCCGGCGCATGATCCGGTGATGGACGAGTATGGCCACGGCGAGCGCCCCGTCGACGTCGCCTTTGCCGGCGGCTATTCGCGACACCATCGCGTGCGCGCGCGGACGCTCGAGCAGGTCGCGCAGCTCGCCGACAGCCGCAACATCGTTTTTTGTCTCGACGCATCGCGCCTGACCGTGCTCGCCGAGAGCACGCTCGGACGGTGGTTGCCGCTGCGGCGGCACCGGCGTCCCGATGCCATCGCCGCCATTGCGAAACCGCCGGTGTTCGGCAGAGAGCTTTACGAATTGCTTGGGTCGGCGAAAATCGTGTTCAACGGCGCGATCGACATGGCCGGCACGGATCGCGGCAACATGCGCTGCTTCGAGGCGATGGGGTGCGGCGCACTGCTTGTATCCGACGCCGGCGAATACCCGGACGGCATGCAGGAGGGCGTGACCATCGAGACCTACGGTACGCCGGAACAGGTTGTCGGGGTCATTTCGCGAAATCTTCAGGATTGGCCCAGGCCGGCGGAGATCGCTGCCCTTGGCCGGGCCCGCGTGCGGGACATCTACCGCAAGGACGTACAATGGAAGCAGTTCGGCGACCTCGTCGGACGGATTTAGCCGTGCTAGAGCGTCCCGGGCGACGCGATTTTTAGTAGACAGCATGAACCTCAACTTCCTGATCCAGCGGCTCACCGGCCGCAATGCCGACTACATGGTCCAGCGGATGGTGGGCCGTGCGACGTGCCGTCTCGGTGCCGGCGCTGTGCTCGGCGCCAGCGCCAGGATGAGGAACATCTGCGGCGACACCGACAAGATCGACATTGGCGCGCAGAGCCGGATTCTTGGCGAGCTCATGACCTTCGCCCATGGTGGGCAGATCAGGATCGGCGAATGGTGTTATGTTGGTGAGGGCACGCGGATTTGGTCCGCCGCGTCGATCGAGATCGGAAACCGGGTTCTGATCTCCCATTCGGCAAATGTGTTCGACAGTCTGACCCATCCGATCGGGGCGGCCGCGCGGCACGAACAGGTTCGGCAGATCTTCACGAACGGTCATCCACGCGAGCTCTCGCTCGACGAAAGCCCGGTCCGGATCTGCGATGATGCCTGGGTTGGGGCGGGGGCGATGGTGCTGCGCGGCGTGACGGTCGGCGAGGGGGCCGTGGTGGCGGCCGGCGCGGTCGTCACCAAGGACGTCCCGGCCTTCTCGATCGTGGCCGGAAATCCGGCTGTACTGGTCAGGGAGCTCCGGCCCGATGAGCGGTAGCGGCAAGTTCACGACGTGGGAGGAGGCCGTGGTCTGGCTGCGCAATCAGCCGGATCAGGGGCAGCTCGTGCGTGACGCCTTCTACGATGATCCGCTGGCTGGGGCTGCCGAGCGCTATTTTCGAAGCTCCGAATGGCGGGCAGTTGCGGCGCTCCTGGCCGGTCGCTCCGGCTCGGCACTCGACGTCGGCGCCGGTCGCGGCATTGCGAGCTACGCACTCGCCCGCAGCGGATTCGAGGTGACCGCCCTCGAGCCCGATGGCAGCGCGATCGTCGGTGCGGCAGCGATCCGCGATCTCGCGGCGCAGACGGAGCTGCCTATCCACGTGGTCGAGGAGTTCTCCGAGCGCCTGCCGTTCGCTGACGGCACATTCGATCTCGTGTTTGCGCGCGCCGTGCTGCATCACACGCGCGACCTCGACGGCGCCTGCCGCGAGATGTTTCGTGTGCTTCGTCCCGGCGGGATGCTGATCGCCGCGCGCGAGCACGTGATCAGCAAGGAAGGCGATCTCCAGCAATTCCTCGATCAGCATCCGCTGCATCACCTTTACGGCGGTGAGCACGCCTACCTGCTCGACCGCTACACCGGCGCGCTGAAGTCGGCCGGCTTTGCCGCTGTCGAGACGCTGGCGCCGCTACAAAGTCCGATCAATCTGTTCCCGTATACGATACAGACGTTGCGATCCGCGGTCGTCGACAAACTGACACGGAAGATTCCCGTCGCTCCGTTGTGGCGCGCCGCGTTTGCCTCGCAGCGAGTCTTCGCCTCCCTGCTCTCGCTTGCCGAACGCTTTGACCACCGGCCCGGCCGGCTCTATTCGTTCGTCTGTCACAAGGTCTAGTCATGTCCATGTGGGTTACCGGCGCGAACGGGTTCATCGGCCGCCATCTCGTCCGTGAGTTGGCGGACGGCGGGCTTGTGGTTCATGGCGTTGGTCATGGAGCCCTCGATCCGGCCGATGCGCGCTCGCTCGGCCTGCAGACCTGGATCAATGGCGAGGTCGACGCCGCCAATCTGAATGCGCTTGCCGCCGCGCACGGACTGCCGTCGCACGTCTTCCATCTCGCCGGCGGATCGTCCGTCGGTCTGTCGATGGAGCGACCGTTCGAGGATTTTTCGCGGACCGTGGCCAGTACGGCGCGTTTGCTGGAATGGCTTCGAAGCTTTGCGCCCGAGAGCAGGTTGGTCGTCGTGTCGAGCGCTGCCGTCTACGGGGCCGATCACACCGGGCCGATCCCAGAAGGCGCGGCGCTGGTGCCGATGTCGCCCTACGGTCACCACAAGCTGATGATGGAGCAGCTGTGTCGAAGCTACGTCCAGAGCTTCGGCATTCGCTGCGCCGTCGTGCGATTGTTCTCGGTCTATGGTCCCAACCTTCGCAAGCAGTTGCTCTGGGACATCTGTTCGCGGCTGCGCAGCGAGCAGCGCACGCTGAATCTCGGTGGAACAGGAGCCGAGATCAGGGACTGGACCGACGTTCGCGACGTGGTTCGCCTGCTGGCGCGCGTCGCGGAAGAGGCGTGGCAGGACGATTTTGACGTGATCAATGGCGGCTCGGGGCGCGGCGTGAGCGTAGCCAATATTGCCGACGGACTGATCAGGCATTGGGGCAGCAACACGGTCGTGCGATTTTCGGGCGTCGCGCGACCGGGCGATCCGACCAGCCTGCTGGCCGACAACGGGCGCGTAATCGGCATGAATTTCGATTGGCGCATTCCGCTGGAGCGCGGTCTGGCCGACTACGTCGCATGGTTCAAAGGCCAAGCTCGTGCCTGAGCCTGCGCCGCTACGGATCGCATTCACCAACATTCCGCGCCGGCTATGGGCGGGAGGCTACAACTATCAGCGCAATCTGTTTGAGGCGCTCAGCAGATACGCGCCGGGAACTGTGACGCCCGTGCTGTTTGCCGGAATGGCTGACGAGTCCGAGGAGATAGCAGCGCTAGCCAGCATTCCTGCCGTCGAAGTCGTGCGCTCGCCGGTGTTCGATCATGCCGCGACCGGTCTTGCCCGTGTGACGGGCCTTGCCCGCGCGATCGCCTTCGGCCTGAACCGACCTGCCGTCGCCGAATTCGCGGTTCACAAGATTGACATGGTGTTCGAATCCGCGCGCTTCTTCGGCTGGCGCTTGCCATTCCCGGCGGTCGCATGGTTTCCCGATTTCCAGCATCGCCTGCTCCCGCATCTTTTCTCCAGGAGAGCGTATTGGCGGCGCGATCTCGGCTTTCGGGTCCAGATCGCGTCCGGTCGGCACATCATGGTGAGCAGCACCAGCGCGCTCGGCGATCTCCAGAGGTTCTATCCGGGCATTTCGAACGGTGTTTCGGTCGTTCGGTTTGCCACCGAGCCGCCGGCCAGTCTGCTCGCCACAAAACCGTTTGACGTGATCGCGCAATATGGTCTGCCGTCCCGGTATTTCTACCTGCCGAACCAGTTCTGGCGGCACAAGAACCACCAGATCGTCATCGATGCGCTTGAACTTCTGAAATGCCGGGGGTTCGACATCGTCGTCGCGGCATCCGGAAACACGAAGGACTTCCGTGAGTCCGGTTTGTTCGAGAGCACCATGAGCCAGGTCAGGTCGCGCGGTCTCGAGATGAATTTCAGACATCTTGGAATGATTCCGCTGGATCACGTCTACGCCCTCCTGCGCGCGTCGACGGCTCTCATCAATCCTTCGGAGTGCGAGGGGTGGAGTACGACAGTCGAGGAAGCCAAGTCGTTTGGTGTCCCGATGATCCTGTCCGACCTCGACGTCCATCGCGAGCAGACCGAAGGCAACGCCCGATATTTCGGCATCCGCGACGCCGCTGCGCTGGCCGATCACATGTTGCAGGTTGCGCAAACAGCTGGGCCTCCGACTGTTCGCAATTTGCTGCCGAACCTCGAGCCGCGCGTAGAGGCGTTCGTCGCGGATTTCGTCCGATTGACGAGGGATGCGATGGGCTGACGGAGCGGTTAGGCCTGCTCTGCTGACCGACCTGGCGACGATATTTACAAGTGGAGACCGCAATGGTAGCAGGTACGCTTGGTAGGTCTCGTTGGCCTTGGTCGATGTTGACGCCATTGGGGTCTTTTTGCGTCCTCACGGGATAGAGTTATTGATCCTCTCCGCAGTCGGGTGTCGGCGATCATACTGATGACGAAGACTTGGTTGACCACCGCAGCGATAGCGGTTTGGATCTCGGCTAACGCAGTCCTTGTCCTTCTATATGGCATGCTGGGCACGAAGGGACATGCAGCGGTAACAGCGGCCTTATTGATCGCACCGATCGTCGTGATATCGACAAAGTTTCGGCCTGTCCCGGCCGATTATCTGTTTGCCGTACTAGCAGCTCTGGTGGTGGCTTCAACTGTCGTGAACGGCGTGACGGCAAGCGGCCGCGATTATGCACTGCTCGCGATTTCCATGGCCTACTATCCTGCGTTCCGGGCGGTAGCTCATCGTTTTGATCCCAGGCGCTTCTCTTACATCATGGGAGCGATCGTCTCGGTCGGGACGCTGCTGACGGCTTGGGCCATAGTTTACGATCGGAGCGGCGAGTATAAGCCGTTTGTCTTCGGGTTCGGTGAAGGTCCGACCGTGTTTTCGCTAACTTGGTGTTTCTTGGTATTTGCGCTCCTTTCGATGAAACTCTCGGCGCGTCAATGGCCTGTCGCCGGACTGATCGCCGTGCCTTCGTTCGTGTTCGCGGCCGCTATGGTGCGACACCCTTTCATTGCCTTGGCTCTCAGCTTTGTTGCGTCGGCGGTCAAGTCAGGCGGTCGGCGTCAGATCGCGGCGCTTGCCATAGTATGTCTGACAATTTTCATTGGATTGGCTGCTCGTCCCGCGATGTCCGGCAAGATCATTGGGCTTGTCGTCGAGAATGCCCACAAGCCGGTCGTGGCGTGTGATACCAAGGACACCTTGGCAATTCGAATAATACTCACGAAGGAAGCCTTAAACCTGCTCCCAAAAGCTGGTCTCCTTGGGCGGGGCATAGGAACCTTCGCCCAACAATCCTGCTACAAGACAGAGCCGCACAACGTTGTACTGCAAGCGGCAGTGGAAGTTGGTGTTGCCGCCGCGCTGCTTTTGGTCGCCGTGTTCACTCTGGGTTTGAATGCGGCCGGCAGGCGGGCCCGCTTTGATGCCGTCGGGTCCTTTGTGTTCGCTGGGCTGGTATTCGTGGGGATCGAGTACTTGATAAGCGGCTCGCTAACGAATTCAGCGCTGCTCTTTGGTTTCATGGGGTGGGCCATCGGACTGCAACAAAGTGGGGGTCGCGAGATCAGCGGTGAGCCGCAGCTCGCCGCCGGTCCGTAGCCGATGTCCTGCCGTAAAATCAACTCAGCGCCTTGTCAGTGACATTACTGTAGCAGCATCAAGCCCATCAGCGCGACTTTCTAGTCAGGTGCGCAAATCGCTGATGCGCGGAGCGCGCTCGTCGCGGGACGGCTTCCGAGCAGCTCAAGCGAGAAAGGGCGCTAGTGCTTGTCTTGTAATCGCCAGCGCGCGCCTCAGACTATTCGGGCAAGTTTCAGTTCCGCAATCTCGTCGGCGCCCAGGCCGAACTCTTTCAGCACCTCGTCGGTGTGCTCGCCGAATTCCGGCGGTCGTACCACCATTCTGCTCGGCGTGCGCGACAGCGACACGGGCTGGCCGACCAGGCGAATATGCCGGCCCTCGTCGTTCGGCACGTCTTGCGCGATGCCGAGATGCCTGACCTGGGCGTCCTCGAACATCTGGTCGATGGCGTAGATCGGCCCGCAGGGTACACCGGCCTCGTTGAACTCACGGACCCAGGTCTCGGTCGATTTCGTCAAGGTGCGCTTCTCGATTTCGGCATTGAGCGCGTCGCGATTCCTGGAGCGAGCGGGGGCGGTCGCGTAGTCGGGATGGCTGTAAAGCTCCGGCGCGCCAATTGCCTGCGCACAGCGCTCCCAGATCCGCCCGCCCGTGGTGGCGATGTTGATGTAGCCGTCCGAGGTCTTGAACACACCGGTCGGGATGCTGGTCGGATGGTTGTTGCCGGCCTGCCTGGCCACTTCCTTCTCCATCAGCCAGCGCGCGGCCTGGAAGTCGAGCATGAAGATTTGGGCCTGCAGCAACGAGGTCTGCACCCACTGACCCTTGCCCGAGACCTCGCGCTCGAGCAGCGCGGTGAGGATGCCCATGGCGCAGAACAGGCCGGCCGTGAGGTCGGCGACGGGAATGCCGACCCGCATCGGTCCTTCGCCGGGCGCGCCGGTGATCGACATCAGCCCGCCCATGCCTTGCGCGATCTGATCGAAGCCCGGCCGCTTGTGATAGGGGCCGTCCTGGCCGAAGCCGGAGATGCTGCCATAGACGATGCGCGGATTGATCTCGGCAAGGCTCTCATAGTCGATGCCGAGTTTCTTCTTCACGTCGGGACGAAAATTCTCGACCACGACGTCGGCCTTGGCGGCAAGGCGTTTGAACACGCCGAGCCCCCGCTCGTCCTTCAGGTTTAGCGTCATGGCCCGCTTGTTGCGGTGCAAATTCTGGAAGTCGGAGCCCCGCCGCGGCCCGCCCGGCTGCTCGCCGCCGGCATCCTCCGTCAGCGCGTCGATCTTGATCACGTTCGCGCCCCAGTCCGCGAGCTGGCGCACGCAAGTCGGCCCGGACCGGACGCGGGTCAGATCGAGCACGGTGAAGCGCGACAGGGCTTCCGAGGCATGCGGAAAAGGCATCTTGAGCGGCTCCAGGACAGATTGTGGAGCCACCATAAGGCCGAAACGTCAGGGGGCAAGACGGCCTCGACGCGGATGCCGCCTGTCGAAATGCAGGCCTGATCGAAGCTGGCCCGACGCTGCCTGCCCCGCTTGCGCAGGGGATCAGCGCGACAGGCGCTTGAGCTCGGCGCGCGCCTGCTCGGCCAGCGGATCATCGCCGTGGCGCGCGAGGAAGAGCTCGAACGCTTCCCGCGTTCCCGCCCGGCGGGCGGCTTCGAATTCTTCCGCCACCGCGGCGGAAGGATCACGCGCCATTGGCATGGAGGGCGCGCGTCCCGCCTTGGCGCTTGGCTTGCCGTTGTCGTCCGCTTTGGCTTTCGAGGCCATGGCAGGCTGTTCTCCGATGGGCAGATGATCCGGCCCGGCGAGCATCGCCAGGGCTCCGATCAGACCGGCCGCAAGTGGACCCAGTTTCATAGTTTCCTTTACGGAACAGGCTAGACGCGGAGCCGGGGTGCCCCACGCCGATCCGTATCACTACGGAAATTGATGGCTAATGCGAGGTTACCGCAGCGCCGCCCGCCCGACGCCCAATTTAAACCAAACGTAGCACTCTCTAACTAGAATCAAGCGCCTGCATCGCGAATCAATCCGTCCTACGTTGCTCCGGAGAGTTCCTTGGCTACCGCTGTTTCCGTCAGTGCCACCAACAATGCCGAGATCGACGGCCTGCTGTCGGGCTACAAATGGACCGGCACGATCAGCTACAGCTTTCCGGACTCGCCGAGCGACTATTCCAATCCCTATTACGGCGGCAGCAGCGAACCGACCACGTCGGGTTTCGCCTCGGCGCCAACCCAGATGCAGGCGGCGATCACCTACGCGATCGGTCTGATCCTCGGCTACACTAACGCCACGATCCCGTTCAACGGGACCGGAAGCGCCGACATCATGGTCGCGCAGTCCCCGTCGGCCAATCCGACCTCCTACGCCTACTACCCCGGCAATTATTCGTCGGGGGGCGATGTATGGTTCGGCACCCAGTACAATTACTCGCTGGCCAAGCTCGGCAACTACTATTTTGCGACCGCGCTGCACGAGCTCGGCCACGCTCTCGGCCTCAAGCACAGCCAGGAGGCCGGCGGCCCCGCCAACGTCGCGGTGCCGAGCGCGCATGACGACAGCGAATACACCGTCATGAGCTATCGCAGCTATGTCGGCGCCTCGACCACCAGCGGCTACACCAATGAATCGTACGGATATTCGCAGACCTACATGGCCAACGATATCCTCGCGCTGCAGACGATGTACGGCGCGGACTACACGACCCAGAGCAGCAACACGGTCTACACCTGGAATCCGGCCACGGGGCAGGAATTCATCAATGGCGTCGGGCAGCTCGCGCCGGGCGGCGGCGTCGGCGGCTCGGCCAATCGCATCTACGAGACGGTCTGGGACGGTGGCGGTGTCGATACCTACGACCTGTCGAACTACTCGACGAATTTGACCATCAACCTCAATCCCGGCGCCTCGTCGGTGTTCTCTACCGCGCAACTGGCCAATCTCGGCAACGGGCATTACGCGGCTGGAAACGTCTACAACGCCTACCTCTACAACGGCGACGCGCGCTCCTACATCGACAACGCCATCGGCGGGTCCGGCAACGACACCATCGTCGGCAACGCCATCGCCAACGTGCTGAACGGCGGCGGCGGCAACGACACGATCATCGGCGGCGGCGGCAACGATTCAATTGTCGGCGGAGCCGGCACGGACACGGTGGTGTATTCGGGCAGCGAAGGCAGTTACGCCATCACCTATGATTCGACGACTCAGACCTTCACCATCGTCGACCAGCGTTCTGGCTCACCTGATGGGTCGGACACCGTCACCGGAGTGGAGAACATCCAATTCAACGACGGTAGGATGAGCAGCTCCACTCTTGCAAGTCTGCTCACACCTATTGTGATCGACGCGGTGGGTTCAACGAGCTTGGTGCAAGCTGGAAACGGTTTCTTCTTGAGTTCCACGACTAACGGCGGCTCGAATTTGCAACTGAAGTACGGTGGATCGGGGGTTGTCGCAGGACAATTTGGTGGCTGGACGCCGATCGGCGCAGAGGCTACCGGCAGCGGTTTTGAAGTAGCTTGGAAGGTCGCGGGCGCGGACCAATACACAGTCTGGAATACGGACAGCTCTGGCAACTACACTAGCAATGCAATTGGCGCAGTCTCGGGAAAGAGCTACGAGCTTGAATCTTTGGAGACGAGTTTTCACCAGGATCTCAATGGTGATGGCGTTGTTGGTATCGTTGCGAGTACGATCGAGTCTTTTGGGTTGACGGCCCTCGTTCAGCAAGCACGCAACTATTTCATGTCTCCCGTTGGCGGTGGTTCGAATGTTCAATTGAAATACGGTGTATCGAGTGTAGTCACGGGGGAGTTCGGTGACTGGACTCCAATCGGAGCAGAGGCTACCGGCAGCGGTTTCGAAGTAGCTTGGAAGGTTGCAGGGGCCGACCAATACACAGTCTGGAATACAGATAGCTCCGGCAATTACGTTTCCAATGCCATTGGTGCGTTATCGGGGCGCAGCTATCGATTTGAATCCTTGGAAACGAGTTTTCACCAGGATCTCAATGGTGATGGTCTGGTTGGCGTCGCAACGACCGCAATTGAGTCTTTCGGATCGACGGCCCTCGTTCAGCAGGCAAGCACATATTTCCTGTCTCCAGTTGGCGGCGGTTCGGGCACCGAACTAAAGTACGGTGGATTCGCGGTAATCGCAGGACAGTTTGATGGCTGGATGCCGATCGGAGTTGAGACTACGAGCGATGGGTACGAAGTCGCCTGGAAGAATTCCAGTACCGATCAATATACCGTCTGGACTGCTGATAGTTCAGGCAACTACATCGCCAATGCGGTTGGCGCGGTTTCGGAAAATAGCCACGAACTTGAACAGTTGGAGACTAGCTTTCACCAGGATCTCAACGGCGACGCGATCATTGGCGTGCCTTCTCCCAGTGGCTCCGTCCAATCGGCTGATGCGGCCTTAATCTCTTCAGATCATTCTGCAATTTTGCTGCAAAGTCATTTTCACCTGTTGTGAAACATTGGTCTAATGCACGACCAGGGGTGTCTCTAGAGAACTCGGGGATTAGCAGCCTGCTTTCGACGGCGAGGTGCGGCAGCTTCGATCGTTGCAACCGATATTGTCTCTGCCTTCGTCGCGCTTGTTGACCAGTCGAGGGAGCCTTCTCAACATCTCGCTTTTACCGGAGGGGGTCTTCCCATGCTTTGCGAGGAGAATTGAACTCCTGGCGTGGGATAAGGAGCTCATCTTGAGCTTACGATCGCTTTGTCTCGAGCCAATCGCTCAATTGCTATCAACACAAGCTTCTATACAGCTGAACGGTATAATGTCCGACAACTCGGGCCGAGTATGTTCTCTCAACTAATTCGCGAGCTGCTTGACCGAACTTGGCGCGCAGCTCGGAGGATCCTGCTAGTCTCAGAATTGCATCTGCGAGACTACTCACATCATCAATAGGAACCAAAAAGCCAGTTTGATCTTGCACCGCAATGTCGCGGCAGCCGGGCGCGTCAGTCGCGACCATTGAACGACCGCATGCGGCCGCTTCCAACAAACTTACTGGGAGCCCTTCTCGACGCGACGGCAGGACGGCGAAATGAGAGCGTCTCCACACCGATGCCACATCGTCGACGTGCCCAAGCCAAGAAATGCCTGATAGGTTGCTCCATTCTTGAAGCTCCTGATTAGATACAGATGCGGGATTTAGCGGATCCGGCCTTCCGGCGATCAAAAGGTTGAAGCGGTGACCTTTTGCCCAAAGCAACTGGTGCGCTGCTATCAATGCGCGAATACCTTTGTCAGCGAGTAATCGGCCGACAAAAGCAAACGTGATGGGCCCGGGGGGCTCCGGCATCGGCCGAAACTTGGCATCGTCCACTCCAGAGCCAGGGATGTGGATCAGCTGCCGATCTTGAATCCCTAAAGTGACGAGCTCTTTTTTGTCATCCTTGTTTTCGACGAGAACGACACAATTGGCTCGGTTAAATAGCGCCGGTAGAACGAGGCGTAGAACGCCTTTTAATATCCGCGCGCGTAGGTCAGCTGATGTGAATACGTAGCCGAGCCCAGTAATTCCGTTGACCTTTCGTATGTTACGTCCCAACATTGCCAGTGATCCAATTACGGAACACTGCAACGAAGAAGAGTGGACAATGCTCGGCGACAATTTCGCCGTGATCCTTCTGAGCGCCAGAATGGTCGCCAAAGTGGACCAGACCGATCTCAGCGACTGGCTACCACGTCGAATGGGGACGTCATGTACCACAAATCCCTCAGCCGCTATCTTCGATGCCGAGCCGGTGTTCCGGGTCGCCACGTGAACGTCAAACCCAGAGTCTCTCGCAAATCGAGCCATGGGCAAGCGGCTTAGCAAAAAGGCCGAGTCCTCATTCGCGAAATACAATATGCTTTTTCTTTGGGGCGGCACTTCAGGCACCGTCGATCTCCAGCTACTCTCGTGGGCCTAAACCCTTCAAATTCTCTTCGGCAAATCGGGTTTACCGATCGAGCATCGCTCTGTCACGGCATTCGCGGGCGGGCAGCTGAACCACCTATATTCTCTCGGATCGGCGAGGGATAAACCCAGGCCAAGGAGGGCAAGCCCGCTGGAAAGTGGCCTGAAGCCGCCGGGACGTTCGCCCCGAAGCGACCGCCGGGTGAGGACGAACATTTAGGCAAAGAGCCGTTTCTCTCTTTTGGAGCTTTCGTTGTTTCAGCTGCTCCAGCGTGGCATCCCTTGCAGCAAGATGTTGGACGCACTAGTCCAAAACAGCATACGAGAGCTGCGGTGTGAAGGGGAAGCGCTTGATCCGCAAATTCTTAATTCCGGCCGCCTCCAGCACAGCAACTGTTTCGCCGGGCCACTGCTTTTGGTCCAGTTCGTCAAAGGCGATAACGGCGCCCTTCGGCATGCGCGGCAAGAATGCGTTGAGCGCGGCAAGCGTTGGATCGTAGAGATCGAAATCGAGGTAAAGCAGCGCGACGACGAGGTGACGGTTTTCCTCGACGTAGCTCGGAATGGTCTTGCTGGCATCGCCCTTGACAAGCTCGATCCGCGGAATGTGTCCGAGCGGTCTGTTGAGATCGTACAGTTCGGTAGCCCGGCGTATGTCCGCCTCGATCCCCTGAACGGCAAGTCCGCCGACCTTGGCAAATCCCAGCTCGGCTGCCTGCTCCGATTTGTCCTGCTCGGCAAAGCTCGGAAATCCCGCGAAGGTGTCGAAGCCAACAATTCGGCGGACGTGATTATAGGGCTCATAGATCGCCGACAATTGCGCCCATGTCAGCAAGCCGCCGCCCATGAAGACACCGCATTCGACGATGTGGCCATGAACCTCGACGAGATGCTTGAAAAGCTCATTCTTGGCGAGAAACAGCGCCAAATTCTGTCGGGGTGTAAACTTTACGAAGTTCCGCAGCTTAGCCAGCGTATCTCCCTCGCTTGAAGCGAAATACTGCTGTATCTCGCGCGAATAGCGATCATCACTCGCTGTCTGCGTTCTCTGGTCAAGCATCGAAAATTCGTTTTGCATTCGATCTCCTCAAAGCGCAGCCGCGCCATCCTCCTGCCCCAACAGGGTGCGCGCCAAGCCTGTGTCAAGGTCCACCACCGGTTTCCAGCCCAGAAGCTTTTGCGAGCCGCTGGAGTCCAGGAAGATATTGGCGACGTCTTCGCCTATTTGGGTCTCCTCAACAAGCGCCTCTTTGCCGAGGATACGACCAATCCGGCTGACGATTTCCCTGGTTTCGTAAGAAGTCTGTCCGCCCAGATGATATATTGGGGCGCGGCCCGAGCGGATAACTTCCATGATTCCGGCTATGGCATCATCCGAATACAGGAGCTGAAGCCGCGGACGGGCGTTGCGATAGACATGGGTAACAACGGGCTTGTTCTCCCGGACGTACTGTCGCGCAAACCAAATCAGCCGCGGTCTCGCGCTCTCGCGGCCGTAGACCGGCGAGATCCTGACGATCGTGGCGGAAACACCCTCGTTCTCGACTGCATTGCGAACCAGCATTTCCTCGAGAAATTTCGTTTGCCCGTAGACTCCCTTTGGCCGCGCCGCCGTTGCGATATCCGCGACCATCAATGGGCTACGATAGCCGGAGAACACCACGGAGCCCGAGGGCTGGACCAGGCGAATGCCGCGGACCTTGCAGACGTCGAGAACATTGCGGAGAATGGTCAGGCCTTCGCCCAGGGCTGAATTGTTGGTGTAGATTCGGGGGTAGGCGAAGTGGACAATCGTGGAGATGCCGTTTTCGCGGCAGTACTGGTCGAGCCGCGAGGTGGGCCCGGCCAAATCGAGCTGGGCGCGAGTTGGTGTGAAAACCTTGTGAGATGACGAAAGACGCAGAGCAAGGTTGGCGCCAAGGAAGCCGGTGCCGCCGGTGATCAGGACGTGATCGACCTTTTGCTCGACGGGGAACGAATTGAGCGCTGCGCGCAAGTCTTCGATCATGCCGAGCTTGATCGAGGATTCCCCGGTGGCCTTTACGATTTCGGCTACGGCGGCATCGATTGCCATACCGCGCGACTTGGCGAGGATGCCGGCCGCAATGGTATTGCTGCGCGAAACTCCGAAGTCGCAGACGATGATGACGCGCCGTCCCGTCTTGAGAGCGGAAACACCCTCGTCGATCTTGTCGCACAACGCCGCCGGTGAATTTCCGTGCTTGTCGACGAGTGTTCGAGCATCGACTTTGATGCTGCCTTCCGCGACGTAGTCGCTGTCCGGCGCCGTGCCAAGCAGTCCGGGAATAATCCAGCGGATCATTGCTTAAGCTCCTGCGGTAGAACGGCGACCTCGCTCAGCGTCCGAAAATACCAGCCAGGCGTTATGCCAAGTTCAGTGCGGGGAAGCTGTCCCAGCGACAGGCGTGTATAGAAGTCGACTTCATTGAAGCCAGCCAGTGTTCGAAGGAACGTACTGGCTGAAAACCGGGCGTTGATTTCGAAGGGGACGAATCTGCCGTCGGCAGCCAAGCGTCCTTGAATGTTCAACGGCCCGGTGCTTTCCAGTCGCTGCGCAATTTCACGGGCGATGGCGCAGATTTCGGGGTATTCCCCGATCTGACCCTGGCTGTAGCCGCTCGAGATCACGAAGTCATCGCCCTGCATGGCCACCGAAAGCTTGCTGTTGAAGCTCCGCCTCAAAGCAATTGCGCCGGCGCAGCTGCCGTCTGGTCTAGAGATGACGCCCACCGTGAACTCGCCGCGCTCATGCGGGATGTATTCCTGCGCTACAGGGATCCGCTTGTTGTTGCGGAGATAGGTGCAATAGAGTTCCGCCTCGGCGTAGGTTCTTGCAAAAAACACAAAGCTGCTTCCGCCGCTTCCGGTTGCCGGCTTAATGATACAGGGCAGCGGAACGCGATGAAGATCGGCAGGATTGGAGATGGTCATCGTCACCGGCGTCGCAATGCCTATCGCCGACAGGATCTCGAAGCATCTTCCCTTGTGCGAAAGGCGCTCGACCAAATCCGGATTGTTGTGACCAATGCGCACGCCGATCTCGGAGAACTGATCCGCAGCGCGGCTGATCAGAACTGCAGGTTCGTCGCCGCCGGGTATAACGCAATTGATGCGCTCGTCTCGGCAGAGTGCGAGCAGGTCGACGATGTACCGTCCACGATCGACGAGGAATGTGCTTTCAAAGTTGGAGTCGTAGTGGCCGTACGCGTAAGGCGAGATATCGCATCCGATGATCTCGTATCCGCCTACGTGGCGCAGACATTTGGCAATTTCAGTTCCCAGGGAAGCGCCAGCTATCCCGGCGATCAAGATCCGCGGGCGCGGAGTGTCAGTGGTCATTGATATCGGGTCCGGCGGCCATTGAGATTTTTGCCCCGCACTAGAAGCCTATATGTCACGTGTGTGAACGTTCTTACAAGCTGCATTCGAGAAATAGGCGGTGAGCGATCGCGCGAAGCCAGGAATTGCTGAAAATGCGGCCCGGTTGTCATTTCCGACTTCGGGTGTTGCCGCGGGCACGCGTTTTCTCCAGGTGGTCAGGTTGGTTACGCAGTTGACTGCGGCGACACGGCCTGCTTGGACGTCAACCGCGTGGACCGAAGCAACCTAGATGGATACCTTACTTCCCAACCGGCGAACTGACCGAGGGCCAATTCGAGTTCGAATGGCTGCTCGACAACAGATTTGTTCGAGCGTTCTTAAGAAAATCTAATAATACCAATCGCTTGATGTCGTTCAAGTCGTGAACATGAGGCTTGACGTTCACGGGGTGAACGCAGTAAAGACGCGCTGACGCTGGAGGGGCAAGGGGTGGACCAGTTGCTAAACCCAGAGCATGAGAACGAGAAGATCGTTCTTGGCTTGTTGAGTTCGGTGGAAAGCGATGGTGCGCGCTCGCAGCGTCATATCGCCGCCGAACTCGGCATCGCGCTCGGCCTGGTCAACGCCTATCTCAAGCGCTGCATCAAGAAGGGGTTGGTCAAGGTGGGGAATGCGCCCGCCCGCCGCTACGCCTACTACCTGACGCCGCAGGGTTTTGCTGAGAAATCCCGCCTCACGGTTCGGTATCTATCCGATTCGTTTTCATTCTTCCGTTTGGCCAAGAGCGATTGCGCGCGCGTGCTCGATCAGGCCAAAGCCAAGGGCTTTTCGCGGGTGGTGCTGGCGGGCCAATCGGATCTGGCGGAGATTGCGATTCTCTGCGCAGTCGAGGCGGGCATCGTGATCGTTGCGCTCGTCGATCCCGCGGGCGAGGTTGCGCGCTTTGTCGGCGTCAATGTCTTCCGGTCCTATGATGAGTTGAAGGAAGCGTTTGACGCCGTGATCATCACTGATGTCGCGCATGCCGGTGCATCCTATGACGCCGCCGTTGCGGTGTGCGATGCGGAGCGCGTGCTCGCGCCGGGCCTTCTCGGCTTGCGCGAGCCAGGCAGAACGATGGAGAGGGCGCCATGAGCGACACCGTCGACCCGTGCTGGCATGTGGTCCAGACCCAGGTGAACGGCGAGGTCAAGGCCGCGCAAAACCTTTTGCGCCAGGGCTATAGGATATATCTGCCGCGCTACCTGAAGCGCCGGTGTCACGCGCGAAAGGTCGACTTCGTCGCGAAGCCGCTGTTTCCGCGCTACATGTTTGTGGCTATTGACAGGGCGGTGCAGCGCTGGCGATCGATCCAATCGACGCAGGGCGTCTCGCATCTCGTCTCCAACGGCGATGAGCCCGCGGCCGTGCCGAGTGGCGTTGTGCGGGCACTGAAGGCGCGCGAAGACGATCGCGGCTTCATCAGAATGGAAACGACTCCTGCTTTCGCGCCCGGCGACAAGGTACGCGTGCTTGCAGGCGTCTTCATGGACAGTGCCGGGTTGTTCGATGGAATGGGGGACCATGACCGGGTCGCCATTCTGCTCGATCTGCTCGGTCGCAAGGTCCGCGTTAATCTCGACGTGGATCTGGTTGGCGCCGCCTGAGCGCGGCGTATCGCGCGGCGCGCTCTAGGAGGCACCGCGTTCGTCTTCGCTCCCTCTCGGGAGCCTCCGGGTGGAGAGCGTTTCACCCGGAGTGCGGTAGCATGGAAACTTGGGCGGATGACAATTCTGGTAACGGGCGGCGCAGGCTACATCGGCAGTCACGTCGTATACGGACTGATCGAACAGGGGCAGCACGTGATCGTGCTGGACAATCTGTCGTCAGGTTTCCGCGAGGCCGTGGCCGAGCAGGCAAGACTCATCGTTGGGGATGTCGGGGATGCGGACCTCGTGTCGCGGCTGATCGCCGAACACGGCATCGATGCGATCATGCATTTCGCCGCATCGACTGTGGTGCCTGAATCTGTCGCAAATCCGGTTGCCTATTACAGAAACAACACTGTCAATTCCCTGGCGCTGCTTGATGCGGCCATCGCCGGCGGCGTCAGACATTTCGTGTTTTCTTCCACCGCCGCAGTCTACGGCAATCCGGCCACCGAACTGGTCAGCGAGGACGTGGCGCCACGGCCGATGTCGCCCTACGGCACCTCGAAGCTAATGACGGAAATGATGCTGCGCGATGCGGCGTCGGCGAGCGGTCTGTCCTACGTGGTGCTGCGCTATTTCAATGTTGCCGGCGCCGACCCTAAGCTGCGGACGGGACAATCGACGCGGGCCGCCACGCATCTGATCAAAGTTGCCGTGCAGGCTGCATTTGGGCTGCGCGACGGCATGGAAATTTACGGCACCGATTATCCGACGCCTGACGGCACCTGCATCCGTGATTACATTCATGTCTGCGATCTGGTCAGCGCTCATATCAAGGCGCTCGACCATCTGCGCGGTGGGGGCGCGAGCGCGACTCTCAATTGCGGTTACGGCCACGGCTCTTCGGTGCACGAAATTATCGCGGCGGTGAGGCGGGTTTCAGCCAGCGATTTCGTGGCAGAGCCAAGGCCACGGCGTACCGGTGATCCGGCCGCCGTCGTCGCCGACAGCACACGGCTGCGCCAGCTGTTGTCGTGGGCGCCCGCCTATGACGATCTCGACACAATTGTCGCTCATGCGCTCGCCTGGGAGCGAAAGTCGAACCCGCAATGACCTCCACGACAATCAAGATTATTAAGCCGCACAGCGAACGATCGTTCGCCGACGACGTAGCCGACATCTGGGCTCATCGCGAACTCCTGATGGTGCTGGTGCGTCGTGAGATATCGGTTCGCTATCGGCAGGCCGTCATAGGATTGTTGTGGGTGGTGCTGCAGCCGCTGCTCACCACGGCCATCTTCACGACAGTTTTTGTCGTGTTCGTGCGCATTCCAACACAGGAAAAATCATACCCGTTGTTTGCTTTCGCGGGGCTTGCGGTATGGCAGTATTTCAACCGGGTCGTAACCGAAGGCGGCGGCAGTCTTCTTGCGAACAGCGCGCTGATAACCAAGGTTTCGTTTCCGAGGCTGATCATTCCGCTGGTGTCGCCCCTTGCAGCCGCGCTCGACTCCTTGGTCGCGATTTCAGCTCTGATCGTCATAGCGATACTGGTGGGTGCGTCGGTGAGCTGGACCATCGTGTTTACGCCCGTCGTGATCGCTGCCGTCGGACTCTTCGGTTATTCCATCGCGCTCTGGGTGGCCCCGTTGAATGCGGTGTATCGCGATGTTGGCATCGCCTTGCCGTCGATCATGCAGGTTGCGATGTATATGAGCCCGATCGTATATCCAGCCGAGCTGGTTCCCGAACGCATTCGATGGCTCTACGAGCTCAATCCGATTGCCGTCATGGTGAATACGATGCGTTGGGTTGTGCTGGGCACGAATGCTCCTCCAATTGCGGGCCTCGGGCTGTTTCTTGTGCTGGTCGTCCTGTTGTTCTGGGGGGGGGCGCAACTGTTCCGACGAATGGAAGGCAATCTCATTGATCGTATCTGATCCGCGTCATCAACCCGCGCTCGGCAAGCTTGCGACGGAACTCCTGTGATGTCGAAGGCAATCGAAGTTCGTGGCGTGAGCAAGGAATATTTCCGGGGCGTTCACCACCGCCATACCCGATTTTCAGAGCTTCTGACCGACTGGGGTCGCGGGCTTATCGGTGGAAAGCCGCGAAACAACGTCGCGCGGCGTGAAGTTGAGCCGTTCTGGGCTTTGAAGGACGTGTCCTTCACGATCGAGCGGGGTCAGGTCGTTGGCATTATCGGGCGCAATGGCTCGGGCAAGAGCACGCTTTTGAAGATCATCGCCCGGATCACTGCGCCCACGACCGGCGAGGTGATCCTGAACGGCCGTACCGGGACGCTGCTGGAAGTCGGGACAGGCTTCCATCCGGAACTCAGCGGTCGGGAGAATGTATTTCTCAACGGCGCCATTCTCGGCATGAGCCGCTCAGAGATTGCCCGGAAGTTTGACGAGATTGTCGATTTTTCAGGGGTCGAAGCCTTTATCGACACGCCGGTGAAGCGTTTTTCGAGCGGCATGCAAACACGACTTGCGTTCTCGGTTGCGGCCCATCTCGATCCCGAGGTCCTCATTATCGACGAAGTGCTAGCGGTGGGCGACGCGGAATTTCAAAAGAAGTGCCTCGGGAAAATGAAGGATGTGACCAGCACCGGTCGCACGGTTGTTTTTGTCAGTCACAGCATGACCACGGTCACCAGCCTTTGCAATCAGTGTGTCTTCCTCGAGCACGGCGAGATTCGCGCACATGGACCCTCGCACAAGATCGTCGATTTATATTTTTCAGACGGTGCTGGAAGCGGTCCCGCGCTCGGGTTCGGGAAAGAGGCGGCGCGTCCCGGCAACGACATCGTGCAGCTTTGCGGTGCGCGAGTCGTCAACAGCAAGCTCGAAGGGGTCGAGACGATACGCCGCGACGAAATCGTCGGAATCGAGATGACATTCGAGGTGCTGCGGGACGGACACCGACTTGTGCCAAATTTTCACCTCTTCCTACAGGATCAATACGCGTTCGTCAGCTCACCGCCCGACAGCAATGAGGTGCTTGGGCGCGGAACGTATCGGTCGCGCATGTGGATTCCGCCCCGCTTTCTCAATAACGGCTCCTTCGTCGTCGGGGTCGCCGTAAGCTCAACAGCACCGGTTACCATCCACTTTTTCGAGCAGGACGCGCTTCGTTTTCACGTGATCGATGATCTGTTCGACGCAAGCCGCAACGATTATATCCAGGAGTTTCCTGGTGTTGTGCGCCCCGATCTGCGATGGGACGTGGTGCAGGAGAAGTGATGCAAGGATACGTTACAGGCGGGGATGCCTTTACGGCTAAGCTGCCCGGCCAACGTCAGCCATTGGTGTCCGTCGGGATTCCTACTTTCAACAGGCCGGAGGGCCTGCGCCGAACCTTGCAACTCATCTGCAGCCAGACTTACGGGAACCTGGAAATCCTAGTCTCGGACAACGCCTCCCCCGGTCCGGAAACCGGCGAGGTCGTGCGTCAGCTTGCCGCCGGCGACGGCCGCATTAAATATTTTCGCCAGCCCTCCAACGTCGGGCCGATCGGAAATTTCCGTTTCGTGCTGGCGAAGGCCTCGGGCGACTATTTCATGTGGGCGGCCGACGACGACGAATGGGATGCGAGGTTCATTGAAGCCTGTCTTGCGGCTGCTGCCCCGTCCTGCTCGGTTATGACGAGGTTCAACACGATCTTCAGGGCGCACAACACCAGCAAGGAAAATTCCGTGCCGCCGCTGTCGCCCGATGCGCCGCTGTCCGAGAACGTGGAGAATTTCTTTTCCAACATGCAGCCGAGTCTGTTTTACGGGCTGCATCCCAGAAGCTCGGTTCTCTTCACCCTGAACGGGGATTATTTCGATTTCTACGACTGCTACGTCGTGCTTCGCATCATACTCGAGAGCGGCATGCGTACGATCGACGACGTCCTCTACGGCGCCGGTGTTGACGCGCCAAACTATCAGGTCAAACGCGCCAATGCGACGAGCAAGCGTCTGGACTTCTGGCCGTTCTTTCGCCATAGCGCAGTTGCCTTGGCGCGCTGCTCGCGGCTATCTGTCCGGGAAAGGGCGCGTCTGACGCTGAGATTGCTGCAGCTGGTGCGTGCGCTTCGCCGCCATCATGCCAGCCAGCCGTGACAGCCGACAAATCGACCGATCGGGCACGAGTTTCTTCAATAAGTGGTACAAGTCGATGATTGAGCTATTGGAGCCCTGGCGCTGGCGGGATGCGAAGCATTCCTATGCTCAGGCTGGGGAGGACTTGATAGTCGACTTCGTGGTCAAGGCGATGCAGATCGATGAGGTGACCTATCTGGATATCGGTGCGCACCATCCGATCCAATTCAGCAACACCTATCTGTTCTACAAGCGCGGCTTTCAGGGTGTGCTCGTCGAGCCCGATCCCGAGCTGATGGCCTCGATAAGGCGCGTCAGGCCGCGTGACACGTGCATCGAGGCCGGGGTCGGCGTGCAGTCGGCGACCGAGGCGCGGTTCTTCGTCATGAGCACGCGAACCCTGAACACTTTCTCGGAAGAAGAAGCCAACCGATATGAAGCAATGGGAACGCAGCGCATCGAAAAGGTGCTTCCTATTCCCATGGTGACCCTCGACCAGGTTCTTGCCGAGCGGTTTCGAGACAAGGCGCCGACTTTGGTGTCGATCGACGTGGAGGGGCTCGACTTCGAGGTGCTGTCGACGCTGGATCTTGGGAAACGCCGTCCGCCGATCATCTGTGTCGAAACGCTGCAATACAGTGAAACGCGTGAGGAGATCAAAGATACGCGGATCGCGCAGTTGATGTCCGACAACGACTATTTTGCCTACGGTGACACTTACATCAACACGATCTTTGTAGATCGTGTCCGCTGGAAAAGCAGCGGCAAATGATCCCGAGGTCTGTCCGTCGATGATTTTCGATCCTCTGAGGCTTGCCGGAGCATATCGCATCAGGCCGGAGCTGATTGTCGATGAGCGCGGCGCGTTTGCACGGCGCTTTTGTGCCAACAGCTTCCGCGCCCGTGGTCTTGAGGCCGATCTGGTGCAGCGGTCGATCTCGTTCAATGCGCGCGCGGGCACCTTGCGCGGTATGCATTTCCAGGCTCCGCCGCATCTCGAGACCAAGCTCGTGCGCTGTACGCGCGGCGCGATCTTCGATGTCATGGTCGATCTACGCGAGGATTCGCCGACCTATGGCCAATGGCACGGCGAGGAGCTGAGTGCCGACAACAGGCTGATGGTCTATATTCCCAGGGGATTTGCCCACGGCTTTCAGAGCCTCGTCGATTGCACCGAGGTCGACTACGAGATCACGCCTGCCTACGTAGCAGGGACGGACGCAGGTTTTCGCTTCGACGATCCGGCATTGGCGATCGACTGGCCGATTTCGGACATCGTCATTTCGGAGCGCGACAAGGCGCTGCGGCCATCCTCTGCCGGAATCCGGCTGTGACGGGTCGAGAACAAGCACGCATGGCCGTATCCAAGCCCCCACGTATTCTCTACACAAAGCCCTCCATCACCGCTCTTGAGGCGGAGTACGCCGCGGATGCCGCCGCAAACGGCTGGGGCGAACGCTGTTATGACTACATCAACCGCTTCGAGGCGGCCTTTAAGGATCATCTCGGCGTTTCCCATGCCATCGCCACGTCGAGCTGCACGGGCGCGCTCCATATGGGGATGGCAGCCCTCGGGATAGGGCCGGGAGATGAGGTGATCTTGGCCGACACGAATTGGATTGCATCGGCGGCCCCGATTGCCCATCTCGGCGCTCGGCCGGTCTTTGTGGATATCCGCCCGGACAGCTGGTGCATCGATCCTGATCTGATCGAGGATGCGATCACGCCTCGGACTAAGGCCATCCTCGCTGTCCACCTCTATGGCAATCTCTGCGACATGGAGCGGCTCCTCGCGATCGGAGGAGCGCACGGGATTCCGGTGATCGAGGATGCGGCAGAGGCGATCGGCTCGGAATATTTCGGCAAGCGCGCGGGAAGCATGGGGCGGTTCGGCGCCTTTTCGTTTCACGGCACCAAGACGGTCACGACCGGCGAGGGCGGCATGTTCGTGACCGACGATGCAGCGCTTTATGAGCGTGTTCTGACACTTTCGAACCACGGCCGGTCGCGTGGACAACCCAAGCAGTTTTGGCCCGACATGGTCGGGTTCAAGTACAAGATGTCCAATGTCCAGGCGGCGCTCGGCTGCGCGCAAATGCAGCGAATCGAACAGCTGATCGGCCGCAAGCGGCAAATCTTTCACTATTACCGTGACCGATTGCGTGATTTTCCGGGCGTGCGGATGAATCCGGAGCCCAGCAATGTCGTAAATGGCGCCTGGATGCCGACCGTTGTGTTCGACAAGGAGACAGGCATTACGCGCGAGCAATTGAGCGCTACGTTCGCCGGCGAAAACATCGACGCCCGTGTTTTTTTTCACCCGCTATCCAGTCTGGAGATGTTTGACAGCGTGCCGGCAAACCGGCACGCATGGGATATTCCCGCCCGCGCTATGAACCTGCCCAGCTACCATGACATGACGGATCACGAGCAGGATCGGGTCATTGCCATCATTCGTCGGCTCCTCGACAAATGATCAAGCTGGGGTTGAAAGCAACGCGAATCGAGGATTAGTTGTGATGGCAGAGGACGGAGCGCGCGCGCATCGAGATTTCCTGGCCGAGGTCAGGCAGGAAGTCGATGCGATGGGCCGCGATACGAATGTGCAGTCGCTGTCCCGCCACTGGATGGCGGAGACGTTGAAGCACAAATACACGTATCATTTTTCTTGGATGGGGCGGCCCATCATTCAATTCCCTCAGGATATCCTCGCGATCCAGGAGATCATCTGGTCGGTCAAGCCCGATCTCATTATCGAGACCGGTATTGCCCACGGTGGATCGTTGATCTTTTCCGCGTCCATGCTTGAATTGAATGCGATTTCGGGCGGACCGCAGGATGCGCAAGTGCTGGGCATCGATATCGATATCCGCGCCCACAACCGCGCGGCGATCGAGGCGCACCCAATGGCGCGGCGCATCGCCATGATCGAGGGGTCAAGCATCGATCCGGGGGTGGTTTCCGAGGTTAGGGCTAGGGCCGCCGGCAAGCGTGGCGTGCTCGTCATCCTGGACAGCAATCATACGCACGATCACGTGCTTGGCGAGCTGGAGAGCTACGCGGACCTGACGACCGTCGGAAGCTATTGCGTCGTGTTCGATACCGCGATCGAGGATATGCCCGAGGATGCCTTCTCTGATCGGTCATGGGGGAAGGGCAACAACGCGAAAACCGCGACCTGGGAGTTTCTCGGGCGTCATCCGGAATTCGAGATCGACAAGAGCGTAGAGCAGAAGCTGCTGATTACGGTGGCACCGGACGGCTATCTCAGGCGTGTCCGCTAGCCGCAGAATGCAAGGATATCAATGCACGTGACGGATGCCTCCACGATCGAACGGTACGTCGCCGGCCTGAAGGGCTCCAGGTGGTCCCTGCTGCGGAAGTTGAGCGCCATCTATCGGGCTTACGCCATGCTCTCTCTTCTGGAACAGAGGTCGTCCGTCTCCTCAAGCCAGGCCCGGGAGTTCAATTCCCGCTCGCGCGATGAGTGGGTGGCCGATCGCGCGCGCTCGGTTGCGCCGGGCTCGCGTGTGCTCGACGTGGGCGCAGGCACCGCGCCCTACAGGGACTTGTTCAATCATTGCAAGTACGAGACGCAAGATTTCGCCCAGTACGACGGCTACAAGGGCCCGGAGGGGCAATACGCGAATATCGATCACGTTTCGGACATCACCGCGATCCCGGTACCCGACGCGAGTTTTGACGTCATTCTCTGCACCGAGGTCCTGGAACATGTTCCTCGCCCGATCGAAGCGCTCGCAGAAATGGCAAGGATAACGAAGCCGGGCGGGCGCTTGATTTTGACGGCGCCGTTGGGCTCGGGACTGCATCAGGAGCCTTACCATTTCTATGGTGGCTACACCGACCACTGGTATCGGAAGTTTCTCACGGAGTTCGATTGCGAAGTCGTTTCGATCGAGCCGAACCACGGCTTCTTTGCGCATCTCGGTCAGGAGTGCGCGAGGTTCGGCTGGCAGTTTAACCGGCTTAAGCTCGAGCACGGTGGATATGAGGAGGAGTTCACCCACATAATCGGGGATCTTCTGCCACGGTACCTCTATCAGCTCGACAGGAAGATTCCCCTGAGGGAATTCACCATCGGGTTCCATGTGGAAGCAAGGCGTAAAGAACGCAGTTCCGCGACGTAACAAACGTACGGTATTGAGCAGGCAGGTAAGAAGCATGAAAGCAGTCATTCTTGCGGGTGGTATGGGCACCCGGATCTCGGAAGAGACACTGGTTAGACCGAAGCCTATGATCGAAATCGGGGGAAGGCCGATTCTCTGGCATATCATGAAGCTCTATGCGCATAATGGAATCACGGATTTCGTGATCTGCCTCGGCTATAAGGGGTACATGATCAAAGAATACTTCATGAATTTCGTGCTGCATCATTCCGATGTCACCATCGATGCTACGAAGAACAGCGTTACCTACCATCAGAGTAGCGTCGAGCCCTGGCGGATCACGCTTGTCGACACCGGTGAGACAACTCTCACGGGCGGCCGGCTTAAGCGGGTGCGCAGCTACCTCGACCCTCAGGAGCCGTTCTGCTTCACCTACGGCGACGGCCTTTCCGATATCGATATTGCCGCCTCCATCGCGTTTCACCGCAGCCACGGCAAACAAGCGACGGTGACGGCGGTGCGCCCACCGGGTCGCTATGGCGCACTGGAGATCGATGGGGCAGCCGTGAAATCGTTTGTGGAGAAGCCGCCTGGCGACAATGCTTACATCAATGGCGGCTTCTTCGTGCTCAATCCCGCGGTCATCGACCGGATCGAGGGCGACAAGACATCCTGGGAATCGACCCCACTCGAAGCCTTGGCCAGGGATGCGCAGCTCTGCGCTTATCGGCACTACGGTTTCTGGCAACCAATGGACACTTTGCGCGACAAGATGATGCTTGAAGAGCTTTGGCAAACGGGCCACGCGCCTTGGCGACTGTGGAACTGAGCTCGATGGCTACGGAGTCCCCAACATGCCGATCTTGCGGCGCTCCGCTGACTGCGGTGCTGATCGACCTCGGCATGACTCCGATCTCGAATGCATTTGTTCGTGCCGATCACGCCTCGTTCAGTGAGCGATTCTATCCGCTCAAGAGCTTCGTGTGCGACTGCTGTTGGTTGGTGCAGCTTGAAGATTTCGAGACGCCCGAGACGCACTTCCACGCCGACTATGTCTATTTCTCATCGTTCTCGGATAGTTGGCTTGCGCACGCGAGCAGCTTTGTCGAGAAAGCCGTCGCGCGACTTGGGCTTGGCGCCCGTTCCCGGGTTGTCGAGGTCGGCAGCAATGATGGTTATCTGCTGCAATATTTTGTTCAGCGTGGCATTCCCTGCCTCGGTGTCGACCCGGCAGCGAACTGTGCCAAGGCTGCCAGGGAGTTGCGGAATGTGCCAACCGAAGTCGCGTTCTTCGGGTCAACGGCGGCGGCGCGTCTTCGTGAGTTAGGCGGCACAGCGGATTTGATCATCGCTAACAATGTCCTTGCTCATGTGCCCGACATCAACGATTTTGTCGCAGGATTCAAGCTTATGCTTGGCGAGAAGGGCGTTGCCACGTTCGAGTTTCCGCACGTCTTGGAGATGATCCGCAACGTTGAGTTCGATACGATCTACCACGAGCACTACTCTTATTTATCGCTATTGGCGCTGGAGCCGTTGTTTGCCCGACATGGATTGCAGGTAATAGACGTCGAGCATCTAACGACCCACGGAGGGTCGCTACGCCTCTATGTCGCCCATGCGGGCTGCACGACGATTACGGAGGCAGTCGCGGAGCTCAGGAAGGAGGAGGTCCTCGCCGGGCTTGATCGGCTCGCGACCTACGAAGCCTTTGGACAGCGAGTTCGTCAATTGAAACGATCGCTGCTGCGTCTTTTGATCAGACTAGTCGAAAACGGGAAATCGGTTGCCGCATATGGCGCCCCCGCGAAGGGCAATACGCTGCTCAACTACTGCGGAATTGGTCGTGATTTCATCTCCTTTGCAGCCGATCGCAATGTACATAAGCAAGGCCTTTTGCTGCCGGGAACACGAATTCCGGTCCTCGCACCGTACGAAATTGAACAGCGGCGGCCGGACTATGTGCTCATTCTGCCATGGAATCTTCGGGATGAAATCATTGCGCAGCTTAACCAAATTCCCAGCTGGACGGGCAAGTTCATTATTCCCGTACCTGAGCCCGTGATCTTGGACAGCCGTGGCAATGCAAGCCATGATTAAGCAGGGGAGCGCGCCGACAGTCAGCGTCGTGTTGTCGGTGAAGAATGGTGGTCGTGACCTGCCTCAGGCTGTTGGGACGATCTTGACCCAGTCATTCGCGGACTTCGAGCTCATCGCGATCAACAATGGATCAACGGATCAGACCCGCGCATTTCTCGACGGCATCTCCGATCCAAGAGTTCACGTATACCATCAGGAAGATGCAGGTCTCGCCGGTGCGCTTAACCGTGGTATCGCGCTGGCGCGAGGACGTTATATTGCGAGGCAGGATCATGATGACCTGGCGGATCCCAGCCGGATCGCCAAGCAAGTGGAATTCTTGAACACGCACCCTCACCACGGCTTGGTTGGCACCCGCGCCGAGATATGGGTCGGCGACACGCCAAGCGGCCGTTTTCATGATCATCCGACTGAGGATCAGCTGCTGAAATTTGATCTCCTCTTCAACAATCCCTTTGTCCACTCGTCGGTGATGATGCGGAAATCAGCCCTTGAGCGTGTCGGGCTCTATACAACTGATCCGGCGCGTCAGCCTCCTGAAGACTATGAACTTTGGTCGCGGATTTCGCGGCACTATCGCGTGGCTAATCTGGCGGAGCGTTTGACCGTTTACCGCGAAGTTCCAGCCAGTATGTCGCGCGTTGGTCCTCAGCCGTTTCTGCAGAAGCTGGTCACTATCTCTTCGGAGAATCTTGCGTATGCGAGCGGGGCGGCAGCGCTGCAACAAGTTCACGTTGACATTGCTGCACTCGTTCATGGCGCGGAGGACAGAGTTTCGCTGAAGCCGGACGTTAAGCAGATGTGCGCCGTACTCCAAGAGGCTGGATCTAGAATAGGTAATGGTCAGGTTGGCCCCGAGCTTGCGCAGCGGATCGCGAACGCCCAGGCGCACATCCACCACCTCGTCAGGCTGCGTCTGCCGATGTTGAGCCTGGCTTGGCGCACTGCACGCGCCGTCCGGGGAAAGCTCCGTCGTCTGATGCCAGCTATACGTTGAAGGGGAAGCGATGAAGCTGCTCTTCTGTTGTGAAAGCTATTGGCCGCACCGAGGTGGGGTACAGGAAGTAATGCGCCAGATCGCTGAGCGGATGGCGGCTGCGGGGCACCACGTTGACGTTGCGACGAGTGTCGACCCCAAGCGGACGGTTCAACGTCACAATGGCGTTAACATTCACGGTTTCGACGTCCGCGGAAATCTCGTGACGGGCATCTGCGGCGAAGTCGATCGTTACCGAAAATTCCTTACCTCGTTCGATGGCGACGCGATTCTGATCAAGGCGGCGCAACAATGGAGCTTCGACGCGCTCTGGCCCGTGGTCGACCAGATCAAGGCCAGGAAGGTTTTCGTTCCATGCGGATTTTCGAGTTTTTACGAACCATCCTTCAAGGATTATTTTCAGCAGCTCCCGGATGTCCTGAAGAAATTCGACCATCTCGTGTTCTACGCCGAGCGTTATCGCGACATCGATTTTGCCCGGGCCAACGGCATCACGCAGTTTTCGATCATTCCCAATGGTGCTAGCGAGATCGAGTTCGGGCGCCGAAGGCGCCAGGATGGGCGTTTTCGCGAGGAGCTTGGCATTCCCAAAACCGACCTTGTTCTTCTAACGGTCGGCGCGCCGGTTAATGCAAAGGGGCACGAAACCGTGGCAGAAGCCTTTGCGCGGGCCGACACGAACGGTCGAGGCGCAACTCTGATCCTAAATGGCAACTGGCCGCCTCCAGGCGTCCGTTGGAGGGCTGATCACTTCCGAGCCGTTCTGCATCGATTTACAAGCCTGAACTCAATGAGAAAGGGGGTTCGGCTCTTTCGCGAAGCCGGCGTGAACGGCGTGATCGATCGTCTCTTTCCAAAACCACCTGATGAGCGGACCAGAGTCATCCAGCTGCCAGAGAAGGCAGCGCCGGACATGGAAATCGCAGCGACCAATGTGCCTCTCCCGGCACCGGTGAGGAAAACCGTGCTTCGTGTCGACTTGCCTCGCCCGAAAGTCGTCGATGCCTTTTTCGAGTCGGATCTATTCGTGTTTGCCTCCAAGGTCGAGTACTCGCCGCTGGTGCTTTTTGAATCGGCTGCGGCGGGAACAGCGTTCCTGACTGTGCCGGCCGGCAATGCCGCAGAGATTGTGCGCTGGACTGGAGGGGGGTGGCTTTGCCCCGCCGAGGCCGATGATCGTGGCTATATCAATGTTTCGCCTGATGTCTTGGCCCGAGAGATCGAGAAGGGTATTCGTTCTCCTGATCGGCTGCGCGCGCTTGGCGACGCCGGCCGCCAGGCCTGGCGCGAGCGCTTCACATGGTACAAGATCACCCAGTCCTATGAACGTGTCTTGCGGGGAGAGACCGTGATATCGCCGATGCAGTCTGAAACAGCGCAGTGGAAGGTAGACCGATGAAAATGCCAGCCCGCCGACAGCGACATCCGGCTAGCGCTACTGCCTAGCCTCAATTGTTGATATGGCCCTCTCGATGACACGTGGCTTCGAACTACTTGATTTCGAATTACCCTTGAAAGGCGAGCGCATCTTCGTGACCGGACACACCGGCTTCACCGGGGGCTGGTTGGTCAGTTGGCTCAAGCGCATCGGCTGCGATGTCGCTGGGCTTGCGCTTGAACCTGTGACCGAGCCCAGTCTGTTCGTCGCGGCGAACATAGCAGACGGCATGGCGTCCACCATTGGTGATATCCGCGATCTGAGAACCGTCCGCGACGCGGTTGCGCGCCATCGACCGTCGGTCATCATTCACCTCGCGGCGCAGCCGTTGGTCTCGAAATCTTTTGCCGATCCGATCGAGACATTCGCCACCAATGCGCTTGGCACGGCCCATGTGCTCGAGGCGGCCCGGCTCACGACCGGCGTAAAGGCCGTCGTCTGCATTACCACCGATAAGGTCTATCGCGATCAGGACTGGGTCTGGGGCTATCGCGAACAGGATCCGCTCGGCGGCAAGGATCCTTACAGCGCATCCAAGGCGTGCGCCGAACTGATTGCCGCCTCTTACCGCGCAACGCTCGCGGAGCGGGGCAATAGCGTGCTGATCGCGAACGCCCGCGGCGGCAATATCATAGGCGGTGGTGACTGGTCCGCCGACCGCATCGTGCCAGACTTCGTCCGCGCCGTGATAGCGGGCCAGCCGATCTCTCTGCGCAACCCGAGCGCGGTGCGACCGTGGCAGCATGTGATGGCGCTGGTTCATGGCTATCTGGTGCTGGCTGCCCGTCTGTTGAGTGGAGACAACTCGGTTGCGGACAATTGGAACTTCGGCCCCAGCGACGAGGCCGCTCGGACTGTCGGGAATCTGGTCGAACAGCTCAGCACTGTCTGGGCAAGGCCAGAGATCATTTACGCGCCTGGCAGTTTTCCTGAGACACGCTTGCTGCATCTCGACAGTACCAAGGCGCGAAGCCGTTTAGGTTGGGCGCCCCCCTTTTCTTTCGAGGATACCATCGACCTGACCGCGAGCTGGTATCGCGATTTCACGGCCAACCCCTCGGACGGAATGCAAATCACGGTTCGCCAGATTGAGCACTATCGCAACGCATTGAGGAGCCATGCCGGGCGCTAACGTTCTCATCACGGGAGCTTCGGGCTTCATTGGCGTTCATCTCGTCACCCGTCTGTTGTCGGAAGGGCGCCGCGTCACGGTTCTGGCGAGGTCGTCGAGCTCACTTCCGCCGGAGTGGAGCAATCGTCTGAGTGTCGTTGCGTGTGACGATTTCAGTGAGCCTGTTTTGCGACGGCTGCTTCAGGCGCCCTTCGATACGGTCTTTCATTTGGCGGCTTATGGTGTCCGGCCGAACCACCGCAACATCGATGAGATGATTGCAATAAATGTGGAGTTCCCGGCCGCTCTGGCGCGGCTGTGCGCCAAATGGGGCGCGCGGATGATAATGGCCGGGACTTTCTCGGAGTACCGAAGCCCGTCTGGCCGGGACCTGCTTACCGAGGCGTCGCCCCTCGAGCAGGGAAAGCTCTACGGCTCCTCAAAAGCTGCAGGGGGTCTAATGGCGAGTGCAGTTGCCCATAGCATCGGCACCCGCTTTCGCCTGTTGCGTCTTTTCAAGGTCTATGGTGCGGGCGAGGCGTCCCATCGGCTTCTGCCAGCACTCGTCGACGGCCTGACCAAGCGTGAACGCGTGGCCATCTCGGCCGGGACGCAGGTCCTCGATTTCGTCTACATTGACGACGTCATTGAGGCGATGTTGCGTGCCGATACGCATTGCGACGAGAGGGGTGGTATCGCAACTTGGAACGTCGCTACGGGGCGCGCCCATTCGGTACGAGAGTTCGCTGAGCGTGTCGCAACGGCGATGCACGCTGATCCGTCGCTGCTCGGCTTTGGAGCCATTGACATGCGTAAGGACGACGAGCCTTGGCTGGTCGGCTCGCCCAGCCTGCTCCGTTCGGAGCTCGGCTGGCAACCTTCCATAGGTCTCGATAAAGGCGTCGATGCTGCTGTCGCCGCGCTTTGTCGCTCTTAGTGAAAGGATAGAACGACACGTGATTACGGTGTCTCTGATCGGCGGGCTCGGCAATCAGATGTTCCAATACGCAGCCGGCAAGGCGCTCGCGGAACGCCACAGCGTAGGACTTGTGCTCGATCTGAATGGATTCAAGAATGACGCGCTGCGTTCTTTCCTACTGGATCGCCTGTGTGTGCCGGAGGCAGGTAACCAAGGTGGCTCGGACGGAAGCGCCGAGAAGCCGCCCAATCATTTCGTACGCTCGTTGTGGAGGCAGCGGATCGATCGGGTGCTCGGGCTGGCCGGGCTGCCGAAACTTGCGGCTCCGGCCGATAGCTATCGCGAACCACATTTCCACTTTGATTCAGCGTTCGATTCGCTCGGCCCGCACACTTCGTTGTTCGGCTATTTTCAGAGCGAGCGTTACTTCAGTTCGATCGCCGAAAGCTTAAGCGAATGGTTTTCGCCGCGCGAGCCGTTCGGCGAGGCAGCTGCCGGCATGCTCACGCTCATTGAGCGTAGTCCGCTGCCTGTCTCAGTTCACGTTCGCCGCGGCGACTACCTCAACCCCGGCACGGCTGAATTCCACGGCATTCTCGGCGAGCCCTATTACCGCGAGGCACTTGGCCGCCTAGAGTGCACAATCGGTCGGGAGGCGGAATTGTTCATCTTCTCCGACGATCCCATGGCGGCAGAGCGAGTGCTGGCTTTTGTGCCGCGATCCCGGCTCGTTCATGTTTGTGGCGATCCCGACCGTCCCTGGGAAGACATGGCATTGATGGCTCGATGCCGGCACCACGTGATTGCCAACAGCTCGTTCAGCTGGTGGGGGGCCTGGCTTAACCGCGCGCCTGACAAGGTGGTCCTTGCACCCCGGGCGTGGTTTGCCCCGAATGAGCTGAACAAGCGAGATACTCGCGATCTTTACCCTGCGGGATGGCGATTGGTCTGACGGGAGGCGGCTGGTCAGGCGATCAGCTAGGGAAGAAATTTAGATGCCGCTTTCTGCTTCTCCATATAGCTCAAGCGAATCGATCTTCTCGGCGAGCACTGGCATCTTATAGGACTGAACCGTGACTATGCCCCCGCTCGTTTCGATCGTCATGTCGATGCGCAATAGCGCATTGACGGTGGCCGAGGCTGTGCAATCAGTTCAACTCCAGGTGCTTCAGGATTGGGAGTTGATCCTCATTGATGACGGCTCAACGGACGGGAGTAGCGCGATTGTCGAACAGTTCAATGATAGGCGAATTCGGCTTGTTCGGGAGCCGTCTTCTGCGGGATTGGCGACGCGTCTTAACCAGGCGATCACCTTCAGCAGAGGCGAGTTCATTGCCCGCATGGATGCAGACGATGTCTGCTTCCCAGAACGACTAGCACTGCAGGTCGAGCGACTACAGCTCGATCCAAGTCTTGACCTTGTAGGCTGCGGGGCGGTTGTGTTCTCGAGCGAAGGTGCGCTTATTGGAGAGATGCCGATTGGATTGACGCATCAGGATATCGTTGCGCGACGATTTTCCGGATTTCCTCTCCCTCATCCCACGTGGTGCGGGCGTGCGTCGTGGTTTCGTCGAAATCCGTACGATCCAAGACCTGCGTACGCCGAGGATCACGAGCTACTGCTGCGAACGTTGCATACGAGCAAGTTCGCCGGATTAGATAGGGTACTCTTGGCGTACCGCCAGGATAGACTAGATCTGCGTAAAATCTTGCCTGGTCGGGCTTCTCTCGCTAGGAGCTTCTGGCGCTACGGACTTGAAGGTGGCGAAATCTGGCCTGCATTACGGGGAGTGGCTGGGCAATTCGTCAAAGGAGTGATCGATATCGCTACCGTCGGAGTGGGGATTAACCTGCCGATGCAGAGGAGCCGATTAGAGCCTGTTTGTGATTTGACCACGGTGCGGTGGAGGAATTTACAGGATAAGCTGCCTCAGGCGCGAGCTCCGCAGTTTTCGGAATGAGTAAGCATTTTGATGATACCCCAACCCTAACCATCCTTTCCTACAAGGGGTCTGGGCGCGTGCGGTCGCGACGGGCGCCCCAAGAGGGAGAGCTTGTGGCCTGCTACATCGGGTGAGTTTCTATCGCGAGGCCGGTGGACAACAACTGTTCAAGAGTGCAGCCAAGATTTTCGAGAGGGCGGACGAGGCTTTATCCTCAAGGGTAACGGCGCGCACGCGGAAAGTCGTGGCAGGCACCTGACTTTGGACGATGCAAAGAATCTGATCGCCACGATGCTCTTGCTGCCTATAAGAAGCATCACATGAATATTCCGGCGGCACGTATGATCCGAAACCGCTCTTGATCTGCTCGCGTGCAAAAACGTTTTGGCAGCGGCAGGTTTAAATCTGTCCTGGTTCGCGATGGAACATTGGGTGACTGAGTAGATGTTGAAGAGTTTCGACCCTGCAAGCCGGTCTTCAAAACGGCACTCCTAATGTCACTGCGATACTACCGACGCTCGACATCATCTTAGCCCGCGAGACGAATGAGCCGTTCCCGCCTGAGAACGATTAAATAGGCCAATAGGAGCGCCTCCGTCTGCCGATCTTCGATACTTCTGAAGCGCCTTGTGGCACAGACTGCATACCCGATTAGGTAATCAGGTAGTACCCCATACGTATGGGCCAGTGCCTTTGGTACAGGGGCGCTTGTTATCATATTCGGCAGTGTGCCGGTGATCTTGAGTGTCATTGCAGTCTTCGCCTGTAAGGCGCCTCAGTTGGCAGCAGGAACCTATAAGGTCCAGCGCGGTTGCAGCCACATGCCTAGAGAAATCGCCATAACACTATGCTCTTTAGCCGTCGCATGCGTCATGGCGTTCGGGATGGCTGCAATTGTAGCTTCTCATTAGTATCTCCCCGCAAAGAGGCCGCCTCAGTTGGCGACCTCGTTCTTCTTAATCTCAATTTCCTGGCCGGGGCAGGACGCCGACAGGGTTCGGGAGAAGCTAAGAGGCATGAGCCGCCGCCGGATGTGGATGATAGCAACAGGCCGGTTGGTCGATGGCGCCTATATTGTTATTCCTCAGCGGCCCGCGGGCGGCTCAGCCTGATGAACGGCAACTCCGTGAAACGCCACATCAGCCAAGCGGCTGGCGTGGTAATGAGCATGGCCGCCGCAAATAGGATTGCCGCTCGCGCGAGGGGCGATTGATCCGCCGGTAGAAAACGAGCGGCTAGTGAAAGTGCTGCCATGTGCAGAAGATAGAAGCCCGGACGTGATGCCGGCGGCATCGAGCCGATCTTGGAACGCCACAACTGGCATGCCAAGGAGGATCCAACCATGGATGGCGGCGACCTACGCTCTGAAGGCTACCGGATCGAGACGCGCGAGCTTGCCGGGGAATGTTGGGACACGATGCCTTAGATCATCGAAGTGACGGACGCTGAAGGGCGTAGAGCTGCTTATGTCCCCTTGGGCCCCGACGGCAAAAGACGGTGCAGCTGTGTGTTTCGACCGAGAATCTCGACTATGGATCGAGGGCCGTTTCTGATCTTCTGATCGGCGAGATGCGGGCCGTGCTCGTCCCCCGGCCATCGTAGACGCGGCCTAGCGCCAGCGGCGTGCGTTGCTCGGCGCGCTCGCTATCAAGCTGCGCGGGCGTGCCGCTTTTTCTCGTCCTCGACCTCACGGGTCTCGAGAGCGTTGTCCCTTGCGCGGGGCCATAAAAGCGACGACGTTCGATGTCCAAGGAGTATGGCTGTATCGTCATCCCTTGTCGCGAGAGACCGACATGCCTCGTCACTTGCACGCGCTAGAATGGCCCCGATGTCCTCGCGGGGCAAAGACCCGCTGCGGCTTCTTGCAGCCAAGGCCCAATATCCCGAGAGGGAGGCGGCCAGCGTTGATATGGCGCTTGATGGTTTCCCAGTCTATCGGGAGCAGCCGCGCCAGCTGCGGAACATCGATGGTCACATAGGCCGCAAAGTAGACTCAAGGGCAGCGGAAAGTGTCATCATTTGCCCTCCGGCCGGGGAGGGTCAGATTGCGGTCCCACAGGCGTCGGTGCGAACGTAAGGAAATGTTAACCATAGAGTCTTACGAACACGCAGCATCTGAAGGAGATCGCCAATGAACCTGACGAGTGCGATGGTCTTCGCTGCGGTTATCGCGGCTAACCTGATGGATGCCGGTCTGCTGCGGCTCTTCTGAGTGCCGGCTTCACGTGACGCGCTCCGGCCACTGAATTTTTCGGTCAGCCGTGGAGTACGCCATCTTGACGCATGCGCATTTTGTCGCAAAGGGAGCTTTCAGAGGAGAGCTCCAGTCAACGCGCACCCGTTTCAACCGGTTGCTTAAGTATCTGAACTTGTCGGTCTATGCGGCCGCGCCAATACTGGGCATTAGCCTTCGCCAAGCGCAGCGTTACTCGAGCGGCGAGGATCGGCAAGAAGTTTCCCTACCGGTAGCGAAGCTCCTCATCTTTCTGCAGAAGCAGATCTTCGATCTGAAAAGAGGGGCCACGAGCTCATCGGAATGATCGAGGCTATTGATCAGCGTGACCTTCGCGTCCGCACCAACAATCTAGATGAGACACCTGCCTGGCGCGACCAGTTGAAGGGATGGCTCGACGAGGCCGAAGATCTGCTTCGCAGCCATCCATCCGGTCTTCCATCGCAACCTGATTGATCGGGGCGCGAGCGCTCCAAACAGAAAGATTTCGTGTGCCTTGTACTTGTCGACCACGGTCGGCTATTTCCTCATCGCTCGCCTCCGGCTTGGTGGCTGGTCAATCAATGCGGATAACGGTCACATTGACCGGCTGCTGAGGGGACCAACATGACTGACAGCCGAATTCCAGCAACGAAGCTCGCGCTTCAGCAGCGCGTTCTCGACGCCGCGCATGCCGCCGGTGCCACGTCACTCGGGCTCGAGGAGGTGATCATAGTTGATGTTGGCGATTGGAGCGCGACGTTCGCTCGGCTGGGTGCCACCCCAGCGAAGCTGGCGCTTACGGTGCTTCCGCGTATAAGGGCGATGTTCTGCCTGGTCGACTAATCTCACGCTCAGAGAGCTCCATAGGCTGAGGTCGGCCGAGCGCAGCGTCATTGTTCGCTCTGTCCGATGACAGGCAATCAGCTGCTTGGTGTTTAGCTGCTCGTGTTTTTTGCGGGATCGGCGCAGAAGCCCTGCGCCTTCATGTCGGCGACGCCGCAGCGTAACCGACTTCATCAGCGCGCGCGACCACGCGCGGCATCTCATTCTCGACCGCATGAACGGCCTTGATGGTTGGTTGGTTCTGGTACAGCGGACCTTATCCGGCATTTCGCGGGGGCGTCTCGAACCCGCGGCGTCGGTTGTCAGAAAATACGCCTAGAGAGACGCCCCCGGCTCGCATGGGCCGGCCCGCTCCGTCGGCCCTGGCGGCGAACCAGGCATCTCCATCGTCACCTGCCTTTCCTCCGTTCTTGCATCCTGACGCCTCCGGTCGAGCGTCAGCTTGAGATTCACAAATGCTAATTCCAGATCGCTGATTTTTGGGGACGGAAGCTTGTTTGCCGATCTAGGTCCGGCGGACCGCATCGGTCCCAGCTCGTTTTTCGGTCCGGAAAAGCCTCCAGACTGGGGCCAATGTGGTCTCCCAGAGGATGACTAGGTGAAGAGACTGCAGTAGTTCCTCCTAGTCAGTCTGCGTCCGCGAACGGCCTCGGGCGTTTCGTGGGCTGAGACCGCCCGACGCACAGACTCAGCACAGCATGGGGCCAAAACCTCACACCGATATGCGGCCGGCCACTGCCGGAGCGGCGTGACCTGGGAAATTTACGGGTGCTTTCGGGCGAAGAAGTCGTCGGACTGCCGAATTTCGATAGCCCCCGGCGCAGGGTTCTTGCTTCATTCGTCCAGCGCCGCGGATTGTGGACCTTTCCGGGTAAGGTTACAGTGGGAATATGTCCGGTTGCGGACGCATTGCATTGCACTCGTAATCTCATGTACTGCAGTCAAATTGTAGAACCAATTGCTTCAAAAAAACTTCCTGCCTGCGTTCGGGCATCGCGGCTCCTGGAATTGTAATGCGCACGCTCTTTATCGTTCTTGGAATCTGGCTACTTATCAACGTTCTGTTTGTCGTCGTTATGATCCCCCCTCGCAAGCCGCGCCTTTCGGATTGGGGAACGGGCTCCCTCGTGCCGGCGCCGGTCAGGACCGACGACGGTCCGCCTGAGGATGATCCTCCCTTCTCGCTGCGGCATATGATCATCGCGATTGGACTCGGAGCATTTTTTTTCACTTACGCGCCGTTGTTGGGAGTATACGACACGCTGCGCCGCTGGATACATCGGATTAAAAAGTCGCAGTAGAGCGATTAAGGTCTTTCGCCGGCTCGCGAGCGTTTGGGTCACAAACTGTGGTGACTCGCCTCGGTCGAAATCCGGCCGGACATCGGCACCGCGAGCGCCGCAGCCCTGACATACGAAGCGGGGCTCAATGTTCGAAGTCGCACCTCGTCAGACTACGGCGTGCCGTCCGGGGCGACATGGTGGCCGAAATGGCAATAGACCAGGACGCCGCGCGAACCCATCTCACGCATCCCGCCGAACTGATCTTGAGGAGCCGGCTGGGTACGCGGCCGGCGGCGGATTGAAATTCACCTTGGGAGCGGGCTGGTCGATCAAAGGCGAGTATGGACGTGGATTCGCTGAAACCTTAGCCGTGGTCTGCGCTCTTCTACCTGGATGGAGCTACGAATAGCGGAACCGATTTCGCGCGGCGGTTTTTAAGAATTGAAGGTGCGAAATTATTCCATTCAGCTCAGACAGGCGTCGCTCGCCATTCGATATCTGGGACGAAAAAAGACTTTGATGACGATCATCGAGAGGCTCGCGTTCGATGTACTCGTCGCTACCGTTCCCGAAAGTCACAGCTGCACGTGCTAACGCATCATCGACGCGCTGCTTGAGGCCAGACCGTTCGTCCTCTGCTTCTCTGATCGCTGCCTCTAGTGCTCCCATCACCGATGCAACACGTCGGTGATCTGTTTCGGCATCTCTGTCAATCGAGCGAGCTCTAAAACTATAATTGTTCGCTGGCGTCTCGTGAGTCAGGCTCCGAAAAAACACTCGGAACATATCGTATCTCCTCGTCAAGTCGGACGTTTTGTCGCTGCATTATCGGTGGAGCCTTCCAATAAATCCAGATGGTTCGCCAAAAATACGCCGCTCATCGATGTAGAAGCGAATTAGAAAAAGCAAAGCTTCAACACTTATAAGGTTAACGTGTTAAGTTTAACTCGGAAGAGATCCGAAGCCTGGTCTGAGGGAAGAAGCCAGATTTTTTAATCGTTCCGGCTCTGGAGTTTCGGATGTCAACGATCGAATTCCAACTTGCTGCTCGGAAGCGTCGAAGCGGTTATAGCCATGTAGAGCCGGCTCCTTATTGCGCTTCTGCTGATGAATACGGCTTGGGTCGTCGCATGCGAAATTCACCGTGCCGTTCTTGCGAAAGTAGACTCTGGCGTTGACCGAAAAAAATCAAAGCCGTCCATGAATTGAGTCTCAGTGCCGTGGAAACAGTCAGGCTGTACAGTAATGGGGCTATAATCGGAGGCCACGTTCCAAGAACGTGGAAGTGGATCGCGTAGATATCGAGGGATCGTCGGCCAAGAAGCGCAAGCGGCCATTCCAAGAAAGCCGGTAGGCGACGATAGATGATCCCGGCAAGGTCGACGAACGCCAATGTGCCGGCTGCGGCGACGATCATTATGTAGATCGAATTGATCGAACGGGGGTGTCCCCAAGAGGGCGGAAAGTAAGCGATGATGGACGATACGTTTGTGCGATGCCAGAAAGGGACGAGAGCCAAGAAGACTAGATAAGGAAGCGGGCGAAGGACTGCTGGTAAGCCGCGCAAAAAGGCGATCTGGTAAATTAGGCCTGCGACAAAGTAGGAGAAGTGCGCTCGCGTGAGATAGAGCCCGAGCCCATTGGGAATGCAACGACTGACCAAGTTCACCAAAAATGTTGCTACAATCAAGGCCCCTGCCTGCGTCCAGGGGCTGTCCCAGGAAAGTGCTTGGGCATGGGGAGCCCATCTACGAAACATGACAATGAGCCAGATAGCCACCGCCAGCGCAATATTGCATTGAAAAAGTACCAGCAGGAACCAAAGCCCATTGTCCGGGAACGCGATGACCTTTGTCATATGGGCAACAAAGTCGCCCAAGGGGGTTAGGAAATAACTGACAATGGCCCATGCCAAAAATGGAATTACGAGTCGTTGCGCTTTCTTCCAAAGGTCATTTCGTAAAACCGAAACTTTGGCCCCGGCCTCGATTTGTCGTTGGTAAAAGAATGATGCAGTCATTCCCGCCACGAACATGAACATGGGCATGTGGAACGCGTAGATCACCCGGAAGGGCCAGTATTCGTCAAACTCGGATGTAACTCCCTGAAACGTGTGACCAGCTACGACGGTCACAATTGCGAGCCCCTTCAGGCAATCTAAGGACCCGTCTCGGCCTGCAACCAGGGACAATTTATCTTTGGGCATGATGCCTCTTCAGGAGGTGATGCAAGACCAGTATAGCACAGCGGCGAACCTGTAGAGCTTTTCCACAAGCTTCAATTCAAGCTGTGGGGCCAGCGTGCTCGAGGACGGGGCTAAGATGTGCGCGAGCACTGGTTCTGGCCCCACCCGCCCTGCCATGCCATCTAATCTCAAGTTTCCTTCGACCTTGGGGTTGACCTGCCCCCGAGTCTGTGCCCAAGAAGTTCTGTGAGAACAGGTTCTATTTTCGTCAGGTGCGGGCCATTGCGCCTGCGCCGTTGGTTCTAGAGACATGAAGCGATGACCAAGCAGGTCGCTCTGATTACGGGTGTGACTGGCCAGGACGGTGCGTATCTTGCCGAATATCTGTTATCACTCGGCTACATCGTGCACGGCATCAAGCGACGCTCGTCTTCATTCAACACCGCGCGCGTAGATCACCTTTATCAGGACCCACATGTCGGCCACGTGCCCTTTTTGATGCACTACGGCGACATGACCGATTCTTCCAATCTGATTCGCTTGGTGCAGCAGATCCAGCCGACCGAGATCTACAATCTCGCCGCACAAAGCCACGTTGCCGTCAGCTTCGAGAGCCCGGAATATACTGCTAACGCGGATGCGATTGGTGTGCTGCGGCTTTTAGAGGCGATCCGCATTCTGGGTAGGGAGAAGGAGACGCGGTTCTACCAAGCTTCGACCTCCGAGCTCTATGGTCTGGTGCAGGAGATCCCGCAGAAGGAGACGACGCCGTTCTACCCGCGCTCGCCCTACGGCGTCGCAAAACTCTACGGCTACTGGATCACAGTGAACTATCGTGAGGCCTACGGCATGTTCGCCTCCAACGGCATCCTATTCAACCACGAGAGTCCGATCCGCGGGGAGACTTTCGTCACCCGCAAGATCACGCGCGGCGTCGCCCGCATCGAGGTCGGGCTCGAAGACGCGCTCTATCTCGGCAACCTCGAAGCCAAGCGCGACTGGGGCCATGCGCGCGACTATGTTGAGGGCATGCACAAGATCCTGCAGGCCGACAAGGCGGATGATTTTGTGCTCGCCACCGGCGAGATGCACTCCGTGCGCGAGATGGTCGAGCTCTCGTTCGCGCAGGTCGGCCGCCGGGTAGTATGGCGCGGCAAGGGAGTCGAGGAGATCGGCGTCGATGCCGCAAGCGGCAAGACGGTGGTGAAGATTGATCCAGCCTATTTCCGCCCCACCGAGGTCGATCTACTCGTTGGCGACCCGAGCAAGGCGCGCGATGTGTTGGGCTGGAAGCCAAAGCGGACATTCACGGAGCTTGTCGCGGAGATGATAGCGAGCGATCTGGCGGACGCAAAACGAGACGCAGGCAGTGGCAAACGTACCGTTTGAGCTGAAGGGAAAGAGCGTCTTCGTCGCCGGCCATCGCGGCATGGTCGGCAGCGCGATCGTGCGTAGGCTGGCGCGAGAGGACGTGCGGCTTCTCACGGCCGACCGGAGCTCGGTCGATCTCTGCAGCCAGGCGGCCGTGTTCGACTGGTTTGCGAAGGCACGGCCGCAGGTCGTTTTCCTGGCTGCGGCGAAAGTCGGCGGTATCGTCGCCAACAATACGCTTCGGGCCGAATTCATCTACGAAAATATCGCGATCGCTTCGAACGTGATCCAGGGGGCGCATCTGAACGGCACCGAGAAGCTGATGTTCCTCGGATCCTCCTGCATCTATCCGAAGCTCGCGCCGCAGCCCCTGCGTGAAGAGTTCGTGCTGACAGGTCCGCTGGAGCCGACGAACGAGCCCTATGCGATCGCCAAGATCGCCGGCATCAAGATGGCGGAAGCCTATCGCAGTCAGTACGGCAGCGACTTCATTAGCGTGATGCCGACCAATCTCTACGGCCCCGGCGACAATTATCATCCTGAGTTCAGTCATGTGGTGGCGGCTCTTATCCGCCGCTTTCACGAGGCAAAAATCTCGGGCGCGAAAAGCGTGGTGGTGTGGGGCACTGGTAAGCCGCGGCGCGAGTTCCTCTACGTCGACGACATGGCGGATGCCTGCGTCTACCTCATGAAGACGTATTCAGGTGCGGATCTCATCAATGTGGGTGCGGGAGTAGATATCACCATAGCCGAGTTCGCGCGCCTCGTTGCAGAAGTTGTCGGTTACGTGGGTAGGATTGACTTCGACACGACTCGCCCTGATGGTACGCCGCGCAAGCTTCTCGATGTCAGTCGTCTCACAAATTTGGGCTGGTCGGCGGCCACCCCTCTGCAGGATGGCCTGAAACGCGCCTATGCAGCGTACATTTCCCAGAGTACGGGTGGTGACTTCTAGCTCGAGCCAAAGTGGGTATAATCCGCCGTTTGTTCGCCTGAAATCGATTTCAACCTGATCTGGATCCATCAAGACAGAGCCATCCCCCAGCCCAAACTGATACACAATAAGTCGAAAAGACCCTTTATCACGAAGGGAGCGGGTAGGCTGACTGCAGTACTCAAGATGCCTTCCAGCCGAGCGCGAGCAATTTTCTGGGCGACACCGACAGGGGTTTGCCGATCCGCTGCCAGATTTCATTCTGGCCAACAGCTTTGAGTGAGAATTCAATCCATCTTTCCGGAACGGGAATGAGCCAAGCTGGGCGGCCCATACTGGTTCGGTACCGTGCAATAAGCTCGGAAACGGTGAGAGGCGTGGGATCCGACACGATAAACGTTTCTCCGATAGCGCGAGAGTCGGTCAGTACTAGTGCGACGGCAGAACTGAAGTTTTCAATCGACAATATGGATCGTTTCGCCGTCAGGGAACCGAACGGCAATGGTATTGGCAGCCGCGCTATCTTATGGACGATTGCGAAATTGCCTTTTTCGCCGTCGCCGTAAATCACGACAGGGCGAAGGATCGTGAATGGCGCTTTCGCTGCGCGGACGCTCTGCTCGGCAGCGAGCTTTGATCGTCCATAGCTATTGGTCGGCCTTGGAACGCTATCTTCGGTTAATTCATTATCCGAAAATGAGCCGGATTGCGCAGCGATCGAGGAGACGAAAACCAGATGTTTGCCTCGGCGAGACGCGGCATGGGCCAGGGCCTCTGTGGCTCGATAGTTCACGCGGTCATATGAGACGTCGTCGGCGAATTTGTGGGCGATTCCCGCGAGGTGAACGATAGCGTCGCATTGTTGCAGCAACGGATCCCAGTCAAACGCCGCGGATAAATCGGGTAGCTGAACCGCGGCTATGCTCTCCCGTTCGACTGCGAACTCTGTTCTAGACGCCGCCATCACCTTGTAACCCAACGAAGCAAGGTAAGGTACGAGATGGCGCCCGATGAAGCCGTCAGCGCCCGTCACGAGCACGGTAATTCGGTCATTCATTAGAGACACTTAGAAGCCAAAGGAGTTTGAAACAGCCGATTGACCGTTGATATCCGTCATCAATCTAATTCATGAGGTTTTCCGGCGCGATTTGCAAGATATGAGCGAGTACCTCCAAAGGGACTCCCTGCGCCTGCAAAAGGGGCGCTCTCCTGACGCCTTGGATTTGGGAACTTTTTCTTCCTATGAAGTCCTGTTCAAATCCGCGACGACTCAGGTACAAATTTCCGCGACTCTCGCGTGCGATTACTTGTGAAATGGATCCTCTGTATGCCCGCGAGCTCAGAGCTGGGCTGGATTCGAGCATCACATCCCGTCATAGGATTTGTTGATCCGAACGGCCAGGTGATCGTTTCTGCGTCTTTCGAGGAGGCTCTTTTGGGAAGGCGAGGGCCACTTGGCAGCAGCCGGATGTTCCCTGCTGGACGCCGCTCACAGGACTGATCCATGGAGCTAGGGCGGCTGGGCTTCGAAGCTGCCCGCGCCGGACCTTGGGCGCTTGGCTTCTATGCCATGACCCGTCGCCTTCTTGGTGCCCTCCGACATCGCCTTTTTTAGGTCAGCCTTGGCCATTTCATGCCCAGCGTACGACACTCGGCGTCAAAAGTACGGGGCCCAGCTCCGGTTGGAAGTGGACAGATCGCCACTCTGACCGCTTGCAGTCTCGGCGCGGCGTCTCGATATTGAACATGGTAAGTGGCGCGCGCTCTGGACGACAGCGCCGAAAATTTGCTTCGGACGTGAGCGGGAGATGCTGGTTGAGCGTGCTGGCATGGAGGCTGATCTCGACCTATTTTCCGCCGTTAGTGACAATCGAGAGAACTGCTGTGCGAAATGCGGTGACCCACATGTTGTGCTGAAGTTGTGCCATGTGCTGCCGGCTGCGCCTCCTCGGTGAAGGCCCGCGGCAGCATGAACTTTGCTTCGAAGACGGCGCCGGTCTGTTCGACGGCTCATCCAGCGCCGGGATATCCTTGCCGTGCGCCGCTCGCGTGTTGATGCCAGGCAGTGTCCTGGCGCTAATTGAATCAGTAAGCCTCCATTCGCCGATAAGGCCGGTCTTTTCTGCCGCAAAATTGTCGCTCGTTGCAGCGAGAGTTCTCACGCACTTTAGACAAGGGCGAGACTAGCTGCCTTGGTCTCAAAGTGACAAAACGAATACAATCTACGCATGAGGAGCAAAGAGCTGGCTGGGGTGCATGGACAGAACTCGTCGGCCCCCTGCGACATATTGCAATGAAGGGGTGATTGTTGGAAGATCGGCGGATATCCTGAAACTTGGGCCACCGTGCTTTGAAGCGTCCGGCAGTTTTCTTCGATCGCGATGGCGTCCTCAACGAGGACGAGGGCTATGCTTTCGATCCGCACAAGATCCGGTGGGTGGAGGGAGCCCAACAGGCTGTGAAGGCGGTTAATGACGCCGGGTATTTTGCGTTTGTCGTAACGAACCAATCGGGAATTGCGAGGGGATTTTATGAAGAATGGCATGTTCGCAATTTGCACGACTGGATGTCGGGTGAGCTTGCCAGCGTTGGTGCGCATATCGATGCGTTTGAGTTCTGCCCCCATCATCCGGACGGCCTGATTCAGCGGTACCGTGTCCTCTGCAATTGTCGCAAGCCGCAACCAGGAATGATTAAAGCGCTGCTTGAGCGGCACGCAGTGGATATTGACGCTAGCTTCATGATCGGGGACAAGCAGAGCGATCTCGACGCGGCGCAAGCGGCCGGAATAGCTGCCTATCTGTTTGACGGATCTAACCTCCATGCATTCATTGTCCCGCTGTTGGCGGATCGGTCTCATCCTCTGGATTGATCACGGCGGCTGGTCGGTGTGGCTTATCGCGTTGGGACGAAAGTCGCTGGTCCTGGCATCGCCGGCTTCAACGGATTCCTTGCGGCGGAATCCAAAGGCGCAGCTTTGAATTGCGCTTGGAGATCTGGCTCAAGCCAGGGCTCGACAGGATCGTCTGCGGGCCCTTAGATTGGGTCTAACTTGGCCGTGATTGAGAGTGCTGAGCCAAAGCAAGTGAATAGGCTGTCGAGCTTAGAGCGGGATGAGAGCTGCCCTGTCGCGGCGACGGCAAGCGCTCAGGCGCCTAAAGCGAAATAGCACAGGAGGATCACAGGCTAGCCCGAGACATTCAAAGCTGGAATCAATAAGGGATCACGCCGCCGCCGCACTGAATGGTGTAAATAGCGCTGCTGATATCTCAAAGTCTTGGAGGCTTCATGAATTACATTTTCCCGTTGCTCGCTCTTGCCATCACTATCGGACTTTTTGTGGTCTACGCGATGATACGGCAGAATTATCGTCGATCCGGCGCCGCCGATGAGATTCCTAACTGGCCGGATTCAAGCCATAGATAGACTCATTGAGCCGGCATGTCGCCGTCGCACAATTGCACAAGCGTATCGAAAAACCGAAATTGTGCTTGTGCTGTCGGGCAAAACAGGAGTTTATTGGGTGCTGGTTCAGCCGTATATGGAGCCCAGCCGATGGCCGAGCGATGCAAGGCTTTGTCCGATGTGCCGGAAGTAGCCAAGCTTAATGGAGAATTCCGAAGGAACTACGGGAAGCTTTTGGGAGCTTTCTTGTATATGCGTTCGATCAGCGCCGCCCGTGGACGCTCCTGGTTCTTGACCGCCTTGCTGTCAGCGGCTTGTTCCGCGGCGCTTGCGTGGTTGAGGCGGCGGGGCATCTCGCTGTGAGGGCCGGCAAGTGAGTGCTTTTCTACAAGCATTGACGTGAGCACCAGAGCGTCGGTCAAATCACCCCGCCGAAGTCGATGCCTTCTTTGGCGAGTTGTTCAGCTTCCTCGCCGGACGCGACAGGTTTCGTATCGAGATAGCGATGCTCGGAGGCCGGCAGGATGGTGCGGATGTTCTGGCCATCAGCCCGCGTAATGCGGGCAACCCAACCCCGTTGGCCGTGCTCAACTCGCTCGATGTGGTACTGCTTGTAGGTAATCATGAATTCCGAACGCAACTGACGCTGACACAAGCCCAGTTTATATGAACCGACGCCGCAGCACAACGGCTGTTAAATACAAGTTAATGTTCCTAGACCAGGCTGGCACCTTTGACGTTCATAGAAACCGCCGGCTTGGGAGCCGGCGGAAGTTGACTGAGATTGTGATAGTGGCCGCCCGCTGACCATAGTCTGGCGGCTCGGGGGCGCCTGCCCGTTTATTGGCTTATCCATGCACAGTCTACGGGTCGAGACCGGTGACGCTGGGTTAGAGCAGACAGACAATTGGGACTGCCGACCCGCCACCAGCCAGACTCGGCGACGTCCCTTCGGAGGCCGGGACCGCGCCCGAATACTTGCACGGCTGTTGGTCGAAGCAGCACCGCGCGCAAGGGCTACCTGCGATGTCGGCTCACGGAGGCGAAGTCACACGCGCCGAGCTCCAATTTAGGTTCGGTGATCCGCTTTAAGTTATGAGCGGCGATCCTCTCTGCCCCTGGATGTTCAGCAAGAATATGCCCATGGACATGAGTTCGTCTAAGGATCTTCGCTACAATCGACTGCACGTTCATAATATCTGAGCTCAACGCGCGCGTTGGCGCGGGGTTTCGAATGCGGTTTGCGCGACGTTAGCGTGATCGGTAGATGTTTTTGGTTTTGGAGCGCCGCGCTTCGGGCCGCTTGCACCGTGATTTTGGCAATGCGTCGGGGGTGGGATTCGCTCTTATTAACCGTCGGACGACGGCTCGAAGCAGGCCATTGACCGTCTTGAAACGCGTAATTCCCCGCCGGCCGCATGCGGCTTCGGAGAAGCGGATCGTGCGTTTCACTTTGCCGTCGGTCGGCAGCAGTACGTAGTCGAGTACGGTCTTGTTATGATCGGCGAGCCGGATGGCGGCGATCCACCCGTCGGGGAGGCAGGCCTCGCGCTCGATGCTCCAACACGGTGCATGGCTTGGCTTTTGGCCGGGGGGCCAGCGGGCAGCCCTAACGGAAAGACAGATTGTCCCGTTCACACGCAGGCAATCGCTCCATCCGCCCGAACTGATGCGTCCGCCTGCCGCCTCAATCGCTGCAGCCGCCTGTTCGACGAGCTTTAACCTTAGCTTGGACCAGAGAGGGCGAGCGTCCAGAAATTCGTAATTTCGCTTCGGGGTGTACCCGAGCAAGCGATATAGATTTCGAAGAGTGCCAAAGTGTGTTCGACAGGTCGCAGAGCAGGGCAGTCCCGGAGTTCGATTGATAATGTCTGGAGTGAGACGACCTTGCCTGAGGAGAGTTTTGCGCAGCCGCACGAGCATCTCCTCCTCCGTAAGGTCAACGCGACGCTCCTCAATCACCTTCCTGACCCTGAAGAAGACCTTGCGATCAATGATGGGGTCGATGCAGCCTTCGCTCCTGATCCATTGTTCAGGCGGATTTTGGATGGCGGGCTGCCGGAGCTTCTTGGACTTTCGGTTGAAGATGAGGTTTCCGATATAGCTCTCATTTCTGAGGACAGCGCCAACCGCAGCGCGGGTCCATGGCATGCCTGTACTCGAGACCATCCCTTTTTGGTTCAACTCCCAAGCGATCACCGTCTCGGACCTCACATCCAAAAATCGTTGGAATATCCATCTGACGACCGCGATCTCCTTCGGATCACCTGGTCTTATGCGGATATGATCTGTGATGATGTACTTCCGCTCCCCCTTCTTCATCACGCGTCTTGCTTGCATCTTCTCGTCGACGAGCTCGCGCACCAAGGCGTAGCCGGCACGGCCGCAGGGTTTGTAGCCGAGCCGCGCAAACCGGCACTGACCGGCGTAAGCCTTCGCGGACAGCTCGCGGCTGTACTCGGCGGCCATCACGCGCTTGATGTTCTTGACGATACTCGCGAGCATGCTCCCATCGTTTACGAATTGCTCTGCGCAATAGGCGACCTTGATGCCGGCGCGTCTGCACACGAATTCATAATACGCGCTTTCGTCAACGTCCTGGAAGCGGCCCCATCGGCTTACGTCATAGACCAGGAGATGACCAAAATCGGCTTGGTTGCTTTCGACATCCTCAAGCAATTGGAGGAGCCCGGTTCGGTTCTTGATGAGCAAGCCGCTCTCGCCCTCGTCCTTATAGGTGCGGACAAGCGTGAAGTTATGGGCGAGCGCATATGCCGCGATCACGGCAGCCTGATTTTCAATCGAGTATTGCTGCCGGTCGGTTGACATGCGGACGTATTGGGCTGCACGAACACCGAGGAGCGATTTTGGCAGATGAGCTTTGCGAACGATGAGCTCATTACTCATTCTGCACCTCATCAGAGCGCGAGTTACCAACGCATAAAACAGCTTGAGCTATCGCTCTTCAAGAACGAAAGGCTTGCACGGTGTTGCTGCGCTTGCGAACTGCGTTCGTGGCCCTGACCCGCCTTGCGCTCAAGAGGGGGGCCGCTTCGAGACGAGATACGAAATGGGGGCACTTCCGGGGCCGCCGGCTCTGCAGGTCTCAGCAGCCTCGGCGATGTAGCACAGTTTGTTTTCAGACGCGCGGCCGCCGCATCGGTGCACTTAAGACGCGCTGATTCCGGATCTCGCGCAGCAGCAACATCCGTTTGGTTTGTGCGGCATTGAGCAAGCCTTCGAACAGCACCAAGGCCTCGCGCACCTGCATGTAGACTTCGGTGGTGACGGCGTGTTGGTCGAAGCCATAGGTCGCAAGGCGCGCGTCGATCTCGGTCGCAGCGATGGGATCAGTTTGCCAGCTCAATGCGTTTTGCAGCGTATAGTATTCGGCCTTCTCTTCAAACTCGGGATCAATCCCGACCATGTCGATGTGCCGCAGGACCGCTTCGATGGCTTTTTGGCGAGAGATCTCGAGCAATTTGTGCCGCAACATGCGGTAGCGCTGGATTTCCCAGGACAGCTCGACGATATCGAGCGCCAGCAGCCACTCGATGGCGGACCGTGGTGCAAGGTCCGCAAAGATAGTCTGCCGGAGTGCCAGGTAATGGTCGAGGTGTTCGCCCGCCAGCAGCAGGGGCGGTGGGGCCAAGGCCTCAAATTCGACCGGCAGCGTCGTGACGGCCAGCTCGTGCGCAGTTTGGAAGAGGCCGTTCATCGGGACGCCTCCGAACCGAGGTTTGCGGACAGCAGCGCGGTCGGACCGTGGATCGGGCTCGCCGCCCACAGCTCCTGCGCGACCGCCAGCGGCGCGATCTGCAGGTTCGCCCACCACGCCCGCTCGTTGCCGTGCCGATGCAGCTCTTGGTGATGGGCACGGCACAGCGGGACGGTAAATTCATCGCTGACCTTGCGCCCGAGCGCCTGTGGTTGGGCGAATTTCAGATGATGGGCATCGCATGGGGCTTGCTGGCAAACCATGCAGGGATGCTCTTTAACAAACGCCAGGTGCGCCTTGCTACGTCTGCGAGATGGCTCCTTGGGATAGGCGAGGCCGGGCTCGGGTAGCGCTGGCTGCAGCGCGGCCTCGGCGTCCACAGCAGGCGCCGCTGGCAGGTTTGGCGTGCGACCCAAGTCGGCGGTCTGCTCGGCTTGAGCACGACCAGCGTCCTCAAGCTTGGCCTGATAAGCTGCCTCGACGTGCCGGGCATCCGGCTCCTGCAAGCTATTCTTAAGCGGGAGGCTCGCCATGGCCCAGCTGAGCAGATCGGTACTGGCGGGCAGTGCTTCGAGCTGGCGCAACAGCTGCTCCCGGAGTGCGGCGGACTCCGGCGACCGCAGGACCGGGGCACGGTTGAAAGCGCCCTTGCCGGGTGAGGCCTTGAGGTTCGGCGGTGCGGGGGGACCGGCGGCCGTATCGGGGGCATCTAGATCATCCTCGCCGGCAATCCCGACGAGCGCAAACAGGGCGTAGCGCCGGGCGTAGGTCAGGGCCGCGCCCATACGATGCGGCGCCTCGATGTCCCTTGAGGCGCAGACCGGCCAGTCCGAGGAGATCCACTCGCCGGAGGAATGGGCGAGCAGGGTCGTGAGGTGGATGTGCCCGGTGGTTTCCTCGACCCGGGTGGTCTGGATGGTGGCGATCTCCTGCTGGCTCAAGGTCTTGCGCACGATCTCTAGGCCGCTCGCCAGCGAGGCATAGCGAAAGGTGCGGTCGTCATCGCGCAGGAACGGCGAACGGACCATCCCGGTCAGGGTCTTTTCCGGGTTGGTCAGTTCGGCTTGCGCGCGGGCCAGCGCCGCGGCGATCGCGCCGATATGTTCACTGGCCTGGTGCATGGACGCGCTCCATCTCAACCGAATCGAAACTGACAGCGCCGGCCTTGGAGCGCTTGGCGCGAATGCCGTGGCCGAACGCCTCCTTGGCATCCTCGGGCAACAACTTCTTGAGTTCGGTCTTGGCCAGCTCGTGATCGGCATGGGCATCTCGGGTGCGCAGATAGATCGCCGCGCATTCGGCCCAGAGATTGGAGGCGGTCATGTCAACGACCTTGACGGCGGCAAGCCGCGGCCGTGGGGTCTCGATGCCAAATAGCAGCGGTGGCTCGCCGCTCTGCACGCAGCGCCAGAACTTCTTCTCCGCGGTCAGCAGGAGGTGCTGGTAGAGCGGGTCGGCATGTACGGTGATCTCGACCCATTTGCCGCCGCCGGTGATAATCGAGAGCACGGCCGAGCGCGCCGCGACCACCCACATGTTGTGCTGCAGCTGCGCCATGTGCTTCTCGGCCGCCGCCTCTTCGGTAAAGCCCCAAGGCAGCATAAACTTGGCCTCGAACACCGCGCCGGTCTGGGCGACGATGCCGTCCAAGGTAGCCGCCATCCAGCCGTGGACGGAATGCCGCACCCGCTTCTGGATGTCTGTGATCACTTGGCTAGTGGTTTCTTGATACCAGTTACGGTTAAGCGCTTCGGTGGTGATGCCGAGCTGGACGACCAAGTTGCGGGACAAATCTTGCGACGCAATCTCGCCGCGCTTTTCCCGCCACAAGCGAAGGAGCTCGTCCTGGTCATTGCCCATGATAATGCGCGCGTCCGAACCACCAATGAAGGTGCTCCGGTCGTGGCGATTCAACGTGACGATGGAGTTGGGCGCCTTGGCGCCGTCGGGTGCAATCGGGGTCACCGGTCTCTCCTTGGTTGGCACACGCGGCTTGCCGCCGCACCGCCAAAAGCCCCGCCGCTGCGAGGGGAAAGACCGGGGCCAAAGGCCCAGGGCCGGTCCGTTGATTAACGCTCCTTTTGCCCGAGAATGCCAGTCCTTTCTGCAGCAAATTTGTTGTTCGCCATGCACAAAAAACCTCGAAAGTTCAGGTGTTTGGAGCGAGCCTTTGGGTGCCGCAACCCGCCCCTGCCGAGGAGCTTGGACATGACGTCAGTTCGACAAATCGAAGCCAATCGCAGCAACGCCAAGCGCAGCACCGGACCGAAAACCACGGGTGGAAAGGCGAGGTCCAGCCGCAACGCATTGCGCCACGGGCTGGCGCGGAGCGATATCAGCGAACCTGCCGAGGCGGAGAACCTTGCCCTCGCGATTGCTTCGGGACTCGGGCCTCAGGTCATGCCGGATGCGGCGATGGCGCTTGCGCGCTCCAAGCTCACGTTGCTGCGGATCCGCAGCCTGCGACAGGCGATGTTAGCCGCGCTTCTGACCGGCCCGCTGCCGGCAGATCTGAAAGAGCTTCAAGGGCTAGAGCGCTACGAACGGGCTGCTTTGGTGCAGCAGAAGCGGACGCTTCGCTCGCTAAGCTTCCAGCGTGAGTGAGGCAAAGCCAATTGGCTTTGTTCTGGAATTTAGTCGCCCGCCCAATGGCTGCGGCCAAGCTCCCTCGACCTCGCACCGAAGTGAAGAGCTTAACGCTTGGGCTGCTTCGGCGCCGAACCACGGGCCGCCAGAAATTCCCGGAACAGCTTCACGGGATCAACGCCCAGCGCTTGGGCGATCGCGATAAATTCCACGACATCGATCCGCCGTTCACCGCCCTCGTATTTGGCGATGAAGGATTGCGGTCGGCCGAGCTTCTTGGCCAAGGCATGCTGGCGAATGCCGGCCTTCTGTCGCGCTGCGACAAGAAGTTCGATCAGGCGGGCATATTCCGCGGATCTCAGGGATTTCTGCATGGCCGCCGGGGCTGGGACTGGGCGGCAGGCAATTTGATCCCAAGATTGGATTATCCCAAAAAAGGATAGTAGCGTCGTCGCCCAGCGAAACACCCAGACAAGGACAGGCAGCCATGGCGTCGACGTGGGAAAAGAGGGGGGATGCCGAGCGACGAGCCGCCATGCTGGTTGAGAAGACTCTGGCGTCTCACTTGCCAGCCTGCACCATCGAGACCGGTAAGAACCTGCTCTACAAGATCGAGGTCGCTCCGTCAGGCGAGGTCAGCCACGGCAACGGCGATGCCCCGATGCGCGGGCAATATGCGTTCCAGACCGACCTGCTGATTTCACGGAAGGCCGTCCCGCTCGTCGTGCTCGAACTCAAGGCGACCTCGTTCAGCTCCCACGATGTGCTGCTCTATTCGGCCAAGGCGGCCAAACACAAAGCCGTCTATCCCTATCTTCGCTACGGCTTTGTGGTCGTTGGTCTTGAGGCGCTGGGACGGCGATTCCTGATCCACAACGACGGGCTTGATTTCGCAATGGCCGCGCCGAACGCCGAGGCGATCGAAACCGGCTTGGTCCCGTTGGTCCGGCGCCAGATCAAAAGCGCACAGCGGCTGGTGAGCCTAACCGCTTCGGGACGCATCCAATTGCGGCGCTACGAAGAGACCGTCGAGATCGAGGTCTGACAAGCTCGCAAAGCGCGGGACTGCTGCCATTCGCTTCGGGCCGTGCTTGTACTCAGTAATCGTCGGGGCCACCCCCAAAAATTGGCAGGCCCGTTTCCATCGCCAGCTCCGACCACGTGTCCGACGCCCAGCATAGGAATTGGCTAAGGCTATCGATTTGATCATCGTGCCGGCTGTTGGGGAAGGCGAGGATCTCGAGCAAAAAATCGGCCAGCCACGGCGCCTCCTGCGGCAGCACGACCTGACCAGCCTCGATCTTGGCCGACTGCGCCGCGAGCCGGTCCTGTTTATCGCCCCTGGGCACAACTCCGATTGGCGGGACCATGCCGAGCGGTGGATCGCTCCTGAAGTCCTGCAGCAGCGATAAGCCAAATCCGGCTTTCTCGATCAGGACCGTATCGGCCCCGAACTCGTGCGCAAGCTGCGCAATCTTCCGACGCAGATCCGGATAGGCGAGCCGATCGCGAAAGACGTCCAGCAGATAATATTTGGTCCTGCGTTTGAGCCAGGTGGTGCACACCGAATAATCGTTGTTCTCGCCAATTGCGGCCGCCACATCCCAACTCTGAACAATACGGTCCCCCGGCCGCCGCTCCGGCCCTATGTCATAGAATGGGAGCCACTCGCGCTTGATGGCATTGCCGCCATCCGGAACCGGCTGCTGCAGATATTGGGCCGCATATCTCTGGCTGCCCAGCTCGCGCTTGATTCGTTCGAGAACCTCCGCGTCCTCCCGCTCGGCCTGCAGCGGCTCGCCGCAGCACCAGCGCTTGATCCGTCCCGGTCCGATTGGGATCGTGCAATCGTCCGGGGTGATGGCCGGTAAATTCAGGTGCTGCCAGCCTCCGGTGCCGAGCAGGTGGCCGGATAAATCGTCGGGGTGCAGCCGTTGCATGACCACGATGATTTGGCCGGCGTGTTTGTCATCAAGGCGGGACACTAACGTGCTTTGGTACCAATTGATGACCTTGGCGCGTGCCTTGTCCGAAAGGGCCTCATCCGCCTTATGGGGATCGTCAATGATGATGAGGTTGGCGCCCCGGCCGGTCAGTGTGCCCTCAACGGAGGTGGCGTAGCGACAACCGCCAAGCGTTGTCACCGCCTCAAGACCGGTGTCCCTGGCGAGCCGCATGGCCGGAAAGGTCCGCTGGTACCATTCGGATTCGATGACCATTTTGAATTGCCGGTGCAGCTCAAGCGCCAATTCGCTGGAGTAGCTGACGACGATGATGCGGCGTTCCGGATCATGGCCCAGCACCCAAGCGACATATGCGACCGAGACGCAAATCGATTTCAGCGCCCGCGGCGGCATATTGATGAGCAGGCGCTGGATGTCGTCCTGTCGCAGCAGCATCAGGTGGTGCGCCAGGGCCTGGATGTGCCAATTGTCGACGTAAGTTGCGTCACGCGCGATGGTGTTGAAGGATTTTCTGACAAAAGAACGGAAATCGGTGCGCATTAATGTCGAGAAGACGATCGCGTTCATGGATCTACTCACCCCGCGTCACGCGTTGAACATAGTCGTCGAGAATGGCTTGGTCGCGTGGCTCAAGTGGTGCGTCGACCATGATATTTGGCTCGGTGTATTTTTCCCCAAGGCGGATCAACTGCTCGTTGGCGCGCTGGTTGCCCTTCAGAGCATCGGCGCGCAGCCTCTCCAGACTGGCGCGCTGGGTCGTGATTGTCCTGTCGCGACCATTTTTGGTGATTTTCACCGGGCTCTGCAGCGTGGCGTGAACGTCGGTCTTGAAATTGCGAACTCCTTTGGGGCGGCCTTTGGGATTGCCGGATCGCCCCGGCTTGAATTGGCTATGCGTGGGTGGCTTGCCGTAGCCCACCTCACCGGGGGATGCTTGCGCCTTGGAGGTACGGCGGATGCGCTCGACCATGATCATCCTCCAAGGGTTGATGGCTGTAAGCAGGTCGGGCCATCGGAATATGGCCGGCCGGTTTCTGTGTGGTAGGCAGTTTTCCCGGTGAGGCGCTGCCAGCGCTGGACGGTGACATCGACATAAGCCGGGTTGAGCTCAAGCAATCGGGCGCGGCGTCCGGTCTTCTCGGCTGCAATCAGGGTGGTCCCAGCGCCGCCAAACGGATCCAGAATGATGTCGCCCGGATTGGAGCAGTCGCGGATCGCATCGGCGACCATTGCGAGCGGCTTGACAGTCGGATGCAGAGACAGCTTGCTTTTCGAGGTCCCGCTCAGCGTATTCTGGCTCACATAATTCCAGACGTTGGTTCGGTTGCGCCCGTGACGGCCCAGCGCGATGTTGTTGATGTGCGGCGCGGTGCCGACCTTGTAGACAAAAATGAATTCATGTTGTGACCGATACAGCGAGCCCATACCGGCGTTGCTTTTGTTCCAGACACAGATGTTTTTCAGCTCGGTAAACACGGCGCCGCCCGCTGCTAGCAATTCGGATGAATGGCGCCAGTCCATGCAGACGTAGTGGATTGCGCCTTTCCGAGAGAACTTTGCCATGTGGCCCAACGCCGTCTCTAGGACGGCGCGAAAATCGGCCGATGAAAGCTCGCCCTTTGCCATCGGAAAGTCATGGCCTTTGGTAGATTTCGACCGCGTCACGTGACCGTCGATCGGGACATTGTAGGGAGGATCCGCAAATGCCATGCCGGCTTGCTCTAATCCCAGCAGTTTCGAGAAGCTGTCCGGATTCAGAGAGTTGCCACATTGGACTATGTGGTCGCCGAGGCTGAATTGGTCGCCCACCTGGCAGATGGGCACGGTCTGCTCAGCGACACGCGGAAGATCATCCTCCTGGTCGAGCCCGCCATCGTCTAGCATGGCGTCAAGTTCGCCCACTTCGAAGCCCAATGCGACATCGAAATCCAATGCTAAGATGTCCTCGATCTCGAGCTTTAGCGCCGGGTCATTCCAGTTGGCAAACTCGGGGATCTTGTTGAGCGCTATTCTGAGAGCCCGCAGCTTCGCGTCAGACAGATCGCAGATGCAGACGACCGGAAATTCGGGCCATCCGAGTTGTCTTGCGGCGAGTACCAATGCCCAGCCGTCGATTACCCTGTCATCTGGACCGACAAGAATTGGCATTGCGGGTCCATAGGTTTGTAGGCTGCCTATGATTTTTTGAATTTGCGCCGAGGAATGGCGGCGGATGTCTCGCCCAAGCGGAGGTTTTAGCTCCGCGAGCGGCCTGGGGGCAATTGTCAGGTCGCGGGAGGGGGCGGCGGGCGCTTGCGCCGCACCTTGGTTTACAGTGGGCATTCAGTCTCTCCATCGCAATGGCCACATGGCTGATTGCGAGAATAGGGCGACGACATGCATCGCGCCTGCAGCATTTAAGGCATTGCCGTAGTTGCTGTAGTTGCGGCGGCCTATCACACGGCAGCGGCTTTCCGGGAGAAGCGGCATCGTTGGAATCGTGATCGCCAGTTCGCGAGCACCGCCGGTCTGGTCCCATTTGACCTGTTCAATGGTGTCTGATCGTTCTGATGCGTTCTGGGTATTGTGGGCAAGCTCAGCAGTTTTCTGGGAGTGCTCACCGGTTTTTTCATCGCGGCGCTTGCAGCTGTTCGCTCGCGGTCTGGTTGGTGAGCCTAGTGGTGCTGTAGAGCGTCACGTGGGTCATTGCTGCAGCGGCAGCGCGAGCTGCAGATCGAAGCGCCTTGTGGCGTTCGCCGCGATGAAGTCCTGGAGCGCCGCCGAAACATCCGCATCGGTGTCGATAGCCCGCTGGGCCAGCGCGTCGGCGACGTCGGAGGTGGCATCGCGCGACCACCGTTCGCCGGCGTTGAAGCACACGATGCGGACCGGGTAGGCGTACTGGCCGGTGAGGAGGCCGTAGCAGCACGGTTTCGAGATCGGTGTCGGCCTCGTCCGTCTCGCGCCAGGCGCAGCCGGCACGCGCTCCGAAGTCCTCTAGGACGAGATAGATGTCGCGGTCGAGCCGGTCGGCCGGAACGATCGAAGGCGAGGACATCGAGAAACTCCACGCATCAAACGCGAGGATTCGAATCATTCGGGGAAGATTTGTTTCTTCGAGGAGGTGGCGCTCGAGGAGCGCTAGTGGCCTAGGCAATTCTGAGGCGTCACGAGACGTCGATAGCTAGCAATCGCGCGGCGAGCCGGGCATTCTTGGCAATCGTCGCAAGCGCGGCATTCAGCTCGGCCAGGGTCTTCTCGTCGAGCTCGTTGAACATGGTCGAGTTCAGCGCGAGCCTTCTCTTGGACAGCCTCTCGATTTCCGTCGTCGCCTTTTCGGTCAGTGCCATCAGGACGAAACGGGCATCGTCGGCTGCCGGTCGCCGCGACAGGAACCCGGCCTTCTCGAGGGTCTTGGTCTGGTTGGTCACGAACGCGGGGTGGATCCGCAGCTTGTTCGCGATGTCGATTCCGGCGACGCCGCGTCCTTTGTCCAGTTCCGTGATCGCCATCAGAATCAGCCATTGGGGCTCAGTGATGCCTAGCAGCGCTGCCCAGCTGGTGTGAATGTCCTCGATCTGAGAGTGAATCTCGACGACGTTCCAGATGAAGCTCGTAATCGCTTTATCGAGCTGTTTCTCACTCATGTGGTCCCGGAATCGGTAAGGATTTTTGGAAATTTCAAACCTGTTTCTTATCCGACATTTCGCGGGATCGTCTAGAACCCGCGGCGTCGGTTCTCAGCAAATACGCCTAGAGAGACGGCCCGGCGCTCGCTTTGCAGAGAGGGGGTTCGCCAGGGCCGCTCCGCCAGCTCTGGCGGGAGCCGACTAGCACATCCTCCGCGCCCGGCTTGCTCACGGCCCTAACAAATTTGTGGCGCACGAGATTAAGTTCGGGGCGCTCTTATGCACGCGAAACGCATATGGATCAACAAAGTTCCTTGCAACGGGGCTCCTGGTAGGAACGGATATGTCCAATTCCATAGTGACGTGATTTTGGACCGCTCTAAACTCGTTATGGTTTTGGAAAGTCTCAGCGCCGCGCCTTCCGAAATGCGGCGTCGAAAATGGGCTGATATTGAGCTGCGTTCACATTCGAAATATGAGCTTTATCTCGAAAGTTTGCCTGTCCATTCCGTACAAGAAAGCAGTAAGCGCCGCTGCAAACAGAGGTCCGCGGATCTACCAGCACCAAGCCCTGGTTTTCCCCAACGGGTAAGCGTCTGACGATATCGGCTCTTAGCGCTTCATTGGTTAACTTTGGGTCGGCCTCCACTCTCCAATCGTCTATCGCTTTGCCGGCTCGGGCTTGTTCTTCCATCCAACGCTGCGGAACATCAAACCCGATGTTTAGAAGTGGGAGAATGAGGACAACTGTCTTCTCCGACGAAAGCAGTTTTTGGACCAGAGATACAACCTCATCTGGATTACCCCAGTTGCCACCAAGCACGACCATGCTCAAATCGGGGTGGCTCAGAACTAAGTTCAGCGTGTCGCGGTTAAAGGCCCGGCATGGCTCCTGGTCCGATGCCCGCTTGGTCTCATCGTCAATAAATGGACGGCACGCGCTTTGCGTCGCAATGAGTCCTTTTACGCCGTTCGCGAGTGCCGCCGATGAGAGGGGCTCAAGGTACTGGTTGGCGAAAGAGTCGCCCCACAGAATAGCTTTCTTGGCTTCGGTTGCCTGACTCCCGAACTCACAGTAGGGCTCCGTCGCCTTCTTGATTGAATTGGCATTCCGAAAGCATTCATCGCGCGGAGTATCAGTCCGCCGGGCCTCCTCGGCCGCGGCGAGATATTCGGGAAGCCTGCTCGGGAAGCCATGGCGGCTGAAGGCGGTCACTGTGAAAGCAAGAAGCAGGCAAAAGGAAGCGGTCGCGATCCCCATCAGCCACGAATCTGATAACGCTCCGCGGTTCTTTCGGGTGGGCTGTTCAACAAGGACATAGGAAGCTGCACCCAAGCCAATCGATGCTGTTGCTATCAGGATCTTGGACTCAGACGTAACCGAGTAGCCACGGAACGACAGCCACCCTATGCCGAATACCCAAATAGGCCAGTGCCAAAGGTAGATCGAGTACGACCAATCCCCAATCCGCTGGAAGAAGCGCAGGGTTGTCGAAGCTAAAAAGCCCTGCCGGCGAGCGCCCACGATCAGAACGGCTCCGGCGATTGGTAACAACGTGGGAAGCCCAGGCCATTGGCCTTCGGGCATGGGATAGATGATGCATGCGGCCAGTATGAACCATCCTAGTGCCGCGGCGGCATCTCTAGCCTTTAGTGCCTTAGTGTCTTCGATATTCGGACGCAACTCGACCAGCGCGATCAAGCCACCCGCCAGTGGCTCCCAAGCGCGTGCGCGCAACGAGAAAAAAGCGGATCCCGTTAGGTCGGTTTGGCTTTGCCATACGCACCAAACAAAGGAAACAAGCGCGACCGAGCAGAATGCTCCGGTGAGCACGTCGATTCGAGGCTTAGTGGTTGCCGCCTTCCGCCATATGACGGAGGCTACCAACGGCATCCAAATGTAGAACTGCCACTCAACGCCAAGAGACCACGTATGCAACAGGGGCTTGGTTTGAGCTGGTGCTGCAAAGTAGCCGCTATCAGCATCGAAAGCGAAGTTCGATAGCGACAGCAGAGCGAAACAGGCCTGCCTTAGATGGCGCTGGTATTCGCCCGGCATAGTGAGGAACCAGCCGGCAGCTGCCGACGCCGCAACAACAACAGCCAAGGCTGGAAACAGCCTCCGGATTCGCATCATCGCGAAATTCACAACGGAGAACCGCTCGGCGCTCAGATCAGCGACCACAATTCTCGTCATCAAATAACCGGTGATGACGAAAAACACGTCTACACCAACAAACCCGCCGGCAAAGCCTGGAATGTGAAGGTGATAGCCCAAAACGGCCAGAACGGACGCCGCGCGCAAAGCGTTGATGTCCAGCCGGAAGTCACGCCTTGCCACCAAACTCGAGGTGTCAGCAATAGCGTTTGAAGACCCCTGCCAAGGTCGATCGAGAAAGACGGACAAGAAGGCCCCCACAGCCAGAAGTAGGGGGACCATAAAGGTTCAACGGCGGCTTCGGCAAGCTGTAGAATCCCGGATTGCTAAACGCTCGGCTATGCTTTCGTCGTACCAAAATCGTGTGCGGAACTGGGCGCCCAGCTTCAAGTAGCCAATCGTTATTCCTTAGCGGCCGGCGAGGCGGCCTAGTCGGATGAATGGCACCTCCACAAGACGCCACATCAGCCAAGCGGCTGGCGTAGTGATGAGCAATCCCGCGACGAATAGTATTGCCGCTCGCTCAAGGGGCGGGTGAACGTCTGGTAGAAGGCGAGCAGCGAGTGTAAGTGCTGCCATGTGGACGAGATAGAAGCTGTAAGAAATCTGCCCATAGAAGCGAGCGATCCAAAGATCAAACGGCCGCATGGCCGGTAGCTTCATTGGGCCGAAGGCTGCGATCCAGATCAGCACGGATGCGCATACGGTTTCGATGAATATCGTAATCGCGGTTTGCTTCCGGATCGCCACAACCACAAGGACCACGAAAACAGACACAGCAAGCGTGTTCAGGCGTGCTTGCCGCCATTTGCTTATTGAAGTTGGGCCCCCTGCCTGCACAAGCAGGCCCACGATGAAGGCGTACAATGGGCTAAGATTGGTAAAGCCTCCCAAGAGATGAACGTACGGCCCCCAGGATGATATCGCGATAAGGACAACTACCAATATCCAAGCCGCGCCCCGGCCCCGCGATCCTAGCAGCGCATGCGCCAACAAGATCACGGGAACGGCTACGCTCTCTACGGTGAGAGACCACATAACGCCGTTAATATCGCTCTTGATAAGGAGGGCGTTGAGGATGACGTTCAGCGGTTCGAAGGAAGGCAGGTAGCCTACGTAGAAGCCAAAGATGCGGTAGGCCAGCGTCAGCAGGAGAACCGTTACGATGGCTGCGGGAAGCAATCTGAATAGCCGGTGACGAATAAACGTCACTGGATCTGGATCGCGCTCCAAAGACCTTCCAAGAAGAAAGCCGCTGAGTACGAAAAATACTACAACCGGTGCCATTCCGCCCGCGATCATGCTCCACGACAGCATGCAGGCGTGAAATGCGAGTACGGAGACAGCGGCATATCCACGCATCGCCTCCAGTCGGGGCAGAAAGCTACGGGCCTCTGCCGCTTGGTCGCGCTTAGATTGTTGCGGCGCATGCATGTCCACATCCCCCAAACCGGGGAACAATCACCCATGAGGGCAGCTGTCAGTCAAGGCGGAACTTCCAGGAGCCCGGGCCGAGCAGTCCTTGAACAGTTTCATTTGAGGAGATATTCACCTACCGGCATTAGCTTCACGTAGGTCCCGCTTTCGTGCACCTCGAGCCAGCCGCGTTCCCTTGGCGTATGCGATGCCCTCGCTGAACTCCGGGTGGCCTCAGCTGCCCTTTTCGAGCGGGACGAACTTGACGTCGACCCGCTGCGTCGCCAACCTGTTTGGCGGTGTTCACGTAAACGAAGAGGGTCATTGATCCCTCTTCAGCTTTCGCCGGCCCCAATGCGGTTCCTTTCCCGTGGGGTTTAACTCGGGGACGTAGTGTCGGTGTCGGTTCAACGCACGCATGACCCCGATACGGGCGAACATCGTGGGGCCGCCGCGTTCCGCCACCAGGATCAGCGTCTCCATGGCAGCCTGCCATTCGGGCGCAGCATGCTCCTTCTTCAGCAGCGAGGCGATGTATTCGCCGGCGTCGAGCAGTGTCACCAGCTTACGACCGCCTAGGTCTATCGGATCTTCGAAAGGCCGCCGCCCGCCCCGTTCGGTCATTCGTTGCGCAAGAGTTTGCTGTTCCTATCCGGAAGAGTACCCACAATGTGTTGAAACGAACAGAACGGCGCTTCGGACTGTGTAAGCTCGTAGTCGCTTGAACTTCCCCAAGGTCCAAGCACCCCAATGGCCCCGGCCGCCCCCCCAGAAGCCCACGGCCGGGGCCGTTTTTTGCTCGCTACCGATATCCCATTGCCGCGTCGGCACCCCGTCCCAATTGAAGTTCGGCCGGACCTCGCCACCGCGCCGGCCGTAGGCCGCCCCTTCACGGGTGGCAGCTATCGCACTCGATGGCTCGTGATCGCAAGCCGTGGGTTGCCTCGATCGAAGTCAGGCCGGACGTCGGCGCCGAGGCTACCGCAGCCCTGACACACAAACCGCGTCTCGATGTCGGACAGCCGCACTTCGTCGGGCCAGCGGTCAGCATCCATGGCAATGTGGCGGCCGCAGTGGCAGCAAACCAATACACCGCGCAGTCCCATGCTGCGCATCTCGCCGAAGGTGATCTTCATCGGCCGGCCGTCTGCGTGTGTAGGCGTGTGGCGTTTGTGGCGAGGCATGCCGCTATCAAAGCGGCAATATAAGTACCCCGCAAATTATCGATTCCTAGCGGGTCATCGGGCCGATGGACCGCAATAGCTCGTGGCTGTGGAGAAACTGGCCCGGCAACCAAGCGATTGAACGTCCTCGCTACTTCGATTGGGCCGGTTGCGAACAGCCAACCTCGTTGCAGAGAACGGAGCGGAAATCGGGGCTGTCCGTCGTTTGCAGAACGTTCGGACCGCTCTGGTTGATGATGGTGATACCGCCTGCACCCGTGCTTCCTTGGCCGCCTCCCTGTTGCCGAGATGGCGGCAGGAAGAGCTTCACCTCGTGCTGATCGCGGTAGACGGTGACGGTTCCCCAGGTCCTTTGCGTACCATCACTTGCTTCGAGCATCACCCTAGACGTGCCGGGAGACAGGCCGGTAAATGCAATGAGATGGTCGCTTCGCGGTTCAGCCGCGACCACATTCTGATCCTCAAGCCTGATGCCCTTGAACGGCATCTTGAAATGGACCTGCGCCGTATCGCCGAACCTGACCAGAAGGTTGCGATTGCCGGGCTCCGGCAGGATTGGCTGGTTGAGTACCTCTCGCTCGGTCGTGGCACGATTTTGCTGTGCGAACGAGGGTGATATCAGCGCGAGTAGCGTAAGGGCGGCAAACATGAGTTTCATTCGCAAACCCCCTTAGAGTGAAATAACTGAAAGCTACCTACAAAGATTCAACTACCTTTTTGGACCCGCTTGCTCGCGCATCATTCGTCTAATCCTGATGGCATACGAAGCGGCGTGGATGCTCAGACCCGAGTTCAGGAATCAAATATGCTGGCTGGCGGCGCTGGCGAAAGAGTCGCTCCGTCAGGTCGCCGTCACAAGTTTTAAGCTGTTGGACGTAGTCGCAGTATTCGTTCGGCAGCGGCGGTCGGACTCGAAAGTCTTGATCGAGACAGGGCCTGTCGGTGGGATACCTAGGTTCGGCCGACCAAGCCCCGGAAGAAACCAGCGCTGGTAATAAAAGTAGTCCGAATAAAAACCGCATCCAGCCGCCCCCGACTGAAATTGAAAGCGCCATTGTTGCTCAACCGTGAGGAGAGCGCAAGAGGCATCGGGATAAAGTTGCAATTGGGAGATGGTGGGGCTTCAATCCTGTCGACGCTTGTCCCAACGATGGCGACGCCAAACGCGCGCGTGAACCGAGTAATTCTCGAATTGGGGTCTTGCTGGGTCAAATACGGACAGCACCAGATTTTGAGGGATCTCCGATAGTGGATAACGAACACCTCGAGGCGCGCGTCGCACACCTGGAAGGGCAGCTTTATCGGTTGTTGGTTGCCCTTTGCTGCGCGCTCAGCACTATTCTTGTGCTCATCTTTTACAACAGGCAGCCGTACTTCAGCGATCAGGACCTCGGCGCTTTGGTCACGCGAGTGGTGGGCACCGCTGCGTCAGCTTTTGTAGTTGGGTGGCCGATTGTCAGATGGGTTGTCGGCAAGAAGTCCGAATAGGGGTGGTGCGCCTAATTCTATGAAACTCAAGGATCCTCACGTTCGCCTCATGATCCTTAAGCACGTCGAGAAGTTGGAGCGGGAAACGACTGAGCAAGACGATCCGTCGTCAGAGGCGCTAACCATTGCATCGCTGGAGGGGCTTGTCGAAGAATGATGCCCGATTTAAGACTCTGCCGCCTTGTTTAGAAGGGAGATTTGGACGTGGCTCTGGGCACTGTTAAGTGGTTCAACGCGACGAAGGGATATGGATTTATTCAGCCGCAGGATGGCGGTCCCGACGTTTTCGTTCACATTTCGGCGGTCGAAAAAGCTGGCTACACGAACTTGGCCGAGGGGGTCAAGGTTAGCTACGAGCTCGTGACTGGTCGGAACGGCAAGGCGTCTGCGGAGAATTTGCGGGTCGGCTGACCACGTTCAAGCCGTAGTGCTCGGCCGTATCCGGGGCGAACGGCCCGAGCGCTTTTGGAGGCTGGCCGATTGTGCAGTGCGCCTTGTTCTCCCGCATCAGTTGCGCTTCGATGCAGCTTTTAACACCGCCGATCCGCCTAACTATTGGCAGATGCTGGCATTGGAATATCACGGCCAAGGCCGACGCCTGCGAGCACCCCGAACCCATTTGTACGGCGTAATCTGCCTTGTCTCCGTAAGCTTGATCATGCGGGCGGGCGGCGCGTAGCGGGTGGTGCGGCAGGACCGACATTTTAGAGAGGCCTCAAGCTTCCAAAGCAGCGTATCCGCGCGCCGGCGGATGGCGTCCAGCGGCAGGCTGGCGCGCGTCTTACAGCGGGCACACTCAACCTCCAGCCAGCCCAAGCCGCCGTTGATACGCTGGCCGATCGTAGGGGACGGCTGGGCCGCCGTAGCCCTCCATGCGGACCGACCAGGCTTCAGCCTCAGCCCGATCCGCCTCCCGGACGGCCTCCTGAGCACGTTCGCGCGCTTCCTTGGCGCGCATATTCGCGCCCATGATCCGGCCGCCCCAGATGACGTCTCGCGCGTGCTCATCGCAGATAGATTCCGGCGAAGAGCGCAGGAGGCAAGTCGCTAGCGCTAGAGAGGTCCCGAGGCAGAGGGACAAAGGGTTGGTCAAGGTTCAGCGGCCGAGTTGGGGAAGAGTTTCGAAATACCGAAATTCTAGTTGCGGCGTCGGGCAAAACAGTGGTTCATAGGCGGCTGGCTCTAAACATTAAGGACCAGCGCATGGCTAACGAAGTCGATGCCTCCTCGGAACTATCCAAGATAGCTAGGCTGAACGGCGACTTTCGGAGAAACTATGGCGCGTTGTTCGGCGCCTTCCTCTACCTTCGATCAATCAATGCCGCTCGGGGGCGTTCTTGGCTTTGGAGCGCATTGTTATCTCTAATTTGCTCGGCCCTGATGGGGTGGCTGAACAAGCACGGCTTGCCATCGCTCTGGTGAGTAGGGAGGCGGGCAACATGATTTTACAACCCGACGCTCACGGCGGCGTGACATCCTTTCTTTAGCGGGTCTTGAGCTCAGTTTAGTCGGTTCTCATGGAAAGAGCACTGCAAGAACGCCGTCGACGAAGGCCTGGCACTCTGCGTGAGTCTTGAACGCTCCCCTATACTTGCCGAACAAGAAAATGGTGCGGCCGTACCCCTTGCCGAAAAAGTACTGCCCGACGTGCTGGCCGGCGGCGTCCTTGAGTTCAATGTTTGCAATATGCTGGGCTGATTTGAGTCTCTGGAAGCCTGATCTGCACGCCTGTCTCCATCCTGAAGATGAGTCCGGCTCGAAAAGCTTACTATATGGAGCGCGCCGACGGCCACTCCTTCAGGAACTTCCGCCGACATGTGAGCGGATCAGCCTATCCAACATCGTAGAGGCCAACGGTACCACGACTAAAGCAAATCAAAGCATCGCGGCCCAGCGCCGAGCTGAGACCTAGATTACATACTGGTAAACGCCTCGGCGCGCTCGCTCGCGGTCGCGTGCTTCGGCCGCGCGCTGCAGGAAACGGACCATTCGATAGGCGACAGGTCGCCGGACCATGCCCGGGCGCGGCAGTGGGAGTCGGTCGAGCGCAGGGCTGGCGAAATTCTTCGAGACCCTGATCTGACGTCACCTGGAAATGAACGCCGACAACGCTCGCGATGGAAACGGTGATTTCGTCGTCGATTTGCCACGCAGCTTCCTGCGTGCGCTTGGATGTGGATCAGAACCCGAAGAAGGGCACTTTGTTGGCCGAAGTACTCTCCGTTAGTTGCAGCGATTGCCCGCGCGAGCCGCTCCGGGTCTGCTAGGGAATTTCTCCGGTCTTCCGATCACGATTTGCAGCGGCGCAATTGGTGCGCGCATATTATGTTTGACGTGTATTGGTGAATGGGAAGGGGGGTGGGCGCTTTTGGCGAAAGCAACGAACGCCCTGAGTTGCTTACCTGCGGCCGGCGGCTCTCAAAACCGTTTCCTGCGAAACTTCGACCATGCGGTTTTGCTTCAGCCAGCTGTTGACTTGTCGATCCAACAGAGTGTTTGGCAGTTCATGGGGTGGAGGTGGGCCGTCGGGCCAAAGGGTCTTAACGGCGATTTTGGCGGAGTCGAGTTTGGGGGTTTGGCGGCTTTTTGGCATCGGTTGCTTGTCGGATGCAGAGGGGCTCAGCGCCCTCGGTTTGAGGTTGGATAACAATTCCGCCGTTGCGTCTGACCTGGAAAGTTCGATCCGTTCCATGTGCCATAGCCCGGGATGATGGCGCGCCAATTCTCGAAGCCGCCAGGGTTTCATCGGGCGTGATTGCTCCCAATCAAAGTCCTCAGGCTTCAAGTTCGGAATCTCAAGATGATCGGCGCCGACCACGCTGTTCGATCTCTGGCCGCTGGTTGCATGCCGCTTCAATACGGCGTGGATTCCAATGACACCATCCGACACGGCGCGACAAATATCCCATCGTGCCTGGTGTTGCGACCAGCCGCTCGCTTTCGTGAGCCGATCAGCCACAGCCGATAGACTCTCCCACTTCCGAGTATAGGTCATAGGGACATCCCCCACAGATAGCGGACGCGTTGGCGTTGCCGATTCCAATCGATTGATGGCAGGCGAAATCGCTTCACTTGTTTAAGCGTCTAGATGACGAATCGTTCGACTGCTTGCGGTCTGGCTTCGTCCGATCCAGTTAAGTAAAGCCTACGGTGGATACCATGATACCGCTTAATTTGGGCAAGGTTGCTGTTAGGAGCCATCGCGATGGTGGGGTCAAAGCAAGACGCTAGGTCCGCGCTGTCAGAGCGTCGCAGGCACTTGGCAAGCTGTCGCGGTTCGGCAAATAGCAGAAGCCTCCGTTTGCAGGACGGCTGCAACATCGTTGCTCTGTTGTCAGTTGCCGAAACCACAAGTTAGAGCGATGGTCTCGACCATCGCAATTCATACCGGAGCCCGATGACCGCGACGTGCCAAGCTGGCACCGGCGCAAATCCGCGCGGCTCGCAGCGGCACTGTTGGAAGGTCAGATCCGGTGCAGCCGAAGCACCCGGCAGGATTGGAGCGATATGAGCGGGCGGCGATGGCAAGGCACAAGCGCCGCTCGGCGATTGGGTTCGATTTGACAAAACATGGGCACGAAGCCGCACCAGCCTTTTGCCGTTCAGAGTGCGTACGGTTGCGATCCTGCGGCGCCCGAGTGCGAGGGGCTGAGACGGTGCGCGTCTGGCGGCACCCCTATGTTTCCGGCCCGCTTGGAGTCGTTCCCCGGAAGCGCGCGCATCCTCTTTGCTACAAGAACCATGGGTCCGGCGCGACGTCTGGGCGCTTTCCCTGTTTTCGGACGGCCACATTCCCTATTCGCCATCGGAATTTCCCTGTTCCGGTTCGACGCTTCCTGCCGAGATGCTCCGGATTTCAAGGCACCTTCCGCCGGCTGCACGCCGCCGCCGCGCTCCCCCGGCTGATTTTCCCTGCAGAATTCCCTGTTCGCTAGCGCTCGTCCGCGATCACCTTGCCGTCGTTCGGCAGCGCGCCGGGGCCGAGCAGCTCGACCGTGCCGCCGAGCTTGGTCACCGCCCGCAATGTGCCCGCGATCTCCTCGCGCAGCGTCTCGCTTACGGCGGCGGTTTCCGCCCTCAGCGTCATCGCGTCGGCCTCGCCCTGGCGCGTGACGACGAGACGCAGGCGGCCGAGCGCGGGATGACGCTTGCCGATCTCGGCGACCTGCTCGGGACGGACGAACATGCCCTTGACCTTGGTGGTCTGGTCGGCGCGGCCCATCCAGCCCTTGATCCGCATGTTGCTGCGGCCGCAGGGGCTGGTGCCCGGCAGGGCGGCGGTGAGATCGCCGAGCGCAAGCCGGATCCAGGGATGATGCGGGTCGAGCGAGGTGACGACGATCTCGCCGACGTCCCCCGGCGCCACGGGATCGCCGGTGCCGGGCCTGACGATCTCCATGATCAGGTCCTCGTTCACGACCATGCCGTCACGCGCCTCGGTCTCGAAGGCGATGATGCCGAGATCGGCGGTGCCGAAGGCCTGGTAGGCATCGATGCCGCGCGCCTTGATCTCGGCCTGGAGCGAGGGCGGGAAGGCCGCGCCCGAGACCAGCGCGCGCTTGATCGAGGAGACGTCGCGGCCTGCGCTTTCGGCTGCATCGAGCAGGATCTTCAGGAAATCCGGCGTGCCGCTGTAGCCGACCGGACGGTAGGCTTCGATCAGCTCGAATTGCTGCTCGGCATTGCCGGGACCCGCGGGGATCACCGCGCAGCCGAGCGCGCGCGCGGAGGAGTCGAAGATGAAACCGCCGGGCGTGAGATGGTAGCTGAAGGTGTTGAGCACGATGTCGCCCTCGCGGAACCCGGCCGCGAACAGCGCCCGCGCGCCGCGCCAGGGATCGGCCTGGCGTCCCTCCGGCTCGAAGATCGGCCCGGGGGAGGTGAAAAGGCGCGCGAATGAGCCCGGGGCCGCCGCCACGAAGCCGCCGAACGGCGCGGAGGCCTTGTGCAGGGCCGGCAGTTCCGACTTGCGCAGTACCGGCAGCTGCGCCAGCGCCGCGCGCGTGGTCACGGCGGCCGGATCCGCGCCTTTGAGCCGCTCGGCGTAGGCCGGCGCCGTCATCGCGCTGCGCAGCACGCCCGGCAGGCGCGAAAACAGCTCGGCCTCGCGCGCAGCTTGCTCGCGCGTCTCAAGGGCGTCGTAATGGGCGGTCATGGCTGATCTTTCCGGGTTGGCATCCGTTGCACGCCGCCGCTGGCATGGGTATCAGACGGCCATTGTCGGGACGTGGAGAGAGCGAGATGGCGGAGGAATCGGTCATGGCGGCGGAGGAGACGGCCGACGTCGTCGCGCGCCTGAAACACCGCATGATCGATGACGCGATGCCGCTGTGGTCGTCCGTCGGCTGGGACCATGGAGCGGGCGGGTTCATCGACCGGCTGCACCGCGACGGCACGGCGGACGCCGCGGCGCCGCGGCGCGTGTTCGTGCAAGCCCGCCAGATCTGGTGCTACGCCAAGGCGGCGCAGATGGGCTGGTATCCTGAGGGGCGCGCCATCGCGCTGAAGGGGCTGGAGCATCTCTTGGCGAAGGCCAAATCGCCGGACGGCAGGCCCGGCTATGTGCATCGCCTGACGCCGGAGGGCGCGGTGCTGGACGGAAGGCGCGATGCCTACGACCACGCCTTCATCCTGTTTGCGCTTGCGACCGTCTACACGCTCGACAAGGACGCGCAGGTGCGCGCCGAGATCGACGCGCTGCTCGGCTTCCTCGACGGCCATCTGCGCTCGCCGCATGGCGGCGTTCACGAAGGCCTGCCGGTCTCGCTGCCGCGCCGGCAGAACCCGCACATGCATCTGTTCGAGGCGATGATCGCCTGCTTCGACGCGACCCACGATTTGTCGTTCCAGAACCGCGCCGGCGAGTTCTTCGCGCTGTTCCTGGCCAATCTCTACGACAAGCAGAAGCACGTCTTGTCCGAGTATTTCGAGGAGGACTGGTCCAAGATCGAGCCGGTCAGCGTCGAGCCGGGCCATCAGGCGGAATGGGTCTGGCTGCTGAAGGGCTTTGAGCGCATCACGGGTTGTCCGACCGGGCAGCGGCGCAGCGAGCTGCTGGCGACCGCGTTGCGCTATTGCGACGAGGCGACCGGCTGCCTGATCGACGAGGGCGATGCGAACGGCAACATTCGCCGCAGCACGCGCCGGCTGTGGCCGCAGACGGAGATCGCAAAGGCGTGGATCGCGCAGGCCGAGTCCGGCGAGGCGGGCGCGGCGGACAAGGCGCGTGCGGCGCTGGTGCGGCTCGAACGGCATTATCTCAGCCATCCCGTCAAGGGTGGCTGGTACGACCAGTTCGATCGCGACGGCAAATCGCTGGTCGACACCATTCCTGCGTCGTCGTTCTATCATGTTCTCTGCGCAGTCACGGAAGCGGAGCTGGTGCTGGCGGATTAAAGCCACCGCTTGCGCCGCTTGAAGCTCTTGAGGTTCTTGAAGCTCTTGCGCTGGTCGCCGGCGCCGCCGAGGTAGAACTCCTTGACGTCCTCGTTGTCGCGCAAGTCGTCGGCGGTGCCGTCGAGCACGACCTTGCCCTGCTCCATGATGTAGCCGTGGCTTGCCACCGACAGTGCGGCGCGGGCGTTCTGCTCGACCAGCAGGATGGTGACGCCGAGATCGCGGTTGATCTTCTGGATGATGGAGAACACCTCCTTCACCAGCAGCGGCGACAGGCCCATCGACGGCTCGTCCATCAGGATCATCTTCGGGCGCGCCATCAGCGCGCGGCCGATCGCGAGCATCTGCTGCTCGCCGCCGGAGAGATAGCCGGCAAGGCCTGTGCGCTCCTTCAGGCGCGGGAAATAGTTGAAGACCATATCGAGGTCGGCGTCGACCTCGCGGTCCCGGCGGGTGAAGGCGCCGAGCTTGAGGTTTTCAAGCGACGTCATGTCGGCGACGATGCGGCGGCCCTCCATGACCTGGAAGATGCCGCGGCGGACGATCTTGTCGGGATCGATGCCGTTGATGCGCTCGCCCTCGAACAGGATCTCGCCGCGCGTGACCTCGCCGTCCTCGGTCTTGAGCAGCCCCGAGATCGCCTTCAGCGTCGTCGACTTGCCGGCGCCGTTCGCCCCCAGCAGCGCCACGATCGCACCCTTGGGCACGTCGAGGCTGAGGCCGCGCAGCACCAGGATGACGTCGTCATAGACGACCTCGATGTTGCGCACGGCGAGCAGGGGCGGCGCGGGCACGACACTCGGCGAGGGGCGGGATGCTTCGATGATTTCGGTCATTGGGTATGCCGCCAATCTACTGCTTTCGTCATGCCCGGGCTCGTCCCGGGCATCCACGTTCTTCGTGCCGAGCGGTCAGGCGTGGATGGCCGGGACAAGCCCGGCCATGACGCCTGAAGTTGTGGCTCACCAGCCCAGCAGTTCTGCCTTGCGCGGCAGCTCGACGGTCTTGACCTTCTCGAGCTTGATCGTGCCCTTGGCCATGAGGTCGTTGAGGTCGCCGTCGGTCGCGCCGGACACCTTGGTGCGGTAGAGGTCGACCTTCAGCGTGCCGCGATGGTCCTTGTCGGTCCAGGTCGAGGGATTGCAGACGCCCTCCATGCCGGCCGGCACCCAGTCCTTCTTCTGGTAGAAGCCCTTGGCGACGTTCTCGCCGGTGGCGCCGCCGTTCTTGGCGGCCCAGTCGAGCGCCTCCCTCATGTACAGCGCCGAGCAGACTGCGGCGATGTAGTGCACGGGGCGATAGACCTTGCCGCTCGGGTCGGAGATCTTGGAGATCTCCATCACGGTCTTCATGCCGGGTGCGTCGCCGCCCCAGCTCACCGCCGTGCGCAGCGGGAAGATCACGCCGTTGGCGGCATCGCCTGCGGTCTTGGCGGCGTTCTCGTCCATGCCCCAGACGTTGCCGAGGAACTGGATCTCGACGCCGGCGGTCTTGCAGGCCTTCATCACCGAGATGTTGGAGGCCGCGGTGTTGCCGAGATAGGCGTAGTTGGCGCCCGAGGACTTCAGGCTGAGGCACTGCGCGCTGTAGTCACCCGGCGTGAGCGCGAACACCAGCGGCGGCAACACCTCGAAGCCGAGCTCCTGCGCCATGGCTTCGCCGGCGGCCTTCGGCGCGTTCGGATAGGGATGGTTGGCGCCCATATGGACGAATTTCGGCTTGCCGGACTTGCCCTTGGCCTTCCAGTCCTCGGCCGCCCAGATCAGCATCGCGCGCAGCGAGTCCGAATAGCTCGGGCCATAGAAGAAATTGTAGGGCGCAGGCTTGGCCTTGCCGCTGACGCCTTCGGGATCGGTCAGCGCGGCGGCGTAGGAACCGGAGAGATCGGGGATCTTGTCCTGGGCGAGGAAGCCGGTGAGCGCTTCGGTATCGGCCGTGCCCCAGCCCATGATCGCCGCGACCTTGCCGTCCGGCGCCGACCACTTCTTGTACAGCGCGATCGCGCGCGGCACCTGGTAGCCGTAGTCGTTGGTGTCGACGTTGAGCTGCTTGCCGCCGACGCCGCCGTTCTTGTTGACCCAGGCAAAGGTGTCGGCGACGGCCTGGCCGTAGGGGGTGCCGACGTCGGAGGTGCCGCCGGAATAATCGGCGAGATGACCGATCGCGATCTGCGCCTGTGCACCCGCCGAGAATGCGGCGATCACGAAAGCGAGCGATGCGGTGCTCAAAAGGGACTTCATCGTCATGGGTTGGTTCCTCCTGTTTATTGTTTAAGTGAGATTGCCGCGCTCAGTGCGAGAACGGATAGAGTTTCCAGTACGCCTTGATCTGCCGCCAGCGATGCGCGAGCCCGTCGGGCTCGAACATCAGGAACGCGATGATGATCACCCCGATCGCGATCTCGCGCAGGAAGGTGATGTTGGTGTTGAGCGACAGCGCCTTGTCGATCGCGCCGCCCTTCAGATAGTGGCTGATGAATTCCATTCCCTCGGGCAGCAGCACCACGAAGGCGGTGCCCATCAGCGTGCCCATGATCGAGCCGGTGCCGCCGATGATGATCATGGCCAGGAACAGGATCGATCGCTCGATGCCGAAACCTTCCTGGGAGACCACGAGCTGGTAGTGCGCATAGAGCGCACCGGCGATGCCGGCGAAGAATGCGGCGAGGCCGAACGACAGCGTGCGGTATTTGGTGAGGTTGATGCCCATGATCTCTGCGGACAGATAATGGTCGCGGATCGCCACCAGCGCGCGGCCGTCGCGCGTGCGCATCAGATTGGTGACCAGGATGAAGCTCACCAGCACATAGGCCAGCACGACGTAGAAATATTGTTTGTCGCCGCGCAGCGTGTAGCCGAAAATCGAGAACGGGTTTGCGCTTGCCGGCACCGAGCCGCCGGAGAACCATTCGGCGCGGGAGAAGAAGTCGAGCAGAATATATTGCGCGGCCAGCGTCGCGATGACGAGGTAGAGACCCTTCAGCCGCGCGGCCGGGATGCCGAAGATCAGCCCGACCAGCGCGGTCACGAGCCCTGCGAGCGGGATCGCGAAGAACACGGGGATCGGGGCGTTGTTGGAGATGTAGGCCGAGGTGAAGGCGCCGAGCAGGAAGAAGGCGGCATGCCCGATCGATATCTGGCCGGTGAAGCCGACCAGGATGTTCAGCCCGAGCGCGGCGATCGAGAAGATGCCGATCTGGATCAGGATGCTGAGCCAGTAGCCGCTGAAGAATTGCGGCGCGAGGCACAGCAGCGCAACGCCTGCGATCGCGAAGTTGCGGCTGGTGGTGGTGGGGAAGATCGTGGTGTCGGCCGCGTAGGAGGTGCGGAAATCACCAGCAGGGATGAGGGCAGGGCCGGCCATGGGTCAGATCCGTTCGATGTCGTGGGTGCCGAACAGGCCATACGGCTTGATCATCAGCACGATGATGAGGACGTAGAACGGCGCGATCTCGTAGAGATTGCCCCAGTGCAGATATTCGCTGTCGACATATTGGGCGACGTTCTCGAGCAGCCCGATGATGATGCCGCCGAGCACGGCGCCGCCGACGGAATCGAGCCCGCCGAGGATCGCGGCCGGGAACACCTTGATGCCGTAGGCGGCAAGGCCCGAGGAGACGCCGTTGACGACGGCGACGACGACACCGGCGACCGCCGACACCGTCGCCGAGATCGCCCAGGCCATCGCGAACACGCTCTTGACGGAAATGCCCAGCGACTGCGCCACCTGCTGGTTGAACGCGGTGGCGCGCATCGCAAGGCCGTATTTGGAGGCGCGGAAGAACCAGGCCATGCCCACCATCATCGCGACCGAGACGACGAGGCTCATCACGTAGACAGTCTGGATCTGAAGGCCGAACAGGCCGACCGACTGGCTCTCGAACACGCGCGGGAACGGCTGCGGATTGACGCCGAACATCCATTTCAGCGTGGCCTGGAGCACCGTCGACAGACCGATCGTCACCATGATGACCGAAATAATGGGCTCGCCGATCATCGGCCTGAGGATCAGGACCTGGACTGCGATGCCGAACACGAACATGAACACCAGGGTCAACGGCATGCCGATCCAGAACGGCACCTGGTATTTGGCGAGCAGCGCCCAGCACACCCAGGCGCCGACCAGCAGCAGTTCACCTTGCGCGAAGTTGACGACCTGCGTCGCCTTGTAGATCAGCACGAACGACATCGCGACCACGCCATAGAGCGTGCCGACCACGAGGCCGTTGACCAGGAGCTGGATGAGGAAGGCGGTGTTCATGTTATTGACCCAGCTCGTCATTGCCGGGCTTGACCCGGCAATCCATCGATGAGGAAAGAAGCTCGTTCGGAAGGGGATGGATGCGCGGGTCAAGCCCGCGCATGACGACCATTTGTGTCACTCCGCAGCCTCCGCCATGTGCCCGTGCCCGCCGAGATCGACCACGCGCAGCGTCGTTCGCACGCGCTGCGTGGTGCCGTCCTGGAAGCGGATCACGGTGTCGACGGGGATGTCGGCATCGCCGCGGTAGATGGCGTCGATGATTCCCTCGTACTTCTCGTTGATGACGCCGCGCCGCACTTTTCGCGTGCGGGTGAGCTCGCCGTCGTCGGCGTCGAGCTCCTTGTAGAGCAAGAGGAAGCGCGAGATGCGCTGCGCCGGCGGCAGCGTCGCGTTGACGGTCTCGACCTCCTTCTGCAGCAGCTTGTAGACCTCGGGCCGTGAGGCGAGATCGCTGTAGGTGGTGAAGGAGAGGCGGTTCTTCTCCGCCCATTTCGAGATGATGGAATAGCGGATGCAGATCATCGCCGCGAGCGCATCGCGGCCGGCGCCCAGCACCACGGCCTCCGCGATGTAGGGCGAGAATTTCAGCTTGTTCTCGATGAATTGCGGCGAGAAGCGCTCGCCGCGCGAGGTCTCGGCGAGATCCTTGATGCGGTCGATGACGACGAGCTGCTGGTTGGCGTTGAAATAGCCGGCATCGCCCGACAGCATCCAGCCGTCCCTGATGTCGGCAACGCTCGCTTCGGGGTTCTTGTAGTACCCCAGGAACATGTTGGGATGCCGCACCACGATCTCGCCGACGCCGTGGACGTCGGCGTTGTCGATGCGGATCTCGACGCTGTCGGCCATCGGCACGCCGGTCGTGTCAGGGTCGACCTTGCCTTCGGGATGCAGCGTGTAGGCTCCGAGCATTTCCGTCTGGCCGTAGAGCGTGCGCAGCGGCACGCCCATGGCCTGGAAGAACTTGAAGGTGTCGGGGCCGAGCGCGGCACCGCCGGTGGCGGCCGAGCGCAGGCGGGTGAAGCCGAGGCGGTCGCGCAGCGCGCGGAACAGGATGGCGTCGGCAAAGCCGGAGCGCTTGCCCTGGTCGAGCGCGGCGAGGCCCGATTTCATGCCGATGTCGAACAGGCGCTGCTTGAAGGGCGTTGCGTCCATCACCTTGGCGCGGACGTCGGCGGCGATCGATTCCCAGACCCGCGGGGCAAACAGCACGAAGGTCGGCGCGATCTCGCGCAGATCGTTCATCATCGTGTCGGGCTCTTCGACGAAGTTGATCTTCATCCGGCAGAGCAGACCTTTGCCGAGCACATAGACCTGTTCCATGATCCACGGCAGCGGCAGCACCGAGACGTATTCGTCGTCCGGTCCCTTGGGATCGAAGGCGAGATAGGTCGCGCAATGGCCGAGCACGCGGCCGGCGGCGAGCATCGCCAGTTTCGGATGCGAGGTGGTGCCCGACGTGGTGCAGAGGATCGCGACGTCCTCGCCCCTGGTCGCATCGACCAGCCTATCGTAAAGCTCCGGCTCGCGCGTAGCGCGGGCGCGGCCGAGTTCGGCAAATTTCTCCGCCGACATCAGGCGCAGGTCGTCATACTTCCGCATGCCGCGCGGGTCGGAATAGATGATGTGCTTGAGCTTCGGCACGCGCTCGGCCAGCGCCAGCAGCTTGTCGACCTGCTCTTCGTCCTCGGCAAAGACGAGCTGCGCCTCGCCATAGGTAAGAAGGTAGGCGGCTTCTTCATCGAGCACGTCGCGATAGAGCCCGAGGCTGAGGCCACCGATTGCATGCGTCGCCACTTCCGCCGCAACCCAGTCCGGCCGGTTGTCGCCGATGATGCCGATGACATCGTTGCGTCCGAGGCCGAGCTCGATCAGGCCGAGCGCGAAGTCGCGCACGCGGGTCTGGTAGTCGTTCCAGGTGAAGATGCGCCAGAGGCCGAGATCCTTCTCGCGCAGCGCGATCTCGTTGCCGTGCTCTTTCGCGTTCAGGCGGAGCATCTTGGGATAGGTGTCGGCCTGCGCGACGCGGCCCGCATAATCCATCATGCCGCGCTCTCCTGCGCCGGCGGAGCATCGTCGGGGTCGACCAGCACCTCGTCTTCTTCGCCAAGATAGGCGCGCCTGACGTGGGGATCGGCGAGCACCGCGCCCGGATCGCCCTCGGCGATCTTGCGGCCGAAATCCAGCACCATGACGCGGTGGGAGATGTCCATCACCACGCCCATGTCGTGCTCGATCATCACGACCGTCATCCCGAACTCCTCGTTGAGGTCGACGATGTAGCGGGCCATGTCCTCCTTCTCCTCGAAGTTCATGCCGGCCATCGGCTCGTCGAGGAGGATGAGGCGGGGCTCCAGCGCCATGGCGCGGGCGAGCTCGACACGCTTGCGCAGGCCGTAGGAGAGGGTGCCGGCAGTCGCCTTGCGGACCGATTGCAGGTCCAGGAAGTCGATGATCTCCTCGACCTTGCGGCGGTGGGCGAGCTCTTCCTTGCGCGCGCCGGTGAGCCAGTACAGCGATCCCGTGAGGAAGTTGTTCTTCAGGAGGTGATGGCGGCCGACCATGATGTTGTCGAGCACGCTCATGTGGTGGAACAGCGCCAGATTCTGGAAGGTGCGGCCGATGCCAAGCGAGGCGCGGGCGTTCGGCGTCAGGCCGGTGATGTCGCGGTCGCCATAGAACAGCTGGCCTTCGGTCGGTTTGTAGCGACCGGAAATACAGTTCACGATCGAGGTCTTGCCGGCCCCGTTAGGGCCGATGATCGAGAACAGCTCGCCCTCCTTGATGGCGAAGCTGACATCGGTCAGCGCACGAACGCCGCCGAATCGCAGGGACACGCCGCGCACTTCGAGACTGGTAGCCACCAAACAAATCCCTCCCGGTGATGGCGCATTCTGCGGCGCTCTTCGTCCGTTCTTCGCGGGCGATCCTAGTACGGCCGTGCCGGACAGACCATGCAGCAGATGGTCCCGACCGGATCGGCGCCACTTTCGTTCCCGTTTGGGATCAAAAGCCGCATCACCCGAGGTGGCTCTCAATAAGGGAAAGCGCTATTTTGAAATGTCTCCGGCCTGACAATTCTGCGACAAAGTTTTTCGGACCGAGATCGGCCTTCATCTTTCGTCGGATGGCGGCCGGAGATGATGCTGCGATGCAGCATAGAGCGGAGTGACGATACTGTGCGGCTGACTTCGGGATCATGATTTCAGAGGATCAACTGAAGCGCATTGCCGCCTGGTCGCGCGAGCTCACGCAAGCGGAGATCGAGGTCGCGCGCGCCGGGATCACGGAGCGGTCCTACGGCACCGGCGAGACCGTGTTCATGCGCGGCGATACCTTCGACTATTGGGCGGGAATGGTCTTCGGCCTTGCCCGGATGGGCGGGGTGTCGCGCGACGGCAAGGAGACGAGCCTCGCCGGGCTGACGGCCGGGGCCTGGTTCGGCGAGGGCAGCGTGCTCAAGAACGAGCCGCGCCGCTACGACGTGGTGGCGCTGCGCAACAGCCGCGTCGCGCTGATGGAGCGCAGCGCCTTCATGTGGCTGTTCGAGAACAGCGTCGGCTTCAACCGCTTCCTGGTGCGCCAGCTCAACGAGCGGCTCGGCCAGTTCATCGGCATGCTCGAGGTCAACCGCACGCTCGATGCCACCTCGCGCCTTGCCCGCAGCATCGCCTCGCTGTTCAACCCGATCCTCTATCCGGAATCGACCGCGCATCTGGAGATCACCCAGGAGGAGATCGGCGCGCTGTCAGGCATGTCGCGCCAGAACGCCAACCGCGCGCTGAACCGGCTGGAGAAGGAGGGGCTGCTGCGGCTCGAATATGGCGGCGTCACCATCCTCGATGTCGAGCGGCTGCGGGGGTATGGGGACTAAAGCGTTTTCGAGCTCTAGCGCGCGTTGGCGGGGGCGTGCACCGGCCAGAGGTCGGCGCGCCAGCGGATTGCGATCGCCAGCATCGCGATGAAGCCGGCGGCGGCGTAGAGCGAGCCGGTCGCGGAATAGCCGATGATGTCGATCAGGCTGCCTGCCGCGAGCAACCCGAGCGGCAGGCCGTAAATCACCATCATGCGCACGCCCATCACGCGGCCGCGCAGATGCGCGCTCGCCGTGCGCATCAGGATCACGGCCGCCGAGATCATCGACATGCTCTGCGCGATGCCGGCGAGAACGAGGCAGGCCATTGCCACCGGCATGGTCCTGATCTCCACGAACACCAGCAGCATGGCGTACCAGGCCAGCGTCGCGCCGATCAGCAGCCGGGCAATCCGCAATCCGCCCACCAGGCTGAGCGTGATCGAGCCGATCAGCGAACCGACGGCGAAGCTCGCCGAGAGATAGCCAAGACCGGTCTGGTCGGTGTGAAAGATATCCCGCGCGATGTAAGGCAACAGTCCGCCGGTGAAGGGAAATGCGGTGAGGTTGGCGAGGAAAGCGACGCACAGTGCTGCACCCATTCCAGGGCCGTTCCAGGCGTAGACAATCCCTTCCTTCAGCTCCTCGAGCAGTTTTGAAACGGCACGGCTGTTCGCCGGCAGATCGGTCGTGACAACGGATCTTTCCGGCCGGGTCAGGCAGGACATGAGAATTGCTGCTACGAGGTAGAGAGTGGCGACCGCCGCATAGACAAATCCAATGCCGAGCACGGCGAAGAGGCCGGCTCCCGTCAGCGCGCCGGCAATGCGGGCGCTATCCTGCGTCGTGCGCGACAGGCTGATCGCGCCGACGAGCTGCGCGGCCGGCATGATGTCGGCGAGCAATGCGCTGCGAAGGCCGAGATCGGAGGAGCGGATCAGGCCCATGATCGTCACGATGATCATGACGTTGAGCGGCGCCAGGTGCCCTGTCAGCGCCAGCACCATGATGGTCGAGGCCAGCACCGTATAGGTGAGCCGCAGCACGACGAGCAGATCGCGGTGACCCATGCGGTCGCCCACCATCCCGAGCACGGGTGCAATCAGCGTTCCCAGATATTGCAGCGAGGCGAGAACGGTCAGCAGCAGCACCGAGCCGGTCTCGACCAAGATGTACCAGCCGAGCACCAGCGTCTCGACCTCGAAGGCCCAGGAGGTGAGCAGGTCGGACGGCCACTGGAAGCGATAGTTGCGGATGCGGAATGGCGCGAGTGCGGAAGGTCGTACGGCTGTGCTCAAGATGCGATGACGGGTTTCACGGCGATTCCCTGCCCTTATTCTTCATTCTTCTGTTCGCGAGCGTAGTACCGGTGACGCGCGTGTCAATTGACGCTACGGCATGCCGCCATGCTTGCCGACAAATCACTTCGCGCTGCGGCCGGTTTTCGATCCGCCAGCGCACCCGCAGCATATCCGCTACGAAGGGGTAGACCAGTCGCTGCCGCTTGCTCTTCCGGTGCGTCGAGCCCATTCTGGTCTGCATCGTGGGCCCCTGAGGTCGGGCCCAGCCGATAGCGCCATCGCGGCTCCCGCGAGGTTTTGGGCCATGAACTGCTCGGGTTGCGGTTTCGAGGTTCAGAGCGGCTTTGCCTTCTGTCCGCAGTGCGGCACGAAGCAGCCGAGCGCGTGCCCTGGCTGCGGCTTTCCATGCGCACCTGATTTCGCGTATTGCCCGAAATGCGGCACCCTCGTCGCTGCGGCCCCCAAGGGCGGCGGGCAGGCAGCGGTGCGGACGGCGACGACAGTCCCATCGGCCATCTCTTCGCCACCGCTCGTGCCCACGCCCGAGGCTCAACACGCATTTCGACCGCCGTCGGACAAAATCGATAGCGAAGCGAACCGCCGCACCATCACCGTGCTGTTTGCCGACCTCAGCGGCTTCACTGCGATGAGCGAGCGGCTCGACCCCGAGGTCATGCAGACGCTTCAGAACGAATTGTTCGCGGAGCTGACGGCCGCGGTGCAGGGCTTTGGCGGCTTTGTGGACAAATTCATCGGCGATGCGCTGCTCGCACTGTTTGGTGCGCCAGCCGCGCACGAGGACGACCCGGAGCGGGCCGTCCGCGCTGCCCTCGACATGATCGTGCGGACGGCGCGACTTAGCGAGCGCGCGAAGGCCTATGCCGGTTCGCCGCTGCTGCTCCATGTCGGCATCAACACCGGACACGTCGTTGCGGGCGGGCTGGGCGTAGGCGTTGCCAAATCCTATTCGGTGACCGGCGACACCGTGAATACCGCCCAGCGGCTGCAGTCGATGGCGTCTCCGGGCGAGGTGCTGGTCGGACCGTTGACCCACCGTCTGACGCGGCATGCGTTCGCCTATGATTCGCTTGGCGAGGTCTCGCTCAAGGGCAAGATGGGCAGCGTTCTGGTCCATCGTCTGAAGGGACCGCTCGAGGCGCCCCGTGCGGCACGAGGCCTCGATACGCTGGGCCTCGATGCGCCGCTGATCGGACGCGACGCCGAGCTTGCGCGCGTGATCGGCAGCCTTGATCGCGCCTGCGGCGGCGCGGCTCAACTGGTGCGGCTGGTCGGCGAGGCCGGCATCGGGAAGACGCGCCTGGTGAGCGAATTCGTTGCCCGCATCGGCGAGGAGGATCGCTTCGCAGGGGTGGCGATCCGGCAGGCGGTCTGCTCGCCGCTCGGCGAGCAATCCTACGGCACGCTCGCCGCGGTGCTGCGCAGCGCTTATGGCATCGCACAGAAGGCCGGCGCCGCAGAGGCGGAGGCGAAGGTTGCCGAAGCGTTGTCGGAGCTTGGCCTTGCGACTGACGAGGCCGACCGCCTGATGCCTCTCTATCTGCATGTTCTTGGCCACGGCGACCGCGACGCCGTGCTCAGGCACGTCGAGCCCGAACAGCTTCGTCGGCAGATTTTCTTCGCGATCCGCACCGTCTTCGAACGCCGGCTCGCGCTGTCGCCGCTGCTGATCATCGTCGAGGATCTGCATTGGGCCGATGCGGTGTCGCTCGAAGCCTTGCGGTTCCTGGTGGATCGGCTGGAGCGGTCGCGGCTGATGCTGCTGTTCACACATCGGCCGATGCTGGAGCTGGATCAGTTCGGTTCGAGCCGGATCAGTCACACCACTCTTCGGCTGCCTCCGCTTGGCGACGCTGACGGACAAAGGCTGCTCGCGGCGTATTTCAGTCACGGCCTGCATGAACCGTCGGGACATTTGTTCAGCCGTATCCTCGAGCGCGCCGGTGGCAATCCGCTTTTCCTCGAGGAGATCATCCGCGGCCTCATCGAAGCCGGCGCCCTCGTGCGCGACGGCGCGCAGTGGCGCATGACGTCGGATGAAGCCGCCGCCGATATTCCGGCAAGCATTCAGGCGTTGTTGCTGGCGCGCCTGGATCGGTTGCCGCATCAGGTGAGGCACCTGGCCCAGGAAGCCGCGGTGATCGGCCCGCGCTTCGATGCGGCCGTTCTCGGCGCGGCGGCAACCGAGCCGGCAAGGGTCGAGCCGGGGCTCGAACTTCTGTGCGACGCCGAGATCGTCGAGGAGGTCGCCGGCTCGAACTCGATTTCGCTGCGGACCTACCGCTTCACGCAGACCATGCTTCAGGACGTGATCTATCAGAACCTGCTTCTGCAGCGCCGGATCGAACTCCACGGACGGATCGGCGCCGCGCTGGAGCGGCTCTATGGCAACGAGCCCGAGCGGCTCGAAGATCTCGTCCTGCTTGGACACCATTTCAGTCTCAGCGCAAGCAAGCCGAAAGGCGCGCGCTATCTGCGCGCGGCCGGCGATCGCGCACGCGCGAGCTATGCCAACGACGATGCCATCCGCTTCTATCAGCAGTCTCTCGCCGTGCTGCTCGCCGGCGGCGAACGGGACGGGGAACGCCTGGTCCTCTATGAGCGGATCGCGGACCTCTGTCGCGTGGCCGGCCGCCGAAGCACGGCCGAGGAGCACTACCGACGCGCCCTCGAGGAGCATCGCACGGCCGGGGATCGGATCGGCGAAGCGCGAATTCTTCGCAAGCTCGGCCACTTGTTGTGGGACGCCGGCAAGCGCACCAGCGCGGAGACGTATTATGCCGACGCGGCCGAGCGGCTTGGCGGGACCGACGCGCCGATCGAGTGGGCGCACCTCCTTCAGGAGCGCGGCCGTCTCGCGTTTCGTGTGGGGGATCACGTCGCCGCCGCGAGGTGGGCAGACGAGGCGCTCGGCTTCGCGCGGTCCGCGCCGGCGAACGCGGACGAGCAGGCCGGGAGCGAGGCGGCGCGCGCCATTGCGGAGGCACTCAACACCAAGGGGGTTGCGCTGGCACGGCTTGGGCGACACCAGGAGGCGGTGCGCGAGGTGGAGCAAAGTGTCGCGGCAGCCGAAGCCGCCGGCCTCCTCAACGTGGCGTGTCGCGGCTACACCAACCTTGGCGTGCTCTACACGATCGTCGACCCGGCGAAAGCGATGGAGGTTTGCAGACGCGGGCTCGATGTCGCGCATCGTATCGGCGACCTCGGCTTCCAGGCTCGCCTGCTGGCCAATTTTGCCGTCGCCTGTTGCACCTTCACGGACAGATGTACCGACGAAGGGGTGCCGGCCGCCGAGAAGGCGATCGAGATCGATCGCGCGCTCGATCAGCGCGAGCATCTTCCGGTGCCCCTGATCGTGCTCGGGCAGATCCATCAATGCCACTTCCGTCCTGACCTCGCAGCGCGCTGCTACGGCGAGGCGATCGAGGTCGCGACCGAGACCGGCGAGCCGCAGCAGCTGTTTCCGTGTTATGATGGTCTTGCGACACTGAACCTTGATCGAGGCGACATGCCGGAGGCCGAGCGGTATTTCGCGCTGGCCCATGATGTCTGCGCCCGGCACGACCTCGATCCCGCGGGGCTGATCGTACTGCCATTTCTTGACTAGCCAATGTGAGGGAGTTCAACCATGTCAGACCGTCACGTCGATGCACCACTTCAGCCAGGCGATCGCGCACCGAACATCGTGCTGGACGCCATCACGCGCGAAGGAAAGATCGCGCTCGAGGATTATCGCGGGCACAGTCCGTTACTGGTCGGCCTGTTTCGTGGACTGCACTGTCCGTTTTGCCGGCGCCATATCGCCGCGCAGGCACAGCTCGACGGTGCGTTGCGCGGGAAGGGCATCGAAAGTCTCACGGTCGTCAATACGCCGATCGACCGGGCGCGGCTCTACTTCCGCTATCATCCTTTGCCCAATTTGCTTGCCGCGTCCGACCCCGACCGAATCTCGCATCGCGCGTTCGGCCTGCCCAATATCGAGTTCACGGAGAACGAGACCGAGTGGCCGCGCAAGGTGGGTATGGACGTGGTCATGGGCATGAACGTCGACATGCCCGGCGAACTGCCTCGCCCGATGAACCGGCCGGCGGCCGCCGAGTACCTCAACAACAAGGACGGTTACGAGATGACCGAAGCCGATCAGCGTATGGCCGCGGCCGGCACGGGCCAGCTGTTCGGCCAGTTCCTGCTCGATCGGGAAGGGATCGTGCGCTGGACTTTTACCGAGGTCCCTGACGGCGGCCAGCGCATGTTCGGAGCGCCGAGCCCACAGGAGCTGATGTCGGCCGCATCGCAAGTGGCAAGCTAGGTGTCGCCGTCCGGCGACTAATCCGCCGTGTGCGGCCGTTTCTCCGCGAGGGCCAGCGCCATCGCGGCGATCGGTGGTCGCGTGAAATACGCATCAGTTTGAAAGGCACTCATGCTTGTTCATGACGTTGCAACGACGCAGGCGCACCATGACCAACATCCAGGAGCGGCTCCTCGAAAGCAAGATGACCGAGATCGAGCAGGCCCGATCCTGGAGCCCTCGCGTGATCTCCAAATTTGAAACGTTGATCAGGAGCGGCGAGGATCTCTCCCTCTACCGGATCAATCCTCTGGCGTTCGCGCGTGATCGAGCCATTGCCGAGGCGGAAAGTATCGACCTGTTTCTCCATGCGACAAGGAGCGGCTTGTTCGAGATGAGTTGGGACGTTGTTTGTCCTCAATCCGGCATGGTGCTCGACAGCTTTGGCGCTCTGCGCACCCTGAAGACCCATTACGTTTGCGGCCTGTGCGACGTCAGCGGTGAAACCGACCTCGACGATTTCATTGAGGTTACCTTCACGGTCTCACCGCAGCTCCGGCGGATTCCATTTCATGACCCTCATTCGCTCTCGGTCGAGGATTTCCACTGGAAGCTCCGTTTCCTGGCCGACGCGCGCATGCCCGGCAAGCAGGTCCGATTTCTCGATTTCCTGCATGGACTGGTACGCGGACTTGCGTTCTTGCCGCCGGGCTCGACCACCACTCTTCGCACTGACGTCGGTCCGGGTGCCCTGGCCGGCGTCAACATCCAAACGCAGGCTGCATTCGCGGTCCCGGTCGCAGGCGGGCCCGTAACCGCGCCGACGGTCCTGCGAGTCGGATATGACGGGCGGCGTTTTTCGCCTTCGTTGTCCGCCGTCCCGCCCGGTCCCATTGTGATCGACGTGGAGAACTCCGGCGCAGTGCGTGGCTCATTGCTCCTGATCAATTGGCCGCCCGAAGTCCTGGCTCAGACGACCAAGCCTGCGCTCGAGTTCGAACCGTATATGTCCGGCGGCATGTTGCTTGCGCGGCATACCTTCCGCCGCCTGTTCCGCTCCGAACGCGTCGATGAGCGGGAAGGCCTCGGCATCCGGCAGGTGACCCTGCTGTTCACGGATCTCAAAGGTTCGACCGCGATGTACGAGCGTCTCGGCGATCTGAATGCCTATGCTCTGGTCCGCGAACATTTTGCTCTGCTGGGAGCGACCGTCCAGGAGCATTCCGGCGCCATCGTCAAGACGATCGGGGACGCCGTGATGGCAGTCTTCTCCCGACCTACAGACGCGGTCTCCGCGGCGCTGCATATGCTCGGAGAAATAGAACGCTACAACAAAGAGCACGGTGGCCCCGGCATCATCCTGAAGATCGGGGCGCATTGCGGTCCGTCGATTGCCGTGACCCTCAACGAAAATCTGGACTACTTCGGGCAGACTGTGAATGTTGCGGCGCGCGTGCAAGCGTTGGCCGATGCCGGCGAAATCTGTCTCTCGGAAGCGCTTTATTCGGCGCCGGGGGTCAGCGGTCTCCTCGCAGGTCACGCCATCGTCGAGTTTGATGCACCTCTCCGCGGCGTCGAAGGAAATGCGTGCGTGTATCGTGTCGTGCGCGGATAGGATCCTGCTCGGGCGCGCCCCTGCTGAAGATTTTCACTTCGTCGGCAGTTTTGGCCGCTTCTCCGCCAGCGCTACGGCCATAGCCGAAATCAGTGGCCGCATGAAATACGCATCTTCCGCCGGGGCGATGTCCGTGCGCAGGCCATGCGCGGCGAGTTCCCCCGACACCGCAGGGCCCACCGACGCGATCAGAGTCCGCTCCAACCCCGCGCGCAACTTCTCCTCGCTGCCATGCGCCTTGGCGGCCTCGATCAGGCGGCGGACCTGGCCGAGATTGGTCAGGGCGATGGAGTCGATCCGTCCCTCCGCCATGTCGTCGATGGCCGCGATGATGCTGGCATCCGCGGCCTTGGAATCGTAGACATAGGGCAGCACGGTATCGACCTCGGCGCCCTGCGCCGAGAGCGCGCCGGTCAGCGCGCTGTGGTCCTTGTCGGGATAGAGCTGAAGGCCAAGGCGGCGGCCCTTCAGGTCGAGCTTGCCCAGCATCTCGATCACGCCCTCGGTGGTCGGCTTCTCCGTGGTCTGCTGCGCCTCGAGGTCGACCTCGCGTAGGGCCTTCCCGGGCTTCGGCCCGCGGGTGAATTTTCGCGATTGGGCGAGCGAGCTGACAAGGGCCTGGTCGAGCCCGCGGGCGCGCGCGAGCTTCATGATCCGCCGCAGGCCTTCGCCGGTCATCAGCACGAGATCGTCGAACGGCTTGTCGATGGCACGGCGGATCCAGGCCTCGACCGGGGCGGGGTCCGGCGCATCCTCGATGGTGAACATCGGGCATTGCACCACCTCGGCGCCTTGCTCGGCCAGGAGCTTCGAAAACTGCGCCTCCTCGCGTGTTTCCAGGATCAGGATGCGGGTGCCGTTCAAGCGGTCGGCCATGGGCGAGCTCCGGTCAGTCAAATCGCAATGGACCATTCATCCTGACTCCGCGGTCGGGATTGGCGCAAGGCCGGGGTCGGTGCTAGAGCAGGGCGCAAATCGCGGGGTGTTCCGCGCCGTTGCCCAAACCTTCATCAAGAGCTATTTCTTCAGCAGCCATGCCCGACCATCAATATGTCCTGACCCTGTCCTGTCCGGATCGTCCCGGCATCGTCTCGGCGGTGTCGACCTTCCTGGCGAACTCCGGACAGAACATTCTCGACGCCCAGCAGTTCGACGACGTCGAGACCAAGAAGTTCTTCATGCGCGTGGTGTTCACCGCGGCCGACCTCGCCGTGGAGCTCGCGGCGCTCCAGACCGGCTTTGCCGCGATCGCGGATCGTTTCGGCATGGAATGGCAGATGCGCGACCGCGCCGCGCATCGCAAGGTGATGCTGCTGGTGTCGAAGTCCGACCACTGCCTGGTCGACATCCTCTATCGCTGGCGCACCGGCGAATTGCCGATGACGCTGGCCGCGATCGTCTCCAACCATCCGCGCGAGGTTTATTCGGGGCTCGATTTCGGCGAGATCCCGTTCCACTATTTGCCCGTGGCCAAGGAGACCAAGCGCGAGCAAGAGGCGCAGATCATGGACCTCGTCGGCAAGACGAAGACCGATCTGGTGGTGCTCGCCCGCTACATGCAGATCCTGTCCGACGATCTCTCGGCAAAGCTGTCGGGACGCTGCATCAACATCCATCACTCGTTCCTGCCGGGCTTCAAGGGCGCAAAACCCTATCACCAGGCTCATGAGCGCGGGGTCAAGCTGATCGGCGCCACCGCGCATTACGTCACGCGCGATCTCGACGAAGGTCCGATCATCGACCAGGACGTCGAGCGCATCAGCCATCGCGACACGCCGGAAGATCTCGTCCGCAAGGGCCGCGACATCGAACGCCGCGTGCTCGCCCGCGCGATCCGCTACCATCTGGACGATCGCGTCATCCTCAACGGCCGCAAGACCGTGGTGTTCGTGGATTGATGATCTGTCATTCCGGAGCGCGCGAAGCGCGAATCCGGAATCTCGAGATTCCGGGTCTGGTCCTTCGGACCATCCCGGAATGACGGTGTGTAGTTCAGCGCACCGCGCTGCCCGACGTCGTGCCCGACGTCGTGCCCGACGTGCCCGTCGTTCCCGTCGCGCCCTTCTGCGCCTGCTCTTCCTTCTCGCGATCGGCCGCCGGCATCAGCCGCTTGCGCTCGCGCTCCTTCATGTAGGCGTCGTATTGCGGCGTTCCCGGCCGCGGCGGCGCGTCCGCTGGAAGGCCGCCGGCCCATTGCGGAACGTAGTCGCCCATGCCGGCCGAGAGCTTCTCGTTGACCGTGCCGCAGCCCGGCAGACCCGCGGCGAGCGCGAGCAGGAGGAGCAGGGAACGGAATCGCATGATCATTGGATAGGCACGCCGTGTCGGAAGGAGATCGGACGCCGGATGACCGGCGCCGGGAAGGGTAGCCTTCAACAAGGTAAAATTGGCTTATTCGAGATAGGTACAAAAATACCTGAAGAGGTGGAGCGCATCACCCACCGATGTTCAGATTCTGCAAATGAATGGCGAAATCCTCCATCCACCGAACCGGAGGCTTTCCTAGACTGTGCTGAAGGTCGCTCGCGACAATCTGGCCAAGGCCGGCGGGGGCATTTTTCGTTGACAGGTCCATTTTATTTGTACAATCGTACAAATAGATGCAGTTGCGGTCGGGGGACTTCGGTTACCCTGGCGTAACCTCAGCATCGCTCTCCGCTGTCGGCAATCGGAACGGCTCGGCTTGCGCCGAAGGGTCGCCAAACGTCCGATTGACAAGGAGGGCGCGAAGGACGCCATGTGGCGCGCGACATCACTCGCGCGTGAGCATAGGTGAGGCAAGGATCGGGCACTCGGTCCAAGGCACAAGAGTTCAGGAATAGAGGGGAGGGACATCTGATGTTCGAACGCAAACAATTTTCGACGATCGCTGCGGCCGCCGCCATCGCAGGCCTTGCAGCCGTCGCGCCCGCCAAGGCCGAGGATAGCGTCAAGATCGGTCTGATCCTGCCGATGACCGGCGGCCAGGCCTCGACCGGCAAGCAGATCGAGAACGCGATCAAGCTCTACATGCAGCAGAAGGGCGACACCGTCGCCGGCAAGAAGGTCGAGATCATCCTCAAGGACGACGGCGCGGTGCCGGACAAGACCAAGACGGCCGCGCAGGAGCTGATCGTCAACGACAAGGTCAACTTCATCGCCGGCTTCGGCGTGACGCCCGCTGCGCTCGCGGCCGCGCCGCTGGCGACGCAGGCCAAGATCCCGGAAGTCGTGATGGCGGCCGGCACCTCCATCATCACCGAGCGTTCGCCCTACATCGTGCGCACCAGCTTCACGCTGGCGCAGTCCTCGACCATCATCGCGGACTGGGCCGTGAAGAACGGCATCAAGAAGGTGGCGACGCTGACCTCGGACTACGCGCCGGGCAATGACGCGCTCAACTTCTTCAAGCAGAACTTCACCGCCGGCGGCGGCGAGGTGGTCGAAGAGGTCAAGACGCCGCTCGCCAACCCCGACTTCGCACCGTTCCTGCAGCGCATGAAGGACGCAAAGCCCGACGCCATCTTCGTGTTCGTGCCGGCCGGCCAGGGCGGCAACTTCATGAAGCAATATGCCGAGCGCGGCCTCGACAAGGCCGGCATCAAGGTCATCGGACCCGGCGACGTCACCGACGACGACCTGCTCAACAACATGGGCGACGCCGTGCTCGGCACCGTCACCGCGCATCTCTACTCGGCGGCGCATCCCTCGCAGATGAACAAGGACTTCGTCGCGGCCTACAAGAAGGCCTTCGGCAACCGTCCGGGCTTCATGGCCGTGAGCGGCTATGACGGCATCCATCTGATCTACGAGGCACTGAAGAAGACCGGTGGTGACACCAACGGCGACAAGCTGATCGAGGCGATGAAGGGCCAGAAGTGGGAGAGCCCGCGCGGCCCGATCTCGATCGACCCCGAGACCCGCGACATCGTGCAGAACATCTACATCCGCAAGGTCGAGAAGGTCGACGGCGAGCTCTACAATGTCGAGTTCGCGACCTTCGAGGCCGTCAAGGATCTCGGCAAGACCAAGAAGTGACGCGCGAAAGCGCGTCATCCCCGAGCGCGCTTAGCGCGCATCGGGGATCTCGTGAGCCACTCTCTGCGTCATGCCCGGGCTTGTCCCGGGCATCCACGCAACGCCAAGAAAAGAACTGCCAGACACGAACGTGGATGGCCGGGACAAGCCCGGCCATGACGGACAACCCAAGCTGAGACGATGACCGCAATCCTCACCAACCTGTTCGATGGCGTTGCCTACGGCATGCTGCTGTTCGTGCTCGCCTGCGGGCTTGCGGTGACGCTCGGCCTGATGAACTTCGTCAACCTCGCCCACGGCGCCTTCGCCATGGCCGGCGGCTATGTCTGTATGGTGCTGGTCAACCGGATGGGCTGGCCGTTCTTCGCCGCGCTGCCGCTCGCCTTCGTCTCCTCGGCGGCGATCGGCATCGCGCTCGAGCGTACGCTCTACCGCCACCTCTATGCGCGTAGCCATCTCGACCAGGTGCTGTTCACCATTGGTCTTACGTTTATGTCGGTCGCGGCCGTCGACTACATCCAGGGCTCCTCGCGCGTCTTCATCAATTTGCCGGCCGCGCTGCAGGGGCAGTTCGACGTGTTCGGTGTCGGCATCGGCCGCTACCGGCTGATGATCATCGTGATCTGCGGCCTGCTCACCATCGGCCTGCAGATGGTGCTGGCCAAGACCCGGTTCGGCAGTCGGCTGCGCGCCGCGGTCGATGATCCCCGCGCCGCGAGCGGCCTCGGCATCAACGTGCCACAGGTGTTCGCCTTCACTTTTGCTTTCGGCTGCGGGCTCGCCGGTCTCGGCGGCGCGCTCAGCGCCGAGATCCTCGGCCTCGATCCGTATTTCCCGCTGAAATTCATGATCTACTTCCTGATCGTGGTGACTGTCGGCGGCTCCTCCTCGATAACAGGTCCGTTCCTGGCCTCGCTCCTGCTCGGCATCGGCGACGTCGCCGGCAAATATTACGTGCCGAAGATGGGACCCTTCGTGATCTACACCATGATGATCGTGATCCTGATCTGGCGCCCGAACGGCCTGTTCGGCCGCACGGCCGCACGTTGAGTTCGCCGATGAGCGCTGCTTCCGACGTCGGTTATCACGCTCAGCGCCAGGCGCGCTGGCACTACGGCGAGGTCGCCTTCTGGCTTGTCGTGCTGGCTTGCGGCTTCGTCTTTCCCTCGCGTTATCTGATCATGACCGACATCCTGCGGCTGGCGCTGTTCGCGATGTCGCTCGATCTCATCCTCGGTTATGCCGGCATCGTCTCGCTCGGTCACGCGGCCTTCTTCGGCGTCGGCGCCTATGCCGCGGGGCTTCTTGCGCTGCATGGCATCGTCAACGAGCCCGTGCTCGCGCTTCTTGTCGCGGGCCTTGCCGCGATGGTGCTCGGCTTTGCCACCAGCTTCCTGGTGATCCGCGGCGTTGATCTGACCCGCCTGATGGTGACGCTCGGCATCGCACTGCTGCTGGAAGCGCTCGCCGAACGCTTCTCCAACATCACGGGCGGCACCGACGGCCTGCAAGGCATCGAGATGCAGCCGATCCTCGGCCAGATTCCGTTCGACATGTTCGGCAAGGCCGGCTTCTTCTATTCGCTGACGGTGCTGTTCCTGCTGTTCCTGTTCGCCCGCCGCGTCGTGCATTCGCCGTTCGGCCTGTCTCTGCGCGCGATCAAGAATAATCCGCTGCGGGCAGCGGCGATCGGCATCCCCGTCAACCGCCGCCTGATCGCGATCTACACGCTAGCCGCATTCTATGCCGGCATCGCGGGCGCGCTGTTCACCCAGACCACCGCGATTGCCTCGCTCGACGTGTTCGCCTTCGAACGTTCCGCCGACCTCATGCTGGTTCTCGTCATCGGCGGCACCGGCTATCTCTATGGCGGTCTGATCGGCGCGGTGATCTTCCGTATGCTGCAGGAGCTGTTCTCCACCATCACCCCGCAATATTGGCAGTTCTGGATCGGCCTCGTGCTGGTCGTGATCGTGCTGGTTGGCCGTCAGCGCCTGCACCGCTGGGTGCTGTATGTGCCCAACCTCGTCATCAAGCAGGTTGCTGGCCGCAAGGCCGTCGTCGCCGTGCCGGAGAGCGATGCATGACCATCGCGCTCGAAACCCAAAATCTCGAAAAGCAGTTCGGCGGCCTGCGCGTCACCCGCGATCTGTCCTTGAAGATCGAGCAGGGCGCCCGCCACGCGCTGATCGGCCCGAACGGCGCCGGCAAGACCACGGTGATCAACCAGCTCACCGGCGTGCTCAAGCCGAACTCGGGCCGCATCCTGCTCGAAGGCCAGGACATCACCGATTTGCCCGTGCACAAGCGGGTGCTGCGCGGCCTGTCGCGCACCTTCCAGATCAACCAGCTCTATCCCGATCTCACGCCGCTGGAGACCATCGGCCTCGCCGTTTCCGAGCGTCTCGGCCATGGCGGCGACTGGTGGCGGCGGATGGGCACGCGCAGCGACGTCAATGGCGAGATCGCCGATCTGCTTTCGCGCTTCCATCTGCTCGACGTCATGAACGAACAGACCGTGACGCTGCCCTACGGCAAGCAGCGCCTGCTCGAGATCGCGGTCGCGATCGCGGCCAAGCCGCGTGTGCTGCTGCTCGACGAGCCCGCTGCCGGCGTGCCCGAGAGCGAGCGCCACGACATCCTCGCGGTCGTCGGCAGCCTGCCGCGCGACGTCACCGTGCTCCTGATCGAGCACGACATGGACCTCGTGTTCTCCTTCGCCGACCGCATCTCGGTGCTGGTCTCCGGCGCGCTGCTCACCGAGGGGCCGCCCGAGCAGGTCGCGCGCGATCCGCAAGTGAAGGCCGTCTATCTCGGCGAGGAGGCGGTCAATGTCTGACCTGCTCGCGATCGATCAGCTGCGCGCCGGCTATGGCGAGGCGGTAGTGCTGCCCAAGATGAGCTTGCGCCTCGCCGAGGGGCAGGTGCTGGCGCTGCTCGGCCGCAACGGCACCGGCAAGACCACGCTGATCAATTCGATCGT